>JAEIGA010000001.1_pt1 | contig 377952 bp, 510 predicted proteins | sample 9270691 | NCBI WGS metagenome assembly JAEIGA01 (sample SAMN17057246, study PRJNA624740) | gut metagenome | biome: biome; isolation source: fecal sample | host: Bos grunniens | place: China: Xizang | collected 2019 | reverse complement strand
GAAAGGTTTTTCTGGAGTAAAAACATTCGATGAAAATACTGACGAGATCCAGAAGCTGATTATTTCAGCAGGCGGAGCAAAAGAGTTTTTCAAAGATGTTTCTAAAGAAAGAATGCTGAAGGAGCTTACAGGTACTTTTGGTGGTAAGCATTTTATGAAAAAGACTGATAAGTCTTTTGAACATATGATTGCCTTTAGAATCACAGAAGTTCTTGGTATGCAGAAAGTAATCGAGGATTTAGCAGCTACAACTCAGAATCCAGTATGGCATGCAGAAGGAAATGTTTATATTCATACTCGTATGACAATGGAAGCTATGGCAGACATTCTTACAGATGAAGACGAACATGAGCGTTTTTTAATGCAGATGGCAGCTTTCCTTCATGATATTGGAAAGCCTATCAGTGCGGCCAAGAAGGAAAAGAAGAATCCAGAAGATACTTTTTACAAGGTAAAAGACCATGATATACTTGGGGCTCCAGCAGCATTTGATTTCTGTAAGAGTATTGGTATGACCAATAAAGACTGCGAAGTTATCAGAAACTTAACTGAGCATCATATGCAGATGCATAGATTTACAGAGTCTAGCTCTCGCTACAAAGTAATGGTACTGTTTCATAATAAAGATTTTGACCGTCTTGTTAAGCTTTGTAAGGCAGACGAAAGAGGATGTATTACAACTCAGCCTGACGAATGGCCAAAGATTGAAGATGCTCTCAGGATGCCGAAATACGCAGAAATGCTTGAGACCCCTATGCCAGAACCAATAATTACTGGTCAGGATTTGCTTGATGCCGGATGTAAGCCAGGACCTGCTTTCAAGAAAGCTCTTGAAGTAGCATACAAGGTTCAGGTAGACGGCCATGAAACAAGAAAGACTGCAATATTAAACAACGCTATTGCTTTAGCAAAATAAAGTAAGAAGCTCCTCAGAATAAGGAAAACTATATGAAAAGATATATCTCAGACCTTCATTTTGGAGGCGAAGAATGTATAAGCAGATTTGATAAAAGACAGTTTGATAATGTATTTGAAATGGATAAATACATGATTAAACAATGGAACAATACTATCAAAGGCGGCGATATAGTTATTATTCTGGGGGACCTATTTTCTACAAAAGACGTTACTAGAATAAACAAAATTCTTAGTCAGCTCCATGGTAAGTTTGCTTTGATTGAAGGAAACCATGATAGGGAATGGATGAAACTGGAAGGAGTTAATCTTGACAAGTTTGAATACATAAAGCCATATGCTGAAATCCATGATGTTGGCAGGTCTGTTATATTAAGTCATTATCCTATCTTTTTTTATAATCACCAGCACCAGAAAAATTCATCTGGTCAGACAGAATCGTTCATGCTATATGGCCATGTGCATAATAGTGAAGAAGCAGTCCTAGCTGAAAAGCTGCAGAATATTGTAAGAGAAACTAATACTACAAACAAGCATGGTGTAACCGGTCCTATTCCAAGTCAGATGATCAACTGTTTCTGTATGAGAAGTGATTACAAACCATTAACTCTTAATGAATGGATAGAGTTAGAAAAACAACGTAATAATTGGCCATATTAAATTAAAAGCCTATCTTTTAAAAGATAGGCTTTATTTTTTCACATTACTATTCTCTGCTAATCTATAATATTATATATTATGATTTCATTAATACAATATGCCAAAGAAACTGCTGATAGACCAGTAGATTTTCTTGAGTATCTTAATTTATTTACAGGTTATGATCTTAACAGTCCTAAGCGTACTGATAAAGAGTGTCAGGAAATTTATGCTGATTTTGAAAAGAAATTTTCAGAGCAGATAGTTTATATGGAGTTTGCTGATCACTATAAATGGTACTTTGTACAGGAATGTCAGCTAAGTCATATCTCCAGTAAAGAATGTAATGCTAAGTGGGCTACTCTTGAAGTAGTTGCAAAGAAAACAGACTTAACTCAGACAAAGACATTTACAGAATGGAAAGAATACTTTTATGCGATGGCTTCGAAGCTTGAAGATTGGGCATTGAATGAGTCTGTAAAATTGATGGAAACTCTTTGGAAAAACTTTTCTGATGGCAGTGATAAGATTACAATTTCCAAAAAAGATTTGGCAATGATTGTTGAAACTGCTTATCAAGAAGGTAAATCCAACAGGAGATAATTATGACAGAAGTAGAAAAGCTTAGAAAAGAAAATGAAGAATTAAAGGAAAGCTTTTATGTAACTCGATGTGTTCATAGTGGCTGTCCTTATATTCATCCTACAAATAGAAACTGCTTAAAGGTTGGTGGATTTTTTACAGCAGTAAGTAATAAGCACTGTCCAATGATGCAGAATCATAAAGCAAGTGTTGACCTTATCAAGGCTAAAAAACTCCTCGAAGAGATATATCCTTATGCTGAAAATCAGGATGATGAAGCTGATGAGCTGGTAGATAGAATTACTGATTTCTTGTATCGAAGCGGTGATTATGAAGAAGATGAAGAGCCAGGGGACAAAGATGAAATGTAGTTCTTGCCCGGGTTTAATCGATTGTAGTAATGAAGATGTAGGCCATGAAACTGCTTGCTGGTTTGGTGATGTTTATCAAGATGAAAATTGCATCGAGTACAAAGACGGAAGCTGTGGCTGTAATAAAACTAAAGAAGAAATTGAAGCTGATATGCAGGAATATGAAAACTGGTTACAAAGTAAAGAATATGAAGAGCAGCTTCAAAGAGATGCAGAACTTTTTGAATATTTTACACAGAATTATGATTTTGAACGTGGCGATGTAATATATTAAGGATAAAATGCAACTAGAGAGACTTAAAATGTTTGAAACGGAATCAGTTAAATATGCCGATGAGCACTGTGGCAAATACTGTACTGAAGATGAATATAGACTCTGTAAAGTTGATTTTCAACGAGGAGCAGAGTTTGGCTATGCTGAAGCAAACAAATGGTATAAGCCAAGTGAAAAACTTCCTAAAGAATGTACACTTGTACTAGCCTATGGATTTGATGATAAAGACCCTTCTGTTTATGAGTATGTTGGACCAGATACTTGGGAATGGATGCCAAGAAGAATTGCTGTTTTAGATAATAGTCAGATAAGACTATGGAAAGAAATTATTTTACCGGAGGATAATTTAAATGGTTAAAATGACAACAAAAGAATTGGCTGAGTATGTTCTCAGTCATAGTCTTGATGAAGCTATTTCTAAATGTGAAGAGATTCTTGAAGAATACGTTGATGAAATTGAAGACTGGGAAGATGAGGAATAATATATGGATGAGATTTTAGCAGTAATGATTGTAATAGGAATTACTTGTGGAGCTATTGGTTTCGTATTTGGCTTTCGCATTGCTAAAGAGCATAATCCTATTATTTATGATGACTTAAAACATGCTAAAGAAACGCTTAAAGATGTAGTTAATTGGTTTGTAATTCCTTTGAAGAGGTATTCATTTACTGATGAAGATAATAAACATATGGATGAAGCAATAAAGTGTATTGACTATTTGGAGAAAAATTACGATGACTAGAGTCATGATTACAGGACACAGGCCTGAAAGACTTAAAGGAAGAGAAGCCGAAATAACTGAATGGGTCAATAATGTTATCAGGTCTCTTACTGGTGAAGACGAATGTATTACTGGGTGTGCTAAGGGTGTGGATACTTTATTTGCAGTTGCTGCAATGAATAAAAAGATTCCTTTGGTTTGTGCTTTTCCATATAAGCATAAACTTTCAGAACCAGAGCAGCAAATGCATGACTATGCTAAAGAAGTTCATTGGGAAACTGAATCCTGGTATAAAGCCTGCTATCTTAACCGCGATAAATGGATGGTTGACAGAGCTGATATTGTTCTTGTAGTTTGGGATGGAATTCCTAAAGGCGGAACTTATTATACTATGCAATATGCAAAAGAAAAGGGAAAACGTATTTTGTTATTCCCTTGGAGCAAGGAGTAAATATTATATGAATGCAATTTATGATGCAGACCAAGACGATGATTTTGATGGAAAAGAACTTGGTGAGCTTGAGCTTAAGTTCAGAGAGTATAAAGATGGCTTAACAGTAAAAGAGCTTAAGGAGCTTCTTATAAATGAAGCTGATGATAATATTATTAGCATAATGACAAGAGATGGAAGTAAACCAGTTACACGTTTAGTTGTACCTGTAATGAAAGACTCTTCCGGAAAAGAAGTAACTAATGATACTGGTACCAGTATCAGATTTGTATTGAATAGCAAGGAATAAGCTTATGAATATAACACCACCTGAATCACCAAAAATGGAACTGGTAAAAGAAGACTATAATCCTATTAAAGCATTGCAGATGCCGCATTCAACACATTCAGTAAAAGCCAAATATGAAAATTATACAGCTTCATATATAAATGATGACCAAATGGCTACTATTCTTATTAAATATAAGGATAGAACTATTGCAAAATTAAGTCGTTTAACTGAATTTCCTGGTAAAACTTTTACAATAGATGAAGCTGAACTTGATGACCTTGAAGGAATTTATAAATTCTTAAAGCAGCGAAAAATAAAGTATAAAAAAATTTAAGGGAGAAACTTTATGCTGGAACATGTTAAATTACTTGAAGAAGCCTTTGATAAAAGAAATAATGAACTTTGGTGGAATTGTAATCAGGTTTATTTTTTAGCAGACATTCGTGTTTATGTACCTGAAGAAATTGAAGGCACTGAAAAAGAAAAAGAGTATTGTGACCTTTCAAAAGGTGTGAACACTTGGTTTCTTGAGCCTATGCAAAAAGATTATTTTATATATGAGCTTATGCACAAATGGTCAGGACTTGCTGAGTATCTTCATAGAGATGAAATGGGCTTTGATAAAAATGAAATTCCTCTTATCAAGTATGAAGTTACTGACGATAACAAAATTCTGATTACTTGCTTTGTGGATAAAGACCTTCCTCTTGATTCAAAACCAGAAAATTGCTGTGAAGAATATAGTAATTTAACAGTAGTTCAGCGACTTGAAGACTGGCTTGACGGCCAAATTGGAGACGGCTGGGGTGAAAATGGCTTTTTATTTGGATTCTTTATCGGAGAACCAAAGGAAGTATATATTGAGGATTTTTATCGGGTTAAGAAAGCATACGAACCTGATAGCCTTAACTGGCATTGGGAGAAAGTATAATGAAGTATTCTTTAGAGGCCTTACAAGAAAAAACAGGTAATTTTGTAAATACTCTTGAAAATTCAAAAGGCCTTCATTTTATGACTCTTATTTTAGCAGAGCAAATTCTTGGGCATTCAAAAAATTTTGAATTAGTCTATAGCTCTGTTATTGAGCAAGGTGATAGTGAAGGACTTAATCATACAACAGTATCTTTCAGTTATTTAGATAAAATTAAATTTAATGTTACTATTTCCAAGCCATGTGGGTTGTATCCAAAGATGATCAATGTCTGGGCAACTAAAGATGGCTATAGTGTAGACAGCTTTAGAGTGGCTACAGATGATGTAGCAGAAGCTGTTGCAAAAATTATAGAATGTGCGGAGAATAAAATGGATAGAGTATCGATTAGTGAAATTGAACCTGAGGCTTATAAGCCAGTTACAGTTCCTGTAAAAGATATTGAAAGAATGATTAAAACAAATACTTGGGAAGATTCCCTTGAACAAGAAGAAGTAATGTATAATTTGGAAAATAATTTATATCCAGAGGATTATACAAAAAAGGTAAAAGAGCTATTAGATAAGTATGAAAAGGTTTAATACATCAGCTGTACAAAAACGCCTGACTGAAGTAATTAAGAATGGCATAAAAGAAGGTATAGAGTCTGACTTATCGTCATCACTTGGTAAACTAGTGTCTGATGACTTAAATGAAAGAGCTTACGTTGATGAATGGATTTATGTAGAAAAGAAAAATAAATCAGAGGTTTAAGTATGGGTAGAAAGTTATATATTTTTACAAAGAAAGAATCAATAACATCTTTTGCAACAAATTTTATGTTAAATACATGGTATGATGTTACAAAAGAGTTTGAAGAAGGACGCGATGATGTTTATACTACTCAGATTCTTGCACTGGCTGGAGCTCAGGAATTGTTTGAAGAAATTTATGTTGATAATGAAATCATCTGGCCGAATGAAAAGCAGCATATTACCAATAAAGAGCTAAGACCTGCACATAATTTATCAAGACTGGCTAGCTGTTGGTATCGATATACAAAAGAAGGAGAACCACTATAATGAAAGCAAAGGTCATTGAATTAAATGGAAAGTTTTATATGTCAGTTGGTGGCGTCATTCAATATGAATGTGACAAATTTGGAAATAGGGTCGAAAGCTAAAAATGGCATTTACTTTTCGTAATGGTGAACATCATAGAAATCCAAGTGGTTGCCATAATAAAGTAAAATGGATTTTATCACAATGTAAATGGGACGTTAAGGATTTAGAATCTTTTGTGGATGAGTTTGTTGGACTAGAGCTAATAGGCCGTGAAGTTCCCGTACCAAGATTAAAAGATAAATACAAGCCAGACTGGCTTTATGGATGGTTGGACGCTGTAAACATAGCATTGTATATTGCTGACGAAAATAATAGAGGACGCTTGCCATATTATGCGTATGAAAAGTATCCATGGATTTCTAAATACAGAAAATTTATTCCTTATGATGAATGGAAAAAACAGAAAAATGAATCTAGAGAAGTTAAGAAAACAAACTAAGAAGAATTGGAAGCATGAAATGCGGTCTGAATACAAACGCATAATGTGGAAAGCAAAAATGATTATAAATTCCTCAATTAATAACTGGTGTACTGTTGATGTAAGACCTGAAAGCCACTTTGCCGCATGGCTTGTTGCGAAAAAGCTAGAATCTAAAGGCTTAAAGTGTGACCTTTATAAAGCAATTCCATTTTCAAATTACAGACCCTATAATGAACTTCATATTGAATGGGATAAATAGGTATATAAACGGAGGAAAATAATGGTTGAAGTATATTTTAGAACAAGTGACGGACGTGACTTCAAAGATATAAAAGAAGCCAGTAAACATGAATCACTTAAGCTCAGACGTAATTATGAAGAAGCTCTGGCAAAATATCATTATTTCAGATTTAATGACCATAGACAAAATTGCCGACAATATTTAAGATATAAAAATATGCATGATCTTGATACTTTTATTAAAAGTACATCTTTTAAAGGTTCACGTTCTCAAGCCCGTAAAAGATACTGGGAACTTAGAAATGATTATAGAAAAAAGGTACTTGAGGGTGAGGCATCTATCAAAGTAAGAAAAAGAGCCCTACAGCAAATGATGACTGAAATTAGACGTACTGAAGCTAAAATGAAAGAAATCATAAAAGATTTTTATTAAGAGACCATAAGAGTTTTTGAAATAGGAAAGCTAAATGGAGCGAAGACATAAGAAAAGATTAGCTACTTGTAATTCATGCACGCATTTTAAAGAAGCTGCTCGAGGTAATTGGGTTGGCTATACGCCTCTTTGTACAAATTGTCCAACACAAACTGGGCCAAATGAATACCTAGATACTGGTAAAACAGTGACTTGGGTTTTTAATTGTCCTGAAGCTTTGTTTTGTCCCAATTACGAAAAAGCAGATAATTATATTGAACGGGTACGTAAAGGTGAAATTCTTTGCAGAAATGGTAGCCCTGGCTATGTTTGGAATACAATTTATTCTGATAAAGAATTTTATAAAACTGAATTTGGGCGCAAGATGCTTAGAGCAAATTTAGGATTGCTAGAAGAACCTACCAAAGAAAATACTGATAAAGACTCTTTTGCCAAAAAACTGGACGCTAAGAAAAAAGAAGATTTACGAACTGTTATATATTTGAGGTATCAGGTAAAGCATGGAGTAAGTCTTGAAGATGCTTTGAAAAATCTTGGATACAAGAAAGAGGAGACTTCAAAATGAAATTATTTAAAATTGAATTAACTGATGTCAGCTACGATGATTATGAAGGTGCAATTGTTGCAGCAAATACTCTTTCAGAAGTGAAAGACCTATGTGAATATGGCAATGAAATTTATGATAGTGATACTCATACTTATATTGTAGGAGAAAGATTTCATCGTGAAGACAGCTTCAACAGAAGTGAACACCAGAAATATTATGTTAGAGAAATTGGAACTACAAGTAAGTATACAAAGCCAACAATTATCATGAGTTCATTTAATGCGGGGTAAAATGATGATCGAAGGAATAAAACCTATTAAAGTAATGCAGCTAGACCATACTGAAGAGCTGATGGATGATTTAGAAAAAAATGCTAATAATGAAAATATTCTTAAAATTCAGTTCCCAGACCATGTTGTATATTATTTCTTTACTGAATTTTTTCAGATTGCATTTTTTGATGCAAGCGGAAAAGGTCATTATATTCCACCTTGTCCAGAAGAGCTAGTAGGAACTTGGTATGCTCATAATGTAAGTTATGAAGATATGTTGAATTATACTGAAGATGCTCCACATAAAGAGAGTTTGCTAAAATTATTAGATAAAGGACTATTAGAAGAACTTTCTTACACTAACAGAAACGATTATATTGTAAAAGAAGATGAGCTATGAAAATAGAAAAAATAAATGCTGATGAATTTAAAAAGCTTTTTGATAAAGCTTACCCAAAGTTGAAATATAAAGAATTTGTTGGGTATAAAACAGATTTTTCAGACAGTGACTGCTATAGAGTTAAGAATAAGCTTGCAGGCTTTGCGATCACTAATGAAAAGGAACTGGTAAATGTTTTTAATGCTGAAGAAGACTATAAATTATTTGATGACACTGATATAACTAGCTTTATTGAAAAAGAAGTTGACTGGATTTGCTGCATAGAAACTCATACTTTTGATGATAGTAAGCTAGGTGATAAATGGTGCTTTGAAAAATTTAATGGTTATGGAATTGCTTCATATTACTGTAGTAAACTAAAGCATTTTGGAACTACCTGTATAACCACAGAAGATATTTATGATATGATATATTCCAGAGGCTTCCAGTTTACATTAGACTTTATGAGTAAATATGGTGTTCCACATCATGAATTCCTTGTGAATCTTCGAGGCCATGCTAATAATTATTCTTATGGGACTTGTCTCAGTCATGATGAATACGATGAAGGCAAATCTAGAACATTAGCTTATGTAAAGCAGCTGAAAACATTAAAATAACTCATTCTTTTATATAAGATTTGTCTATAATATAAATATGATAAATATTACTATATCCTGTGATTTTTGTGGAAAAGATTCTGGTTTTACAGTTTCTTGTAGTCCTGGAAATCTGTTAAATAATTATAAAGTTTTTAAGGATGACCTGATAACCGCCAAGTTTTGGGTTTATCATACTTTTAACAAAAGATGGTATTGTCCTGAATGTGCAGAATATAGAAATGCTTATGAAGGTGACCGAATAAAATATAATCGTGATAATCTTTCTGGTTGGCATTACACAGAAGCTAATGATCTGCCGCCTTTAGATAGAGATGGAATTTCAGAAACAGTTCTTAATCAGGATGGTAAAGAGGTGTTCTATTCAAGTAGAACAGGTTGGTTAGAACACGATGCTATGCAAACAATCAGAGTTTTCAAATGGCGATATACTTGGTAAGAGGAAAATATATGAAAATTTTAAGAAAAAGTGTTTATAGTCATTATCTAAAAAAATATGAGCAGGCTAGTAAAATGCTTAAAGCAGCCTACGTTAACTATGATAAACTTGTAGGTTCTTTTATTGAAACTTTGAATCTTTGCAATTGTGGCAATAGCTCTTATTGGGGAAATAATCCTGAAAAATTTTTTGAAAATCAAGCTGCTCTGTATGAAACAAGAGAACAGCTTAAGCATTATCGAAAAGCTTTAGCTTACAGTGTATCACTTGCAAAAAGTCTTTTGAAACAGAGACAGCGTGAATTTACTTTCGCTGAAAGTAACTTACATAAAGCAATTAAAATAAATGGTGGAATATCCAAAAGAACTGCCTATGATCTTTTGGATACTGCTGATATTGAAAAAGAAAATTATTATAAACTTGAGAGTCTCACAAGATACCCTATTGAGGGTGCTATTGGTTTTAATCCAACTGTGCTGAAAAAGCAGCATGAATGTATGAGAGATGGAGTTGATTATGTCAGATAGAAATTATATTGCTATTTCACTTAAACATTCTACTAAAGACTGTATCATGTACTGGGGTACAAGAACTCAGGATAACGAATCTCGTTGCTTTAGTGGATATACAGCAAATTTCTCAAACTGTGAACTTTATAGTCCTGATGAATTTTATTCAAATTATGGAAAGAAGAATTATCCTATTGTTGATAAATGCTTTTCTTATTCAAAGCTTCGAAAAGACTATAAAGATCGAGACACTGTTTTAGTAAAAGTTTCAGATTGGAATAAAATTATAGAAGAAGCAGATAGAAAAGCTAGATATAATCGTGCAAGGAAAGGTACAAATATACTTTCTAAAGGTGATAAAGTTGTAATGCATACTTGTGCAGAAGCTCATCATTACGATGGCAAAATCTGGGAATGCACATCTGATTCTTGGGATAATTATGGTACAGAATTAGTTATGCTAAAAGATTTTAGTGGTGGATTTTGTACTGAATTTTTACAAAAGGTTAATATATGAGTGAAGAATGGAAAGTATCTGCAGATGAATCCGAAGACAAGGCTAAAATGGTCATCGTAATGAGAAAGGATTTGAAAGTTCCTAAAGGTAAATACTGTAGTCAGGCAAGCCATGCAGCTGTTGGAGCTGTAATTCAAGCAATCTTTGGAGAAAGATTGAATGAAAATAGCTTTTATGAAAGATTACACAATTTCGGAATCAATGGCATACCAACTGTAGATAAAGCAACAAAAGATTGGTTAGCAGGAGAATTTACAAAAATTACTGTTGCAGTAGATAGCCTTGAAGCTTTGGAAGAAATTGAAAAGAAAGCTCATGAAGCCAAACTAAATGTTTGCAAGATTACAGACAATGGTCATACTTGTTTTGATGGTGTTCCTACAGTAACTTGTTTTGCTATCGGTCCTTGTTACTCAAGTGAAGTTGACCCAATTACAAAAGATTTGAAATTGTTTTAATGGAGTAACTATGGAATCAGGTTATGTAAAATTAGATGCTGATACAATGACCTTTGAAGAAGTAATGGAAGGCTTACGTCATAATTACTTAAAAGGTGCCTCTGAAGTTGTAGCAGAAATAGATAAAAAAATTTTTGAAAGAGCTTATAAGTTTGCTAAAGAAAAAGGATCTTATGAGTTGACTCTTATACAGGGTGATGTACCAAACAGAAATCATGTTAGTTATGACCCTGAAGCAATGGCAAAGGCTATTGATAGCTACAATAAAACTCATAAAAAATCTAGATTGTTTTTACAATCAGACGGCAATATTGGAATGTCCATATCTTATCAAGCTAAAATAGCTAAAGATGGAACTATAGTGGAGGATCAATGAAAGTATATGTATTGAAAAGCTGGTGTCCTAATAAAGTTTATAAAGACCAAGGAAACTGGCTTAATGATAAAGTGACTCTTAGTGAAAGGGACGCGGAGTTTTGGATTGAATCTCCTTTTAGACAGATGGCTGGTGAGGGACCTGACCCTAATAGCGATTATGATGTTCTTGATCTTGAATGTCCTGATTGGGATATAGACGATATGGTTGAGAAAAAAGCAAATGAATGGGCAAAAGAAGTAGGAGAAACTGAACCTGATTGGAGAAGAAAACAAATTGTAAGAGACTTTACTGAAGGTTTTAAGCTTGCTAAAGCCCTTTATTGCAAGGAAGAAAAGAAAAATGATTGAACCAATGAAACAATATCATTTTGAAAGAGATAAATTCTGTGATGTATTTACCCGTACATTTGGGGAAGATGATACGATCGATTTCATCAATGGAATGTTTGGAAAGAAAAAAGATCACAATGCAGGATTTGATTATCAGACCTTGAATTTTAAGTGTTTTTGGATTGATGAAGATTATTATATCCTTGATTTGGAAACTGGAGTATTGATCGTTTGGTATAAAGGTCTGCACCTTGGAAGAATTAACATGTGTTCTCGTCCTGATTTTACTTTAGACGACTTTGAAAAGATGTTGACTAAGCTGCATACAGAGCTTATTGAAACATATGGAGTCAATCATGAGTAAAGATAAGCCTTGTCAATGTAATGTTTGCAGATTACAACGAGGAGAAATAACAACTGAACAAGCTTTGGAAAATGAATTAAAAGAAAAGCGTCAACTTGAAAGGCTCCTCATAAAAGGTAAAGGAGACCTATGGGCAATCGGATGCAATTTAGATTTCTGCAATATGTTTATTGAAGATTTACAAAAAACTCTTAAAGGTAACAAAAATGAAAAAGTATGTATTAGTTGATGGTTTTTGGTGGGAACTTGAAAATGGCTACTGTTATAATCGAGCAGGAGGCCATCATAAATATAGACCTTCAGCTAACGATATAATTGCAGAGGCTGAGAACTTTGAGGATTTGGATTGGTCTTGTCTTCTTGACCCTAAATCTAAGCTTGGATGGGTTTCCCCTGACGGAAGATTCTATGGATGTGGCTATTCAGACCATGCAGATGTAGCAAGCTTATATCTTAAAAAATTAGAAAAAGACCTTGAAGATGAAGGCTGGGTAAAAATATGGTGGAGTAATTTTGACCATGTAAGACGCTGGTCTAATACAAAGCTTATGCTATCTGAAGCCCAAAAAATTACTTTGGAAAAATTAGGCTTAAGAGAATATGATGATGAAGGTATCTGTGAGATAGTTCCTATTAAAAAAGTACCTTGTAGAAGAAGTAAGTTTAGCTTGTAAATAACATATATAAATGGAGATATAAATGAAAAAATACAGATATATTCTAACAGGTTGCACAGGCCCAGATGAGCTTATTTGTGATTTTCGTCTTATAGCTCCTCAAATTGTTACCAAACAGTGGGACGGATGCTGCAGTATAGAATCTGAAGGTATACGTGTTGATGTTTCAAATTTAAGTTTAATTAAATACTCTAGTGATATGTATTCTTCTGTTAATGAATCTTTTAAATTAAGAGACCTTGACCCAAAAATTTTTATTAGAAAAAATGACAAATGGCAGGTAAATGAAGAATTAACAGAAAAGTGGTTAAAGGGAGAAATACCAGATAACAATCTATATGACTATATAACTAAGAAAATGGGTCTCAGAAGTTCTCTAAAAGGTTATTATACTGAAGATGCCTATTCTGAGTTCAGAGCTCGAGAAGAGAGTGTACGAAAAGAAGCCGAAATTTTTATAAAAGATTATGCTAAAAAATATTTAGACAAAAAAACACTAAAGCAATTTAATAAAAGATTTATGTACCTTGACTTTTCTAGTGACCTTAGTGAGTTTAAAAGAAAAGAATGGGAAGAACGTGCAAAAATCAATCTTGATAGATTCAAATATATACTTGAAGGAAAACTTAAATGATTACAATTGAACATGGCTTAAGTCGATTTGTATTATACTATTGGTATAATCATATTGATGAGCCATCTTACTATACAAAAGACGGGATTCTCAACTTAAAAAGAAAATTCGATAAAGGTTATAAATGGCATTTTATAAAATTATCGGGATTTATTTTTCTTTTCAGTTTATTAATTATAGGTTACATTTTATTTTGCTTTTATGCTTATAACCATTTTCCAAAAGACAACTATATAAATATTTGTACAATGGCAAGATTACCTTTTATAATTGTAATTCCATTTGCAGTAGTTTTTATTCCTTATATGGATGAAAAGCTTTTAAGTAGACGAAAAAGTTTTTATGATACTTTTGGACATTATTTTGATGAATATGACCAGTATAAAAAAGAAACTGAAAATAATAGGAGTGTCTTATGGCAAAAGTAAATGTAAAAGAGCTTGATTATCAAATTATAGACCTTGAGTCTAAAATTAAGAATTTACAGCAGCAGAAAGATAATTTAAAAGATAAAAGAAGCAATACAGTTCACTGTAATAAATGTAATTGCTATTGGGATGCTTTATATCTTAAAAGCATAAAAAATATCCAGCGGATTGAGCATCATAAAGAGCAGCTGAGAAGACCAACATTTTGCCGTGAGCTTGAAGTCTTTTGGGAATGTCCAGAATGCAAATCTGAATTACAACAGCAACTTGTTGGTAATTATACTGATGCTTCGAAATCTGATAAAGAAAGTATTAAAGTACTTTACGAGAGTACACCTTCAGAAGTTACTAGTGTAAGAGAAATTAAATCTAAATTTTGGAAAGATGATATTTCTTGGGATAAAGCAAATATATAAAAAGGAAATTGAAAATGGTAGGAGTATTAGCCCAAAAATGGGTTAAAGCTAAAAAAGCTAAGAAACAAAAGGATAAAATTTTTAAAGAATTAATGAACGAAATTGATAATATGTCAATAAAAGAATATAATAAATATCATCAGGAAGCACTTAAGATGAAAAAAGCACATGATGATATGATACAAGCTTTATCCAATACTTTATCAAAGTAAACTTTATATAAATCTATAAATTATAAGTCTGTTTTTTATAAAAACAGACTTATTTTTTTTTTAAATCTTATTTACTAATTAAAAATAAGTATTAATAATATCCAGGTTTTGTGCGGAATGCTTTCATTAATGTATATTTGATTATATATATTTATTGATTATTATAATATTGTTAATATTTGGTAATAATTATGTATGAAAATAATAAATATTTCGAGAAAATTTTAAAAATTCTCTCTTTTATCACCAGTATTTATACTCTATTTTTAGGAATTTTTTATTTTAATAATTCTAAATTTTTTACTCCTGTTACTTTTATCTTACCTTTAATTTTTATTACTAGTTGCATAATTTTACAGTTTACCAAGCATAAAATAATCTCACATTTAATACTTATATGTCTTACTACTGGCTTTATATATTGTTTATCTCAATTTAATGTAATTTCACTTTTTATTATTCCACTTCTTTTATTATTCTATTTACCTAAGAAAAATCTAGTATATAAAGTGTTGCCACTTGTTATAATAACATTTTTTATTTCTAGAATGCTAAAATCTTATTTAGCTATAGATAGTATTGGTAATAATTTATATGTATTTTTAGGATTTTTTATTAAAACTTTAATAGAAGTAACAAGTATTGTATTTATATTTATTCTTATTTATAATCTTGTAGATAAAGTTAGCACTCAATCAAGTTTAGATAATAAAACAAATATAAATCTATTAAAATTTTATCGTGCTACAACCTTTCATCATAATAAATATCATCAGGCTCATATTAAGGGAGTAAAAGAAATAACAACTGTTTTATTAGATTCGCTAATAAGTGATTTTGGCTTTAAAATATCTAAAGATTTTTACGATCAAATTATTTTCAGTTCACAGTTCTATGATATAGGTAAAGTTTGTATTGACCCTGAAATCCTAGATAAAACTGATACACTTACTGAAGAAGAAAAAGAACTTATAAAGCAGCACCCTCAAAAAGGAGCTGAATTATTATCATTACTGCCAAAAGAAATAATAAAAGAAGAATATCTTAATACCTGTAGAAATGTTGCATTGCAGCATCATGAAAAGTTAGATGGTTCAGGTTATCCAAATCACTTAAAACAAAAAGAAATTTCATTAGAAGCCAGAATTATTACAGTAGCAGATGTTACTGATGCTTTACTAGCATGGAGACCTTATAAAAGACCATATTCATGGGAAGAATTGCTAGAAATATTTAGGAATGAGGCTACTGGCTATGACAATCTTATTTTACAGGCGCTTTACAAAAATAGACGAAAAATAATCTCAATATCAGATGAAAATAACCAGCTTCTTAAAGAAGTATTATCATTAGATAGTAAAGATATTTTGAGAAAATAATCCTATACCTAATTATATAGATAAAAGGAGAAAAAGCGTGGTAAATTTACATGGAATTACTAGGCTCCTTTCAAATAAAAGGAGTATAAAATAATGGCAGTACAAATATCAGAATCATTTCAATTATATGCACACGCTCCTTTGGACAGCCGTTCTCAATTCAGAACTGTTGCCGAAATGCGAAGTTTTCCAACAAGTCGCTTGTATGAAGGTATAATTGCATCAGTTGTAGAGAATACTACAACTTATCAGTTCTTTTCTTCAAATGAAGCTACAGAAGAAACAGGAAAATGGAGAGTTTTTGGAGCTAATACAAACCAAGTACCAGTACAAGAACATGACCGTGATGCTGTTCATCTTGTAATGAGTATAGCAAATGCAGATATTAGACCTGGAGATAACTATCTTTATATCGGTTCAGAGCCATATTCTGCTCCAGGAAAAGAACTTATTACAGGTGATATTTTTACAGTAAATACAGATGGGTCATTTACAGTATTATTTCATGTTGGCTCTGGTAATGGTGGCTCTTCAGACCCAGTTATTCCAGAAACAATAAGTGATCCAGTAATTGTAATTACTAATGGTACTGTAACTTTAGTATGTAATACAGAAAATGCAGTAATCCATTATACACTTGATGGAACAGATCCAGATTCATCTTCAGTTGTTTATACAGAACCATTCACTCTTTCTGAAGATACAACAGTTAAAGCAATCGCAATAAAAGATGATAAGACTTCATCTATAGTTACAAAAGTTTATGAGGCTCCAGAACAAATTGTTGTTACTGAACCAGAAATTGCAATTACAGAAAATGGTGAAGTTACTTTAGTTAATTTAACAGATGGAGCAACAGTATATTATACAACTGATGGCACTGACCCAAGTTCTTCATCTCAAGTTTACTCAGAAACTTTTGTTGTAACAGACGGAACTACCGTTAAAGCAATAGCAATTAAAGATAATGTTCAATCTTTGATTGTTTCTGAAACTTATACCGCTGCTAAGAGCTATGCTTACTATGGTATTATAAGTGGTACTCTTGATACTACTGAACATGTAACAGACGAAGGTTTGGATATAAGTGAAGCAACAGTATCAGCTCTTACTAAAGAGGAAGTAACTTCTAATGCTGGAACATTTGCATTTGTAGCAGCACAAAAAGACTATGATGCAGCAGGTCAGTCATTTAAAGTATATGCTTATCCAGCTAAATTCGGCGAACTTACAGAATATAACTTCGGTCTTGGACCAAATCCTATTTCACCACAGTTTACAAAGTTTGATATGGAAATTGACGGAGAAGCATATTATGTATATGTTCAGGAAACAGGTTTCGCACCTTCAAAAGTAGGTGCTACATATAATTATACATTTAACTAAGGAGAAATTGATGGAAATCAGTGAAAATTTTTCATATGTTGGACCTAATCAAAACTTCGATAGAGATAGCTATGCTACTATCGCTGAAATGAAGGCCGTACAAGATAAACATATGCCAAGTATTTTCTTGGCAACTTGTGAAGAAACAGGTAAAGCTTATATTTACAGAAAAACAAATAATGTAGACGCTACATTTGGTAAATGGAGAGATGCTGCTATAGATGAGTCTACTCCTAAACTTACAGCTGAGCAAATTTCTCATTTACTTTATCAGCTTGCTACTTTGCCTACTACAAGTACAGTAGATTTTCCAATTGTAAATGGAACAAGAATTTATAATTCAACTGATAAAAAAATTTATGTTGCAACAGTAGCACAAGACGGCTCAGTTACTTGGGATGCAGAAACATCAGTAGATTCAGGAAATAATTCTGGTTCAGGTGATTCTGGAAATTCTGGTTCAGACCCAATTACAGTAGCCAATCCAGTAATTTCAATTACTGATGGTAATGTAACAATTACATGTGCAACTGCAGGAGCAACAATATATTATACAACTGATGGAACTGCACCTACAACGAATTCAGCAGCTTATACTGAAGCATTTACTGTTGAAGATGGTGTAACAGTTAAAGCAGTAGCAGTTAAAGATGAAACATTCTCATCAACTGTTTCTAAAAAATATACTGCATCATCAAGTAATCCAGACCCAGAAGACCCAACAGACCCAAATCCAGAAGACCCAACAGACCCAGATGAGCCTGTAGTTGAAAAGGATTACGCTTATTATGGTTTCTTAAGCGGTACACTTGAGACAACAGAAAAAATTACTGATGAAGGTATAGATGTATCTGAAGCTTCAGTTAAAACACTTACTAAAGTAGAAGCTACTTCAAAGAGTAGAACATGTACATATGTAGCAACTCAAGCAGAAGAAGATGCTGAAGGACAGTCATTTATGATTTATGCTTATCCTGCTAAATTTGGTGAACTTACACGATATAATTTCGGTATGGGTTATAATGACATTAACAATACCTTTACTAAATTTGAGTTTGCTATCGATGGTGTAGACTATTATGTTTATGCTCAGACAGAAGGGTCAGCTCCAGATGCAGGCTCAACATCAAATTATACATTTGAGTAAGGAGAAAATAGATGGAATTAAACGAGAATTTTTCATATAGTGGTACAAAACAGAATTTTGATCGAGATAGCTATGCTACACTAGCTGAAATGAAAGCAGTTAAAGCAAAGAAAATGCCAAGCATTTTCCATGCTACTTGTGCAGAAACTGGTAAACTATATATTTATAATAAAGCAAATACTGATGATGAAATTTTAGGCAAATGGCGTGAAGTTAGCGGCTCTAACACAAGTACAGAATCTGTTCCATCTGCTAAAGAAAAGTATTCAGTTCCTCTTGGATATATAATTGACTTTTATGAAGATGACGATGCTGAAACAGTATATAAAAAGCTAGAACTTATTTACGAGTCTAGCGGTGGCCGTGAGCCTTCAATTAAATTACAAGGACCTAATGGCTATGAATTCGTGAATTTTAACCGACATCAGGGTGTTTACTCAACTGGTTTCGATGAGTTTGGTAATGAAGTCGATTTTGGCTATACTAGCTATACTCTTACATTTAAGCCTACTAATAGCGATGATACTATTTGTACTCTTTCTGCACTTTATACTGATGATGGAAAAAGATATGAAGGTCTTACTCGTGAAAATTGTAGTTGGGTTACAGCTTATGTAAGAGATGCTAATTTTGGCGGTGTAGAAAACTTCTTTAATAACAATGGTCCTTCTCTTCCAATTTACTCTTTCACACAAGGAAACAAAACATCAGAAGATATGTTTGGTCTCATTGGTGATAGCTATTACGCATATTATCATGGAGATTTTGGAAGAGGAAACGAGCCATTCATCGTTGGAGAAACAATAAGTAGAGCAGAAAGCTGCACAGTTTATATTGAAAATGCTCCAGCTTTTGGTACACAGAGATGTAAATTGTTTGCAATAAATACTGTTGGTGAAGTATATGAAGGCTTCTTTGTAACAACAAGAACTGAACCAACATTTACATCAGATGGCCTTGTTTGGAGAAAAGTAGAAAACAAGAATGTAGACAGTCCTTCAGATTATTTAAAAATCGAAGACGACTCAAATGTAGTTTATTTAGTTTCTTCAAATAATGAAAGTGAAGTGTCTTCAGATGATATTTTTAATTATACAGACCTTCCATTGTATATCCTAAAAAGCGGTTTTGATTCTAGTGTAGAACTTAGATATGTAGGAGATGTTGGAAGTGGGGGACACATTGGTGTTGTATTTGCTTCAGAGCCTTTCCTTGAAGATGATTACTCAAAGAGTGCTTCTTCAAGAAAACTTTTAATGTACACTGCTGAGCTTGTTACTTATAGACATGCTTGGTATATGATAAATCCAGAGATAAAGGAAATTGGAAGTGGTTCTTGTGAATGTGAAGAAGATACAGATACAATTGACTTCTCTACTTGGCCAGAGTATACAAGCCCAGAAGCTAATGGTATTGTACTTGATGGACAAGGTGGAGCTAATATAGATGATTCTAATATTAGTGTAGACCCAGATGATATTGAAGAAGAGGACTAAGGAGAAGTTATGGCAAAAGTAACATCAACACTTACTATTAATGGCGTAAAATACTCTATTAAAGATCAGTATCTTAGAGATGAAATTGAAAAGCTTGTTGATAAAGATTTTTATAAGGCAGGTGAAGGAATAGAAATCTCAGAAGATAATGTAATATCTGTAAAAGAGGAAGAGCAGCAAGACTAGGAGAAGTAAATGAAGTTTATAACACTTAATAAATTAAATGAAAATTTAAGAAGTTTTTTTGATACAATTATTTTACCTACAATAAAACAACGAAGAATTATTGTTTGGGACAAATTAAATGATAGACGCACCTTAACAAATGGACTTGTTGAGAACCCTGGTATTCTTGATGGGGAAAGATACTCATATGTTTCTGAAGCGCTCACATTTGAGAGTAAAGGAAAAACAATAAAAATTTATGGTCCAGATGGAGCAGAAGAGCTTACTGGAGTTATTTCTATCGAGTTTGAAGGAACAGAATTTGCATCCTTAGCTGTTTGGGGTGATAACTGCTGTTATAAAATTAAAGGAACTTACTAGTTTAAGTAAAGCAAATTAGGAGAATAAAAGTGGCAGAGATTAGCTACATTATGCAAAATGGGGAGCAGGTAAATCTTAAAGATGCAAAAGGAAGAGACCTGCTCGCTGAAAAACAAATAAAGTTAAAAGCAGGTAGAGGTATCTCTATTGCTGATGATGGAACTATTTCAGTAATTGGTAGTGGAAGCTCCGCAGCAGGATTTTTTATAAATGCTAGTGGAGACTTTAATAATTTAACATTTGATAAAACACCTGTAGAGATAAATACAGCTATCGAGCAAGGCAATATTGTAATTGTCAATGCTAATAATGCAAAGTTTATTTTAACTGATATAAAAGATAATACATATCTTTTCAGCTATCTTGTAGCTGCAGGTGAAGACTGTTTAGCACAGATTGCAACTATTATTGCAACTGCTGCTGATGATACTTGGCAAACAATAAAAACAAATTTTGTTGCTATTAAAACTAGTTTATCAGATAACAATAAAGATATTTATCATGAAGATGATGATCTTGGTGTAGACTTCTCTGACTGGAATGAATACCAAAAACAAGATAATTTGTTATTTGTTGAGCAAAGCTATTGGGGCGGAAATAGACAAGTAGCTTATTATGTAGATGAGAACGGAGATGAAGTATCAGAAAGTTTAGTAGACCAGTATAACAATGAAAATCCTGAAGTTACATCACGAGTTCAAGGTATAGCATTCTATGATTATTCTGGTGCTAATTCATATATTAATCCAGATTTTGTTAAAGATAATTATGGTGAGCTTGAGCTTGACGCTATTCGCTTTAAGGATGGTTTTAATGTAGCTATTGAAGATGATGAATTACAGGGTCAGCTTCCTAATTATCAGGATACTTTAATTCTTGGGGAAGGCCTAGAAATCAGTGAAGATGGCACAATTTCATTAAAGGAGTAAAATACAAATGAGTAAACATACAACAGATAAAGGTGTTAGTAACTCTCTTAGAGGCTTTTTTGAAAGAATTGTAAAGCCTTATGTCTCTGAGGAGTTAATAAACGAACATACTAACCTGAGTAAGCAATATCCTATGACCTTTGAAAAGTTTGTAGGAAATATGGCTTTATTTAAAGCTAAAGTTCCAACATATGCTTCATATAATAGCAGTAATTATAATGCTAAGTGGTCAGGCTTTAAGTATTTTTCTATTAATAAAAATAATACAAAGATTTTTACTTATTCTAAAGAATCAAGTAGTAATCAGCATATTAGTATGGGAGCCACACAAAGACTTATAGATAATAAGTCAATTTCTGATGCACTCTCACAGGGGTTAATCTATAAAAGATTAAGTGCTTTAGAGCCATTGAAAGAAAAAGCATTTCCACTTTCATTTGGTAATTTTGCCGACTATTGGGTTAATCCATCTGATAGTAATGATACTCCGAATGTATTCTATGTACCAAACTATAGCAAGTCAGATAGTACAATCAGTGATGAACAGTATGATAATACTATTCAGACAATAGGCACTCTTAAGGTAAATGATTATAATGATATAGGCTATGAATATGAGTTTGGATATTATTCAAAAGCTGAAACTAGAAAAGAAAAATGCTATTTTTACAAAATAACTAATACAGATTCTTCTTTAAGCTTGGAACCTCAACAGAATATTTTGAGTTACGAGCTAGTACGTTCAAAATTAGCAGAGGCTTTTGAAACTACTGATGAAGAACTTGAATCAAAAATAAATAAAATTAGAATTTTGAATGCTATAAGACACGAGCCATTTATTTGTGTATTAGTTGAAGTAAACGAAAATAAGTTAGTAACTATTATTTTTAAAGGCACACAACGCTATAATAATAGCACTAACAACTACTATTATACTTATGAAGTGCCCCTAAAAGTAGAAATACTTGATATAGACAGTAGAGTTAATCATAATAGCTTGACTTATAAAATATATGAAATAATAAAATATAACAATGAAAATGATTCTAGTAGATATAAGTCTACTTTTATAAGATGGTATTTTCAGGCTATAATAGTGACTAATACAAAAGTTTATAGACTTATTATTGACCCTGAAATGTACTTATTGAAAAAGTATTACAATAATGAGACTACCTACCATAGATATACATACTATGATGAGCCTCAGTCTATTTTAGAGGAAGCATCATTAAATGACTTTAGTATATCTAATAAGAATATGGTACTTGGTATTATAGCAAAAGACTCAAGTCCAAGTACAAATTATGACGCAGCTGATATTTATCAGACCCAAGATAAACTTTTTACTTATGAAGGTATGATAGTATTTCAAGATGCTAAAAAAACTGTTCAAAATGAGATGAATAGTAGCCAAGGCGTAGAAACTACAATTTCAGATGTAAGAGTGACAAGACAACCACTTTCTATAGAAGTTAAAACTGATGATACATTTAACAGTTTTAGAAAAACTGTTACAGGTAATAACTATGGTGGTAAATCCAAAGTACAAGCTCTTAGAAGTAATCAAGGATATGTAGCTTATGTTGGAAACATGACTGCTTATCCTAATCTTTTGTTCTCTCCAGATGGAATTTCATGGTTTACAGCAGCCCTTTATGCAGGAGCATCAGATAGTCTTAGCTTAAAATATATTTTTAGCTATTCAAATAGAAGACTTTATTATACTCTTGATATAAATGATTATTGCTTTGGAAATAGTGCATGGGAAATGGAGTTTATAGACAATATGAACCTTAAACCTGTACTATTTAAGGAAAACACAACTAAAGATGAAAGCAGCCCAACTACTACCAATCTTCAGGGAACAGACATCATTTATCTTGCAAATTTAGCAAGAAGCGATAACCCTGAGTACATACCAACAATTGAATTGGTTAGCACTTATTAAAAATAAAAGGAGAAAATATAAAATGGCTACAAGAATAAGTTTTTTTAAAAGACCTGGAGACTACCAGAATAATTATAAAGACGAAACTATCTATTTCAAAGATAGCAAAGCTAGAGAAATACTTAATAGTAAACAGATAAAACTAAAAGCGGGAAGAGGTTTGAAACTCGAAGGTAATATTTTGAGCGTTATACCATCTGCTACTGGGTCTGTTAATCTTAATCAGTATAATTTCACAGCTGAAATTGATGGAAAACGAATTAGCTATACAACTATTGGAAATCCAAAAATTTTCAAAGATGCGGATGACTCAGCAAAAGCAGATTTCTTGAATAATGCATTTCCTAGTTCGGAAATTTATTATATGAGCTCTTTTTATGAAGGTGACTTTACTCCAGATAGTTCTTCTCCAGTAGTAGAGACTACTCCAGATGTACCTTATGACGCGTATACAATAGGTATGAAGATTGATGACCTTATGGATGATGATTCTTTTGATTTCTTTGCTATTTTTATTACAGACATTAGCGAAATCCATGAATTAAAAGGAGCACCAGCTGAGTATGTATCTGTTTTTGATAATGAGCAAGGACGTGTAGCTTATATTCAAAATTATTATTATGATACATATGGCGTAAAATGCGAGGGTCTCAGAACTTACTCTATCGATCATAATGGTCTCTTCCAGGCATTCTTTAAGAATATTTAATTATGTTATTGTCAATTGTTATATTATTTTGTGATTATGATGTTTGTTACTTAGACCGAGCAATAAACTCGATAAAGGAAAATGTAAAATTTTCTGATTACGAAATAATTGCAGTTGACAATAGGGAAACAAATAAAGATCTACTCAAATTTGATAATGTTAAGGTTGTAACTAAGGGTTACAACCTTAACTGTTTTGAAGGCCGAAGATTCGGATTTGAGAATTCAAGTGGTAAATATATTTGGAATTTTGACACTGATGACCTGATGATAGGTAAACTTTACAAAGAAGACTTAGCAGAGGCTGAAGCATATCAACTTTATTATAAAATGGATGATGGTCCGACTTTTGATAAACAGGTTCATTTTTCCTGGTTTCGACAAGGTGTTTGGTGCAGAATTTATAAAGCAGAAATCTTAAAAAAAGTTTATTCAAGAATAGACAGGCCTATAAATATTTTTATGCATGAAGACCTACTTCTCTTAAAACTCATTCAAAAAGAAGTAAAACAGTGGGGCTATATAGCTCGTGTAATCTATCAATACAATCATTCATTGGCGTCTTATCTATCAAAAAGTACAAAAAAGATAAAAGAATCTTCCAGAGAAGACTATCAATATCTTTGTGACCTTATTAAAAATACAAATATATAAAAAGGCCAATAGAGAAGACTAATTTTTATATCAAGGAGAATACTATATGACAGAAATTAGCTATATAACACAAAATGGGCAGCAAGTAAACCTTAAGGATGCTAATGGTAGAGCTTTGCTGGCTGAAAAACAGAATAAACTTAAAGCAGGAAAGGGTATTGAAATTACTGCTGATGGAACTATTCTTGTAAAAGAGGCTAAAGGAAGTGATTTTAAAGACCTTACTATTGAAAATATTCAAGTGATAACAAGCAGTGGAGATTATACATACACAATTGGTAGTATGCAAATAAAATATAAAGGTAATCTTTCGTTGCTTAAGGATGTAGTAGACTCTTCCGAATCTTCAGGAAATTTTTATTTATTATCTTCTATTCTTGATGATAGCTATATAAGAGAGCCACTTAACGGATATGCAAGCCTCTATGATAGCGAAAACTCTTTAGGAAAAGTTGTAAGAAATGCTATTGATAAACTTTTTACAGATGGAAATGTAGAAGATACAGGTGAAGACTACCTTTATTTTATACCAATGACTATTCATAATGTAAATCCTGTTGGTGATGGAAGACTCCCAAGCAGTGAGTATCATATTGATGAAACTAGCTGCAATATGATTATTGCTCTTAAGGACTCTGGAAATGGAGTAGATATTGCTAATGATGAAGACCATAGGGGTTCAGAGATTCCAGCTGACTATGATAGCCATCGTTTGTTAGGTGCTTATATTGCTTCAAAAAGTGAATATAGAGACCTATATGAATTCTATTCTAATAGCTATGGTACTGACGGAAGAGATGGAATATTTACAGAGTTAATGGCTCTTTTATAATGCTTTTATCAGTTGTAATACCATTTTGCGACAATGACTATATGCTTCTTAATAGAGCTATAAATTCTATTAGGGAGCATATTAAATTTAATGACTATGAAATCATTGCTGTAGATAATAGAGAAACTAAAAAAGAAGAGAAAGTCTCATTAGAAAATGTAAAAGTTATTTCAAAAGGTTATAATATTTATACTTTTGAAAGTAGACGATTTGGGTGCCAAAATTCACAGGGAACATATATATGGAATTTTGATGCTGATGATGAGATGATTGGTGACCTTTTTGAAGAAGATATTAAAGATGGTTATGACTTTCTTCAGCTTTATTATTTACATGATGAAAATACAAAGCCAAGACCAATTCCACTTTTAAAAAGATACCCGCCAAATATATTTGGCCCTTGTGTTTGGTCTAGACTATATAAAAAGGGCCTTTTAGAAAAAATTTATACAAGACTAGAAAAGCCAATATTAGTTCCGAAATTTGAGGACAGAATTCTTTTTGATTTTGTAATGTCTTACAATCCAAAGTATGAATATATAGAAAGACCAATTTATATGTACAACCATTCAATTTCTACAACTAATACCAAGCTTATGGAAAAGGTTGATAAAATAGGTATGGAAGGTTATGTTTATCCATATCAAATTTTAGGAAAATCTAACATAGCAGAAGACCTAAAAAGAAAAGTAGGGTCTATGTATCAGAAATTGAAAAAAGCGGAGGAAAGAAAATGTCAAAATTTGAAAGAGAGCAGCAATTTGAATATCCAGAAGTTTTAATAGCTGGATATGGTATTGTAGGAAAACACTTAAAAGAAGAATTTCCATTTGCTGTAACTTATGACCCAGATAGAGACCAGAATGCAGTTTATTCACGCCCGCCGTTGTCTGAATTTGAGTTTTGTTTTATAGCTGTTCCTACTCCAAATAAAGATGGGAAATGTGATACTTCTATTGTAGAAGAAGTTTTAAAATCAATCAATGCAGAAATTTATATTATTAAATCTACAGTTTCACCAGATACAACAAAAGAACTTATAGAAAAGTATGATAAAAAAATTATATTTTCGCCAGAATATTATGGTAATACACAGTTTGCGTTAAAGCCAAATTTTGTAATTCTCGGTGGAGATGAAGATACATGTCATAAAGTAAGACAACTTTATGAACTTACAAAGCCTGCAACATTTAAGTTTTTTCATTGTAGATCAACTGAAGCTGAGATCATCAAATATATGGAAAATTCTTTCTTAGCAATGAAGGTTATTTTCTGTAATCAATTTAAGGACATAGCAGATCTCTATGGTGTTAATTATGATAAAATAAGAGATGGCTTTGTTCTTGATGAACGTGTTGGAGAGTCTCATACTTTTGTATTTGATGATTATAGAGGCTATGACAGCAAGTGTCTTAATAAGGATGTTCCAGCTTTTATTTCTGCTGTACAGGAAAAGGGCTATAACAATTTTATAATGGAAAAAGTGGAAGAAATAAATAATAATTTTAAAAAATCTACTAATTAAAATAATAGAAATTAAAAAGTTTCTGCTATTCTATATAAAGTAAACTAACTAATTTTATGTAGAATAAATTTAAGGAAAACTAATGAAAAACTGGCGTAATAATTCAGCATATGAAACAGTCTCAACAATAAGAGTTAATCAGAATAATAGAACTCAAGATGATACTGTATACACATATGAAGATTATGAACCTAGGAGTGCCTTGATTTGAAGAAACTTAAGTAAATAGCTTAAAACTTTAGATGAATCAAGGCAACCGATAAAAAAGGTTGCCTTTTTTATTGTTTTTTCACATAAATTATGTGAGTTTATCTATAATATAAATATAACAAAAAATGTTATGGTTTATATGTTCTTTGAAATTATAAGGGATGGAAAATTTGCCTCTATCGTATAATGGTTAGTACACGTGATTTGTAATCTCGGAATCTGGGTTCGACTCCTAGTGGGGGCTATATTGATTATATATAATTAAATTTAAGTATTGGGTCAATACAGAGAATCGGCAAACTCGGCGGTCTGTAAAACCGTTCCCTTCGGGGATAGTAGGGTCGGCACCTACTTGGCCCATAAAGTGAAAAATGATGCTATATACAAAGCAGGCCACTGCACCACTAGAGTTGCCTGTAATTATGGTAGAACGAACTGACAAAGTGTGCAGCGCCTTTTTCAGATTAGGAATTTTATGGAGTGTTAGCTCAGCTGGTTTTAGAGCAGACGGCCGTTAACCGTCAGGTCGCACGTTCGAATCGTGCACACTCCGATAAGAAGAAAAACTTTTGCATATCCAAAGCATAATAGGTCGACTAAAAGTGAGTAGAGATGAAAAACCATAATCAGAATTGCAAAAGTATTGACTATTGGTGTAAGAGGGTAGCACACATCCGTTTAAGGGTGCCCGAGGTGTTGGATCGTTGCCAGCATAGTTTACTTCTTTTTATTTTTGGGACCGTCGTCTAACGGCTAGGACAGCTGGTTTTCATCCAGCTAACGGAGGTTCGACTCCTCTCGGTCCTATAAAACATTTTAATGCAGTCGAAAAGAGTTACTTCAACTTTTGTAGTTTAATGGTTAAACAATTCTCTGTTAAAGAATCATTTGCGGGTTCGAGTCCCGCTGAAAGCGATTTATCACTCTTTTTATTTTTCTTAAAATGTTTTTTATGTATCAGCAAAGTTTGGTGTATAGGGTTCAAATCCCTTCTGATACTAAAGCGCTTATCTGAACTTAGCACTAGGACGATAAGACAAGTTGGTGGAAGCTAAGCCACGCGAACTAATGGTTGATACCTTGTCAGTCTTATGCTGACTGAAAGTGTATCTCATAATGAGTACCTGCTAGAAGTCCTTCTAGTCCACTAAAGCAGTAACTCGGTTACTTCCGGACATTGTGCTGGATACAAAAGCTCATTTTTATGCGGCTGTGGGGAAGTTGGCTATCCCGTCTCGTTGTCAGCGAGAAGATCGCGGGTTCGAAGCCCGCCTGTCGCGCTCCATTATAGCAAAAGTTTTTAGTCCAAACCAATCACTTGCAAAATCTAAAACTTATGCTATTCTTACTATCAGCTTTCTTGCTGAGAGTCTTCCTTCACGTGAGTCAGGAAGTTAAGTCGTTCGGAGACTTAGACTATAAAGGCAGCATAAACCATGGAAAATTGCAGCCACCTAATCTCCGTTTTTATGGGGCTGTGTGCCAACTGGATGTGCAAACTGTCTTCTAAACAGTTTTATGCAGGTTCGAGCCCTGTCAGCCCTATTTTAGTAGGCAAAGCAGCCAAGCTGTTACTTCTTATACAAAGATTACTGGAATTTCTAGCATTTTAGAAATTGTAACCGTGGAGCGCACATAAAACGCGTAGTCGTAAGCGGAGACGATAAACAGCTCACAGTGAGGAAAATTCTTGTCTATTTTTTATGGTGTATTAGTGAATCGGTTTTAACACGCTGCACTGTCACTGCAGAGATGGCGGGTTCAACTCCCGCATACACCGCTACCTTCAGTGCAGAACTGGTAAAAATTCTGCTGGGATAACAACCCAATGTGTCAAGGCTATCGTAAACTTGGTGCGAGAGAGGAAAACCGCGATACTCAATAAAAATTCGCGGAGCATGCTGGTGTGGCACAACGGTACTGCAGTAGATTTGTAATCTACCTTTCGTGGGTTCGACTCCTTCCACCAGCTCTAAAATCTTAATGCAGATTGTAATGGTTACTTCGAATATTGGATAATTCACTTCCCTGTCACGGAAACTAAGCCGGTTCGAATCCGGCAGTATATAAACCCATTACGTTTATTCTTAAGATTTTTATGGTCCTTAGGACAAAAAGGTTGAGTCGTGTCCCTTTCAAGGACAAGGAGTGGGTTCGATCCCCGCAAGGACTATTATGAGGTAAAGCAGTAGTTTTCTGTTACTTCGAGAAACGTTTATTTTTCTTACCAGTCTGAGGAGACGTAAATTACCTACAGAAACTTTTATTCTTACCTTATTTTTTCACATAAATAAAAATTTTTATCTATAATATATAGATAACAATAATTGAATTTTTCGGAATGTGGGTCAAAGGTTGATCGCCAGTTTTGGGAACTGGACTATGATAGTTCGAGTCTATTCATTCCGACTAAAGCTATAAAGCAGATTGGAACAGTTACTTCAAAATCATGCTTTGGGTGCCGTGTGTTATTGGTTCGAGTCCAATCTACCCTGTTTTCATCAGGGTAGTAGCTCAAGTGGTAGAGCAACGTAAAAAATTTCGAAACTACACTGTTTCGCTTATTCTTATAGCTTTTAATTTCGGTTCGGGGTATCACTAATGGCTAGTTCAAAGGCTCATAACCTTTGTTATGTGGGTTCGAATCCCATCCCCGAGTCCATTTGTGCAATTATAAGTCTTACGGAATGAAGAGTTGGTAACTCTCGTAATCCTGCGCAAGCGTGTAAAAAGCGCCCCGAGATTCAGGTGAGGACGGAAAAACTTACAATGTAAGAGAGGGGAGTGGTTATAACCTAGACTACACACTCAAGTAAGTTGCTGCTTATCAAGATGAAAGTTAATATCTTGTTGGGAATTTGCGAGCCTATAAAAAGACTAGAGTACGAGGTCATACCGAAGGAAATAGATAACGATGCACGTGAATAAAAGGTTGGCTAACACGTAAAATAAGACTGACCGCCACGGTCCTTAACTCAATTGGCTAGAGTGCCTCTCTTACATGGAGGAAGTTCGGGGTTCAAGTCCCTGAGGGCCGACTAAAAGGAATAAGCAGTTTGTAATCAGTTACTTCGAAATATGGACTGTTAATCCCCGTGTTGCAGGTTCGAGTCCTGTCATCTCTCTAAAGCCCAGCAAGGTGTGAGGGGTGTAGCTCAATAGGTAGAGCAGGAAAAAATAAGAAACTCACTGTTACAGGTATTCTATTCCTTTTCTATTTTGAAAAATAAGAACTAAGCAGGAAATTTACGGTTACTTCGGTCTTGAAAACCCCGGATTATAGGTTCGAATCCTATCAGCTCCAATTTCGTGGAGCTGTGGTGAAACTGGTAAACACAGGAAAACGTACCGTTTTCAACATTCTAGTTCTTTTATATATTCTCCCGTGGTGTAGCGGTCGCACATAAGGTTTTGATCCTTATAGGCTGGGTTCGAGTCCTAGCGGGAGAAATCCCACGTAGTGTAGCTGGTAAGCACGAGACCTGTATGGTCTTAGGTGTGGGTTCGAATCCTACCGTGTGGAATTACATTTTCTGGTAAGTGCCTTCGTGGGTTTAAAGAAAAAGAAAAAGAAAAAAGGCCTTCTAGTTTAGAAAAAGCTAGATGGCAAATTATAGAAAATTCAAATATTGATTTTTCTAAATTTGGTTGGGTAGGAGAACTAGCTAAGCTGTTTGGTATAGCACCAAATCGAGCTGGATACTATGTTAAAATACATTATCCAGATTTTTATAAAAATTGCTTTATTAGAAATAGGAGCTTAAGATAATGGTAGTCGGAATGTTTCCAAGTCATTTAGTACCTGTTCGATTCGGGTAGCTCCTGATAAAATAATTTAATACGTCGCGGGCGGGTAGAACGGTTCAATATGCTGGGCTCATAACCCATGCGATACCAGGTTCGACTCCTGGGTCCGCAATAACCTAATGCAGTTACGAAGAGTTACTTCACATAATGGTAATGTATTTGATTGCTAATCAAACTATACTGGTTCAAATCCAGTGGTAAAGGTCTTAAATGACTACCTCTTTGTTCTATTCTTAGGTTTTTATTTTGTAAAATAAATCTATAAATATAGATTTGAGGTTATTTGTTTCCTTAAAACAAATTGGTGGCGGCAAAATAAAACTTGAAAGGAGAAATCATTGAGAGATTTAGCATCAATTTGTACTATTGAAAAAGTCTGGCCTCTTGAAGGTAAAGATAAAGTTCAAGGTGCAGGATTTAAGGAAAACGCATATGAGGTAATGGTATCGAAAGATATTCAGTCAGATATGCTTGTAGCATTCATTCAGGAAGGAGCTGTTCTTCCTGTTTGTGAAACATGGGAATGGCTTCGTAAACGTTGCTATCGTGACAATCTTAATGGTAAGGAAGGCTTCCTTATTAAGCCACAGAAGTTCTCAGGTATTAAGTCTTGGGGTCTTGCGGTTCCTCTTAATGAGCTTGGTTTAGATGAGTCTGTAACAAAAAAGTTTAAAGCTGGTGATGATATTTCTGACCTTCTTGGAATTTGGAAGTATGAACCTGCTGAAGACGCATCTCCAACTAAGGGAGATTCTAAAAAGGCATATCCAAAATGGGTTAAGTTCTGTCTTGGGCATACAGCAACAAGATGGATTGGCCGTATTTGGCAGAAGAGACATCAGAATTCTGGTGGTGGTTTTCCGTCTGAATTGATCTCAAAATCTGATGAGACGACAATTCAGAACATGAAAGGAGCCCTTGAAAAATTTGCAGAAGATCAAGTGGTTGTTACGGCAAAAATGGAAGGTCAGTCATTTACTGTAATTCCAGTTTTTGGTAAACGTGGCTTTATTGTTAAAAAGAAAGCTGTTGTTGGAGCTTATGTTTGTTCCCGTAATAATGCTTACAAGCTTGAAGACAAATCTCTTTTTTGGGATATGATGCGTAAATATGATATTGTCAAAAAGATGAAAGAACTTTGGGCTACTGAGCATAAAGCAGTTATTCTTCAAGGTGAACAGGTAGGTCCTTCTATTCAGGACAATATCTATGATTTCAAGCAAAACCATTGGTATTTGTTTGCTGCAAAAGATTATGATAGCCTTAAACAGGTTACATATGAAGAGCAAGTAAAAATTGCTGATAAATTTGGTATGCGTACTGTTCCTCTTCTTTGGACAGGAAAGCTTAATGAAATAATGCCAAATATTGATGCAGCCGTTTCATTTGCTGAAAAAGCATCATGGGAGCCTATCGATGGAGACAAAATTCATTCTTGGCTTAATCTTGAAGATAAAGGAAAACTTTGGACTGATTTTATGCAGCATGAAGGTATTGTTGTAAGAACAAGTTCTTTTGACAAAGACAATAATATCGGGGTTTCCTTCAAGGTAAAAAATCTTCCATATGCGGAAAGAGGCCTTGGTAAAATTCATAATGACTGTATAAATTATAAGCAGTCAACAAAGGCCTGATAATTATAAGGAGGCTTAAGCCTCCTTGATTATCTTCATAGTCTTAATGGTTAGGACGACAGATATAAGTCTGTAAGTAAAAGGTTCAAGTCCTTTTTGAAGATCTAAAAGTAATACAGGAAAACGCCCTGTGTAAATGCGAAAGGCATTAAAGTAAATCAAGAGATTAGGAGAATAGATGAAACTGCAGTTGTCTATTCAACCGACTTTGATGTAGGCCCTCTGATTGTGCACTATGACGAGGATAAGGTACACCCCGTGTGTAGGTGAGGCTGATTCACCAATAGTCCTACCGAAAGCGTAATAATGTGTGGCTACGCTGAAAAAACATCATGTATTACTTTTTATGCGGTGGCAAGTAACATCGGCGATTACTATGTGTCTGTTAAAGATGCAGGGATATAGCTCTTTACGCAGAGAGCTCCTATGTTGGTTCGACTCCAATACTCCGCACTAAAAACATTAGTTGATGCTGCCAGGATGACAACCTTTGACTGAGAAAGTAGATAATCGTAGTAAGTACCGTTTTGAGGGAGACGTCCCAAGGTACCCTGAAAGGCTGGGCACTAGGCTTGACGAGCGTTAAGTTGGGCTATTGGTGGCAAGTTGGAATCCAGTGCAGTCCGATAAGGACTTTCTCGGTAATCAATGGATGCAACACCTGCATTTGAAACTACTTTGGCAAGTAGTATGTTTTTTATGGGTCAGTAGTAAAATGGTTATACAGCGGACTGTTAATCCGTAGACGCAGGTTCAATTCCTGCCTGGCCCGCTATTATTTAAGGGGACGTGGCCACTGTCGGTAAGTGGTAGCCAGAAGTAAACTGGTGGTTCGTTTCAAATATGTTGAAGGCCTAATAATTTGATGAAAGGCGTGTCTGAGAAAACTCTATTGATCTAGACATACGAGTGAGTATCGGGCTAATATAGTAGAAGCTTCTGCTGCCTAAGAAATACGGGGGTTCAACTCCTTCCGGCCCCATTAAGCTTTGCTTTAAGTAAAGAATACTAGAGTGAGTGACCGTGATTACATAGAAGGATGAGCTTCTTTGGAAAAGAGAGCATGCTGTTTTGAGGCTCTTGTTTGGGTGCAATGTACAAGCATTCATATGAAGTACAATTTAGCAATAGTGTTCCTCGCGGAATCTTAAAAAGGGTAATGTGCTAGTTATACCTGGATTGGGGCTTGAGTAGTCTGTAAGAGGTCGTGTCTAACTGCAGACAACAATTCGAATAGCCTTAAAGGTGGTACTGAAAGAAGAACGAAGCGCCAAATAATTGGAAGAGTAGGGATCTTTTGTATTTTCTGATTTAGCCAATATGACTAAATTTCTATATAGATAGGAGACTATTTAATGAGGAAGTACGCAGTGTTTTGAGTTATAGGAGAACTTAAAACACATGAGCAGAAGTTACAGAAAAGGTTATAGCTCCTCATACAGAGGAGACAAAGAATGCAGAAAGGAATATCATCGTTCAGTAAGAAGAAAGATTCGATGTCTTCTTAAAGATGAATTAAAATTTATCGATGATGGTGATAATGTCCGTCCTTCTGAAAAAATTACTTCAAAAGGAAGAGACTTTGGCTGCAAAAGTGCAGACCCTTGGTCTTGGCCTTCAGATGGAAGACCTGTATTTCAGCATGACCTTCAAACTCTCAGAAGAGAGTTTAATGAAGCTTTGAAAGAACAATCATATTCTTATAATGTATGGTATTCACCTTGGAAAGACTATCAGGAATTTCGAGATGTAAAATTTACTTCTATATATTATGATTTATCTTACAAAGTAGTTATTGGCTGGCATAAAGAAGCACATGATGACTGGTACTTTGATCCAAATGAAGATGATTATCGTTTTAGACATTATCATCGTCATTGGATAACATGGGAGCCTACTTTTAGAGAGGTTTCTAAGTATTTAGATCATTATCCTTTAGTGTCAGATTTAGAACCAGGAGCAGTTCAGGTTTCAGTGAACAGAAGCTGGAAACAGCCTGTTAGATATAGTCAGGCATCTTATGATGGTGCTTTAATAGACTTTCTTTTTCACAGAAACATGATTCCAAACAATTTTACATCTGAAGAGCAGCTTATGAAGTGGCTTTATCAGAACAATGAAAAAATTGTCAGAAGCTGGTACAAAGTTTTGTACAGTAAATAAAGTCCCTGCAGAGACTGATTTCTGCAGCATTGAACAAGGAAAAGTTCTAAAACCTAAAGGCAGAGCGGTGGCAAGCACAGCCACCCTAAGGTATTAGTCAAACGCATGGCTGAACGGTGATGATATATAGTGCATCATTGGCTAAAATGAGCTAAGGATTAAATGATAACTTTAGCTTGTGCTCTACAAGTCCTTTATATTTATTTAATAGGAGCGTATCAGCGCGGTCTTATAAACCGTCCAGTATAATGCTTGTAACTGGTGGATGTGAGTTCAAATCTCACCGCTCCTAATTTGATAGTGCTATGCAGGAAGTTCCTCATAGTAGTAAAGGCTATCAAAAGTAATCAAAAGGTTGCGGGTCTAGTTAAGCAGTATGCCCAATCTGCTCAACGTGAAGATGATATGCTTATTCCGAAAACTGGTAAATAGCAAGGACCGGTACTAGAACCCGTTTTATGGTCCCATAGGCGAATTGGTTAAGCCGTCTCCCTCTCAAGGAGAAGATTGCTGGTTCAAGTCCAGTTGGGACTATATAGGATCCTGGCGTGCTTAGGTACGCTTGTGGGTAATGACGTCTAGCGCGTCTCCTAAGGCATGTTCCGGCCTGGCTTGTTGATCAGAATTTGGGGCGACAACAAGAGATACGAAAACCCAGGAAAATTTATGTAGTAGTTACTAAAAGTATGCCAGTTAAGTGGGAAGCCCGCTTCTGGAGGACTACCAAGGCATGGCCTGCAGGCTTAGCGGCTTGTACCGACCGGTGAAGGCGATTAGGAGAAAAGCATAATTCTAATCTGGTTTGAATACCAACCATAGACCTTGCGAGCTGAGTGCGTGCATTACGAGTGCTCTTAAAGTAGCCAAATTACATCGGGCATTTTATTTTGGAAAACCCAAGGAAACGGTTTTATGGTGGTTAGGCAGTACAGGGTATTAAAACCTAGTTCCACAAGTGAATGCTAGAAGACAATCTAACAGTAAGCCACTTCTAGCTATTCGCGAATTTTTACTTCACAGCTAAAGGTTTAGCTAATAAATAAGTTCAAGTCTTATTGTGAAGTTTACTAAAAATAGACGCTGCGAAAATGTGTAGTCAAGCATGATTAGTACCAGAAAGCGTAAAGTAAAATTTTTTTATGTGCTGAAAGCTGAGGGTCTATTTAGCTAGAGATAGCGATAGAATAAGGCTACATAAAAGGAAAGCCTTAGCAAATGACAAGCTGAGTTACAAGTTTTAGTTTGGTTATTTGTCCAAAACATTTTACTCCTCCGTAGTGTAATTGGTAGTTCACAAGGCACTCTGGATGCCTTAGTCCGGGTTCGAATCCTGGCGGAGGAATATTTTCGGGGAAGTTCCGAAGTGCAGAACGTTGTCTTACTTTGTGGAAGGTTTGCGACCTGAAAAGATGATATGAAAGCAAGTATCACATTCCATTAAAGGAAAAAACCGCGTGATAACAATACCAGTGACCCTACAGAATGATGTTGAACTGGTAATATTTTTAACGGCCGTCCTGGAGTTTTCGTAGAATGAAAGGGATGTGACCTTGAGGGTAATAGAAATACGATCTTGTTACTGAAAGATAAACTACGAACGAGTCTTTTAAGAATAGGAAACGTTTCTGTGAGAGTAAGAGGAAAAGTGGGGTTCAATTCCCTGCCGGCCGACTATTGGAATAGAGCGAAAATGAGTAGGAGTAAGTAATACGCGTTAATCCTTATTCCGGAAAGAAGTAACTTAAGTCTGCAGTAGCAGTAAGGGAGTATGCGGTGGTTGGTTTCGGGCCACGATTACAGGTTCGAGTCCTGTCTGCAGCTTATTAAGAAGGAAAACTTTAAACCCGTTGGAAAACATCGGTAGCGTGAATACCAGATGGGACAGTCTATTGCGTTTAGTTTCCGGTGGAAATCCGGCGGCGAGCAAGTTTGAAGAATTAGAGGCAACGAGTTTATGAATGAATAAGCATAAGCTGAATAAAACAGTTCATAGCACCCAGAACCTGGATATAGCTCAGAAAGCATACAGTATAAGTCGACTTCGCGTGCGCATCTGTATCAAGTCAAGAGCGGCACACTCTTAATGTGCGCGACGGAGCAAGTTGCTAAGCTTCTAGCCAGGGTCGAAAAAGAGCTCAAAGTCTGTAGCACTAGAAACAATGAGCATGAAAGCCTTATAACGGTTAGAAGCTGAGCCACGATCACAGGCAGTTTTATACTGAGAATTTCGTAAGATCTTCATCCTTATAACAGCTTCGGATAGTTTTACCAATATGCTACTCAGCTGTGTCCGAGAGAACGAGTGGAGTAAGTAGGCGTGAAAAAGTCGCTGAACAGTAGGGAGTCGAGACACAAAAGAAAAACTACGGATTTTAGGAGAGCGAGTGCAAGAAAAGTCTCCTTAAAAGGAATTCGATGCCGTAATCACAGTATCCGTCTGTATATGCTAGTCGTTCTAGAAAATCTTCTTTCAGAAGTACGGCGTTTGTTTTTTGAAAATAATATGGTGAGGTCAACACCATAAAAATTGATCATAAAAGGTTTCTGGTCTGGTTAAGCAGTAGCCAACTGCTTCACGAAAGTGTAAGTCATATCTCCTCCCTTTATGCACCGGACTTGCTTGGTAAATGCAGTGTTTTAGGCATGTATGGGTTCAAATCCCTACTGCATTGTATGACATATTTTGAAAAAGTATGTTATTCTAAAAAATATACTAATTAAGTATAAAATAAAAAATACACTAATTAAAGTATAAATCTAAAATAGGAGAACATGGTAATGACAACAAATATTATGAATGTAAAATCATCAATTATCGCCTCATCAAAGAAAGCTATGCCAGCAGTAGCTCCACGTTCTCATGCATTTGGCCCTTCAGCCGTTGGGAAATTTATTAAAAAAAGGAAAGACTTTAAGTAAAAATATATTTTAGTTAAAAATGTGTTTTGATTTAAGGTCTTTCAGTAAAATGAAAGACCTTTTTTATTGTTCTTTTACATTTTCAGGGAAGGAAAATTAAGATTTTATCTGGTTATGGTGTTAACGGTAGCATGCGTGATTTGGGGTCATGTGGTCTCTGTTCAAATCAGAGTAACCAGAAATAAACAAAATAAAAATTTTCACATAAATAAGAGTTGTTTATCTATAATATGTATATAAAATAAATAAACTTTTAGTGAAAAACGAGCTGCTAGGTTTCCGCCCAGTATTAGAAACCGTTCTTTATATGGGTTTGTCTGCTAACAGGCCAAGCCTACACTTAAAGCCCACAGTGGAAAGGTGTAGAATGCGAGTTCGAATCTCGCCAAATCCACTTGTACAATGCGGCTAAAAAGAGTTACTTCGTAAATTTGTCAAGTGGTTAAGACTTTTTCTTTGCAGGAAAACAACCCTGGTTCGAATCCAGGATTTTCGATTGCCGAAAGGCAAGCTCTTTTTTAATTTCTTGTGCTTTTATATGTTTAAAGTGCCTATGACTGCACGCCGGTCCTAATGTTGAAGTTATAGGTTCGAATTATACTAATTATTATATGAGAAATTACTCAATAAAGTATAATTTGAAATGCAAGTTTTGTGGTTTAGAAAAATACACAACTAGGTCAGCTATGACTTCTCATGAAAAGCATTGTCTTAAAAATAAGAATGCTGTTCCCTGGAAAGGACATAAACTGTCTGAAGAGACTAAAAAGAAAGTTTCTGAAGGCATGAAAAAAGCTATAAAGGAAGGTCGTGCAACTGGTTGGCATAAGAGAAAGGCTGGTAGCCAATCTTATCCAGAAAAGTGGATGTCTATTATTATTAAAAATGAATTTAACGATAAGGACTATCAAGATGAGCTTCATGTAGGTAAGTACCGTTTAGATTTTGCTTGGCCTCATAAAATGAGGTATATAGAAATTGATGGTAGACAGCATGAAGATATTGAAAGAAAAGAATCCGATATTAAAAAGGATAATTTTTGTAAAAAAATAGGTTGGACTGGTATGAGAGTTTCATGGTCTTATATTTGTCAGAATACACAAAAAGCTATCCTAGAAATGAAGGATTTTATTGATAATGGCGAATTAAGTTTAATTGCTTGGGAAAATCCAAAAGAAAAACTTAGAAAAGATATTGCAGTAAGAAAAGCGCAGCATCAAAAAGATAATGATAAAAGAAAGAATTTAATCCTAAATTCAGGCATAAATTTTCAATCTTTTGGTTGGCTTGAAAAAGTTGCAAATCTTTTGGGTATATCTCATACACAAACTAAAAAATGGATATTACGTAATATGCCAGGATTTTACGAGCAATCAAAACATAGATAATATGCGTGTGTAGTTCAAGTGGCAGAATGCGGGTCTTCCAAATCCGAGGTTTGAGGTTTCGATTACCTCCACACGCTCTAAGTTTTAGAGTATGTAAAAGACCAAACTAATCACATGCAAAATCTAAAACTAAGTTTTTAAAAAATGGTTAATCTTTGTAAGTTTGACCGCCTTTCTCTTCTATACTAGTTCTGAGAGTTTTGGATTGACTTACAAATTTTATGGGGTTGATGACGAACGGTTAGTCACCTGCTTTGCAAGCAGGCTTTAAGAGGGTTCAACTCCCTTCAGCTCCAATGGGTGCAGCAGTGCCGTGGATAGCACGTTACGAGGGCTATGCTAATTGCAAAAAGAACATAGCTAGAGGATATGGTAACATACCTCGTTCTACGACTAGGTTGTTAAGTTTGTTATAGCTGATGGAAGACAACCAATTTTATGGGCCTGAGATGGCGAGGTGCCATGCCTCCCTTGCAAGGAGGATTAGCGGGTTCGACTCCCACAGTGTCCACTTCAGTACATGCAGTGAAGCTGAGTTACTTCGCTCTCCCCCATAAATGCTTATGAAAAATGAGTATTTATGGGGGAGCTTGAAAATTACTCGTTTCGTAATTCTGTACACTTTTTTAGAAAATTATAAACTTAAGGGTGGCTGAGAACATTTGATAGTAGGCTTTAGACTGAAGCTAAGGGTAGGATGCAGCCTGACATGATGGTAGCGAAAAGAGAGGTAAAGTTAGTCGCTTAGTTCTCGAGATAAGCTAGAGAGTGAGTAACAAAGGGGCCATCTCACTATAGGTTTTTATGTAGTAGTAATTCAGCTGGTTAGAATGCCTGCTTGCCAAGTAGGATGTCGTGGGTTCGAGTCCCATCTACTACTTTATTACTGGACATGTTCTCGACGGTTTTTGGGAGCTGGTCTGATAAACCAGTACACGTAGTTCAACTCTACGGTGTCCAATTCAGGTTGGTTTTTATGCGACAAGAGAACCTTCCAACCTAGCGAACAGCTAAAATAAAAAAGAATCCGATCTTGAGAGACTAGTAACTTCGAGCCGGAAGCTCCATAAGTGAACCATCTCGGGCAAATGATCAAGAAGCATCTGCAGCAATACTTCAAAAATCATTTGTTAAATTTTGGGGACGTAGCTCAGCTAGTAGAGCGGCGGACTGAAAATCCGTATGTCGTAGGCGCGCATCCTACCGTTCCCACTGGTCGTGGTCAATGGTGAAGCGACGGTTCATTACTAAGTGGACTTCACCAAATTTTATGGAGCGGTAAGTTAGCGGCTATACAGGTGGTCTTGAAAACCATTTACGAGGTGCTGAGCCTTGGCGCGAGTTCGAGTCTCGCCCGCTCCGCTATAACTTTTGCGGATATACTATAATGGGTTCGAGTCCCAAAATGCATGCTATAAACAGCGGATATTAGAGAATTCGCAAAAGTTAATTTTATGGTGCTTATGGCGGAGTGGTCTAACGCGCTTGATTGTGGTTCAAGAGTTCCTGGGTTCGAGTCCCAGTAAGCACCCCTAAAGTATTCTGTGAATTCCTAACGTAACACAGAGGCGATAGGCCGGAGCGGGAGAATATAAACATAGCAGCTCTTGTGTAAACAAGAGAGAGGTATCAGTAATGACTTCACGGATAAGCAGGATACTTTATATGTTCTATTCGTATAATGGTAGTACCTTAGCTTGACGTGCTAATGGCGGAAGTTCGATTCTTTCATAGAACAAAGGAGACTTTATGGATTGTGGAGCTCCAAGATTTGAAGGACCAAAAGCTAAAGAAGCCTATGAATATATGATCAAAAAACTTGATGAGGCTAAATTTAGCAAGGTATCGAATAAGGAAAAAAGAAAAAAGCGCTTAGAAGAATTTTCTAAGCAGTTTAAGGAATATAAATAACATGAAGAAGAAACAGAGGGCTTAACCTTCTATTCAGTCCATTGGAATTGAAGGTGCCCAGTTAAATGGAACAAGACATTTTCAATTTTTTTAATGGACGACTAGCGCAACCTGGTTAGAGCACGTGCCTTTTAAGCATGGGGTTTGGGGTTCAATTCCCCAGTCGTTCATCTATTATGGGCCCGTAGCTCAACTGGTTAGAGCAATACACTTTTAATGTATGGGTTAGCAGTTCAACTCTGCTCGGGCTCATTATTCCGGCCTATAGCTCAACTTGGTTTAGAGCGAGCGCCTCTTAAGCGTTAGGTTCTGGGTTCAAATCCCAGTAGGCTGACTATTAAGTCTGCTGCAAAATCATTTTATCTAATTATGATAGAGGTAGTTTTCTATGGATAAAGATATTTTTGTACTAGAGTATAATGAAAGGTCCAAAGTTAATTATAATTATTTTGCGGTTACTGATTTAGGCAATGCTTTAGGTCAAACCTGTATTTATTCAGAAGCTAAAAAATTTAATACTGCTTCTGAAGCAAATAAATTCGCTGCAGAGCATGGTCTTTTAGATAAGGTTCATCCTCAGCGTGTTATTCTTTAATTTATTTATTAAAGGTTGAAGCACCTTTTACCAGAAGTCTTCAGACACCGGACTTACAACGGCAGCAACATTACCTGCTACATAGGAAATCGCGGCAAATGGCGAGATATTTTGCGAGGCAGTTAACCGCCTTCGTGGGTTATTTTTTCTTGGTTTCTTTTCGAAAAAGAAACTCGTCAGACGCAACGTAAGCTATCTGTGAGGCTTTGCCCAAGCCGAGAAACAAAAGAGCTGGTATCTCAGGGTGCGCTTGGATGGTAACGCCTAGTTGGCATGGGCATCAACTTGGAAAGTTGTCCTACGTGTTCGTAACGTAGCGAGAGTTCGATTCTCTCACCTTCCGTTTGGCTTTTATGCGATGGTATCAATTTTAAGCTTGGTTTATTCAGTTTCCAGATCGCCTCAAAAATTGAAAGGTTAGACGCTTAATGCTCATCTCCAGAAAGCGTGGGTTTTGTGGTTCTTCGCCCTTCTAAAAGATAAAAAGAGAGCCGGTAGAGAAGGTACAGTAATGAGTGACTGCTACCGCTGGTGCTAAAGATACTGCGCAAATTCTTAATTGAATGGTACTAGCAATTTGCTAGGCGGGCAAAAAACCTTCATTTTATGGGGAATTAGTCTAGTGGTAAAACAGGTGGCTCATATCCACCATTCGGGAGTCCGATTCTCTCATTCCCCAAAAACCTGCCGACTTTGATGGCTGGCCCTTCCAGCGATAAAGGCACAAAGGTAAAGATAACATATTTTAGGATGTAAACTTGGCATTTTTATTCTGCTAAAGCGATGAATCCTTTTTCAGTATCTTTTGAAATATGAGCGGGTTTCTGAAAATTTTTATGGGCTATTCGTATATCGGTTTATTACATTGGCTTTGCAAGCCAAATAGCGGGGTTCGATTCCCCGATGGTCCATCGAGCTAAGAGCTTATGTTTTGCCCGCATGCACGTATTTTCTAGGGGAAAATAAAGCCTCAACAGCGTACTTCATAGTGTACGGGGCTTATTTCAGAAATGGTCACTACCGACGCTGTTTTTCTGAAATATTTTAAAACTATATGAGTAATAAAATAACAAAAAGTGGTTTTACTGAGGATCAGCTCTTAAATGAAGATGTTTTGGCTTATTGTGGATATAAGTTAGAAGGTAATAAGTTAGTTTCCACTTACTATGAGCCAAATCCCTACACTCCTATAGGAGTAGTTAAAGAGCGTATTAAACAGTTTGAAAAAAGTAAAAAAGTATAATGGATAGGACAAAATTGATCTGAGTTAGGATAATACATGTTAAACTTCCTGACTAGCTTTTTGTTTGATGAGACTGTAGCTCAGGGGTAGAGCGGCCCGTAAAAGCGGGAACGTGCGCTGGTTCAATTCCAGTCAGTTTTTTATTTATGAAGAAAATGGCCAGGGAGCTCTAACAGATGCTGAGCGGCTTAATGATGCTATTGAATGGTGATAGCCCATTTTCTTCATTTCTGAGGTTTTTATGTTTGAGAAGTCAAAATTAAGAAATACATTAAATAAATATAGAAAACAACAATATGCTCTTAATACACTTCTTACAACATTTGAAGACAATGACTATGACTATGCGATTGTAGGCGGATTTGTTCGCCGAGTATTAACAAATGAATGGAATGGCTTTAGTGATTTTGATATTATTGTGGATATTCCTTCAGCTTGGATAAAGCATACTATTAAACATTTTGGATTTTCATTTAATGAAAATTCAAACGGTGGATTTAGTATTAAAGACTATAATAATATGTCTATTGATATTTGGTCTTTACAAGACCACAGCCCATTTATTACAAATTATCCTGACTTAAACAAATCCTTTGAAAATATACAGAAAGCATCTATAATTTCTGTTGATGGCGGAACTTATATGCCTGCTAAAAATAAACTTTATTGGACTTTTTTGAGAAAGTCAATTAAACAAAATCAAATTTTTTGCTTGAATAGTCCTATAGATTATATAGGAAAAGCAAAAATAGGTGCTAGGCTTATTTATTTGAATTTAACAACAGATTTTAACCTTTCTGATGAAGCTGCAGCTTTTTGCAAAACTTGCAAAAAACTGAGATCTCTTAATTTTAAGGTACAAAAATATCTAAAGCATATATTAGATAAACGAGGCTGTAGCTCAATTGGCTAGAGTATGGTCGTCCTAAGGCTAAGGTTCTCAGTTCGAATCTGAGCAGCCTCTTAATAATCAAGACTAAATTAAGATAGGAGAAAAGCTATGAAAAAGTTTTTAATTGCTATTTTGATGACAATGATTTTCAGCGTATATGCTGAAACATATACAGTTATAAAAGTTTCTGGAAGAGCTCAGACAACAAATGGGGCTATTTCAACTGGTCAGGAACTTGATAGTGAGCAGCTCGTTACTATTAAAGGTTTTAATGATTATATCAAGCTTGATAATAATTTATATATTTACGGTCCTATTATAAATAAAAAAGTAAAAGATGCTGTCGAAAAGCCAAGATTAAAGAAAGGTAAGATTGTCAGAGCATCTGAAATCGCACCTGATGTAGAAGGTACACGGCCCGGAGTAATTACTGCAGCTTCCCGAGCTTCTGACGCAAAAGAAGATTTTGAGTGGGATGAGTAATACAGGCTCATAGTTTAATGGATTAAGAATATAGTCCTTCGAAGTCTAAGGTGTGAGTTCGATTCTCACTGGGCCTATATGCAAGCGTAACCAGTCCTGTCTACGAAACAGGTATCTGTAGTTGGAGTTGAAAACGCAGGTTCGAGCCCTGTCGCTTGCAAAGACTTTAATAAAATTAAAGCTCCTCTTAATGAGGAGCTTTTCTTTTTAATAAACTTTTAATTTTGCATCTGTTTCTGGTATTGAAAGATAAAATCCGTCTTTATCGAAAGTCATTTGCATATTGTAATCTTTTATAAGTTTTCTTACAGTTTGTAACGCACTTAAAGAGTCTGTTACTTTATATTCTTTAGAAAATGGAGATTCAACAGGCAAACCTAAAACATCCCTGATAAAATTTTCTGGGTCTTCAGTAGCTTTTTCAAGTAAATCCATGCCATTCCATTTCATTGGGAAACGTACCCAATGGCCATCACTTGTATAATCTTGTACTTTTTCAATTTTACCAGTACTTAAGCATATTTTGTATGCTGATTCAATCTTGCATTTATCTAACTCAGTAGAACAGTCTTTATAAAATATAGGAACAAATCTTTCAACTAGGGTATTTGTTGCATATTCTTTTTCTTGTATTGTTTGGTCAAGTAAGTCTGAATAAAGATTATTTGGGTATTTATCAATAATAACTGTTGAAAACATTATTTTGTTTCCAATGCCTAGTCTGTTCTTAATTCTTGTCATGAGACTATTGTACATGTCATAGTCTGCATTTTCAAAATAACTGATAACTGGCTGAAGACCAATCAAGTCTGAAGTTGTTCTAACAACCTTAAGTGTTATAGAATGACCATATTTACTTCCAAAAGAGTAACTGCCATTAAGACCTCTTTTAACCCAGAATCTAATAGACTCTGCACCTTCTGGAGTATAATCTGCAATTGTTTCCTCATAGGATTCTGTAGCAGAAATTGTTTGAATAGAACTGAAAATTGTAGACTCAGCACTTTCTATAAAATTAACAATTCCTTTTAGCATTTGGTCTGCATGACGGCCAATAAATATTGCATGAATAGGTACAGATGGGGCAAACTCTAATATCTTGTAAGGGTCTTTTAATAAAAGAAAAAGATAGATTCGATACAAGAAAATAAGAGTACAATAAACTCCTTTTCCAATACCAACAGCTCCCTGTACATATATCTCGCTCGGATAAGTATAAAAATTTTGTGATTTTTTATCAAAATTTTTAAGAGCATTCTCTATACAAGGAAATAGAGATTTAAGTGATTTGAATTCTTGAACGAATTCCCAAAATGTGAGAGGTGTAGTATAATAATATTGCTCCCACAAAACTTTAGTGTTGTTTTGCATATTTTCTCCTTAGAAAATTATTTCAGCCACAGCAATCTCGGGCTGAAGGGTTTTATAAATAAATTAGTTTAAACTTAAAAATCAATGTAATTCTATAATATATGAAAAGAAAAATGTATATACTAAGAACATGGATGTGGGATGCAAAATCTGAGGAAGCAACCTCTGTTGAACCTGTAAAAGTTAGGCATCCTACAAAATTGTCAGTTTATATTGCTGAACCACCAGTTGACCCTATTCCAAATGGTGTACCTTATATTACAACATCAAGGCTATCTGCAAAAAAGTTTTATACCAAGAAACAAGCATTAAAATATGGGCGTAGATTTGGCGGCTGCTATGTAGATGTAGTTTGGCATTATCAAAAGTCTATGAAACTTGAAGTTATAAACCTTTGGAGTTAGAGGAGCTCAAATGAAAATCAAAAGATTAACTTTAGAAGAAGCAGAAAAAGAAATTTATAAGCTGGTTACAGGTGACAGAGCTTTTAATAAAAAACGTGATAATGCTTTTGATGAATTAAATAAAAAATACCCTGTCCATTATGGGGACTGGGATAGTAAACCAAATATTGAAAGAGAAAAAGCATTTAAGGAATATGAAAAGAAATTTGACTTGAAATTGAACAAAAGCTGGAAAAAACTTAGTGACCTTACAGAAACTACTCCAATCACTGAAGATAAGCAATGTTGTCTAAATTGCCTTATGCCAGGATTCTGTACAAAAAGACGCTATGTAAGTCATAATTACTATGTTTGTAGTAAGTACCATCCAGATAATCCTTTTCTTCTTAATTTTGATGTTGCCCAAAGTTTAATAGACGCTTGTAATAAAAAGTCTGTAAGACAAGAAGTTAATGAATATCTTGATAAGTATAAAAAGCTTTTAGCTCATGCAGATGAATGCGAAAAAGCAGTAAAACAAAAAATTGAACCCCTACCTGAGGCTGTAACTGAAAAAGCAGAAGAATTTCATAATAGAGCACAGAAACTTAAAAAAGAACTTGCTGAGTGCTGGGAGCCATCAAAAACAAAGCTCTTTGGAAAAATGAAAATACTAGAGCTTAATCAGGAAAAAGTAGCTCAGGTTATTAAAGAAAATAAAATGTGTCCTATGGGTATGCTTTTTGGTCCTGTAGTGAAACCAGAGGATAAAGTAGATTATAAAAGTTAATTTTATAAGTTCTGTTAAAGCGGAACTTATAAAACTTATTTGATATTTTCAATGTTTTTGTAAATATTTGTCTATAATATAAATATAATGAATAGATTTTACGAATTTAATAAAACACGAAAACACCGTAAAGAAGTTCAAAGAATAGCAAAAGAAAAAGGCTATTCATTTCCATTTCATGATTTTATCAAAATGATTAATATTCTTATTTTTGGTGACAAGATTGCTACTAAACTTCATAGAACATTTTCTTCTCATCATGACCAGATTGTCGGCGAAGTTTACAAATATGAAAATGGAAAAAAGTTCATTTGCGATATATTCGTGATATTGAAAATAAAATTGAAGCAGCTATTGATTGGGAAAGTGCAAGATTTACAAAGCCTGAAAAACAATTAACAGCTTATGAAACCTGGCGAAAGTTATATCCTGATATTGATATGAAAGAGACTCTTAAATCTTTAGGTTTTTGGGAAGGAAAATAATCATGTTAACTACAGAACAACAATATGAAATTATAAAAGCGACTCATGATGGTGTGCCAGTTTATTGCTGCAATAAAATGTCATTAGATCGTTTTGACTGGAAGCCGCTAGGTGTTAATCATCAATTTGATTTTGAAAGCAATGCATATTGTATTGGAGAGCCTTTAACATTCGAGGAAACATTAGCTCAGAATCCACCGAATATTGCTTATCGTATGGCAATAGATTACCTTTCAAACAGAGACCCTTTCTTTAGAATTGGAGTTGAAGATAAAAATATAGCTGGCAAAGTTGTTGATAAATACGAAGTTATTCGTCTAAGTTCAGCTTATAAACTTTGGAATATTGCAGCAAAGTTCGGCCATATGCAGGAAGACGACTTTGCTGATATTACTGAAGAACAGGGAAAGTATAAAAGCTATTAAGGAGTTAAGCTATGGGTGCAATAAACTTGATGATGGAAGCTGCAATTGACTCAATAAATGAACTTGGTGCTGATATTGATGCAGTAAATGAAGGCTATCATTTTAAAGCAGACCCTAATACACGTTCAGTAGATGATATTACAATTCGTGCAGGTGATAATGAATTTGTTCTTGCTATTATTTGGAAAAATTTGGAAGGTTATCACCCTAGCTGTCCTAACCTTGGTCATGCCATTCGTAATAGTGGAGACCTTGTAATTCCTAAAAAAGATTATGACTTTTTAGTTGAAGCTAATGAAGACTTAAAACAGTCTTTAGATTGGGCAGATGAACGAGAAGTTGATGATGCTAAAGATATAAGAAAGATGCGTTCAACTATTAAACTGCTTGCTGATTGTCTACAGGCAACCATGACTGATAAAGCTAATACTGCAAGGAATATGCGGGCACTAGACCAAGCAAAAGAATTTTTGGATTAAGGAACTAAAATGAATCAATTTACATCAGAAGATAAGAAACACATAAATCACAGACATATTTTTTCAGAAGCTCCTGGAAGTTCTCATTTTGTTCTTCAGCTTACTAAAACAAGTGAAGATTATTTTTATTGGAAGAATAAGCTTAAGGAAGTCAATAAAAAGATTGTAGACTTGAAAAAAACAAAAACCCAGGCTTATCTTTCAAGTAGCACAACATTTATCCAGACTCTTAATGAAAAGCTTTTTTGGTGGAGAAATTATTATGCAGACGCTCTTATGTGTTACTATGATGCAAAGCATATGTATAATTGTGCACAGAAAGCTTACAGTGATTTTATAGTAAAACAGAGAATCCACATAAAAAATGCTGAGCAGTTTAAGGGTAAATACTGCTATAAAATAGCTATTAAACCAAATGCTATGCAAGGTTTGGATGCAAATGGCTGGAGTGAAACATATTTTATTCGCAGTGATAGTGATTATCTGGATGAAGATAATTTTAAAGATGAGTTTGATTATGATTTGCATTTAGCTTTAGAAAGATTTCCAGATAAACTTAAAAAATACAATTGGGGAGCATGGGTAGTCCTTTCTAATATATATCACCTTTATCATGATTTAGATGCTCATACAGATATTGAAAGAGCAGATAAAAATTGGAAAGACATTTTAATCGACTTTGCTCAGTTTCATGCTTGGAGATCTGGCACGATTGCAGATGAGTCTCGTATTACTTTTGAAGAGTTTAAGCAGTATAAAATAAATGAACTTGGAGATAAAGCTTTCGATGCTGAACCAGGCGAATTACCATTCTGTATTTGGTTTACTAAAGTTAATAAAGATGCCAAAGAAGTTTGGAACAAAACATCTGATACGTTCTTCTTTAATTTAAGAAAAACATTACATTACTGGCAGAAATATTATGATAATTGGATAGCTTCAGATAAAAGTGTAGGAAAATTAAATGAAAAATAAATATTTTATTACCTGGCAATACTCTTATTTAGAGTATCCTACAAACAGATTTGAAACGGTTAGAATGCACGGAATGAATTTAGTACGGGCTAGTCGCGGAATTGAGCATGAAGGCACTTGGAAATCAGTAGTTGAAGTAGACAGCGAACTTTCTACTGAAGGCTGGGAACAGTTCATCAATGACTTTGAAGAAGATGAAGCAAAGAAACTTGTAGAACAAGACTTGGAACATCGTGATCATGTGAATGTCAATGTTACAGGTATTACAAAATTGTAAAATATATTTTGGAGGATATATGATTACAGCACTTATTACTTTTCTTGTAGGATTAGCTCTTATAATTCCTGGAATTTTATTTCTTTTTCTTGGAGCAAAGAAAAAAGAAAAATTGGAAAAACAGTATGAAGCTATGTATCAGCAGTCTTGGCGTATAAAGCCAACTGAGGACCGAACGGCTTTTGATAAAAAGTATGCAAAAGTAGAAAAGCTTAATAATTTTTATCGTAAATGGATTGGCTTTGGCTGGGGAAGAAAATTGATTTACTCAGTATTAAATGTAATTTCTCAGGTTGCTGCTTTTGTTGCTCTATGTATCTGGTCTGTTGTTCTTATTAAGCTTCCTTTAGACCGTGTTGAGTATTCTCATTGGGATGAAAAAGTGGATTATTTTAACAGTCTGGAAGAACCAACTGCTGAAGATATTGCCAGAGCTAAGAGATTTAATACATGCAATTATGGAGAGGAAGCTTTTATTTTCCTTTCAGCTGAAGAAGAAGAACATGTAAAGACCTATAAAGTTAATACTGATGAAATGTACCGTAAATTTTATAAGCGTGTTGGAGTAATTGAAGATAGCTATGATAACGATTAAATCACCAACAGAAATTAAAGAAGAGATTCATCAAGCGCTTGAAAAGAAAAACAGGGAAGCTTGGGATAAAGCTTTGATAATGGTCGAAGATGCAGTTAAAGATGCAGCATCTCGAGGTGAGCAATCTATCCAGATGTTTAAGTTTGAAGCTCCCGTTTATATGAGTGGCAGATGCTATTCAGAAGAGTTTACAACTTATCTTAATAAGCGTATTGAACAGGACTATAAAATTCCTGCTATTTCAGAAATTTTCGAAGAGATCAGAAAGGCTGGTTATAAACTATCTGTAGAATGCTCAGGGTCTGCTCGTCACTACTATGAAATAACTTATAAAAAGCGTCTTTTCAAAAAAATAGAAAAAAGTCGTAAATTATGTCATGAAGGACCTACAAGAGATTATACCGTTTATGATCTTGGTAGAATACTTCCCGATTTAATGATAGGCCCTGGCCAGGACCCTTATAATAGAGCTGAAGAGCTTTTAAGAGAGGAACAAGGTCTAAAAACTGAGTTTTATCATATAAGCATTAGGTGGACCTAAGACTATGAAAAGAAATATTCTTTTAATTATTTATTTAATTTTACTACTTTTTTGTTTTTTTGGAATTCCTATATTGGGATTTTTTATGTAAAAATAAGCTGCTCATTTGAGCAGCTTTTGAAAAATTTCGCTATTCTAAAAAATATATAAAAAATTTAATTTGTACTAATTAAATATAAAGGATAAAATGATGACAAACAGAACAAGTTTATTACAGTTAAATCTTCTCAGTTTACCACTTAGCTTGTGTAGTTGTCTTTTAAACCTTTCTGAAGGGGTGTATAGAAATAATATTAAGTGATATAAAAGATCAAAATAAGTATTATTTTTATAAACCCTTTCGAGAGAAAATCTTGAAAGGGTTTTTTATTTTTCACAAAAATAAAAAATTTTGTCTATAATATAAATATAAACAAAATAATTTCGGCCCTTGCCGCAACTGGTAGACGGAACTGGCTCAAACCCAGCATTTTGTGAGTTCGAATCTCACAGGGCCGACTAGAAGAAATAAAGCAGTTGTAAAGAGTTACTTCGAGAAACTGGTATACTCATTTGACTGAAAATCAGACGTCTTTTGGCATTGTGGGTTCGAGTCCCACAGTATAAACCTCTTTACGGTATTCTTATTTCTTTTTATGGGTCTGTGGTGGAACTGGTATGCACACCTGTTTAAGGGGCAGGCGCCGAAAGGATTGAGAGTTCGAATCTCTCCAGGCCCATTTTATCCCTCTGTAGCCCAACTGGCAGAGGCAGTGGACTTAGAATCCATATAGTGGAAGTTCGAATCTTCTCAGAGGGACTTGGCATTAGTGCCATTAAGAGAGATTGTTCTACCAAGTGTAGATACAATTAAGGCAGCGTGTAAAAAGCGCTAGCCTTTTAAGGGGATGTGGCGAAACTGGTAGTACGCAGGAGACTTAAAATCTCCAGCCCGTTGAGGGCGTGTGGGTTCGAATCCCATCATCCCCATTATCGATGGGTTTTGTGGTACCTTAAAACCACCAGGACGAAAGTCTGAAAGTACCTAAGCTTAAATGCTAAGTCGGAAGGCGGTACGTAGTCCAAGGTACTCCAGATTGGTTACAAGGTAATACTTGTACAGGTTCTCTGGATAGGAATGGACGCGCGGGTAACCAGTGTCATGAGGAAGGTTACGGGGAGCGGGGCTGACTAAGAAATGAGGATGAGAACCGCCCGGGAATTAGGTCTAACCTGACCGAAGTCAGCATTTTTATGGCCGCGAATCCGAATGGCTAGGAAGCAAGTCTGCAAAACTTGTTGTTGAGGGTTCAAATCCCTCCGTGGTCTTAAAGTTATTTTTAGTAACCAGGAGGATTGTTATGGGAGATAACAGAAAATGGGAATTAAGCTTAACATCATTTGATGTTAAAGTGCTTATTATTTGTTCAATTCTGGCGTCAGCTAGTTTTGTTGCAGGCCTTGTACTTTATGCAATGGCTGCTATACTTGGTAGTGCTTTTTCATTTATGTTTGCACTTGCTGTTTTGGTAGCACTTTTGATTTATTTCGTTGTTGGTGAAATTAACCTCCGTGTTACAGAGCAAGTTGACCGATATAATGAAATAAGTAAAATTGTTCATTATTGTTATCCGACAATTACTGAAAAACAATACAAGCAGTATATAAAGCTTGCTAAAAAAGGAATTAAAGCAAATAAGCATAGCCTTATGACCATGCATTTTGCAGATATTAAAAATGCTGATAAATGGCTTCAGACTGAAGAGCATGTTCCTTTGAAACATAAATGGACTTATCAGTCAAGTCAAGAAAACGGCATAAAGATTAGAGCTTAAATTTTTGGAGTGATGGCACAGCTGGTTACTGCGGATGCCTGCTAAGCATCTGGTTCCGAAAGGGCCGCGCGAGTTCGAATCTCGCTCACTCCGTTATTTTTGAGGTAATTATATGTCTAGCTGTAATGACTGTGACCATAATTGGCTTTTGACAGATGATGCTTGGAAAGGTCATCTTTGTTGTATCTATGGGTACGAAATTGAAAAAATTCCGTTAGAAAAGAGAGAAACAGTATTCAAGAATTGTAAGTATGCTAAAATAAAAGAAAATAAAGAGGAAAAATAAATGCTTCATTATTTTGTTTGTGATAACCCTATTGGGAATGAAGATGATAGAATATATGCCGAAGTTTCAGAAGAAACACTAGCAAAACTTGCAGCCGAAAATATACCTGAAAAAGGTAATACACTGGCTCTCGTCAAAGTTAACAATGAATTTGACCCTGGTCACACAATTATGTATTTTGAGATACATAAAAAATAACAGACTTAAGAGGAGAATTAAATGCCGACACGAGAATATAAATATACTTTTGAAAATATTATTCCAACTGATAGACAGATTATGTCTTTTGGAGATGGCCGCTTTAGCAACATTAAATTAACAAGAGATAATATGTTTCAGATTTTTGATGCTATGAAGCTTTCGGATGACTTAAAAGAAGTTATGTGGACATATCTTACAGGTACTGGTAAATATGATGATTATTCACAAAAGTATTTATACCGTGAATATTCACTTGAGCCTATTATTTATGAATATAATAGGAAAGCTTCTAAATACCGTGAAGATTTAGTTCATGCTATTATAACTATTCGAGATAAAAAAAGAGCAGCCATGGAAGCAGAAGCCTTGGAGTCTTATAGGTTACAGGCTGCTGCAATTATTGAAAAGAAGGATGTTGAAGGTCTTACAAAGATACTTAAATTTCTTGATGACCACAACTATGATGTAGATTTAATTATGTATTAGGAATTATGTTTGAGATTATAGGAAAATATGGAACAGCAAAAGTCTATGCTACAACAGTAGAAGATGAATGTGTTTCACAAATATATGGATTTATGAATTCACCAGTTGTTGAAGGCTGTAATATTGCTATTATGCCTGATACGCACGCTGGAAAGGGTGCTTCAATTGGATTTACTCAAATGATCAATAAAGAGAATCCTCGTGTAAACCCAAATATGGTTGGAGTTGATATTGGTTGTGGTATGCTTGTTTTGAAAATTTCAGCTGAGGCTGGTAAAATATTTTTTAACAAGCCTGGACTTGAGAAGTTTGATAAAATTATGCATACAAAAGTTCCATCTGGAATGGCTCACAGAAAAACTCTTCACAAGTTTGCAAAAGACTTTACAGAAATTAAAAATTTGATTGCTGATGCAGATTATGACAAAGAGCTTTTTGCTATGGGTTCTCTGGGTGGTGGTAATCACTTTGTTGAAATTGATATTGATGAGAAAGGAGACTATTATATTGTAATTCACTCTGGCTCTCGTCATCTTGGAATTGCAGTTGCAAAATACTGGGAAAATAAAGCTGTCGAATATCACAAGAATAATTCAAAACTTAAGAATGATTTAATTAATAAACTTAAGAGAGAAGGACGTGAAAAAGATATTCAGGCTGAAATTGCCAAAATTCCAACTGTAATCGTTTCAAAAGGTCTTTCTTATTTGGAAGGTGCTGATGTTGACGGTTATTTACATGATATGAAGATTTGTCAGGAGTTTGCTCGCTTAAATCGTGAAGCAATGCTTGATGTTCTCATTGAAGAGATGGGAATTAAGAAAAGACATATCTTGGATAAGTTTTGCACTATTCATAATTATATTGATATTGAAAACGGTATTTTACGTAAAGGTGCAATTTCACTTCAAAAAGATGAATCAGCTATTATTCCAATTAATATGGAATATGGATCTTTGATTGTTACAGGTAAGGGAAATCCTGACTGGAACTTTTCAGGCCCTCATGGCGCTGGACGTTTGATGTCTCGTTCAAAGGCAAAAGAAACTTTGAAAATGGAAGATTTCAAAAATGCAATGAAAGATATTTATACTACTTCAGTATGTGTATCTACAATTGATGAAGCTCCAATGGCCTACAAGTCAGCTGATGAAATCTTGGAAAATATTAAAGAAAACGCAGAAGTTATTTCAATCATAAAACCATTGTATAACTTTAAAGCCTCGGAATAAAGGAGAAAACACTGCTATGAAAGGAAAACCTAAAAGAAAACGACAATTAAAATCTGGAACCATAGTAGTGTTCTGCCTTGATTGCTAGCTAAAAGTCTGGACATGTTTACTATGGCTCCTAAAAGAAAGGAGAACATAAACAATGTCAGGACACTCACATAGCTCAAATGTAGCGTCAAAGAAAAATGCAGTAAATGCAAAAAAATCGGCTCTTTATTCTAAATTGAGTAAAGAAATTACAACAGCTGTAATTGAAAATGGAGATAATCCAGCTTATAATTACAAGCTCCGTTCTTTATTAGAAAAAGCTAAGAAAGAAGGTATGAAAAAAGATACTATAGAAAAAGCTATTAAGAACGGTAAAAAATAAAAAATTAAAGCCACTCAATTTGAGTGGCTTTTTATTTTACTTTCCTAAATAATTTTTTGCTAAGAAAACACCTGAAGCTGCGGCCTGACTCAAAGAATGTGTCCAACCTGAGCCATCACCTATTATAAACATATTTGGCATAACTTCAAATTGTCTACCTTCTGACATATCCTTAGTTTTGAAATTATAATTTTTAACTTCTACACCATAAAGTAAATTATCGTCATTTGTCATACCAGGAACCAAGTGATCAAGTTTTTCAATCATTTCAAGAATATCATCAAGGGTTCTTTTAGGTAAAACATCACCTAAATTTCCAGGCTCTGCATTTAATGTAGGAATTACAGTATTATTTTTCATACGTTCTTTTGTGGAACGCTTACCTCTGATTAAGTCTCCATAACGCTGAACAATAACTCCACCACCAAGCATATTAGAAAGTGCTACAATAGCATTTCCATATTTTGCACTGTCTTTAAATGGTTCTGTAAATGTTCTGCTTACTAATAGAGCAAAATTTGTATTATGAGTTTTTTTATTCTTATCCTCAAAAGCATGACCATTGACAGTAATAAGGCCATTTGTATTTTCAGTAACAACTTCGCCTGAAGGATTCATACAAAAAGTTCTTACTTCGTCTTCATAAAGTTTTGTTTTATAAACAATTTTACTTTCATAAAGATCTTTAGTAATATGATTCCAAATCTCATCTGGGCACTCAAATCTAATACCAAGATCAACTTTATTTGAAATTGTATCCAAATTATTGTCTTTACAAATTTTAGAAACTAGCTCATTTCCGCTTCGGCCTGTTGCAACAACAAGTTGAGTTGCAGAGGCTAATCCACCAATATTATATTTTAGACCATCTTTAGTAATATTATTGATATTAGTAGAAGTAAAAAACTTAACTCCAAGGTCTTCAAGTTCCTGCTCAAGTTGCATAAAAATAATTTTAGCTTTATCTGTTCCTAGATGCCTAATATCTGCATCCAATAAATGAAGATTGTGCTGTGTACAAATTTTTTTATAAATAGAATCTTTTGAGGAATATCTTTTAGGAAAATCTTCAGATTTTTGAGTTTTATTAAATAAATCTTGATTTATTTTATCAACTTCTTCTTGAAGAGCCAATGACTCTTCTTTTCCAATTTTTTCCCATAAAGACCCGCCAAAGTCATTTGTAATTGGAAATTTACCATCTGAAAATGCTCCAGCTCCAGCTACCCCTGACATAATATCACAAGTAGAACAATGATAGCATGGCTTTTTATTTTTTATAGCAGGGCAGGACCTCTCATTTATAGCTTTTCCTTTTTCAAAAATAGCAATTTTAAGATTTTTCTTTTCTTTTGCAAGAAGATACGCTGCATACATAGATGCAGGACCTGCACCGATAAAGGCTACATCAAAATAATAAAAGTTCATCCAAATTCCTCTTTATATAAATTTACTTTAATAAGAATAGCCCTGATGAATTATAAAAAATAACGTTTATAATTATGAACAAAATACTGTATATTGTTTATAATTATAAACGTTATAAAATAAAAAGCTGCTTTAATTAAAGCAGCTCTAATTTTTAGCCAAGGAAAAACTCTTCGTTTTCATCCTTTGGTGCTGGGTCAGAATGAAGCTTATCATAAAGATTCTGAGCTAATCTAGTAAATGGAGCTGTAGCTTGTGAAAGCTCTTTAGCTACCTCGCTATTTGGGTGAATATCAACCAAGTCAAGATTTCTCTGAATATCATCAGCAAGCTCCAAAATTTTATCAACAGCATCTATGATTTTATCAGCTGTTTCTGGGTGTACGCTTTCTTTAAGATTTTGCTCCTTAAAGAATGATTCAACAAGTTCATCTGTCTTCATAAAAGTCCCTCTATAATTTAATTAGCTATTCTTAAAATAATGGATTTTAAAAAATTAAAAGAAAATATATTATTATTTTTTAGTTTAGAACGCTATGCTTTGCTAATATTAGGACTTCAAATTATTTGTGGCGTTCTAGAGCTATTAAATATTAAATATATTAAGTATCCTTACAGTCTTATATATACTATTCCTTATATAATAGCTGGTATATATTTTTTTATAAAAATGCTCTTGTTGTTCATTCAGTGGCCAAGAAAAAAGCGCTTTCATGAAATTTCTGTTAATCATTTTAAGCGTTTGAAAAATGAAGGCCGCTATATTAGCAGAGCTAGGCTTAGTGCGATGAGTACACCTTGTGAGAAAATAACAAGAGATACTATATATAAAATGTTAGAGGAGAGCTAATTTAATTATGACATATTTAGAAATTAAGAAGAAACTTGCTCCACTTTTTGTAAAAGTAATGAAAGACTATAATCTTGAAAAACTTGTAGGTAATATTGATGTTAAAAATTCTGAAATAGTTTTTTATTTACTAGATGAACCAGCATTACTAAACATACTTGTAGAAAATCCAGTTATCCTTCAAGATATAGGCTCAACTGTTTCAAATATGCCTTATATTACTGAGTCGTATATGAAATATAAAAATGGTAAGCCCTACTCCTTTCATGGTAAACTAATTCCTAACTAATTTTAATATGAAAGTACGTGATATAATGACAACTAATCCAGAAACTTTAGATGTTAATACTTTAGTTTCTGATGTAAGAGGAAAACGCCTTAGATACCCAGTCACTAAAGATGGCTTATTTTGTGGTGTAATTACACAGGCTGACCTCAATAGACTTAATGCTCAAGATAGCGATACAATCGCGCAGTATATGATTAAAAATCCATTTACTACTCATCCTGATATTGAAGTTTCTACTTTAGAGGCTGCTATGCAGGGAGCTCCATATCCTGTAAAATTCGTTCCAGTTATTGACCATGGCCTTGTTGTTGGCGTTTTAACACAAGATGTATTAAATCATAGGTAATAAATTAAATAACTTAAAATAATAAAGCCGCTTATTTAAGCGGCTTCTATTTTTATGCTCTGTCAAAAGCTTGTTGAACTTGAGGATTATCAGTTATAAGCGTTTTAATTTTATGATTAGTAAACATATCTTCAAAATCCATTGAATCATTAAACTGAACATCAGTCATATCGAGTGTATCAATTAAAGCGTTGTCAAAACATCTTATTGCCGATTTAAGTTTCAAGAAATCACATCCACTCAAGTCAAGATGGTCTATTTTAGCTCCAAAGAATGTATATCTAGCATGCTCAAGATTGTTAAATGCAGTATTAGCAAGAACTAAAGCGTCTTGTTCTGTATAAGCAAAGAAATAATCTAATAAATTAATATTTTTTAAATTTGGCATGATATTTAATTCTTTAAGGTCTTTATATGGTCCTTCAACATTTGCTGATTGAAGAGATGACCAGTCTATATCTACTACTTTATCAATACCTTTAAGAGTTTTAAGTAACGCAGTATTTATTGTACAATCATTTTCAAATGATACTTTAACAAATCTATCTATATTTGGTAATCTGATGATATTACCAGAAAAAGCGATCTTGAATGGGCAGTTAACATTATTTTTTGGAAGATCTGTAAAAATAGAATCTATAGTTTCCGGACTTACTACCATTACAGGCATAGCATTAATAGCATCTTCATCAATTGACCTAAATTTTTTATCAAATATTCCTTTTATTGTCCAAATATCTGCATCAGAAAGCTCATGTCTAAAATTATCTAATGGAATAACATTGGCAGGTTCATCATCTTGAGTCCATACAATATGGTCGTAATGGTCACATTTCTCATATATCTCATCTGCTCCATAAACTTCAGTTTGGTCTTCTGGGTCATCAAGAACCTGAATCATATATTTTAAAAGTTTACCTCCATTAGCTAATTTCTGGTAAGTTTCATTAAATGGGTCAGGTACTTCTATAGAGTTTCCTTCACTGTCTTCCTTGGTTACTCTTGGTATACCGTCCAGTATATGAGGGTCATAATTTTTATTAAACGCTAGAATAAATGAGCTAGTTTTCCAGGATTCATCTCCAGAAGTATATCCTTTCCAATGAGTTGGACTTCTTTTCCATCCTATACACCATCTAGCGCCCTCACCACCACAGGAAGAAGAATCCATAAACTTTGCGTCTTCCCAGCTCTGTGGTAATACATAAAGCCAATTTTCTGTTTCTTTATAAACTATAAAGCTTCCTTTTTGGAAAAGGAGCTTTGGATCATTTTTTGCCTGACGCTTTTTAGCAGATTTTGATTGTGAAGGAAGCTCTAGAATAGGCTTAATATCTTCCCAAGTTAGGTCTCTTCTCTGCCAGTCTATACGACTTGCATACTGTGGATATTTATCACAAAAGTCTTTGAGTTCTTGTTTTTCTTCATCTGTTATATTTAATTTATTAATGAATCTATCTTTACTAGACTCTAAAAAAAGTGTTATCAAATCTACTGTATTCATAATAAAAATTAGTCAGACTAATTTTTATTATGGAACAATATAATATTGAAGAGCTTGATGAGGAATACTTAAACTTAGTTGAGATGCTTAATAGCTGTGAGCTAAGTCCTTTAGAAGAATATACTATAAATAAATTTTGTGAATCTTTAGAATCTGGGCATTTACAAGAATCTTCAATTAGAGAACAAACTTTTAAGGTATTTAATACTAATGAAGATAAATTCAATGAGTTTCTTATGTGGACTGGCCAGCATAATATCTTAGAAGAAGTTGTTCCAGCAGAATATAAAAATGAACTTAGAATGTTTGAAGGTATAGGTAAGTTTTTTGCAGGTCTTAAAGGTTTTACTGGTTTCCTTCCAACAGTAATGTTATACATTTTACCAAAAGTTCTTATGGGCTTTGCTCCTCAATTTATTATGCCTATTATGGCCGCAGGTGGAGTATTAAAGCTTATTTTTGGTATTCGTCAATGTTTGAAAAATCCAAATTTTAAAATTGCTTCAAAACCTAGAAAAGCAGCAATGATGTCTTTAGCTATTACTTCACAGCTATTACAAGTAGCTATGGCAATAGGTCTTAATGCTCCATCTGCTGGAGTAGACCCAACTGCAGGCGGTATCAATGGTACTATTGCAAAGTATGCTCAGAAAATTTCAAATATAATTTGTAAGTTCTTACCGGGGGAACCTAAAGTAATAAGAATGTATCTTCCTATTGCAGCCTCTTTAGCAGGTGTTGTAGGCCTTAAAGGAAAGCCTGAAGACCCAGAAACTATTAAAAATCTAGCTACTATGTCTTCAGAAGAACTTAAAAATAAAGGAATTATAGATGAAAACGCTCCTGATGACCAAGTAACAAAACTTAAAGATGCTGCAACTAAAGCAAATGCTGAGATTGAAAAACGAAATAATCAGTTTAGTGAACTTGAAAAAGATGCAAATAAATTAAATGCTTCAGCTATAAATAAAAAACTTCAAGATACTTATGCTGCTTCTGAAGAAAATAATCAGAATAATGAACAGACTAATCAAACTGCATCTACTTCACAAGCTATTTCAGCATAAGACTATTATAACGTCCAAGTTTTGTGCAGAATGCTTTCATTAATGTATATTTAATTATATAATTTTATTAGTTAATTTTTTTTTAATTTTTTTTTATTTTTTTTTAGTTATTTGCTATTCTTGTAATTAATATGAAAAAAATTGAAAAAATAAGTGCTCTTGTTGTAAAACTACAAAATTATATAAATACAATTCAAAATGATATTTATGTTGCATGTACATTAAAATCATTTGAAGATTTTTTATCTGAATATGCAGATCTTTATATTTTTTCTAAAGATACTTTAGAAGAAATGAAAAAGATGTCTTTAACTTTAGATAAAGTTCTTTCTAAAGAAGACCTTGAAAAACTTGATTCATTAAATAATATTATTGGTTTTAGCACTTCATTTGCTAATGGTTACCAGTATGGCTGCATCGGTGAAAATTTAGCTACTTATGATGCCTCAAGTAAAAAGTTCAGATACTATATTACTGGTAAGTATTCTGGTGTATCAGATCTTGACCTGAATGACTTTTTTATTTTTGATAAAACAAAAATTAACACATCAGTGCCTGTAAAAAATGATACTTATTTTCCTATAAATGGAGTTGTTTCAGAATTTTTTACAGTTAAAGACTTTTTAGAATCTTTACTTAAACCTGTAAATGAGTTAGAAAAAGAAGAAGTTAAAGAACAGACTTCAGTGACATTTGATAAAGTAAATGTTTTTGCAGCGGAACTTTCAAAAATTTCTTCTGATGAAATTAAAGTTCATGTTTCTAACCTTTTAAGAGAAGCTCATGACCTTAATTTTATTAAGCCTTCTTCTTCGACAGGAAAATATCATCCTGACCATGATAATGGTGAACAAGGCTTAATTAGACATACAAAGGCTGTTGTAAGATTTGCACAAGAACTTATGCGTGGTAGACCTTTATATGATAATTCTAGTATAGCAGACCTAGTATATGCTGCATGCATACTTCATGACATGGATAAATACAATGATAAATGTCCAGAGCATACTAATCCAGAGCATCCTCTCTCAATGAAAGAAAAAGTTATTAAATATACAGATAGCTTGGATAAGCGTGTACCTTTAAGCATTAAAAACAGTTTGTATAAGATCGCCGACTATATCGGAAGCCATCATGGTAGATGGAATGAGATAAAATCATATATAGATGGAAAAGCAAAAATAACTGGTTATCTTCCATCCCCTGCTGATGATACAGCTTGGCTTGTTCATGAAGCGGACCTTATGGCTAGTCGCTCTTTTATACATATAGATTTTGATGCCAATAATGATATTATTGGATAATAGGATTAAAAATGGAATTACGTGAAGCTATATGCTTATTGCCTACTATATATGTTGACATAGAACACTTAAAACGGGATAAAGATGATAAAATTATAAATTGGCCACCGTTTCCATGTTGGATTTCTTGTAAGTTCTATACTTGGAGCCTTGACGCAAAAGATTTTATTGAAAAAGAAGCTCCTTTTTTCTTTGATGGTAAGGAGTTTCATTATACAACAGATTTGTATAATGTGGATGGAGCTGACTGGATATTTGAGTTAGGTTGGCCAGCTAAGCTTATTTAAGGAGAAATTGAAATGGATTATATTAGACTTGGTAAAGAAATTACATATGCTTTACGCCATGCTCCATGGGAGTATGAGCTAGAAATGGATGACAAAGGATTTGTTGATATTGAACAGCTTCTTTCAGCTATAAATGAAGGAAATAAATATTCAAAAGCTATTGACAAATCAGATATTCTTCGTGTAATGGAAGTTTCTAATAAGAAACGTCTTGAAATTGTTGGTGAACGAATTCGTGCGATGTACGGGCATTCATTCCCAATGCAAATAAATTATGAAGAAGGAATACCACCTACTGTACTTTATCATGGAACAGCAAAACGATTTTTGAGTTCTATTAAGGTTGAAGGCTTAAAGCCTATGAGCCGTCAGTATGTTCATTTAAGCGAAGATACTGAAACAGCAAAAATGGTAGGAAAAAGAAGAGATTCTGACCCTGTAATTTTACGTATTGATACAGCTAATGCTGTAAAAGCTGGAGTAAAATTTTACCGAGCAAATGATAAAGTTTGGCTTTGTAAACAGTTACCAGCTCAGTTTATAAAATAATATTTATGAGATTCTTTTATATAAGACATGCACCTACTCGTGTTAGTGCAACTGGCGAAATGGTAGAAAATTATGACAGCTATGGAATTATGCCATTTGATAGAGATAAATGGTGGAAAGAAGTAGGCTGTTATCTTCCTGACGACTTTATTTTATTAGTATCCCCTATTATGCGCTGTATTGAAACAGCTGAAGTTTTATTTCCTGGTAAAGAATATAAGACTCTAGAATCTTTAAGAGAATTTGATTGTTCAAAATTAGGCAATAAAAAATTTTGGGAAATTACTGAAAAAGAGTTTAATTCTATTGTTAACCTGACTAAACGAGAAATTACAGATAGAATAGAAGACTTTTTATGTGATTGTTTAGATTATAAAGGTGACGCACAAATTGTAGTTGTAGGCCATGGCCTATATGGCAGATGTATTTATGACTATTACCATGGTGGAAAAACTGGAACTCCTTTTGAGATTCTTAATTCAAAGAATTTTCAATTTAGGAATTTAGACATGATGGAAGTCGAAAAAAGACAAATCCAAAATGTTTATAGATTTACTACTAATTAAAATATAAAGTAAAATCGCTTTATTCCGGAAAAAGGATTTTGCTTTAATATAATTATTTAGAGGAGAGAACGCTTTATGAAAGGTTCGATTAATTTCTTTGATGAGTTCTTTAGGGACTCTCTCGGCTGCACATTCGCAGAATTATTTCCAAACACAGATTCAGAATCATGCTCACACTACTATTCTGAAAGTTCAGTAATGGATTCAACAGGACATGTTGAAACAGTTGTAAATGACAATGGTAAAGTTAAGCGCTATTCAGGCTATGCTCCAACATTTGACAGTGCTGTTCAACTTTCTCGTGAAGCCCTTGCTCAGGGTAAATTGCCTAACAGATTGCCTGCTGCTTATATGAGAGGAACAATTCTTCCTCATACAGATGGCTTTATTCTTAAAGATGGCTCACTTAAAATTGAGTGTAGTCTTCTTAAAGTTTCTGAAGACCGTATTTCTGTAGATTATGACAACGGCGTTTTGACAATTGATGTTGCTGAAGACACTACGGAGCCAGAGAATCAGATAATTCTTTTTAAGGGAATTAAAGAAACACGAGGTGCAATGCATCGTGAAATCATTCTTGATCCAAAAGATTGGGATGGTGAAAGTAAGGATGTAAAAGTAAGCTTCAGTAATGGAGTTCTTACAATTATTTTGCCAAAATCTAATAAGCCTGAAACAAAAGTAAATCTTTTTGGAAAAGGTAAAGAAACAGAGGTTTTGCCGAACGACACAGCACCTCAAATTACTGATTCTACTTCAGAGCCAACTCCTGACTCTGATTCAGACCCTGATACTAACGAGTCAAGTGGAGAATAAAATAAAAATAATATAATTTAAAAAAGTAAGGCTGGTATTAAATACCAGCCTTTTTCTTTTTAAGCAGCCTAATTAAAATAAAGGAAATTCTAATGGAACATTCTATACACTATGACTGGAAAGTATACTTCTCTGAAAATCCAAATAGAACTCAGGGCGGTATTTATAGCTTATATGATCTTTTAATTTTAGAGGATACTGACGGCGTTTTTAGAGTTAGAAACGCAGATAGCATAACAGCTGTATACTTAAATCATGATATTATTTGTCATAATAGCTCAATTTATGATAAAAAAACTGGACAGCCAAATAGAGCATCAGGTACATTCGATGTTTGGGCTAAACTTGGTATAGATATTGCCCCAGTGCAAATAGACTCTAGAGCTTTACTACATAAAAAAACAAAAGATGGTGATATTGTTAAATATTTTAGTAAAGATAGCGTATTAAAATATAGTATAGTTCAAGAAGCCATGCAGGCTGCAGCTGAAGCAGAAACAAATCTTGCAGATCTTTTCCTTAACTATGACCCTGATTGGCAATTAGGCGAAGTAAAAGCATATAAAGGACATAGTGTAGCTTCTGAAAAAGATACAGATATTATTGGAACTGCTGATATTATTGTACTTGAGCCAGATGAGTCATTTAATCTTATTTATAACTCAGAAAATACAGAGTTAACTGCTTATAAAAAAGCTTTTATTAAACCACAAATATTAAAAAATATATTAAATTATTATATACAGAAATATCAGGGTTTTGGATTTTTTAGAGCAGATGATGACCTCAATCCTGTATCAGCTGACGGTATTTTAAATGCAATTGACCAAGAAGGCAAATTTGAACCAGGTAGAATTTTAACTCTTAGCGAAAATGCTTCTTTAATTTTTGAACTTCTTAAAAATACATTTGTATTTATTCGTGCATCATTTTTTGCAGATTATGTTCAGCCTGAAGTATTTAAGCAGGATTTAACAGAGCAATCAGAAGTAAAGCATAAAAATATTATTATTTCTGGTCAAGGTGACCTTCATAGATACTCAGACGATTTATCTGGAAGCACTAAAAATACTAGATTCTACCATATGCAAACTGCTCCAACAGTAGACCTTTTATCTAGAAACTACGCTAAGCAGGTAAATATAAGTAATTATGATACTACTAATAGAAAGGGTCTTTATGATGAACTTTTTGCACATCATGAATTGTTTGGTTCAACTTTATATGATAACAGAAACACTAGACAATCTAATAAAAATTATCTCCATGACTATCTAACTTCTCCTCAATATTTTGATCCAGAAGTTACTCAAGACTATAGAGGTAATGACTCATTGAATAGTGACCTACCTGTTCTTATTCCTGAAGCAGGTAACCTTTATATTGATGGACGTATTTTAGGCCCAACTATTGATGAGATTTGGAAATACTTTAAGCAAATTGTTTCCGGAACTATAGCATCTAGTGAAGTAGATACTAAAAAGGATAATGGTTTTACTATCAATAAAACATATCCATGCAATGAAAGCACTACTCCGGAAGAACGTAAAGGTGTTGCTTTTTATAGAGGATATACAACTGACGATGATGGCGCGTTAGCTCCGGCATCTAGTCAAATTATTGGTGATCCTATTGAATCTGAAATTAAGACACATGAACAAGGATTTGAGTATCTTGATATAATGAAGTGGGTCACTCCACCTACACATTTCAAAATTCAAGTTTATGAATTCTTGAAAGCTGCTAATGAAGAAGTAATGAAAGGCCTTAAAGAAGGTGTACTTGAAACTGGATATGGTATAGAAACTTTAGCTCCAGATAGTAACTCATTCAGTTATGAAGGCCATGAAATTTCAAACCCTTATAAAGACCAATCTAGTATATATGGCCCAAGAAAAAATCCTTATTCGTTAAGAGAGCTTGAAGCAATGCTCGTTAATACAAAGTATAATATTAATGCTTTAATGAGCTTCTTAGTTAAAAATTATACTGTGAACGGAGCATTATCTTATGATAAAGGTGGACTATTTCAGTTTCATAAAGATTACAACTCTAATATAGGCCAGCCAAATACGCTATATACAGGGCCTGCATTAAATGCAGGACCAGCTGATATTGAAGATAGAGACAATCTTGATGCTAGTCAGTCTTCAAGATATGGACAAGAAGCTGCAAATAGCAGCAACGACTGTACAGCTAAAGATGTTTATCTAGCTGCAGATGGAACTTGGCGCTATGTTCATCAGGAAACTAGATTAAGAATATTTGATACAGAATTCTAAACTAAGGCTAATTATATAAAGATTATAATTGAGGATTAAAATTGAAACGATTTGATTTTGACGGCATAAGACAAAGACTTTTAGCTAGATTGCGCATTAGTAATAAATGGGCACAATTTCTAGACAATGGTGTAATTGCAAATTTAATAGATGTATATGCAGAAGGTGAAGCGGAATTAGCTAGATACCTCGAGTATCTATTGATGGAAAAAAAGTGGTTAACTGCTCAAAATATGTCGTCATTAGTACATATGGCTAGACTTATTTCCAGAAAGCCTAGACGACCAGTTTCTGCAGCAGGTTTTGTTATTGTTTCTCATACAGACGCTGATGGTGCAGATAGACTTTCAAATTTAGGCCGCTCATTTTTTGATATTGATGCTGAATCAAATTATGACAACATAACTTTAGATAGTGAAGCAGTTGGTACAGCTACTCAGGCTTTAGTTCCTTGGACTTATTCTTCTGTGTATACTGTTCCAAGAGGTTCTATATTTACTGCATCTAATGGTACTCAGTTTATTTCTACAGAAGCCGTTCAATCCAGATACTTAAATGTAGCTTTTAATACAATTAAAAGTGACCCAGATTTATATAATAACTTTTTAAAAGCAGGTGGCTGGAACGGAATCAAGTATCTAAAAATTCCAGTTATTCAAGGTATTCAACGAAAGAAAATTCTAGGTATAGCTAATGGCTCTAGGTTTGAAACTTTTAGTATTGAAGCTTCAAATGTTGAAGACGCTAATAGTTCAATGTCTGAAGACTTTTTCTATATCGAAGTAAAGGATAATGGAACAGGTGAAACTGAGAAATGGTTAGAAATTTCTAATATTAGACTAGCCGGACCATATGATAAAGTATTTGAAACAAATGTTATAAATGATGGTGGTACTCTCCAGATTAAATTTGGAGATGGTGTTTCTGGAAAGCTACTTACAGCTGGTAATACTGTTACTATTCATTATCTTGAAACTAAAGGTGCTTCTGGAAATATAGATGCAAAGTATCAGATTGTTGATATTGCTTTCCCAGATAATTATGTTATGACAGACCCTCGTCAGGGAAACATTGTATCAAAGTTCTTATCATGTACTAATACTTATCCTTTATTAGGTGGACGAGACGCAGAAGACTTTGAAAATTTCAGATTAGAAGCTCCAACTTCTTATTTGAAATCATACGCAACAGCAACAAAAAAAGAATACGAAGAAAAAATATTAAAATATTCTCCAATAAATTTGGGAAAACTTAAAGTTTTCGCAGATACATCTTATACAGTAAACAATTTAAGTACAAATATTTCTGATTTATACTGTGAAGTTGCTAACGAGTATACAACAATTCAAAATACTCTTTATATAACTGCTATTCAAGCAAATGGTGAAAAAATTGAAAATGCTGAAGATACTTTTATAAATCCTATTCTTAAAAGTATGAAAAATATTAAGGGTCCTAATGACACATTAGCTTATAAAGAGCCAAACTTTATTAAATTTAATGTAGGAGCTCGTATAACTACTTCTTCATTAGAGTATTCTGACTCAGAGATTTCTGAATATGTAAAATCTGCTATATTAAATAAGTACAGTATCTTAAATACAGACTTTAAGAGCAGTTTCTATAACTCAGTAATAACTGCTACAGCTAAGAATTTCCCATTTAGTGATACTGCTGCGATAGAGCTCGAAGCTTTAGCAAACATTGACTATAATGGAACATCACTTATTGAAATTGATGATACTGCCGGAACTGAATTAAGTAATCTTCTAATTGCTATTCCATTTAAGTTTGACAAGATCTTTGCAAGTAACGCATACTTAAGAGGATTCAAGAATTATACTACAAATTCAGGTTTCCTTATTAAAGCTAATGTAAACTTTATAATGAGTTCAAGCGCTACAAAGGATAGAACATTTTTCTTATATGATGACCGCTTAGACTCAGTTAGGATGCCAACAATAGAAGAAGCAAAAGAATTAGTTGCTGACTCAGATATTCCACTTCCTCCATTGGTTAATACTATAAATACAGGTCTTGGTTATGATGTAAAAGTTTATGATGAAACAAATGAATACTATAAAAATAGACAAGTTCGTGTAGCACAATTTGCATACATTGATAATATAACTGATGACACATTCATGATCAAAGCAAAAGACTTTGCTCAATTCCCATATGAGAATAGGCCTTATGCTGTTGATAATACTGGTGCAAATGCGATGTTTGCTAGTGACCAGGTTAGCGCAGACTTAAAAGTAGCTATTAGTGATTCAAGTAGTTCTACTTTGTGTTATAAAATAAATCCAGACTACATAGAAAATGTAAATATAATTTTCTCAGAGAACTATGATAGTCCAGATAGCTCTGATTATGCTAAAGGATATTTAATTTTACCAGTATCTTATTTTAATATAACTGCTAATATGGTGGACCTATCACAAGGTTATACCGAGCTAGCTAGAGATATTACTATGCTTATTCAGGACCAAGCAAATATTAAAATTTATGCTAGACCAAAAATGAATGACTTTGTTCCAGAAAATGAACATGACCTGATCTTTGTAGATGACCAGGACTTAACTGTAGAAACAGTTCATATTTAATAGCTGTAAAAATCACTGTAGAAAACTACAGTGATTTTTTTTTCTAAAACATCCTAATTTATATTGAGGTTTAGTTTTAGAAATGTCTTATACAAGTAACTCAGAATTTGAGAATAATCATGTCTCATACACAAATGAAATCCCACCATATGATTACTATGAAGGTGTTCACTCATTACTAACAGATGATATTTGGAAATGGCTTTTAGGTTATTCAGAGATCGAGTATGATAATGACCATAAAGATATTGTTGATGACCTTGGTGATGACCCTTTTTATGAAGGAGTAGACTATTATCACAAGTCTGTAAATGGAACAGAAAGCACAAAATATGGTCCATCTTCAAAAGAGTATTTTTATGAAAATCTTACAGAAGACAGCTTTATAAAGATTGCAGAGTACTCTAAAATTAAGGACTTAAATCTTGCAAATTTTGCAACCTTAAGTGATATAGAGTCAGAATATAAAGTTAAATTAACTGACCTTGAAATTTCTACAAGTACATTTAATAAGCTTCCTCTTAAGCGTGTTACATCTATAGAGTTAATGACAGAGCCTGGCTATATTTATTTATTAAACATAACAGGTGACATGTATGATAAATATTGTGTTTTTTCAAAAGTAGAAAAAGATAAAGAGTATCGTACACTTGTAAAACTTGGAATAAAAGTAAAATATGAAAAATATCATACTATGGATATTAATGGCGTTTTACTTCCAGAAGAAGACCTCTTCTTGCATGAGGTCTATAGATATTTTGAAACATTATATCCAGATGACCCAGATTGGACAGACCTTCTTACAAACAATGAAGTAAATGATGCTATCAATAATGCTGCTGCAATGGTTAACTATCAGCCAGATAACAATTTCTTTGAGCTTGTAGCAAAAAATTTGGAAACTGATAAAAATAATGTTGTTAGAGAAGCATTTAAGATTAAGTTAAGAAATCTCACAAACAACGCATATAGACGTAAGCTATATGGCTCAAGATATGGTTACCGTATGTTTGGTGCCGATATTTTTGAAAACTTGTTAATTTACCCTATGGGAACATATATTCCTATAAAACCTATAAATGTTGCTCTTACTTATGATGGCAGAGCCATTACAGAAAATAATGTTTCTAAATTTGATTCATCATTATTTGAGACTATTGTTCCACCAAAGACTCTATATAATAGATATGTAGACCAGTATGACTCTCATTATTACAATAAATTTAGACTTATTGACTGGACAGGAAGTTCTCATAACTTAAAGAAGAGTGATAATCTTGCAATCTATAGTATAGACTTTTTTGCAGTTCCAGGATATGAAAATTATCTCTTTGAAAATATTTATACTCTTTCAGACTACTTGGACTACTTACCAGGATTTATTCTCAATAAAGATAATCAAAACTTTGTTATTGATAAAATAGCTACAAAAGATAATTATCGTGTAATTGATATTGGTAATACTTTCGAGGATATGGTTAACAGCTATTCAGTTACTATTTTCAGTATTCCTGAGAGCTCAGGTACAGATAAACTTGAAGAAGACAATAGTATTTCTGGAGAAAACTTTCTTGAAGTTCTAGATAATTACTTGGCTAAAACAGATACAAGAACAATAAATATTTATCCTTATCCTCTTGTTAATAATGCATTTATAACTGAAACTTCAGAAAACTTGAAGATTTATCCAAAGCAGGTTAGTCTAGCAAAAAGTCCTGATGCAAATGCAAAAGAAAAGATATTCTGTACTGATGATGAAAATAATATAGAACCTGCGCTACAAAGTGAATCAGTTCTAAATCAGGGTGAGTATCTTTATGTAAAAGATAATAATGATTTGCAGCTTCATGTAGTACAGAACTATGAAAGAGCAACTTTAAATATCGAATTTGATCCAGTTGAAAAATATAGATATATGACACCAGAATCAGTGTACAAAGCTGCAGCCTATGCTATTGTTGTAGAGAACTGTGACGGTGATGATGTTGTCTTGTTTGGTCGAATTACTGATATAAAATGCTTTGTAGCAACAGAAACTTCTTATGAGCAGCCAGCTTCATGTAAGTTTACTATTTCAGCTATTCCTGAAATTGTTCCTGAAGAAATCAGTGTTCAATCTTCTGTGGCAAATAATAGAGATGCTTTCTGTAATAATTACAAATATAAGCTATATAAAAGTTATGATAAGGCTACTAATACTTATACAGGTCTTGTAGTTAAGAAAGTTTATGTTTATGATGGCTCACAATATATAGACAATGGACAATTTTCAACTGGAGCTGTTACTTATATAGGCTATGGCTATTGGAAAGCTATGCCTATATATTTGGAAAAAAGTTTTATTGGTTCTATCTACAGTCCATATTCTTATGATTTCACTTATGAAGGTGAGCTATTTCTTACAGATGTTTGGTCTACAATGACTGACCTAAGAATCACTTTGAATAAAGCTCTTTTACAAGAAAATTCTCCTTTCGATTTTTTGAATAAAATCATCTCTTGTAATACAAGTCAAACTCTATCATACTTTAATAAGGCTACTACAAGTATTACTATTGAATCAAAAGTTGAGATTAATCCAACTGGTGAAAATAATGTAATAAGTTTTGAAAGTGAATATTCTAAAGAATTATTTAAAAATCTTTCTGTTGGTGACATTGTTATGGGGCCAGGACTTCCAGATGTAAACCAAGATATATTTATTACATCTTTAGGTGATAATCAGATTACAGTAAATGTTATATTAACAAAAGCTGGAACATTTAATCTGGTTTATAAATGTAGCCTTAATGCATTAAATGAAGATAAATTTGGTCTAGAAGATGACTTTGAACAAAGACTCTCAAATATAGGTGCACTTGAAGTTATGAACCCATGGAAGCATGGTCTTTATGGGTCAGATAATTATCCAAATGTAGCAAGCGCTTTATTAGACGGACTTTCAGATATAAAATATTTCAAGCCATATATAAATTCCGAAGGCACTGTATACTTTACTGATGTTATTATGCCTGCTCTTCATGGAAACAAGCTTGAATACTTTACAAAATCTGATGTGAACTTCAAGCCAGTCGCAAAAAATAGAATAATTCCTTGTACTATCAAATATGTTGGTGACGTATTTATTGATGTTGCGTTAAATAAACTTTGTACATTACCAAATAGACTTGGACAAACAGATAATCTTATTACTGTAGAATGGCTAGACTACTTAACAAATAATGCTCTTGAATTATCAAGAGCCTCAGATAAAGTACAATTTGGTGCTCACTTGTTAATGGAAACTGACTCATCTGGGCTTATGTCTCAGGATGACCAAGCAGTTTATACAGATCCATCAGTTCATGCAACTATACAGACATTTAACTGGAACCCTAATGCAGTTCCTGGATTTGCTCAGATTGGTACTGGTGGTAAAGACGGATTTATTAAGTTTAAGTCAAAAAGACAGCAGAGAGGTATGGCTCTTTGGGGCAATCAGCTTTGGGATAATGGCCACTTAGTAGATACTGAATCAGTATTAATTCAGCCAACAGTAGACCAGTCTGATGAAAATGCAGCTGTTGGACAAGAAGCAAAGATTCAGTTAAATGAAGCTTATGAAAGAGCTTATAACGAAGCTTATCAGTTGGAATTTAATACAAGCCATGATGAAAAAATTGCAGATGCTAAAGGTAAGGAAGCTGCACAAATTGCTCGTAATGAACTGTTAGAAACCTTGATAACAGGAAAAGGTGAATTAAGATCAAGGTCTCTTTGGGACTTCAAACAAACTGAGAATAATACTGCAAGTTATACTGAAATTGCAAGACCAGTTGCTCAAATAAACCTTGGTGAATATGATGTACAGCTTCATTACGATGGAGACAAGTCTAATGGTAATGTAGATGTTACTACTATACAAGCAAACTTTTATAAACAGTCATTTAAGAACATTATTAATGATGACAAAGAGAATATGAAAGTTGCTCCAAGTTCAATCACAGACAATAATTTCATTTTGAATGATACTTCTAAAATTGAAAAACTCGAAGAAGTTTATGATGAACTTAGTAGAACTGAAACTTTAACAGAAGACCTTGCGGAAGAAACTCAATTATTCATTGGAAAAACAAAAAAATATATATGTCTTGGATACTGGGTACCAAGTATGAAGTCTGGAAAAATTAGCTGGCCTTGCGAAAAAGCTATTTTAGAGGAAGCTTATGCTCAAGATATTATATACTATTATATCATAGACCATGGCGCAGTATTTACAGGTCTCTCTCTAACTCCAGATAATGATATTGATACTCGTTCAGATAAGTATAGTGAAATCAATAGTTTTAATACTTATAATGTGGAGTTTGCTGATCAGTCAATTTTAACTGTTACTCCTTGCACTATAAATGATGAAACAACATTCAGATGGTCAAATAAAAAATTAAGCCTTGTAGGTCTATTCGGTGACCTTAGTGGTAATGAGCTTGACTCTAGCTATAATATTTATCCTACATATGCAAATACTTGGCTCAATGTAATTTTGCATAGAGCTCTTGGAGCCTATACAGGATTTATGCCTGCAAATATAGTAGAAGGCTCAGGCTCAACTCCTTTTACGGGTACTTATGCATTCTGTCCTGGATATAAAGGAGGCTATGATAATACTGATTGTAAAGTCTCTTTATCATCAATTACAGACTATCTTGAAGCTTTTGGACGTTTTTATAATGATGGCTCTGAAAAAACAGGGCGCTATACAGTTAGATCAGACGATAGTCTTTATATAGATGGTGAACTTGTTATCAATAGACTTGCAAAAGTTGGTCGCTTTGCTGAAGTTGCATCAAATGTATTTATTCTTTCTCTTATTGATAAAAAGCTAGATGACCCAATAACTGACCAAATTTATAATTCTCTTAATCCAGATAATGCGAATAACTATGGAGCATTTATCGCTGCTATTCCAGAATATGACTTTGGTAAACAAACAATAGTATTTAATATTGTAGAGTTATCTGCAAATTCTTTCTTTGTTCAAAACCTCAAGAAAGATAATACTTTGGTATCATCTTCAGAATATGAATATTTTAACTCTTCAAATTCTCTTTGGCAACGCTTTAATAACAATGTAACTAGTAGAATTGAGCTTCCTAGAAAAATGATTGCAGAAGGATCATATAGTTTTGACTTTATTATTGACCCAGAATTCCGAGGAGAAGTCTATGACTATAATGAATATATCAAATACTTAAATGGTGAACTTGATATTGAAGACCTTGCAACTGTAGTAAAATCCATTACTACTTCTGCAATTTTCTATGAAGAAGATAAAGATATTTTCTACATTCAGTTACAATCTCTAAATAATGATTACTGTTCTCTTACAGCAAAATATGATATTACAATTCAACAGCTTTTGCTTGAGAGAAATCAAGATGGATCTGTACATTATAATGTAGGTGACAGGTCTGTTCTTTTACTTCATCTTGACACAAAGGAAGAAAAACCTGCAAATTTCTTCATATTGAGTTCTGGAGAAAAGCTTTGTTATAAGTTTGATACTGAGACTCTAGAAACTTCAATTTATAGAGAAAATGGTGAACCATTTGAGGATGGTGAAACAGTAAAAATTATAGGTACAGATGGCGAATCAGTAATTGCTCTTTATGAAGATACTTTTGAGCCGCTTACTCCTGAAGAAATTAGCCTTATAGACATAAAGTATATTGAAGATCTCGACAATTATACTGATAATGAGTCAAATACTCAGTATAGCTCTACTAATATTTTAGCAGACCTTTATGAAAATTCTGAATATTTTAGAGCAATAGTTAACTCTGGTAATTCTGAAGACGATGACCCAACTACATATTTGTTATCAGCAGACCAGGATACTTATGCTATGATTTTCAAACAGGGTATTGGAAATAAAATTAAAGATGGCTATCAGGTTAAAATTCCAGTTGCTGGCTCTGAATTTATAACAGACCCAGATGATAATGCAAATACAGTAACTACTGAAAAGTTTGTTATTCCATTTAATGAAAACTACTATTACAAGAATCTAAAGTATATTACTTGTAATTATCAGCTTATAAAGTCTCAAACTCCTGGTGATGAAAATATAGTAGAAACACCAACTATTACTAAAGTTGAAGGTGAAGCATTTGATATTAACAGCTTGACACTTACAGACAGACTTTTAAGATTAGCTCCTGTTCAATTACGCCCAGTAGAGCGCTCAAATCTTAAACCAACATTCTTTAGTTCATTTACAAAGATAAAAGGTCAGTTGGTAAATATTAATACAGCAAATAGAACTATTAAAGTAACATATGATATTGGTTCTTTAGTATTCCCAGAAGGTCAGACAGACAAATCAGACCAGATGGTTACATTAGCTTCTCGTTCAGATTTCTCAGAGCAGCTTATGAAATTATTGCCAGCTCGTTCTGTATACAATGAAGATACTCAAGAAAATGACCTTATTATAGACTCTGATACTATAATTGATTTCAGCAATGATTATAAATGGCATGATGAAAAAATTGCTGCTCCTCAGGTTGTAAGTGCTACAGTTTCTTCAATGTTTAAGACAGCCGCTTCACCAACTATGGAATTTAAGTATTTCAAAAATTTATTGTTAGTTGAAGCAGATGTATCTGGAGATGACCCTCGTGTTCTTAACCTTAAAGGTAACTCAACAGCATCAGTAGCATTGATTGATTCTGATGATACTATTGTAGGCATAGCTCCACTGTCAGCTCAGTCTGGTGAATTTACAAAAACTTGTACTATTTATTGCAATATGCCAGGTGGTTATCAAGTTGCACTTCTAGTAGACTATATCTATCATGGTAATGGCTATATTATAGGTACAAATGGCACAACAGTTTATTATGAAAAGGTTACTTCTCTTGAAGGTAAAACAAGAGTAAATCTTACACGTGGTGTTTCTTTAGGTTCTTATGATGGCTACAAAGTCCTTGATATAACTTATGCGGATAACTATTTCTATTTTACACTTGATGATTCGGCTGGAAATAGAGCACTTAAACGAGTTATTGGAGATATAGACTTAGCTCAAGAAGCTGATGTAACTGATATAGCTTTGAGTGCACCAGTAATTTGGACAGAAAATGTTTACTCTGACCCTGCTGCAACTGAGCTTTATGCAAAGGCCGGTGATAATTATATTCCATCAGATGACACTATCTATGATAGTACAGGAGCAAGAATAACAAGTCCTCAAGCTAGTGGTAAAGCTGCTGCTGGAGCAATAGACTCTGGAATGGTTTTAGTAAGTGATGCCTATGATAAGCTTCACAACAAGATTGGAAATAAAGGACAGAGCCTGGATACACCTTCAGAAGTTTATTCTGAGGACGGTATAAAAGTAGATAGACCATTTACATATGGAACAGAGACAGTAACAGTAGCTGACTGGCTTTCAGATACTCTTAATATGCCTAGCGTACTTTCAACTGTTTTTGACTATGATATTATTCATGGTCGAGTACCTGTTGAACATACTGACTATATTATTGATGCTTCAGGTAATATTGTACCTCAAACTATTCAGGTATACCCAGAATATAACTCAATGGAAACAAGTAGTGTTGCATCTCCATTATTTGCCACATCTAGCGATGGCTATGAAGCAATGCTTATAGGAAAAACTTTATTCTTAAAGTCTCCTACTGCTACTGTTTCAGAAGGTCACTATGATGGTGGAGTTACAACATTTATGCACTGGAAAAAAGTAGATCTTCCAGTATCATTAAATAATTTTAGAAACTCATTTAAGTCTCTTACAGATGAAGAATTCTATAATGACCTCTTAGAAATATTTGCTACTATAGAAGAAGAGCTCTCTAGTAGAGCTAGCGCTCAAAATGCTGACCTTATTTCAAATATAAGAGCTATCATTTCAAGTAACTTTATGACAAATGGTCATTTAATTACACTTGATGAGTTTATAGCAAAATATAAAGCTGTAGTTGAATCTGGTTCTTCTACAGGTTATACACTTAAGGTAAATGGTGTAAGTTATAGTGATAGCGTTGCCTCAATAAAATCTGGTAATTATATAACTTACAATATTACACCAGACCCAGCTGTACCAGCAAATGATACATATAATACTCCTCATTACGCTTATACATACCGTGAAATGTTCTTAGATTTCATGGAATATGTTTGTGGAGCTGCAGATAATACAAAATTATTTACAGAATCTGCATTAAAGATGTATTTTGAAGGTGACTCACTCTATATCCAGACTTCTAATAAAGATATTGTTTCTATTTCTGCAATTTATATGACTAAACGTCCAGACTTAGAAAATGCTGAAAACTGGAACTTAATATCAATCTCTGGTGAAGTTACTATGCTAAGTGCTCCAGATGAGAATGCAACTTATAAGATTGTTTATAATGATAAAGAATACTATATTGAAGCTCCTACTGTAAGACGAATAAGAAATTTTGCAGATGTTTATGCTACATATAGTGCAGATTCAATGAAATTTATGGGTGGTAAACTCGATTCTGCTATAGCGATCAGAAACTTCCTTGATACTCATACAGTAATGACAGTAGATGCTAAGTCTACATATGTAAAGACATTATATAGTGGGGAGTCATATGCATATGAAAGCCCAGTATTGTTAATGTCCGTAGACAATAGTAATTATGTAAGAGTTGTATTACCTGAGTTAAAGATTACTGATAATGGTCAAGAGCTTACTGTTGGTAAAGACTTTGGTGCTTATATCTCATCAATTAAGAAAATTGGAGACTATATTTACGCATTTGTAAAAGCAGACCTAGACCATTCTAATATATACAGCCCGTTATCTAAGGCTCTTCGTATAATGAAGAATAGAAATGGTGAATGGTCATTATCATATCCAACAGAAGAAAATCCTGGAACTACTCCATATGATTTAACTTGGGTAGACTCATACTCTTTTGGAGTTTCAAATACAGACCTTACTACATATGCTAACTCTAGTGACTTTGTAACATCAGGAAGTTCAAAATTAGGATACGATAGCTCTGAGCCATTCAATACTTTCACTTATCCATCTCTTATGGATGCAAAACTTTATGATAGCGATTTAACTATAACAAAAGTTATAAATGGAAAAGTTCTCTTAAATAATCCTATGTTTGCACCAAGCAAGACAAATATGACTTTCTTGATCGCTATTAAAACAAAGAAGCAAATTTATGACCAGACATTATACTTGAATCCTGAAAATTATGATAGTTACACATCAAAAGGAAGATTTATTTTAGACTCTGTGATTGAAGTTTCTTCTCCAAAAGACGCTGATAGAATGTATAATAAGCGCGAGGTTATGCCTACTGCTGAAAGACCTGATGGTGTTTCTGTAGAAGACTTTGAAAAATATACAGTAACAGATAAAGAGGGCTATCCATCAGTAGCAGAAGATACATATCATATTTATTATAAATATGATGTTTATGGCTCAGACTATTATGCACAGGACTGGTATAATAAAGATCATAATGAAATTAAGCTTTGTAATATTGATGGTGATTATTTTGTTCAGAATAATGCATCAACTCCAATTGCAGTAAGATATGCAAATACAGAAAAACTTTTACGTGTTGGAGCTTCTGCTGATATAGCTTATAATGCTCCTTATGCAGAATATAATTCTGTTGCAGCAGCATCTAGAAATGAGAAAGCTCGTCCTTTAGACGAAGGACTTTCTATTGAAATGTCAAGATTTGTTACAAGCGTTAAAGAAATCTGCTTAGATAATGACAATCCATATATGATTTTGTCTTATAGCGGAAATTTAATGTCTGTAGACTATACAGCTATTCAGAACTATGAGAAATATGTAGAATTTAATATTTATGTTCCTTACATTCATGCTTCACCTATTAACAGTGCTGATAACATGCTATTCAATGTTGCAAAAACTTGGGATGAAGAAACTGGAAAATTGAAATCTGGAATACTTGCAGATTTGGCAGATGGTCTTCCTGTTTCGGCAGTTTATATTCCAATGAATGGTTATGGTAGCACTCGTGATAATACTATAGACTGGGATAAGCAGGATAATTACAAACCTTGGACTGTTGACCCTAGGGCTTTTGAACATCATTTGTCTACATCTGGTGAACCAGTGTTCTATGACCTTAAAAACAGTGTAAATAAACCAGTTTATATGTGTAAAGCTAATGGAGAACTTATTAGAGATTCTAATGGTGAATTTGTAACACTTAAAGTTCCAAAGTATCTTGATATTGGTTCATTAGTTACAGGTGAAGATGGCTATGAAATAGAGCAATCTTTAGTAAAAGATAATGAAATTTTAGGAAGCCTTGAAAACTCTAGAAACTGTATTGGCTATATTGAACAGATAGATACTGTAAACAGTAAATTTACTCTCAAGGAAAAGCTTACATTAGAAAATGTAGACTTGAATGATGGTGAAAAACATGTAGTTATGTTTACTATTTTGACTGTAGAACCTGTTACATTAAATCCTAAAGTTATGAATAACCCTGAATACTTTATTGAGATTAAGCCTCATGAAAAGAGTATTTTTGGTTATGACCGTATCTGTTGGAATCCTAAAGGTTATCCAAGATCACCTATTAAAATAGGCAATGATATATTCTACTCTGAAAATAACAGTAAATATGAGCCAAGTTTATTTGCAGACCCATTTGGTACTCCGGTTTATGAATGCGATAAAGATGGATACTATATAGGATTTGCAAAGAAAAAAGTAGACGGAGTATATCAGTTGGAACAAAAAGGTAGACTTGATGTTGCAGAAGACGGTGATTTGAACAAATTTGTAACAGCTTCTCATGATTATAGATTCAGACCTTATACTCCAAAATATAGCTCATGTCAGGACTGGTTCAAGGATGAGTTCTATCTAAGCGGACAAGAAAAGAATCCATATTGGCAAGTTATTCATATTCAGGCAAACTATAATAGTAATAGTATGCAGTATGACCAGGTATCAAAAGTTCAAGAGTATGTAAAAGTTGGTTCTACAATGAACTTAAAAGACTTGAACTCCGATGAATCATATGTTACTGTAAAGAGACCAACTCGTATTACAACAGTTAAAGGTGTAAAATTCATTGAGCCAAATGCACCATATCTTGATTGTAAATATGGTCTTATTGATATGATTCTTATTCCAGCTGTTAGCGGAACAAAATATAACCCAGTTTATGAACCTGGCCATATTCGTCAGAATTCAGATATTTACGTTAAGTATGGAATTTCAGCTCGTGTACCTTGGGACGACCTTGATAATTATCATAATATTTTTGATACAAATATCGAGAATTTAACAAGTGTTCATAATTATTTCTGTGGCTCTTGGTCTGTAAATACTCTTGAAAACTTTGTAGATAAAACAGATAAAGATAAAGCTATAACACAAATAAATGAACTTGGAATTTTTGATACTCAAGGAAACTTGATGATATATGCTACATTCCCGGCTATCGAATATAGAACAGATACCCAGCATGTAGACTTTACAATTATTGTTAATAACGATAAAAACATCGTTAATAATAAGTCGGATGCAACCCCGAGCATTGAATCGGAGTAAAAACTAAAACTAACCTCTGGTCCCAAACAGTAACATGTTTGGGACTAATTTTATTATGAAAGAAGCACAATATCTTATATCTTTGAAAAAAACTACTCCAGAGCGAGTACGTGATACATGGAAAGCTATGGGTGGATTAACTTGCTCTAATGATACAAAAGTTTATTTTAAGGGCATGATATATAAATTAAATAATGAAGACTCTGAACTAGATGGAGCTCTTATATATTGTGAGCAGGAATATAAAGTAGATTCTGCAGAAAAACAAATAGAGTGGGAGATGATTCAGACTCTAGATGATTTACAGGGTCTTGTAACATTTGGCTCTGGTATTCAGTCTACGGTTTTTAAGCTTGTTATGACTGCAGAAGAACTTGCTTCTGTTAAAAAAATTCCTGTAGATACAAATTATGTTCCTTTCCAGGATTTTCAAAAAGAGACATTCTGTGTTGTTATTCCAGATAAAGACTATCATATTATAATGTCTGAAGCTGGTGTTCCATTTATTACAGAAGATGAACTTGAATTTAATAAACAGCAAATTATAAATATTTTTATTCAGCCAGTTTTGGAAAAATACTGGACACATTTTCCATATGTAAAACAAGAAGCAGTTGGACGATATGGAGCAGGTCAGCCATTCAAAATTCTTATGCCAGAACATGCCTATAATGCTATTCCATTCTATACTATAGGTGCAGCTGGAGCAACATCTGGCAGTAATTACACAAATGCACTTTCTTTTATGCGCACTGAAATGATGTATGGTAATATGGGCTCAATTGGAAGTAATTCAAGATGGGGTTCACTCCGTTATAATAAGCCTGTTCCAGGCTTTACAGGTGGTATGGCATATACAAGTATGGCTCTTGATGCAAATGCTGCAAGACAAGGTATGATGAACTATTTTAGACGTGAAGCTTTCCAGAAAATAGTAGAGGATGGAAAAAAATATATTACTGGTTATACTTCTATAGGTGGATACCTAAATGTAAAATGGCTTATGTGCCCTTATGATTGGAATCTTATTGAATTTGAGGATTTAGTAGATGTAAGAAAAGCCTGCACTGGAAATATATTACAAAATATTGGTTTATTAAGAAGCCAAGTTAAAGGTGATGTTCCAGGAAATATAGATTATAGTTTATTCACTCAACGAGGAGATAAACTTACTGAAGAAGTTATGAAAAAGTGGGAAGCAAGCTCTGCTAACTACATGCATGCTTTAGCACGTGGTGGAATGTAAAAAATAAAGGCCGCTTAAGCGGCCTTTATTTTTAATCAACGAATCTTGTACAAACTGCTTTGAAAGTAGGAGTTGATATTTCAATACCTCGTCCATGCCATTCATTTGAAGGAACAGGCGAAATATTAAGTGTAAGGTCATCTTCATCTGTTAAAGAAACTAAGTTATCAAGAATTACACCTGGAATAATAAAACTAAAGTCAGATGAACTAGCAGTATTTGCAATTACTGTTACATCTAAAGTAGTATCAACTTCTGCAGAGAAGTCGTCATGATGCAACTGAATAACACCTTTATTCAATGAGTCTTCAGAGATAGTCCAAGACATCTGTTTCCATCGGTAGTCAGACACATCAAAAATACCATCAAACTTTGATAATGCATCTTTTAAGATAGCTTTTGATACTTTCAAAAGTATATGATTGTCATCTTCTGGGATAATATTTGCATAATCTTCATTAGAAGGTAAGTCACAAGCAAGATCAGCTACATCAATAATTACCTGCAATGAATAAACAGGCAATTCAAAATATATATGACGGTTATCCAAAGAATAATGAATTGTAATACTACTTTTTGTCTCTTTGATAAGAGGCTTAATAAAATCTATGATAGATTTAGGTAAATAATAAGTACCTGTATTAATTATATTACTCAACACTTTATAAAAAAGTGCTACACGGTCAACATAAATAATTTGATTATCTTTAAGAACAATAATGTTATTATTGTCATCACCAGTTATAACTTTAGTAGCAAGGTCGGCTACTTCAAGAATTTCTGGTGTTATTTCAATAGCTAAGCTACTTACAAAAGTAGTATCTGCCATTTTTTCAGTCCAGTAATTATAAATTGAATTACTTTCACTTTCTGTAATTGTGTCATAGCAGTTAACCGCAATAGATGTACTTGCAGATGAAATTGTTAAAGACTTTTTCTCATGATTAACTCTGATAGTTATTGGACTTGTTGAAGTAGTACATTTTGTAAGTGCAGCCTTAAATTTTGGTACATTTATACAAGCATAAGCCTGATTTACATATTCAGAGTCAATAGTTACATTTGAAATAGGCACTTTGTATGATACATTACTGTTTACACCGTGCAAACATACTGTAAGTTCATTTGTTGCAAAATAAAGCAAGGTTCCGTCAGCTTCTTTCTCTAACTTGTCTGTTAGAGAAATCATTTTAAGTAAATGCTCTGCAGAGTCAGCTGAGATCTGAAATTCTGTCAATTTAATCCTCCAAATAATTTCCTTCTTTTAAGAATAGCTTTATAAAAGAAGAAATTACATTACAATTTCATTAATATGCTTATAAATTACACTTTTTGAGAAATTGCTTATATAATGGTCTTTATTCTTATAAATAATCTTAGTTTTACCTAAAGTCATATCCATAAGACGCTGGATAAAAATTTCTGCAGCTTTTTCTGTAATTCCAGCTTTAAGTGCTGCACTTTGAATAGGCTTTAATTCATAAGGGCCTTTCCAGTCATCATCTATATCTTCATACAAAAAGTTTATAAATGTATTTACATCTTGCATTACACTATCAGACACGTGACCAAATCTAAAATATTTCTTTTCAGAATTATCATCTGGTTTTACAGTGTTAATAGTCTGACCTCTAAGAATTGTAATTTGAGCTTCAAGCTCAGCATTTATTCTCTGAAGTTCTGTTTTATCAGATATAAGCTGCTCTATTTCTAGAGTATGACTTGGAACACTTTCAAGGTCTTTAATTCTATTTTTCAAAGCATTGAGCTCTTTTGCATGGTTTTCTTCCATTTCAGAAATTTTAGTAATAAGACTATTATTTTCTTTAGTTAAAATTACATTTTGGTCATTGCTTTCTTTGAGATTATTTTTGTATTTAATAATTTCATCACAATAATTATTTTTTTCTGTACATAGATGCTCATACTCTTCTTCAAGCTTTGTATGAATCTCTAAGGAAACTGTAGACGATTGAAGAGTTTCTATTTGCTGTTTCAAATCTGCAATAATAGAATCTTTTGTATCCAGATTACTTGTAAGCTGATTGGTATCTGTTTCTGTTTTTTGTATTTTCTGGTCTTTTTCTCTAAGAAGCTCTTCAAGTTCAGTAATTTGGTTATCTAATAGCTGATACTTATCAAACTTTTCTTTATATTCTTCTTCTGTTTTTGCTGCTTTATTTTTTTCTTCTGTAAGAAGCACTTCAGAAGAAGAAACTTGGTCTTCAAGAATCTTAATCTGATCTTTCAAAGAAGCAATTTCAGTTTCTTTTGTCTGTAGAGTTTCAGAATAGCCTTGAACCTGTTCATTAAGTTTAGTATTTGCAGCTGTAATTTCGGTATTTTTAGCGAGTAACTTTTTTAATGTATCTTTAGCTTTTTCTATTTGTGTCATTTTTATTTATTACTCCTCAATTCTAGTTTCTGCTTCTTTAATAAGAGCATCAAGCTCATCATCAAATTCTTCCTGAACTTCAGCTACTTCTGGAGCATGCTCAGCAGGCTTAGCTTCAATTACTTCAGGTACTTTTACCTCTTCAGGTTCCTTTACCTCTTCAGGCTTTTTTGTAGTTTCAATAGCTGGTATAGCAGGCTTTTCTTCCTGAATTTGTACAGGAGTTGACTCTTCTTTTTCTATTTTTTCAATAGGCTTAACTTTTTTAAGTTTTACCGGCTGTTCTACAGACTTGTTATATTTTGAATACTTTGCAATAGTATCATCAATGCTTCTTTCAAGGTGTTCTACAGCTTTCTTACATTTATGCTCAAAAGCATCCTGATTAAATACACCATCACCATAATAGTCATCATATACTTCGAGAAGGAATCTTTCTTTCTGGTCTTTATTTTCCCAAAGAAGATACTCTGAAACTTGACGAAGCAAGCTTCTGTCAATTGTTGCTTTTGGTGTAAAATGAGCAATTAAAAATTCCTGCCCGATACCAATTATTGCAACAATAATAATCATCAAAATTTCTGCAATACCTGAACCAGATGACGACTTATCCTCTCCAAGTTTAGAGGTAACAATTTCTGAAACAAGCATAAAAATTTGTGAAGACTCACCAATATCAGTATTATTTTTCCACTCTTCACGAAGACCTTGTAAAATACCAATTACCTGAGTAATATCAATTGGTTCTCCATTTTCATCAAGGAATGAAACAGGCTTTCCTTCAATTACAAGTCCATTTTCATATGAGTTAGGATGCTTATAAAGATTTTCAAGAGCTAAAATAGTGTTTCTGATCTCTTCATTATTTTCATTAGCAAGGGCATCATATGCTGCAATTGAGTCTTTATCAATTTCTGTTTTCTTTGCTTCTTGCTGGAATTTTGTAACAAGCTCAGACCTAGAAATATAGTCAATATTATTTCCGATAAAAGTAGGTGCCATTTTCTTAAATGGCTTTCTTTTAGCCTCAATATAGCTAGCTTTTTCCTCTTCAGTTTCAAGAGCTAGATATTCTTCATTTTCATAGATACCTGCAAGAGTATCTTGCCATTTTTCAATATTTGGCCAATATCTATCAGCTTCTCTCTCAGCTGTCTGTTTTGAGTTTGCAGTTCCTTCAAGGTTACCACGGGTAAGAGTACGTTTATCATTACTATCAGACTTTTTCTGGTCTTTAAGAGCTTTTAACTCATCAATAGAGATGGTAATATTTGTAGAATTTCTTTCAGCGTCCTTTAAGGCAGAACCGATAGAATTAACTGATAATGAAAGAGCAGTCATGATAGAAATGGCAATCATGAATTTGTGCCAAAAATTTGTTCGTTTAATTGGCTTATCCAAGTTTTTTGCCCAAGTAAGCTGCTTTGCTGTTAGTCTAGCCTGTAATTCTTTAAGCATTCCGAGCTTCATAGCCAGCCAGAACTTTGCTGATATAAATCCAGCAGAAATTATTGTATACAGTATTGCAGCATGCATAGGCACAGTACCTATATGCAACAAAGCCTTTGATAAACCACTAAAAAATGCGATGTCAATAATACCTGATGCAAAAGACAGGATTATACATGTTAAAAGAGAGCCTCTAACTAAAATTGTTGAGCTTGATAAGCGCTCTCTATCTTTGTTAAAAACAAAGTTAAAATTAAATTTTTTTTCTATTTTTTTCTTTTTCATTTTTGTTTCTTTAAACCTTTATTAATTAGACAGAAAACTAAGTTTAAAGAATAACTTTGCCAGACACACTTATAGGAACTTAAAAGGCTTAATTTAAGTTTTGGTTAATCTATATAATATGGAGGTTTAGACTTTATGAAAGATGAGGCTGAGTTTAACAGAATTGTGGCCAATTCATTAAAAGCAAGTAAAACAATAATAAATGATAAAGAAGTAACAGGTTGGGGCTATAAAATTTCAGACGCAGCTGGCGCTTATTTAATGGCAACTATTAAGTCACCTTTTGATGGTTTTGGGATTTTAGCTAAAAATGGGCAGGTATATAATGTTTATTTTGAATCTAAATTTAATAAATCATTATCTGCGATAAATCTTAACAGAATTGAACCACACCAGATGGAAAGTCTTTTAGCTACTTCTATTACTCCATCATCTTTAAGTCTATTTTGCCTAGGCTTGAATGGAGAAAAAAGAGGAGACAACAGAGCCTATATTTTTGATGTATCGGCTGTATCTGAGCTTTATTATGAAGGCTTTTCAATTCATAAAAAATTTTTAGAGCGGTTACCTTATAATGAAATTCATAAAGGAACTTTTTCTTTTGATAATATAATTACAAAAAGTGAACTTTATAAAATAATAGAACGATAGTATGTTTGAAGTAACTAAAAAAGACATTAATGACGCATTGGATAGAACAAAGGTTAGTTTAACTGATATGCCAATAACAGAAGAAATCTTAAATATGTATGTAAAGCAAGCAACTTCACAAACATTTGACCTTGCTCAAAATATGGCATTTATTCGTGACGTGAGAAAATATGGTAAATTTAATTCAGAATTTACCCTTTATAGGTCATCTGCTAAGTCTCATATTGCACAAATTTTGGGTTTCATCGAACAATATTCACCTTTAATTCGTAAGACTAAAAAAATATATGCTGGACAAACAGCATTGTCCTATCTATCATTAAGTCCAGAATATCATCCTTCGCCAGAAAGAGTTTTTGGTACTGTAGAATATGCAGGTACTTTTGTAGAAATTCCTATTTATAGGTGTAATATAGTATCGTTTGATACTAGAGAGATATATTTTGAGCTAGATGATAGTGTAGAAATTGTAAAATTAAAAGAATGCTAAAATAATTAAAAAAGGAAGCTTCTCAGCTTCCTTTTTATTTTATATGAGCTCTTCTGCTCGGTCCGTTTTTTTAAGATTAAAAAGTTTTTTCCAAGCTTCACCTGAAATAAACTTTCTATTCATTAAACTCTCTAAAGTCTGACCTTTTGTTTCCAAATTTTCTAACTGGAGCCTATCAATAGAATCATTAAAGCAGAAAGTATAACTTACAGTAGTATCTTTCTGTGATGGTCTGTATATACGACCATGTGCTTGAGTCCATGTAGGAAACTGGAAAACTCTTTCAATATAGCATTCCCAGTTACAATAAGTAACTGTAAGAGAGCTATTCATAACCATAAGACTCGCAATTATAAGGCGCTTTGTATCACCCTGTTTTACATCTTCTTCAAGTGCTTTTATAGCAGCAAAACGCTCATCTTTATTCAAGTTAGCCTGAATAAGAACTGGTCGATATTTTTCGTATCTTTTTGCTAAAGCTTTTGCTGTAGCTGGATGATAGGTCCAAATAATTCCAGGTGCGGGGTCATCAAGTTCTTCTAACCTGTAATTTACAATATCATCCAAAGCTTTTAATTTTGTGCAGTCTTTATTGTAATCATACTCTTTTATAAGCTCCTGTAATGGAGAGCTGAAGCTTTCGAAACCTTGAGATGACAGTAAGCATTCTGGGTTATCTACAGCAAGCTGGAAATAAGCAAACTTATTTATTAACGATTCAGATGTAGACCTTCCTTGTGCTTTTCCATCTGCAACAGCTTTTTGAACAGATTCATTTGAGAACATCTCATAAATTTTTCGCTGTTTATCTGACATATCAAGATATATTGTAGGAGCATCAATATGGTCTGGAAGGTCAATACATTCACCTTTTAATCGTTTGCTGCCATAACTAGTAATAAGCTTTGCATTTAGATTTTCCATTTCACCTATATCCCAAGCATCAGGATTTATAGCAAATCTGCTGAATTTATTACCTACTTGATTATATGTAGTTGTCCATTCAGTGTAATTAAGCCCATGAACAAGATCACGGTCAAGAATAAGACAAGATGTATAAAGTTTTTCATATCTATCTGCAAGAGTTCCTGTAAATTCGTATCTATACTTAAAATACTTTACATTTCTGAGAAATACTCTTGTTCTCATAGTATTTGCAGCACCGAGTAAATGATTTTCATCTAGGAACATACAAAGGGCTTTTCCTTCAGCCCATTCTTCCCATGGAATATATGAATTCTTATCTCTACTTCTTGCAGAGCGTGGCTCAGGCTTTCTTTTACCTGCTTTTCTTTGCATTTCCATATAATAGTAATCATCAATAGCTTTGAGAGTATCATAAGTCATAATAATTGTTTTATATTTATTATACTTTTCATTGTCTATTGAGAAAATTCCACGGTCTTTTTTAAGCTCTGTTACAGAAGTAATAGTAAGAATTTCGTCTTCTTTTTGATTTTTTCCAAATTTTATAAGCTCTGACTTAAGGTTCCATACACCAATTCCAGATGTAAAGAGAACACATTTATTTATAATATTATAAAATCGTAAATGCTCAAGTAGAGCAGTAAGAGCCCAAGATTTACCAAGACCTACATCCCAAGCAAACAAAAATCTATTTCTAGACAATGCATTTATAAAATCCTGCATCTGATAATTCTCATACGGATGTTTTCCAGGAAGAGCATTAAAATGCATTAGTTCTGGATGATAGGTCATTCTTCTTTTGGCCATTTCTAACTCTTTAAGCTGGCTCTCATACTGATTTATTTGATATTTTACAAGCTCTGATACAGATAAAGTTTTATCTTTAATACAAGGATCTAAATCAATAGCACTTTTTATTTTACCTAAAGACCTGGAAGAGCAAATCCAGGCTTTTGATGTAGGGTCAAACATTAAGTTATTTTCTTTAAGCACATCAATAATATCATGAAAGTCATCACCTTGAGGTCTGAGGAAAAAATGTCCATAATATTTAGAGTTTACATCATTACAAAAATCTACTTCAATCATTCTATGCTACACTCAAATTAAAATTTTCTTCTATAATAGATTTAGGCAAAGCACTTTCTTCTTCAAATGACTTAAATTGAACAAAATACCAGTCTCCAATTCGTTCTTTAATATTAATTATTTCATCCAAAGAAAATTTAGCTTCATGTATTTCCATTTTGTCTTTTGTGAGAAATCTAGTTTGTACAATTTTTTCAGGATTTTTACATTTCCAGTTCTTTATTTTTACCGGATCAAACATATTTCACTCCTAAAATTTTTAAAAAATTATCCTTGTATAATAAGAATAGCTATTACTAATTTAAATATTATGATTCAGAATATTGAAAAGTTTTTATATCATGGCTCATTTTATGACAATATAGACTTGTCTAAAGCAGAATACAAAGAATGTTTATTTTTAACCCCAAATATCAGATATGCTCTTACTTATAGTGGTGTTGATGATGATTTTGGTGGTTATGTCTTTATGTACAAGACAAATTCTGAGTTAAATATTTTTGATGCGTCAAATACAGATGACCGGGAAACACTTTTAGCTGCTTTTCCAGAATATAAAGAATATATTGACAATATGGCTGAATATGAATGGCTTGAATGCTTTGAAAAAGTAGCAGACCAGAAAAAGATTATTTCTGATATAAAGAGCCTAGGCTATAATGGCTATTTCAACTGGGAAAATAAGCCAATGTCTGGAGCTAAACCATTTTATAAAAACCTTGAAGAAAGCGAATCTTATTGTATATTCTCAACCGATAAAGTGGAACTTATTGATGTTTATATGAAAGATGAAATCGAGGATAATTTAGATTTCAAAAAAGCAAGACAAGAAGATGAAAACCTTTTTAAGAAAGAAATAAAGGAATACCTAGACTCTGGCTTAACTGAAGAAGAAATCATTGAAAAATATGAAAGTGATACAGAAAATCAATATGTAACAATTCCAGTTTTGGAAGCTGTTGATATTGTGCAAGATATAGCTGATGAACTTTAGTTTTCTTTTTAATTATCTTGGATTACAAGTATTATATATTGGTTCAAATATATCTTCTATTTTTGTAACGTCACCTATAAATATACGTGCTTTAACAGTCAAAGCATTATATAAGCCTTGATACATATAAGTTTTTACTTCACTTGGCTCAAAAATATCAAAAGTATCAAGTTCCTTAAATTCAGCCGTATGCTTAGAAAATTTGCCTTTTGGGAGAATTTTACCATGATCATCAGTATACCAAACAAACATTGATGTACAATCTAATGAAGCTAGGTCTTTATAGGTAAATTCTGGGAGCTCATACCCAAAAAATGTAATATTGCCTTCTCGATATTTATTTCGGCCAAGCTCAATTAACTTTGACTCGTCAATATTTAGTCCACACTCTTCTTTAGCTTCTCTGACTACTGCTGCTTTAACATTTTCACCTGCTTCAATATGCCCTTTAATTAAGTCCCAGCCTTTTTTATTTCTAGTTTCATTAGGTGTATGACCCATAATAATACCATCATGTGTTTTAATTATAAGGCCAGCTCTGTTATTTGTATCAGTTTTTTTAGCAATATTAGACTTTTTATTAGTTAATTCTGGACTAAAATCAAAATCAAAAAGAGATTGCTGAAAATATTCTTCTAGTAAATCAGTCATTTTTCTTCCTTAAATTAACAATTTCATAATCAACTTTATGCCATTCTAGTTTGTTTAGAAAGGATAAAGCTTCTTCTGCTTCAGCTTTTGTTTTATATTTTGCTTTTACTTGGGACATATCACAAGTATATTGAATATCACAATAGCTATTAAAATTCATATCAGCCACATGTGATATTTGCTTAATAAAGCAGTCAGAGTCTACTTTTTTCAAAATAAACATATTAAAATTAGTCTGCTAATTTAAATAAAACACATAAAAGAGGAGCTTAAATGTGGAAATTAAAATCGATAAAAAATTTTTTATTAAGCTTGGCTGTATTATTTTGTTTGGCATCGCCTGCTTTTGCGCAGGACAATTCTGCAGATTTAGAAGAGTTTCAGGAGCTAGCGGCCAGCTTGTCGACGGAGTCGTTCTTAGCAGAGAAACAACAGATAAACTCGCTAATGAACTTAATCTTGGAGGAGTGTCGCTTAAGTCCGGAATTGGATACGAACAAGCTTTATTGGAAGGAGTTGGAACACTACGAAAATCTAGTGAAGTCGGAAGAATATGCACAGATGCCATTGAGCAGTCAATTAAGAGCGATGAAAAATTCAATGAAGAGCTTCGCAGAAATGTATCAGGATATTTCGATGCAGCAGACTATGCAATCGACATATCAATTAACCGTTCTGAATTATATGAGTCAATTATTCGATCATATGAACAGGCTAAGTCAGATAACAGAAAAAATAATAAAGAGTCAAAGTGAAGACTTAGCAATGGCATTAGACGAATGGAATAAAGCATTAGAAGATACAAATCTCTTAAAAACGCAGCTTGAAATAAATGAAAAATTAGCTAGGCAAGCTCAAGAAGAAGTTGCTGCGCTAAAAAACATGAAAAAAAGATTACGTACTGTATCATATGTAGAATTAGGAATTGGTGTTCCTTGTTTAGTTTTAGGCTTATTACCTATTTGGACTGATGAACAGCAAAATATTAAAAATCTTTTATTAGGAATAGGTGGAACTGCAACTGCTTCCGGTGGTGTAACATTTATATTTACAATAAATTTTTAGCTAGTTTATAATAAAAAGACTGCTTAAAAGCAGTCTTTTTATTTTTAATAAACTAATAAAGGATCTTCTTCTGTATAGTTATATGGGCCATGACCAAAAGTCATCATAAAATCATTAAAAAATTCATTATTATCTTTTACATTTATGCCATATTTTTTCATAAAGCGTGTAATAATAATTTTATCTTCACCATATGACTCGTTAAAATATTGTTTTGTAAATTCTTTTACTAAATTTTCGTTCATTTTAAATTCCTTAAAAAAATTAGTTCAAAATAAACTTATAAAAAAATTTAATAAACAATATATAATTAAATATACATTAATGAAGACATTCCGCATAAAACCTGGATAATAAGTTTAGTCTTCTTCATCTTTTTTAACTATTCGGTGACGGCCCCGCTGCATAACAGCACAAGGGTTAAAACTACCTACACTAGCTTCTGCATCTGCAGCAAATTTTTCTGCATCTTTTACTGTTTTTATTGAGCCATTAGGTCCAAATGTTTTTTCATAATATTTATCTGTAATACCACAGCCAATCAATAGGCAGGCATCAATTTTCATCTGATTAAAATCTTTTTCAGTAAGAGGATGATCAGCATATTTTGCCATAGATGCTTGTAATTTTGTTAAATATACCATAAAAACTCCTTATATAAATAATATAGATAAATAAAATCCATAGTATGAAAATTATATTAACGAAAGTATTCTGAATAAAACCTGGTCAATTGCCTCTGTTATTCTTTTACATAAATAAAAATTAAAGGAAATATAATAATTGAATTCGCCACGTGTAAATTTGAACAGCCAAAAGTTTAAGAGAGCGACAGCAGCTATTTGGTATTACAACCAGGATTTTTCCTCGGAAATAACAGAGTTTGTTTCTGACCCACTTTATACAGACCCTTTTAGATTTAAGTTTGTTATTCCGCAAAAAGTTATAGATGGATATAATTATTTTTCAAATTTACCGTATGATAGCTTTTTGGATTTTTATAAAGCTTTAGGCAACGGAAAAAGACAGTTACTTTATAAGTCAGTAATTAGATTCTGTTTTGCTTGTTCACATGATACAGATGTAGATATTATTCCTATTTCTACAATGCGAAAATATTGGCAAAATCATCTTCTATCTGGTAAAGTTGCTTCAAAGTCTAAACATGTTCGTATGTCTGAAATTAGAAGTCAGCTTGAAAGGCTAGGACTTATTTATAGAGTAACAGACAGATATTCATACTCGCTTCGTCGTATGCCAGATGATGATCAGAAGTATATTATTGACCCAGAACATACATTTTCTTATATGTATGTAGTAAATATGCATCTGGTTCGTTTGCTTTTACAGGTAAATAGCATGATGCTTGAAAAAAATATTAAGTTAGCTATTGATAAGTCTTCTCTTTATATTAATAAGCCTACTATTACAAAACCAGAAGAAGTATATTCTGATATTACAGAAAGTATATCAGAGCGACTTGAAAATCTGGATGCTGATACCGTTAATATGTACTCAACCATTGATACTGAGGGAATGAAAGAAAGAGTCTTTGATAAGATTGATATTTTTAAAAAAGTAGGTAATAAAAAGCCTGAGATAGAGTATATTTTAATGGCATCATTAACTGATGACCAGATTATAAATACTCTTATTGTAAAATATCCGTTTTTAACAAGTGTCTGGAATGATGTAGCATTTATAAATGATTTTTTGGTAAAAGACGGTTTTGAAAATGAGCCTTTGACTTTCAAGTTTAATATTGAACGAGGAACTTATATTGTTGATAAAAAAACAAATAAGCGAATTCAATATGTTAGAAAGATCTCTATTCGTGCTACTTCATCTATTGTATCATATAAAGCTGAGGCTTCACCAACTGACCCAGCATATCTTCATTATAGAAGTGAGTATCTTGATAGTTTGGGTGGCAAGAAATTTGTTGAAACTGAGCTATCTCATTGGGATAGAACAGCTTCAGTTCCTACTACTTTGAAAGTTTTGAAAGATGGCATTGTCTGGGATAATTCATATGACTTTTATACAAAAGAAATTATGGATAAAACAGATATTCCTTTAACTCGTGATGAAATAAAAGATGTTATTTTGCCGGTTCTTTTTGATAAAGGTAATGCTGTTTTGAACAAGGTTAGACGAGAAAGACAAAAAGAATTTAAGACAAAACTTAATCAGGTATATATTAGCTTGATGTCTAAAACTGTAGCTGACTTTGATGAGGTATTTGAGCAAGAAACTCAGCGAATTAAAGATGAGCTTACAGTCAAGTATGATACTATTAAAAAACCTTATTATGAGAAATTGATTTCAACAGTAAAAGGACTTGTTAAACAGACTCTCGATACTAGTATTAATACTAAAGTATTTTTGTATGAAAGTATTATTTATATAAAAATGCGTCGTGCTATGTATGAAAGTGGAATTCATCATATTTCACAGGTTTATGATAGTTTCTACTTTTTGGATAATAATTGTCCAGAAAATATAAATGAATTGTTTACAAAGTACGCTCTTGAAGTTCATGATTTATTTATGAATCAGCGAACACTGAGCGCTAATTATAATAATGCAGATAAGCTTTCTGCTTAATGGAGGATTTATGACCCAAAGAACGGGTGATTTTATTAGAGGGCTTAATTTCCCTCTTCTAGAGCTAGCTATTGGCTTCTATCTTAATTCCAGATTTAATCTTTTATCAGCTCTTATTCTTGCAATATTTCTTGCAGTAATAAGTATATCTATCAACTTCTTTGTTACATTTAATACTGTTACAGTAAAGTCTATTAAGATGCTAGAGAAAAAAGCAGAAATTGACAGCGTAAAAGGAACTATTGAAGATTTACTTATTAGTGAAGTTTGTCAGTATGCAAGTGAAAAGCACTTGAATCCAAGTGTAGATTTGCAGTCTAATGGACTCTTTTTGAATGCCAATAAGGATAATACTATTATTGGTATATGTGAGCTTTGTGTTCCAGACTCACATACAAAGTATTTGTCTGATGATTACAAACATTGTTATGATTTGAATATTGATGCAATAAATAAATTTATTGAGCAGCATCCAGAGTTTAATAAAGGAGAATAAAATAAGATGATTAAAGTAAAAGATGTAAAATATGGTGTTATGCCTTATTCAGCAGGAATTGGTCAGTCTGCTATTGGTATTTATTTCGAAGATGATGATAGAACTTATAATTTTGAAGGGCTAGATGAAGCTAAAGATGAAGCTGTATTTAAAAATGCTTATGCTGAAACAGCTCAAGAAATGTATAAAGACATCAAAGACCTTGTTGCAAAAAATAATATTGTAGAACAGTGGAACGCAGGTCTTAGTTTTGAAAAAGGTATTTATACTGTATTTATTGGGGATGTTTGCGTTAATGATGAATATTTCTATCCATTCAATATGCTACTTTCTTTGATTAGTAAAGAGTCTATTGACCGTCAGCAGATGTCTGCAGCTTTTGCTAAAGCTAGAGCGGAAAAAAGAATGCCACGCTTAAATCCTCCAAGATTTATGATGGTTACAAGACCAACAAATCCTATGATTATGCGTAATCCTTATGAAGCTTGTAACGTTGTTATTGCAAAGCTTTCTACAAAAAAGAACGGAAAAGAAATTTCAGAATCTTCTTTGAATGAGTTTTATCATATGAATTCTATTATGAATATTGGTAAGCACCCATTTGGAACTTACGTATTCAGACCAGAATCAGAAAAAGATTTGAGACTTTTTGACCAGTTTTATGCAGAGCTTCCATTTGAACATAAACTTCAGGTTTATGTTGTTCCAAAAACAAAAACAATGACTTTTAAGGATACTTGCTGTAAGTGGGCACTTGACCATGACTTTAGACCAGGTACTGTTTTTGAAAGTTCTATGGTTTTGGATTTTGATGACTAACAAGTTTACTAAAGGCGCTATATGTATGATTTCTGAATTATCTGCATATAGTGTCGTAAAATATGAAAAATTTAAAGCATCTATTCCAGAGCTTATTTGTCCTTGTCATATAAAGGTAACTCAAAAGCTTATTATAGAAGAGCTTATTTCTGGAGGATTAGCACTAGTATCTTATCAAGATAAACCAGATAAGCTCTCAGTTATTCTACTTAAAGATCTTAGACTAGTGAGCGAAAAATGATAAAACCAAAATATATTCGTATTCAAAATTTCAACAATATTATAGATACATCTTTAGACTTAAGTTCAGCTGTTTCATTGTTTATAGGTGATAATGGCTCAGGTAAAACTTCTGTTGTTGATGCTATAGGTTTGTGCCTTTTTGAATATAAAAGGTCTGATACTTATGCAGACTATATAAACTCTGATGCAGATTCTGCACATATTTATTTTGAATGCGATATAGCAGATGACCCTATAACCTTTGATATAACAATACATAAAACTGGTAGTACAGCTCTTGAGCGTGAAGTTAATTTTCAGGGAGAGGTATATCATAATTCTGAAGTTTCAACACTACTTGAAAGACTTAACTTAAAATATTTTAGTAATATTTTCTGTAGTATGCAGAATGATAAGGATATAACAAAATTATCTCCAACTGAACGCGTAACATATATTCAAAAATTATTAGCATTTTCATTTGCTCCACAAATTAAAGTAGTTGATGATAATATAAAGCAGCTTACAGATAATATAACAGAGCTTTCTACAACAAATGCTGCTCTTACTCAGACTATACAAAATCTTGAGAAACAGATAAAACCATTAAATAACCTAGACAATCTTTATGGAAATATCGATGAAGTAAAGGCTAAAGCAGATCAATTACAAACATACATTGTATCTAAGACAGCTGCTCTTAGGTCTAATGCTGCAGTTGCTATTGTAAAAGATAGAATAAATGCAGAAATTACAGCTCTTACAACAGAATTGGCTTCAAAAAATGCAAAAGCTGCAGAAGTTAAACTTGCTAATGATTCTAGGTTAAAAGTAGAAGCTAAAATTACTGAAGTAAAAACAGCTATTGCAGATTATGAAGTGAAGGCTAATGATATTGAAAAAAAATTTACTGATTTAAGCAATCAGTATACTGCACAAGAAACTGTTGTACAGAATAAGTCTACAGAATATTATACAGCTGAAGCACAGCTTAATGTATGTAAAAGTAACTTTGATAAAGTCAATCATGACAAATGTCCTTATTGTGGACAAGATATTTCGGCTGATAATAAAGCTCATTACAAACAAGAACTTGATAATGCAGAAAAAGCTGTACAAGAATTACAGCAAGCTTTAGCTGCAGAAAAAGATAAATTAAGTTTGTTAGCTGATGATAAATCAGCTGTCTTAAAAGACAAAGTTTCTTTAGCTACATTGCTTGAGACTCAAAATAGTCAACTTAGAAGCTATGAAGCAGAGCTTGTTTGTATAGATAATGAGCTTACTCAATTAAATCCTTTATTGGAAAACATAAAAAATATCGAGCAGCAAATAAAAGAAAAACAGGAATTGTTAAAGTTAGAAAATGATAAACTTCTGGAAGTTGATAACGAAGAATGGAATAATAGACAGAAACAGCTTGTTGAGTGTAACCAGATAATTACTGAGTACCAGCGGGTTGTGGATGAAAATACACACATTCAAGCTGCAAATGAAGCATTACAGAAAAATATTAATGCTCAGCGTCAAACACTTAATGAGAATATTGAAAAATATACTGCATTAAGTGATGACCTTTCTGTATATAAGGAAGGAAAACAGATTTTTGAGAAGAAGCTTCCACAGTTTATAATTATTAAAACTTGTAAGAAGATTCAGGATAAGCTTAATGATCTTATTCAAACTATTTTTCCAAATCTTTATGTTAGACTTTTTTATAGTAAAAAAGGAATTGAATTTTTTTATTCTACATCCGGAGCAGTCGATGAAGACACAGATAAAGAATCAATGCTTCCAATAAAACAGGCATCTGGCTTTGAAAAAGCTATGCTTTCTATTTGTTTCAAGTCTGTACTTTGTGAGGCTTATGATATTCCATTTGTTATATTAGATGAAGTTGATGCAGCTGCTAGTGAAGAAAACTCTAGACGATTCTTTGATATAGTTATCAATGGAGGACTTTTCCAGCAAAGTATCATTATTTCACATAAAATAGATATTCAGGAAACTATTAAAGGTATGTCTGATAATATATCTGCCTATATGGTAATAAATGGCGATTTTGAACACGCCTAATTATAAAAAGGAAATTATAAGACTATGGATTACGAATCAATATTTGAACAGTGTAATATGCAAGAAAAACAGCTTTTCAAAGGACCAACTCCTATTTATAAGTCTCGTAAATGTAAAATTTGTGGAGCACATGGAGAAGGTGTAAAGCTTCATTCTTGTGGAAATAGAGAGTTTATTTGTGATAAATGTAAAAAATCACAAGAAAAAAGCTCTGCTGGTTCAGCAGGTAAGGTAAGTGTTTCTAAGGGAAAAAAATTTGGTGAATCTGTATTTGACAGAGCACCTGAAGACCTTGCACAAGATTCAAACCTATCTGAGCTTATAGAAGCTTCTGATGACTTACTTGAGCGTGTAGACGCAGGCTCTTATACTGTTGTAGATGACCATCTTGAGTTTACTATTGATACAGACTTTACACAGAATGTAGAAGAGGATGCAAAAACATATCTTGAAAATTATTTTAACCAGTTTATGAATATTTCAGTTACTGTTACTTTAATTGCGGAAGAAGAAGGATTTGCAACCTGTGAAGTAAGACCAGCTTAATTACATAAATCACGTAATTGACTAAACCTCTAGTTTTTCTAGAGGTTTATTTTTTTTAAACTTAAAAGTAATTTTACTAATTAAATATAAAATCCGTGAGAGCAATAAATGCTCGTTATATGGGAGAATAAGATTATATGGCATTACAACGATTCGTTGAGACTATTAGTGTTGACAAGCGTGCCGCTATAGCGGTTGACAGCTTGCCTGAAAACATTAAAGAGTCTTACAGTGAAGTTCAGTCAAAATCTTTAAAAGAGTCTGTTAATACTAACGCTCTTATTAAAGAAGTACTTTCACTCCAAGAAAACACTTTTTCTGAAACAGAAAAGCAGGTATTGTCTAAAGTTGTAAACAAGCTTAAGGAAAATGGAATTACTAATGGGCCAAAGCTCTATAAATTCCCAGTTGCACGTATTAACGATGTAGCTCATCCAAACCTTAACGGACGTGTTTATACACGTGAACTTTGGGACAATGTAATCAACAAACAGCAAGACAATTGGAAAGGCCTTTGTGGCTTGTCTGACCACCCAGAAGGTGATGACCCTGGACAATTCAAACAGAGCTCTATTGTTTGGCTTGATATGATGATTGATGACCTTAACAAAATTGTTTGGGCTATTGGTTCTTTTGTAGGACAGTATGGCCATTTGGCTCAGGAAATTATTGAAGCAGGCGGACGTATTGGTTTCTCAAGTTCAGGTTTCGGTGAACTTATGATGGACGGTAAGACAGTTAATCCTGATACATATCAGATTGAACGTGTTGCTGACATCGTTTTGAATCCTTCACAAGGTGTATACGGTGATGTTACAGATGAACAGCACCCAAATATTGAATACACATCTCAAAAAGCTGTTGTAGCAGAAGCTATTAAAGAAATTCCAAACAATAAGCTTGTAGAAAATGCTGCAGTAGAGACTCCTGCTCCTCAAGCAAAAGAACCTCTTTCTGCAATCCTTAAAGAAAAAGAAAATACTAATACAGAAACAAACTCAGTAGTACCTGAGACAAATGGAGAAAATAAAGAAATGGCTGAAAATGTAGAAAACAAGAAAGCTTTGGTTCTCTCTGAAGCAGAAGAGAAAAAGCTTAAGAAGTATATTAAACAGTTCCTTGCAGAATCTAGCGATATTCATAATCCTATTGATCGTTTGAAGGAACTCGATGAAATTATGGAAATGGTTGAGTCTGGTGAAATCCATGATCTCAAAGAAGACGTAGAAAAGGAACTTGTTGCAGAACGTGCACGTCTTGAAGAAATGGTAAAAGATGCACAGTCTATCCAAGATGAATTTGGTGTATCTGCAAAAGTATTTGCTGAAAATGCAAAGAAAGTAGCTCAGGTTGCTGACGCTCTTGAAGAAGAAAATAACAATCTTAAAGAAAATGCTCAGAAGGCTGAAAAGGAGTCTACTCTTTTAACAGAACAGACACACGATTTTGAAACACTTTGTGCTGCTCTTACAGAACGTGTTCAGACTCTTTTTGCAGAGAATAAAGAGCTCAAAAAAGAGAACAATGTTCTTACTGTAGAAAATGCTGCTCTTAAAGACAAGGCTTCTAAAGTTACAGGTCTTATGAAAGAAGCAACAGACCTTAAAGCTGATAATCAGAAACTTAAGCTTAAGGCTGATTTGAAAGATCGTAAGTCAGCAGCTCTTCAAGAGTCTGTTAATGAAAAGACAGCTGCTATTGAGCAGGAAAATAAAGAGCTTACAGCTGAGCTTAATAACCTTAAAGAGACTAATACTTCTCTTGAATCATCAAACAAGAAATTTGAAAAGAAATATGCAATTCTTGTTACTCGCTATAAAGAACTTGCTGACAAGCTTAATGTTGTTGAAGCAGACAAGAAAAAGTTTGAAGAAGCTTGCCAGAAAACACAGGCTGCTTTGGATGAATCAGTAGCAGAATATAACAAGCTTAAAGAAACAGCTGTTAAAGTAGCAAAGGTTGCAAAATCAACAAAAGTTGAAAATGAAAAAGTAAAAGAGCAGGTTAAGGGACTTCTTTCTGACTCACCTCTTGACTATGGATTCTATGAAGGTGTAGACCACAACCGTATGAAAGGATTTGTAAACTTCCGTGAGAACCATGGCGTTCAGATTGAAGACTACTGGGCTGACCTCGTTCAGAAGTATGGTGAAGCAATTATGCCATTCGAAAACAGAATTCGTGGAGCTAAAACATTGGAAGAAGCTCACTCACAGTTCTTGTTTAATATGAGCAAGATTGATGAAAATGCTGCAAGAGCAGCCGACATGCTTATGGACCCTGCTGTTCCACAGTCATTCCGTGAAACAGTAAATGCTTCTAATGGCTATGTAGAAGAGACTGAAGCAGTATCAGAAGAAGATGCTGATGCAAGATTCAGAAATTCTCTTCCAAAGGGATGGATTTAATCCGAATTTGTAAACTAACCTGAAAATAAAAGGCTGGTCCAAGCTGGCCAGCCTTTATTCTTATGAGGAAGCATGTAATGACAATTGAGAAAATAATAAAGAAAACAGATAGCTTTACTGAGAGCCAGGTTTATAAAGAAAGCCTCCAAAAGCTAGAAGAAGCAAATGCTGTTACAAATTTTTTAGGAAATGCTTTCCAATTTATTTTTAACAGAAATGGCAGATCTTGGTCAGAAATCAGTAGAGATAGAGCTAATGCTGCTATTGAAAAAGCTAAAAAAATGCAGCAAAAACAAATGGCTGACTTTAAGCTTATAGCAGATACAGCAGCTGTACTTGATAAAATGCCATCTAATATTGGTACACTTACAGGAAGTAAAGTTGGACCAGGAACAAAAAATCTTGAAGCAAATCAGGTTATCGAAGCTTTTGGTAATCTTTTTGATGATAATGGCGTTGGTGGTGTTAAAGCTGCTCAAATGGCAGGACTTATAACAGCTGCAGCTGCAGGGACACTTGCAGCTACTGTTGTTAATCCAGTAGTAGCTGCAACTACAGCAGCTGCAGCCGGAGCTACATTAGCAACTGCTAATAATACTTCAGCTTCTTCACAGGCAGCTGGCCTTGGTGTTGGAACAGGTTCTGGATATATTGGTAAAATTGCTAATATGGCTAAGACACAGCCTCAAATGGCTGGACTTTATAACTCTTATGTTCCGCAGCTTAAACAGGTTAGAAAGGCTTTCCATTCATATTGTACAAAGAAAGGAAACCCATTGTCAATGGCTACAGGTATCTTAGCTACAAATAAACTTGTTTATAATCAAAAGTATAAGACTTTGGGATTTTCTGCATTTATGCAGGCTGTTGTAACAGGTAAAGACCCAAGTATTGATATGTCTGGACAAGGCGACGCTACTTCTATTATTAATAAATTACAAACAGCTTTGAATGCTGGACAAATTACAAAACAAGATATTGGTGCTTATCTCCAGAAGATAGGCCAAGGAGCACAGCAGAATGGTTAGTAAAATACTTTATGAAAATGAAGCAGCACAGCCTGCACAACCAGCACAGCCTGCAGCTCAAGAGCAAATTAAGGGAGTACAAGGAATTGAGCAGCTCTTTCAGAGTTGCGGAATAAACTTAAATGATACAAGTAATCCAACTGCTGGTATTATTAAAGAATGGCTTAGCGCAAACTGTGATATGCCTCAAACACCTGATATTGGTGAACTTGAAGATGCAACAGACCCAGATATTAAAGGAACTTTAGATATGTTAAATACAGCAGATAAAGCAACTTTAGCAAAAGTTCTTAAAGAAATTGAATCTGGAAACATTTCACCAGAAACCCTTAATGCAATTAAGGCTCAGTTTGATGCAGCTCTTAAAACAGTAGATACAAGTCAGTAAGGAGAATATGATGGATTTAAGAACTAGAATTTTAGAAGATGACCAAGCTATACAAGCTAGTGCGGGTCAAGTACAACCAAATCCTGAAGCTCTTGCTACAATAGGTAAAGCTATTGCTGGACTTGCAATGAAAGCCCATTTTAATGATCTTAATGCTTTTTTGAAAGAGTTTAAGGGAACAGAAGTTTTTCAGACTTTATTGAAGAATAATCCAGAAGCTGCTGGTGGTCAGGGCTTTGAAGAAATTATGAAATCAAATGAGTTTAAGACTGCAATGCAGCAAGCTGACTCAGATGGAAATTTGTTTAAGAACAAAGACTTTACTTTAGCAGAAGTATTAAAAGCTTGTTTTGCTACAAAGAAAGGCTCTCAATCTTATGCAAATGTTCATAATGCATTTAAGCAAGTATTCGGCTTTGATTACGCAGACGTCAAATAGGGAGGAAATTGAAGTATGATTAAATTAAATGAAAAATCTAAAAGTGTTTTTTTATATTCCAAGGATGGCTCTAAAAATGACGCTCCTGTAAAGGCATTTGAAGCACTTAAGGCTGCTCTTGGAGATACTGCTTTAACGGCAGAGAACTTCAAACAATTTGCTGCAGGATTTCAAGAGTTTATAAGCTCAAGTTCTGTTCAAGCGGCTCCTGCTGCAGATGATGCAGACCCTAATGCAGAAAATATCGAGAATACAGAAAATTCTGGAGCTACAGAAAATACACAAAATAATACAGAAAATACAAATACAGAAGCTACAAATGCTTCTGGAGCGGAAACTGCTAGTACAGATAATACTACTAATACAGAGGGTGCTACAGCACAGTCAGAGTCTGCTCTGAGGCTAAAACCAAGCAGCTTACTTTCGATGAAAAACTAAAATAAAAGCGCTTCTTAATGAAGCGCTTTTTTATTTTGCTAATTATAAATATGAATACAGAAGAAAAGTTAGATGAGGGCCTTTTATCAAATTGGCTTTTTAAGAGAAATAAAAACGCTCGTAAATCTTATGAGGATACTTTTAAAGTACATAAAGAAGCAAAGCTAGAAGACCTTGCAGAGCTCTACACTATAAGCAAGATGATTGACTCTGTTCAAAATGGTGCACTTAAAATTATGTGTGGAGATGATATAGGATATAAGCTTAGGTCTTTAAAACATAGTTTAGGTCATGCTCCTTCTTATGAAGTAAACCAAGTAAAACATATAATGAAGCTTATTAGAACAGGTGGAGTTATAGCAAAGTTTGAAGAATTATGCCAGGGTGAAATTTATGAAAAGTATGCTGCTGCAGGCCGCTCTTTAACAAACTTTCTTGGAGCTTATCTTGAATATGAAAGGCATCAAGATGATGAGAAACAAGAACAAACACCAGAAAAAGAAGAAACTATTGAACCAAAACTTATTTCAGATGAAGAACGTACTTTCAAAACATTTATAGCAATAAATACTGTTCTTGAAAAGAATGGTATAACGCCAGATGAGCTTTCCGCTTATTTCGACAGCTCAAATAGCTTTGATCAGCCAAATAATAAAGTTACAGAAATATTTATTGAAGTTGTAAATGCTTTTGGTTATATTCCGGATGATGTTTACGCATTTATTACAGGTGCTCTTATGAATCTATATGAAGATGAGTTTAGAGCCACTGCATTAAGTCCAAGTTTTTTCAACTATATTAAAAATGCAGGCTTTGTAAATGAGAAGCTGGAAAAAGGTTCATTACTTTTACATAAGCATGTAATTAAGTTCTTTATTGTTAAGTATGCAATGGGATTGCCAAATAAACCTGATAAGTACAGAGCACTTTGGCAAACATTCTTGGCTAGAACTAATGGTATGACTAAAGTACCAGATGATTTACAGTCATTAGACCCAGCTGACCCACCTGCTACATTGTTAACTGCATTTGATGATATATTTAATGCATCATTGGGACTTGACCCTAAAGTTGACAAAATGCTTTTCAATATAAAAATATTTATAAATAAATATATTGAATTGGATGCATAAATTAAAAAGGCTCTCAATTGAGAGCCTTTATTTTTAGTTATTGTTATTTGCAGGTTTTATATTTCCATATGAATAAGTTTCAAGTTGAGTCATATAAGAATCCATTGTACTGATATTTCTTTGTAACTTTTGTAATTTAGACCAAATATCCTTGAAATTTGAAATTGTCATATTATAATACAAATCAGCTTGTCTTGTTGTTTCAGCGTCTTTTTGTCCAATAAGCTCAAATTTATTATTGTCATCAGTTACTTGTGTTATATCATAGCTTGTTGAATTATCGATTGTAGGTATAATAAAACTTTGTTTTGGTGTTTCTCTTGTATATTTACAAGTAATATCAGCTTTTTCAAGTTTTGCATTTATTTTTGCTGCAATACTTGCCTGTGTATTTTTAATAGCTGCCTTAAGATAATCTACTTCAAGAGTAGCACCTTCAAGAGTAGCCATAGTATCAATATATAACTGCTTAATTGCATTAAATGATTCTGGTGGTAAATTTTGTGGCTGGTAAATTTCTGTTGTCATAGCTTAGTCCTTTACAAAGTGAAATAATGTATGTTTAGGGAAACATCCAACAGCTTCTGTAATTTGAAGATCTTTTTCTGTTTCAGTAGTTCTTCTATCTATAATTTCAGGGCTTTTTATTGTACTTCCCATTGAAATCGAAGCAAGGAATTGTTGAGGTAATGTATCATTTTTAGAAGGTAATGATGTTGGAACTTCAGAAAGATTTATACTTGTAGGTGAAAATACTTTTACATTATCCATATTCTTTTTTGTATAATATAAAGTATCTGTAACACCTTCTACATTATTTTCTGGTTTTGGCTGTTCTAGAGCATATCCTGTTTCAGTAGGAATATTGAGCTCTTGATACTGGCCTTCATCATTAGTAGATGGTGTAATAAAATATTCTAGTGTATAGCCCTGAGGAGCTATAAAATTAACTGATTTGAAAAAGTCTTCTAGAGTTAATGGTCTAGCTGATAAAAACATATGTATTTAAACCTCGTTATTCTAATTGTAAACTAATTTAATTAGTGAGGTTTTAAAATTATGAGTGATACAGAAACTAAAACAGAGCCTCTTACAGAAAGTAAAGAGACTACAGTTATTTTAGATGGTAAGACTGTTACTTTAGCAGAGCTTAATGAAGCTAAGGCAAAGAATCCTAAGCGTATTATTTTTGATGAGTCTAAGAACGAATATAGAACTCTTCAGGTACTTAGAGGTTAAGTAGTGGCATATAGCGTTATATTAGTAGACGTTTTTAATCTGTTTTATAGAAAGCAAGATACTACAGATAAAAATCCAGTTACTAAAGCTGCGAATTGTATAGAGTTTATTGAAAAAACTATTCGTAAAGAACTTGGCTCCAAGGGCAAGTTATACTTAATTTTTGATCCTATTCCAAAGCAAGATTACGGATATTCTAATAAATTTTCATATACAAACATTAGATCCGAAATAGACCCTGGCTATAAAAAGAATCGTAAGCATGATGCCTGTGTTCAGGAGTCTGTTCGTTTAATTCGAGAATTTTATAAATATCGTGGACCAAATGTAATCAGTGTATATGGTGATGGATATGAAGCAGACGATTTTGTAGAATCTATTGTTAAGCTTGAAGCAGGTAAGAAAACTGCATTATTTACAACTGATATGGATTGGGCAAGATATTTGACACCTAAAACAGACCTTATAAATAAAGGGTTTAATAATCCATATACTGTTGAAGAATTTGAAAAAGATTTCAATTACTATCCTACTATTACAACAGTAAGTCTTTATAAAGCTTTTTATGGAGATGATTCCGATAATATTGTAGGTGTTCGTCATTTACCTAAAGTAAAATTTATGTCTATCTATGATATAGACGATTTGTTTATGAAGACACTTAGTGCCTATCGTAATAAAACTTTAGCAGAGTTCTGTACTGATATTAAAAGTCTAAGTTCTGCTACAGTTATTAAGAAGATGGATAAAACTATCTTGGAGCAGTTCTTTATTGCTCTTGAAAGTGCTTTAGGCGGTAAAATTATTCCTTTAACACATTTATTAGATAATATTAGAATTATTAAGTCTAGATGTAAAGATGCATCTGAATATTTTCATTCTCATGCAGAAAATGACCAAGCTAATAAGCTTATCGAATCTGTTATAGGTTTTACAAAGGATAAGAAGCAGTTTAAGTTTGGCGGTTTAAGTCTTTCTTAATATTATTGGAGGATTTATTTTGGAATTATTACCATATATTATTGGTGCAGTAACAAATGATTTTTTGACAAATGAGGCAAATAGTAATTTTTTGAATTTTGCTAAGTTTATTGATAAGCCAGATGATTATTATATTTATCTGAATGTAGTAGATAAGACTCCAATTCTCAATATTGTAATAACAGATGAAAATATAGTAAGTATACCTCTTAATGTTCTTTATGAGAATTGCCCCGAATTTGTAAATTATTATAATACTGCATCATTTGATGGCATTTATAATATTGAGGCTCTTACAGCTTTTGCAATTTATTTTATCTTAAAAGATTATTTTGATAAAGAAGATGGATCTGATGAGAAAGAATCAATGGAAAAGCTTGCTAGACTTGCCGCAAAGTTTATGAAATTCGGTAATTTGAAACTGGATAAACTTTTATCAAATTTGCGAAAACCAGAAAAATCTCCAGAAGAAAAACTTAAAGATTTTGTTGCAAAGCATGCTAATAAACTTTCAGAAAATCAGGCAACAGAAAAATTAGATTCTAAAAAGGACTCTGAATAATTGGAGTAATAATGAAAAAATTATATGGATTTGGAGACTTCCATTTTGGAGACATGTATCCTTGGCAGCTTGATGTAGGTGATCATATGCTTACTTGGGTAGAGTCTTTAGATGTAGGTCCTCAACAAGATGCTGAGGCTATTTTAGCTGGAGATGTTTTTGATAATGCTCTTAATGCTGGTAGTTGTGTAGCTCAAATAAAAAAACTTGCTGATATTCTAAGTAAGAAGTTTAAGTTTATCTATATCTTAACAGGTAACCATGATAGAAAAAAGCATAAAGGTAAAATTCAAAATTCTTTGGAATTCTTAAATAGCTGGAGCAATATCCGTATAATTGAGAATCCAGAAGTAGTAGTTACTGAAAATGGATTTACTTGTCTTCTTATGCCCTATACAGTAGATGAAGGCCAAGGTTTTGTATCAGATACCTATGATAAATGGGCTGTTACTGTTAAACATAAAAATATTGATGCTATTGCAGGTCATTGGACTAAGAAAAGTTCTGATGTTCCTTTTACAGGCGGTGATTTCGTAGATTTGGATAAATATCCAAAACCTGTAACATATTTTTTGGGACATATTCATACTCGTATAGATGAAGATTATCTTGGCAGTATATGGGCTACAAAAATTACTGAAAGTAATACAGACTATCCAAGAGCTATAAAAGTTTTGGATTCAGACCGGAAAGTTACAGAAATTCCTATTCCTGAATTTGTAAAGTATAAAACAATAAAATATCCGGAAAAAATTGAAGAGCCAAACGATGGACTTATTTATATTTATACTGTAGAAAATTTTAATAACTTACAGGCTGCTAAAGTTTTCTATAAAGGATACAACATAAAAGCTGTTTCTAAAGGAACAGATTTTACAAAAGCAGACAGTATAGAGTCTTCTGATGAAGACCTTATTTCGTATACAGACATGAAAAAAGCTTTTGATGATATGATTCGTGAGTCTGATATAAAAGTTTCTAGGAAGCTGTATAAGCTAGTAACAACTTTGTTAGATAGCTAAATGAAGAACCTTGCAGATAATGCAAGGTTCTTTCATATTTATTTTATAATTTTATCTATTATATTAAGAGGTACTATGAGAAAATTAACATTAAAAGATAAATTTATTTTAATTGAAAACCAAAGATATATTGAAGCTAAAACAGAAAGTGAAGAAATATCAATTATTAAATTGTTGGTTTGGTTTTATAAAATAAATAAAATTGCTAAAAAAGCAAATATTGATTTTTATGCTGTTCCTGCCAGAGAATTGCATGATTATGGTTTTGAATATGAAACAGGAAAATTATATCATCCTATCTGCAGAATTACAGAAGGAACTTGGTATGACCCTGAGCGTCAGTTTGGTAAATTACGAGAAAATATAGACAAAGTTAGAAATGGCTCTCGTATCGTATCTTTTTTAGTAGTACCTTTTATGGAAAAGGACCCAGCTAAAGAAGAATTAAATAAATATAACGCTGTTCTTTTTGAAAAAATTTCTGATAATGCTGAAGAGTTATTTATAGGTGAAACTCATCCAGGTTGTTACTATGATTGGCAGATATTTAAGATAGGTTCAAAAAATGAAAAAAAATAATAGTAAGGTAATAGCAGCAATTCCTGGTGAAAATGCATATTTCTTTATCTCACAGGATTATCCATATTTATATAATATTTCATTTGTAAAATCAAAATATAAAAATACTAAAAAGCTTCAGACTTGGGATACTATGGTTTTACGTGAATATGACCTCAAAAGACTCTTGAACTGGGGTATTGAATTTGATTCTAGCAAATGGAATACAAATAAATTTTATAGCCAGGAATGCTCTATTCTTGTAGAATGTGACTGTCACAATGAAATTTTAGTGGTATTTTTTGATAAAAAAGAATCAATGTTCTATTTTGAAATTTATGATAATTACTGGTATAAGCGTAAATATCGTAGAAAATTAAGTAGTGAGCTTGTTGCTTCAGTTAAAACTATAAAAAATTATTTTTATGATATTTTAAAGTCTCTTCCAAAGGAAGAATAATTATGGGAAAGAAAGTATATAGGTTTCCAGTAAAAAATTTTATTGGCAATAACTGCAGCTGGCCTGGACGAGTTTATCCAAAAGAGCTTTGGGCAGATATTAATTCTGAAACTGACTGGGTTGGTGAGTTTGTATTTGATAAACAAAGCATTTATGAAGAAGTAAAGAGAGCAGTAGATAGAAAAATTAAAATGCTGCATATAATTTATGGCGTGTAATAAAATAATTTTTTAGATGTAGATAAAGAATTAAGGAGGCTTAAAATTGTTCAAAAAAGATCTTAAAAGAATCATATTTTTGGACGTTGACTGACGGTGTATTAGACTCTCTTCCATATTTTAAGTCCCAACTTTACAAGCTTCTTATAAAAAAGACTGGTAAAGGTGATATGTCTAATATGCTTAATCGTTATAATCTTTTTTGGGTTGGGCTTCTCTGTAAAATTACTAGAGCTAAAGTTGTAATGTCTTCAACTTGGCGGTTTGGTTGGAATGAAGATGGAACTGTAAAGGAAGAGATTCAAGGCCATGAGATGCACAAAACAGATAAGTTACTTAAACATTTTGGAATAAATTTATTTTCGACTACCAGAAGAGGTATGCTCCAATTAAGTAAAACTCATGAAATAAATGAACCAGCTATGTATGAGTGGTGTCATAGAAGAGCTTTTTCAGGTTTAGAAAGTGTTAAAGAACAAGAAACAGTTTTAACTTATGGCCGTGGAACTCAGATTTTTGAATGGCTTGAAAGAAATAATTTTCATGGAAAATTCATTATTTTGGATGATGATATTTCAGATATTATTATCTATAAGGACTTAGCTACCCGTATAATTCAAACCTCTTATTATAAAGGCTGGGGTGGCTTCGGATTTAGACACTTTGTAAAAGCTGTATTACTTTTTTTAAAACAAGAAAAATTATCCGTTTAACAAGGAGAGAATTGCTATTCTTAATAATTAATTATGGCATTTGATTTTGGTGGAATTAGTTCATCTGTAAAGATGAAAGAAGTAGGAAAATATAAAGCAATTGATCCAATTGTAATCAATCATTTAATTAAGGGCCAACCTTATTATATTATTTTGCTTAATATTCTTCCTGATGCAAGACAAAAGAAATTACTCAAAGCAGACCTTGATAATAGAGGAATATATTCATATATTGCAATGGTTGCAGTAAATGTAGAATATAATCCGGAAAAATTAAAGTCAGGTCTTGTTAATTTTATGGAAACATATAAGTCACCTTGGCGAGACTATTTGAATTATGAGGGTCAGCACTGCTCTGGAATTATGACTTTTGGGCCAGCCCTTTATGCTGTTATTAAGACAGCTTCAGATATTAATGTAACAGACTTTTATGCTTCTGATTTTACCCGCTCATATATTTATCTTGGCCATGGATATTGTGGCGATTATGATACCTATGTAGTTCCAGTTGATAAAGTTGAAGATGTCTATCCATATAATGACGTAAATCCTGCAGTTTATAAAACTTGGAGGACTCGTTTTTTCTTAAAGCAGCTTAAAGTATTGAAAGACTCCAATAAATGGATGCCTGACTTGACTGAGCCTATTCTAAAGGTTTTGAAAACAGAAGAAGAGTGTAGCCAAGTTCTTAAAGAGCATATGAATTTTGCAGCGGTTGCATATGATACTGAAACTACTGGTCTTGATACATATTTGGACCATGTTGGTTGTTTAACTATTACATGGGATGGTATCACAGGTTATTATATGCCTTGGGATAAGGTTAATAAACGCCTTCTTGTATTCAACCTTCAATCTTGTAAAAAGCGTATTACTCAGAATGGTAAGTACGACTTAAAGATTATGTGGAATAATAGTATGACTCCACATACTGGCTATCCTACAGATGATACAATGCAGTTGTCACATGCGATTAACTCTGATAGGTCCCGTGGTTTGAAAGCCCAGGCATTTTATAATACATTTATGGGTGGTTATGATGGTGTTCTTGACCTCTTTAAGAAGAAAACAAAAGTAAGTAACTATTGTGCTATCCCAGTTGAGATTTTGTCAAAATACGCTATTTTGGATGCTATTGTAACATTCAGAAGTTATTTTGTAATGATAGCGTTGCTTGAGGAAATTGACCGTAAGTTCCCTAATGATAAGCTACCTGATTGGCCTTTGAAACGATGGTATGAGCAAGTAATGATGCCAGTTTATAGTGACTTTATCGATATGGAGTTTAGAGGAACTTGTATTGACCTTGATGCCCAGAGAGCAGCTCAGCGATATTATGAAGAAAAAGCTGCTGATCTTAGAAAACAGATGGCAGACGCTTGGGGTGTAAAACCTTCATTTAAGTTTGAGTCAACTAAAGAGCTTGGCAAGCTTTTCCAGTCATTAGGTTGGCCAGCAGTTGAATTGGCAAAAGACGGCTCATATAAAACATCAGATTCTGTTTTGAATGAATATATTCGTCAGGGCCGTCCAGGTATTGAGCTTTTACAGAAGTATCGTTCTATTAAAGTATTTATCAATACTTTTGTAGGTAAAGGTATTGATTCATTAGAATTTGAAGAAGCAGAGGAAAGTCCATTTGGTGAAGGTCTTCTTGCTGATATGAAAAAAGAAAAGCCAGAAACTCTTCGTGACGATGATGATTTTGAAGATGACCGTGGTTGGAATGCCTATATTAGAAATCTACCGGACGGTCAGGCTCGTATGTTCCAGAGTTATCTTGTAAATGGTACAACCAGCTACCGTAATATTGGTAAGAATCCTAACTTGCAGCAGGTTCCAGTGCATGACCCTGACGCTAAGCCAATTCTTAGAGTATTGTCAGTGCCTTGGCTAGAGGAATATACTATTGAAACTGATGATGGCCGAGTATTTACAGGTGTAGCAGATGATTTCCTTGACACAAACCAAGGAAAACTTAGATTTGACCAGATACAAGAAGATACAATAATTAACGATTATTGGAAAGAAAACTAAAATAAAAGGCAGAGCTTAGCTCTGCCTTATCTTTTTGCAGCATCATTACGCCAACCGGGAATTTTTTTATTAAGTTCTTTTATCATAGGCATAATTTGTGTTTTATCTACGAAATGAATAAAGCTTTCACAAGCTGCTTTTTTAGCCAAGTCTTTATCACGCCAAATACCTTTAACTTCATATTTCTCACCATTCACTACAAAATCGTAATAGAATTTTCTAGCTTCTCCAGTATGATCAACATAAGTAACAAAATCTTTATAATTTCTCTGAACACTGTGGAACATTATTTCTTTATGATACCTGTAAAATGCTAGTTCCCACATAGAATCAAAAGATTGGCCATCATAAGTACATTTTTGACCTTGCATACCTCGAGAGCGAGCATTTAATGAAATATTTTGTTCTTCAGCTTCTTCAGTGTGCTCTATTTTTATAAGAGCTCCATTTATTGAGTTCATTCCGAGTCTTAAAGGAATATGATGGGCTCTTTTTACATAGTCAAGTAGGTCAATATCAAGATCACAATCTACATATCTTTTTGGAATTATATCTTTAACTAAGTCGACTTTTGTTGAGGGGACTTTAGTTGTTGGAGTCTTTAGCCTTGCCATACTCAAATTAGTCTTGCTACTAATTTAATTATGACAAATAATGAGATAATGCGTGAAGCAGTTTTAGATGAATTTATAGAAGAGTTAAAATCTAATAGACTTAATGAGTCTACAGGCTTTACTTCTATAGAGCTTCGAGTAATGGAAGCTTATGACTTTACGCCTTTTGATGTAATAGAATCTAACAAATTAGCAAACCGTTTTCCTGAAGATATAACTCCTCTTCATGAGGGATTCGGTTCTTTCATAGGTGGTCTTTTAATGAAGCCTGCTGTAGCAGGTGCAGGACTTAATATTGCTATTGCTACTATTATTGCTGTTGCTGAAAAGTTCTTACCTGCAGGTGATGGTGTTCTAGGCAAAATAGGTAGTTTTTTCAGAAATCAAACAGGAGTTGCCAGTCTAGCTAAAGGAGCTGCTACAACTATTCCAGGTATTTTAGCAGCAGCATACAAGGTATCGCAAGACCCTGATTATCAGCAAGCTAAAACAAGGCATAATAAAGCAGTATGCAAACGTATGATGAAAAAAGCTGTTATAGCTGCAGGTCTAACTGGATTAGTAGCAAATGTTGTAGCTGCATATTTGATTTCACCTAAAGCAACAGCACAACTTGTACAGGCTGGTAATGAAGCAAAAGCAGAAATAGGACAGGCTGGAACAACACCAACTGTAGACCAGGTAGCTAAAGAAGTAGCCGCAGATAATAAACTTGATGCTGCAGAGACAAAAGAAGTAGCTGCATTAGCTGCATCTAACGGAGCAACAGCAGATACTGCTACTGCAAGTCAGATTGTCCAAACTACAGATACAATAGATCAGAAAATACAAGGTGATATATCAGAGTCGGCAACATTAGAAAATGGAACAGCTACTTCTGAAAATGTTCCAAGTGCTACATCAGAAGCTCCTAGCGAACAGGTACCAGCTTCTGCACAGTTTGCTAAAGAAATAAAACCAATTTCTAGCGGTATTGATATTGACCCTAAAACAAACCAGCTCACAGGACTTACAAGAAATGAGCAGATAGGTGCAAATAAAGTTAATAATCTCATTTCTGAGTATGGCGTAGAAAAATTCAAAAGTCCTAACGAGATTTTATCAATCTTAAAAGATAAAGGTGCTACAGCTGAGGAGCTTTCAGGTGCTCAAAAACAGCTTTATGTGAACGCTGCTATTGCTCTTCATGATGGAAAGTCAGATATTAATGATGCCTTTTATGCTAGTGCTCATAAAAGCTATGTATCTGAACTTTCAAAAGGTAGAGATGAACTTTTAAAAGCAGCACAGAAATTAGATAAAACAAGAGATAAGTCTTATGATCAATTCTTTGGAAAGCTAGCAGCAGATGGTCAATTAACTAATGTAGATAAAGGGACTGCTCAAGATGCAGCCGTTGAAGCATTTGATAAACAATATGGTTATGATGCTATATGTAAAGATACCCAAGATAAACAGCTTGCATTTAATACTGCAAATAAATCTTATACTGATGCTCTTAATGCTTATAATAAAGCAGCCGATGATGGGCTTAGAGGACAGGGCCTTGGAACATATCAAAAAGCATTAAAGACTGCAGAGTTTAATTTAAATAATGCGGAGAAAGCTTTAATTGCTGCTCAGAATAAAGAGCAGAAATTCCAGGATTTAAGATGGGAAGTTAATGATAATGTAGGCACAGCTTTTGACGCGTATAAAGACCAAGTAGAATTGGCTGGTGATATAAACAGTAATCAAAGTTATTTGACTCAGCTTGGAGTTGGAAGCACAACAGATACAGCTAACTTGGCACACGCTAATGATGTAGCAGCTAAAAATGGTATAAATAGCCCATTTGAGCCCGCTGCTCCTACTAATCAGCCAGATGCTTATGAAACATATAATCAGAAAGCAGCTTTAGCAGCCAATGCAAATACTGAACAGCCTAAGCCTGTAGCAGCTACATCTTCTGTTACTCCTACTGTTCCTAACAGAAAAGCAGTTAATTCAGTAGCTAATCTGCTAAATCAGCCAGCTTCAGCAGAAGCTGTAAATTCACAAGGTGTATAAAATAAAAGGTGCTCATTTGAGCACCTTTTTAATTTTCCATAAAATTTTTTACAAGTTCTTCATAGTCTGTTTCTTTATTGTAGTCTTCAGAAGACCTGTTTATTATTCTCCACCAATACCAGAAATGTCTGTTCATAGAGCACTCATTACCAGTTATAGGGCTTATAAAATCATCAATTCTTGTATGATGTGTACGGCATAAAGAATAAATATTTTTATCTACATAGCAAAGTCTAGGGTGTGTACTCACTGGTAAACAATGAGCCGGGTCTAGCCTTGTACCAACAGGATTTGACTTTTGAAAAAGCAAAAACTCTTTTATAGTCATGATTTCGCAAAGTCTACACCTGTTTTTATCCCGTTTTTTAATTCTTTCTTTAACGTTTTGCCATTCTACATCATTAGAATCTCTACGACTCATAAGGATAAAGCTCCTCGATTTCTAGAGAAATTTTATCACAAAGAGCATGATATTCAACATCGTCTTTTTCAGTCCACTCTCCAATAGTCATTTTACGAGTTTTGCGCATAGTAAGCTGGTCAAGATTATTAATATAATATTCTTGTCTATGCTGTTTTTGAAGAGCATTATACTCATTAACAGTAATAAGCCCATGCTCTAAATTATCATGATCAGAAAAAGGCTCAAGGTCTGTGCCATCTTTGTTTAATTTGTATCCTTCTGGAATAGCCATATGGCCATTTTTGAAAAGTTCAATATAAGGCTTTAATAAAATATAGCCATCCTTTTCTATATAGTCCTCTTCATAATAAAAGCCTATAGGAGCTAAAAAATTTTCAACAACAATACCATCTTCTGGCACTGTGTCTGATTTTGAAGCAAAATGTCCTGTTACAATTCCATCTTTTACAGTAATATACTCTGTCATACTTAATTAGCTTAAATATCCAAAAATTTTATAATTTGAGCAAAAACTTCTTCAATACTAAAGCCATTTATATCAATAAGAATTTTGTTTGGAATACATGACTTTTTATAAGCTTCTGTAAACTTTGAAATCTCTATATTAATTTTATCAGCATCACCATTTGAAAGTGATAGCCCATCTTCACGTTCTACAGCTTTTTCTACTGAATCAATAAGAACAATAAGATAAGTATTGTATTTATTTTCAAGACACTTTTCTAAGTCCCAAACATAGTCGCCAGAATAAGATCTATACATTGAGGCATAAACAGCTTCTGAAATATGGCCACGGTCCAAAATAAGATTATTATCATGGATATAATGAATGTTATCTTCTGCAACATATGCAGGGTCTGGAGTTACTTTATCTGGCCAATTTACTATTTTTTCAAAATAGTCTTTGTAAAATCTTTTAGAAAATTTTTCTTCTTTCTTTTTATCTAGCTTGTCAAATTTAGAGTATTTGCAAACAGTAGAAATCATATCTTTATTAGCAAAATAAGATACAAGCTTTTGGATTTGAGTAGTTTTTCCTGTGTTATCAAGTCCATCAAATAATACAACCATAATAGTAGATCCTTTAAATTATAATTGATAGCCAGAATTAGCCATCAAAGATTCTGTAATACAAGTTAGAATAGCTTCGTTATCTTTCATCTTTGAAATTTTTCTAATCAGGTTGGAACCCATAATAAAATATGGACCTGATGTGATACCATTTTCATTAAATTTCTCTTTTAAATAAGAAGCAACTGCTGGCCCTAAGTTAGAACCAAATTCTTTATATTTTGTTCCACCAAGTTTATTACCTAAAACTTCTTCTAGAACTTTACAATATTTTTCTTTATTTTCCATTATACTTATTCCCACATACTAACATAGCGGCGTTCGCCAGTATTAACATTTTTAAATATTGCTTCAGTTGGTTTATAGTCATACATATTTGTAAAATTACATGACTCAAACATCCATTCGTCTTCATTCAAATTATATTTTTTATGCATTTCAGTAATATCTAACTCTCTTTTTGTCTTAAAAAACTTTTCATCTTTAGCATTATCCAGAGCTAAAGCTATTGCTTTACAATAGTCATTATTAGCTCTTTTCTTTCCAAAAATTTTAAAATAAATACAACTGAAAATAAATGAAAAACTAAAAGAAGCAATAAAAATATAAAATAATTGAATAGCTTTCATTTTATTAACTTGTTATGCGTCTAACAGCCACTGGAGTATCTGCAGGTTTAGCTGCTTTCACTGCTTTGCACTTTCTAACCATATCGCAAACTTCAAGGATATAATCTGATTTCTCAAGATAACCATTTTTATTAGCTAAGCTAACATTTTTAAAGCCATTAAGAATTATATCAAAATTTGGATGTGAGCTAAGCTTTTTAGCTGCAGCTTCTGTATAGGAAGACCCTGTTGTAAATCCAAATGTCCTGAATTGTTCTGCACTTGCGATAAGAGCGTATGACATTCTGAATGATGCTGTATAGTCATTTGTTATAAGTGTGTTTAGCATCTTTTCATCTGGAGTTCCATTAAGAATACCATATAGAATGTCTACATATGTTTCAGTGTCCAGAATATTGAAATTCAAAGCCATAGCTTCTTTTGTATAAGTTTCGGCCATAAGACACTTTTGAAGAATCTGAACAGCATCGCGGTATGACCCGTTTGAATTCTGAGCAATATTTGCAAGTCCATCGTACAAAAACTCTTTTGGGAGCTTTGCTTCATCCCAGAGTCCTTCAGCCTGTAAAAGCTGAGCCATGTACATCATAAGATCTTTAATCTGAGCTTGCTGGAAATTAAACTGTACGGAACGACTTGTAAATCCGTTTCTTCCCAGGTTTTCCATTGTTGTAAAAATAAAATGAACATGTGGCTTTTTCATTTCCAAGATCTTTAACATAGCATTTTTTGCCTTAGTAGAAAGTTCCTGAACTTCTTCCATAATGATAACTTTACACTTATCATATCTTGTAGGAAGACTAATATCACGAGATATAGTATCAATAATGTCGTCTTTCTTCATCTGGCCGCCATCATACATAACAACATCACGATGGAAGCTATTGTTTATAATATCTTTACAAGCTGCACATTCACAACAAGGATTACCATTTTCATCAGGGTTATTACATACCATCATCTGAGCTGCGATTAAAGCTGCAGATGTTTTTCCAGTTCCATACTGGCCCTGAAAACACATTGATTCTGGAAATGATTTCTGTTTAGCGCATGCTGTTAAATAAGTTTTAAGAGCAGGGTTTCCATAAAGGCCTGCAAGAGTATGTGGTCTTTTCTCTAAGCTCCACTGCATTATTTCATTCCTCCAAATAATTCTTTTTAAATTAAAGAATAGCTCTTAACAAGAGCAGATTTTAATCTGTTTCATCATAGTCAGTATCTACATGAAGTCCAGACCCCTGTAATTCAGCTCTGGCATTAGCACTTAACTGATTAAGAATAAATCCATAAGACTTCCATCCTTCTACAAGTCTTTCAACTGTAGATTTTTCATGTTCTGCAAGTCTTTTATTTGCAAGTAACTTTGCTCGTTCATCACCATATCTAGAGATAACAAGCCATTCAATTTCTTTTGCTGAGTACCATTTACTAGCTGCAACATTTGCTGGATTCACCTGGTCACGAATCATGATACTTTTTCTTGCAATCCAGTCATCATAAATATCACTAGCTTCAACTGCATCCCATCTAACCATTTCATAAAGAGATGTAAGACCGAATAAAATTCCTTCATATTCAGACAATGCCTGATTAAGTTGAGAAATAGTTGGCTGTTGACCGTTAAATAAAAGATGCTCATTCATTTTAGCAATTTGAGTTTCTACAAATTTTATCAGTTTTACTTGAGCATCAGACATGCTAGATTCAATGCTAGAAGGCTCATCATTACTAGGCAAAGCTGCCGTAGCATTTGGGTCTGTTACTGAATATACAGCTGTAATAGCTGCAGAATTTGTAGGAGCAGATACCTGTGTCGTTGCTGCTGCTACTCGTCTAACTACTGGTTCCAATTGATACCTCGTCTACAAATTTTTCAAATTTTTTAACTTCTTGTTCAAATTCTGGATCTTCTACATTTTTTGACATATTTTTAAGTTTGCGAACTTGTTTTACTGTGTCATTACAAATATTCATCAATGAGCTCATTTCAGAGTCCATTGATAAAATATTATCTATAAGATGTTTTGTTGAAGATTCCATTATTTTCCTGAAACATCCTTTATAATTTTTGCTCTTATAATTTCTGCCAAAGAAGCAGACTTACCTTCATAAATATCTCTAATAAGCTTTTTAAAAGAGTCACTCATTGAGATAAAATAATCAGCATCTGCAAAAATTTCTGAAGAGTCAGAACTAAGCTGTTCACCATTATATCTTATTCCAATACTTCCAATATATGGAATTGGAATTGTCACAAGCTTTTTTTCTGGAGATTCTTTAAGAATTTTCAAGAGCCATGCAATAAGAAGATTTTCCAATACAGTATTTACAAGTTTAATATCAACACCTGTAATACTCGCAACTTCCTGAAGAAGCTGTTTTGTTTGACTATCTAATTCTGTTTTCATATAAAAAAGAATAACTACCTAATTTAACAGATAGGGTATTTTCTGAGGTATTACTAGCCTTTTTTAAAAAGGCTATTCTATATTGTTAGGAGTTTTTTTGAAAAGTTTAGTTGTTTTTGGTACTCAAAATGATCTTGTATCATTTGTTAATCCAATAGACTTTGCTGACAGCTGTGAGAAACTTAAGTCTTTGGTAGATGATGGTAATTTCGATAGAGTATATTACTACGAAATTGATATTTACAATGCTGACAGTATTCTTACAGATAAATATAACCATAAAATTTGTCAAGCAGGCCAACTTGGTGCTGCTACAAATTGGCGAGCTACGGGGATAACTTCAGGAATGAAGCTAGATAAATTTGTACCAAATATAAAAAGTATTAAGTGTACTCTTTCTGCTGAAACTTGGATGGAAATGCCTTATGTTCCAGATTTTGATGAATCAGATGAGTTATACCTTGCAGGTAATTTATCATTTATAGCAAAGTCTGTAGCATCCTGGAAAACAAAATCAAAAATCAAAATTATTCCAGATGGCCTTTGGCTTGGCAGTAGAAACTGGCTTTTAACTTTAAGTCTAGAGTATTATGGCATAGATTTTTATAAAGACCAGTCTATAGTTGGAGACTACAAGAAAAGATACCTTAAACAATACTATTCAAATTTAAAACAAGCAAATATTTAAACTAATTTATTAAAGGAAAATATAGAATGGCTTATTATAAAAGTGGAGAAGCACCAAAAAGTGCTATTGTAAATTCTACCTTTGTTTCCAAGCTTACAAGTATCTTTGGTTACAAAGTTTCAGATAAAAGAGCTACAGAGTTCGAAAGAAAATATGGACTAGAGTTTGTTAGGGTAGACTTAGGTAATGAGGCCTACCGTGTTCATAATGCAGAAATAGGCTCTATTTTTGAAAAAACACCTTTAACATCAAATCTTGAAAAATATTTTGACAGTTATCTTAATGATAACATGATTTCTTATTCAGACATCAGAGAAAGGCAAGCTCGTCTTAATATGTTGTCTGATATGTATTATAATGAAGTATATGTATCACGTGTAGTTGAGCTTGTTGCAGATGAAGCTACTCAGCTAGATGCTCAAAACCGTATTCTTGCGGTAGAGTCACCAAACTTGGCATTTACACAAAGATGTTATGAATTGTTTTCGCTTTGGGGTATTACAGCTCAAAGAATTCACAAGGTTTGTATGGACCTTGAACTTTATGGAGAAGCTTTCTGGGCTAACAAGATAACTCCTAATGCTGGAGTTACTAAAGTTATTCCTGTATCTGTTAATGATGTTATGGAACGCCTAGAGTTCAGTCCTGAAAAAATGGCAAAGTATCTTGCTGAACGCGATGGCTATATGAAGGCTTCTCAAAACCGCAGCACAAAACTCAAAGCTTTAGTTGACTTAATTAAATCTAATCAAACTGTTAATATTTCGGAAAATTTTGCAGATATGTTTGATACAAAGCTTTTAGGCTTTGAATTGCACGATGGCTTAGTTGTTCCACCTTGGGCATTAACTCATTTCCGTTATGATGCAGATTCTACAGAGTTTTTCCCATATGGTAGGCCCCCACTTCTTCATTGTTTGACTCCATATAAACAGATGTGGTCTACTATGACTTTACAGGGCCTTGCTCGTATGATGAGCTTCCCTCTTACTCTGTATAAAGTAAAAGTACCAGAAGGTACAAGCCCAGGAAGAGCTTTTGATATTGTTAATGAAGTACGTGAAGAGTTTGATAATTTAGGTGTAAGTCCTGCATCTATGGGTTCAGAAGTTTATACTGTCAATACTAAAATTTGGATGCCTGATGGACTTCTTGAAATTGATACAAAAGAAAATAAAATTGATATTGGTTCTGTAGAGGACCTTGAACTTTATACAAAACGTATGGCTAGCGCTGCAGGTGTACCTAAAGGCTATATTGACCCAACAGAAGATGCTTGGGGAACTTCAGGTATTGCTCTTATGGAGCAATATAAACCATTTGCTAGACATGTTTCAGAAATTCAGCAGAACTTCTTAGCAGAGCTTGGAGTATTAATCCGTTTGCACTTTGCTATTACAGGTGAATTTGATTATAATACACCATTTATTTTGTCTATGCGTTTCCCTGCAAAAGAAATGTCAGAAGAGCAGCGTAATGGTAGAACGGCTTCTATGGAGCTTACTACATCTATTATGGAGCTTCTTAAGACTTCACTTGGTCTTGGAGACGATGAAGGACTTCCAGTAGAAGTAATTAAAGATATTTTAACAAAATACACATTCTTAGACCCTACAGATATTCAGAAATGGATAGCATCTACTTTAGCTAATGTAGATACAACTAAAAGCGATGAAGATGGTGAAGGTGGAGGAGACGACGCTGGTGACATCTTTGGTGGTGGCGATGATGGTGGCGACAGTGGAGACCTTGGAGATCTTGGCGGTGACGATGGCGGTTCAGATGCAGATATGACATTTGAGTCAACTAACCGTGAAGAATTGCTTCATACAAAGCAGGTTTTAAAAGAGCGATCAAGATTCCTTAAGAGAATGACTGAAGAGCGCAGAAAGACTATCCGTGAACGTTATAAGAAACTTGATGAAAGTATTTATTTCAAGTTCTTGGAAAGCAACGGCTTCACTTCTTGGAAATGCCATGGTTCACAGTATAGCCTTATTCCTACGATTAAGCCAGAAAGCCAGTATTATGAAAGTGTTCTTGCTATTAAAGGTGCGACAGCAGAAGATAATCCTTATGCAAGACTCCAAGAAAAATCTATAGCAGAGGTTTTGGAAGAAAAACGTAATTCAAATAGTATAGGTGATGAACTTATAAATAGAGCTTTGGAGAGAGAAGTTGGAGTTAATTTCAGAGAAGACGATTAGTGACCTATATAAGTCAGGCTCTCTTGTAAGTGGTATTACACAGAAAGCCTTAACTAAGAGGCTTAATTCTGGTAACAGCAAAATTGAGCTTCACAGTGTCACAATAAATATAAAAAAGAAATTTATAGAACTCATATTTTATGTAGCATCCACTTCTGGTAATACTGAATTTATTGCAGCTACAGACCTTCCTCAGCCTAAAAATGGCTATTATACTGTAGCTGTTAGATTTTATGATACTGATAAATATATTACTAAAAATTATCAGTCTCTTCCAGTTGGAACACAGTCTCAATTATTACAACAAGTTTTTAACTTCTGTGATGTAAGATTTTACTCCGATGATCTATCTTATTATTACCAAGGTATTTGGGAAGATAATGAGAAAGAAGACTTAGCTATTTATAAGTTTCCGGGAGAAGCTGGAAAAGGTATATGGCGCTCACGTCATGCAGCATCAGGTGGAACATCAGATACAAATAGTCGACTAACTAAACATATAGCACAGGTTGTTCAAGAACTTACTTCTATGATACCTGAAATAATAAAGAAACAAAAGGTAGTTTAATTTATGTATAAGCCTCTTATTATTTTTAATAATTCGTTGAAACCTAGACCAGGACTTAGCTCTTTAAAAAGAGAAGGCTGGGATATTTATAATATTTTATCAAACTATGACCCGATAACTCTAAAAGCATTTGCAGAAGAAGCAGCACGTGTAGGTTCAGATAAACTTGGAGTTATTGTAGAAAATATCAATGACCCAATTATTGAAGATATTTATGAGAGTGCAGGTAAGACAAAAGTAGAAATTATTGATATAAATAGACTTTATGAAGATAATGGTACAGCTCAACCTGTTCAGCCAGTAGCCTCAGCGCCATCAACAGGAATTATGCAGGCGGACGTTAAAAAGCCTAGTACACCTGCTGATCAGGGTCAGACTGAAGATAGCTCTATTCAAGGTGAAGAGCAGATTCCAGCTACTAAAAACCATATTTCATTCTGTTTTGTTATTCATATGCAGCAGTATACAAATCTTGATAAAGTTAAAAATATATTTAACGCATTAGGTAAAAAAACAGCTAGTAATGGTATTCTAGACCAGATCCAGCGTGAAAATCACAATGTTGATATTAATAAAGGTGACCTTGGCCCAATTGTAGGAGCTATTGGTACTAAGCAATATCTTGGTAAAGGAAAAGACCGCATTAGCTACCTAGTAAGAGCAAATGTAAATCAGGTATTATCAGCAGAAGTTATTGATGCTAAAACTCGCCGTGAAACTTCCCTTATTGACCCTACAATTTTGTCTATCCAGCAGAGTGAATATATGGCTCAAGGTTTGAGTAATGAAGCATATATTGATATGGTTAATGCTTATTGTGGAGCTGGTACTATTACTGGCGTTACAAGTGGTAATAACTCTCTTATTTCTGATCTTATTTTGGATAGTGCTAATTCATTCAGCATTAGTGGTAATCCTATTAATAAAGTTTCTAGAAAGCGTGAAGCTTTTATTACATTTATATATTTTTATGATCCTACATCTATTCTTCATGTTAATTACACTCCTGAGACAGCAGCCGAAGAACGTGTTTATTATTTCAATAGGAATACTACAGCAGAAGCTTTAAGACCTATTGCAAACTATATAGAAAATGTTTGTAGACTTCATAAATTGACAATTGACTCAGAGGCTACAATTAAAGCAAACAACGAACGAGTTAAGCAAATTGTATTAAAAATAAAAGAAGAAATCGCTGCAGGTCATAAAATTCATGCATATTTTGATCCTACTAAGAGCATTGAAGCAACTGCTATTTGGAATGCTGCAGGTGTATTCGCTACAAAATGTATCTGGCTCAATAACATTGGATATGGCTCTAAAATGCCTATGAGTGATGAAGAAGCTGCTGACGCTGCAGATGAAGCTGAACGCCAGAAAAAAATAGATAAATTAAAAGCAAAAAATGCTAAGAGCAATAGCCTGGTTCATGACTGGTTCCAAGCTTGGGGTCAATTCTCTGATGGTTATCAGGGTCTTGCTGACCTTACAGCTAATAATGGAACAGGAAAAGGAAAATATGATGATGCTATTGCTGAAGAGGAATATTATGCTCAGTTAGCACAAAGCAAGTATGGAAAAACAAAGATTGATAGTAAATTAACTATGAGCTTTGTATGTGCTCCATCATTTGATGACTTTGCAACAATAATGTTCCCAGTATGGTCAAAAGTAAAAGCTTCAGGAGTTTATTCTGATGTTGACCCTGTTAGAAAAAATGGTCAAGAAATAGACCAAAGTAAAAAGCAGTCTGATACTAAAAATCAGAATTCTAATGCAAATCAGCAGAGTTCAACTCGAAATAAAGATGATACTAAAAATGCTCAAGGTAAACCTACTGATGACAGCCAGAAAAATGTAAAAGTAGACCCAGAGCACTCTAAGGATTCTTTATTCCCTACAAAAACTAAAGAAGACGATAAGTCTCTTTTCTAAAATTAAAACCGCTTTAATAAAAGCGGTTTTAAAAAAATACACTAATTAAATAAAATGAATTATGAAAATTGCCAGTTTTTATAATTTATTTTATGCTATTCTATAAAAAGTTGAATATTTATGGAATGGCTAAAAGGAATTCCGGATATTCCAAAAACAATTATTAATGGTCCTATGTACCTAAAAAATTTATGGTAGTCATGTGTACTACAAAGGAGAAACAAAATTATGGCAGAAACAACAAACACTACTGTCCCATCAATGGATGCTTTTGAAGCATTTTCTAATCAGACACAAGCTCAGGCAGAAGCCGAGGCAAATCGCAATTCCACATCAGGAAATAACAATCAGGTTACTTATGAAGAACAGAAATGGGTTGGACTCGACCAGGGTAAATACCATATTATGCGAATTGTAGGAAATCCACCAGAGTCAATGACTCCAGGTTTCAAGGCAGCTGATACAGATGCTCACGAAATCTATTACTCTGAAATTAAAGCTGATGATGGTAAGAAATTCCAGCTTAGACTCCCAGTCCGTGGAGACCTTCCAGAGAAAGACCACCTTATGTGGCGTATTATTGATAAGGTTCTTACTGTTACTTGGACTAACAAAGTAAAGAGCTACAAATATCAGGATAAGTTTCCTGACATCTTTAACAAAGTTAAGTTTGGTGGTTGGGATTCATCAAATCCTGCAGAAGCAAAGAACCATCAGTATTCAAAAGGTTGGACAGGTCAGAAGATCGTTCTTTTGAACGTAATCGACCGTGAAGACAATTGGTGTGCTGAAAATAAGCATACAAAACTTTTGGCTCGTCAGATTACAACAAAGCAGTATCCAGACGGATCTGTTGCAGAGTTTGTTTCAAAGGGAATTCCTTCTTATGGCTTCCTTAACAAACTTGGTGGACTTGTAGCTAACTATAAAACTTGGGAAAACTACGATATTGGTGTTAAGCGCACTGGTATTAAGACAGAGCCATATCAGATTATCAATGCAACAGCATTTGTAAATGGTAAGATTCCTGAAATCCCACAGGATAAGATTCCTCTTGTAAACCTTAGTCCTCTTACTGATGAAGAAAGAGCCTATGAGCGTTACAATATTGCAAAATTGTTTGGACCTGTAACTTATACAAAAATTGATGCAAAGCTCGGTGCTACAATTAAACTTATTGATGCTTGTCTTGGAACAAACTTCTACACAGAACTTCAGACACTTAAGGCAGAAGAAGCTGCAAAATGGGAAGCTGAAAAGGCTGCAAAAGAAGCTGCTGGTGAAACAGAAGCAACTGCTCCAGTTACAACTCCTGCAGCTCCTGTAACACAGGCTGTTCTAGTTCAAGCTCCTGTAAATCAGGCTCCTATTCCAGAAGCTGCTCCAGCTCCTGCTGCTCGTAGAGCTGTTGCTCCAGCAGCTTCAGCTATTGACACATCACTTCTTAAAGGTTACGATTATTTGACACCTGAGCAGAAGGCAGAAATTGTATCTGTAACAAAGAAAGCTGATGGTGCTTTGGATATTGTATATCGTAGTGCTGATGGCTCACCTGTTACTACAGTTCCTTGTCCAATTTGTGGTGCTGCAGGACTTATGTCTCATCACCACTGTGTTGCTTGTGGAACAGAATTCAAAGATGAATAAAGCTTAATTTCATAAAAAGTTTAAAAAGCTGGCATTTTAGCCAGCTTTTTTATTTTAGAACAGTTATTCTTATTAGAGATTATTATGAAATACTTAAAAGAATTTACAGGCTGTGACACTTGTAGAGGTAAGGGAATTTCAGGCAAAACTGACGGATATATTTTCTTACCAGAAACTCATTCTGTTATTGAATGCAGTTGTCATAAGCAATTTGAAAAAACAAAAAATCTTTTTTATAAACTGAGCAGAAATGGATTTGATAACTCAGACTTTATTTTAAGTTATAAGCCATTTATTGACATAAGAGTAGATAGTAATGTGCCTCATTACGAGGGACAGAAGTCTAAAGACTCTGTTAAAAAGCTTGTTGAGTTTAAGAATATTTACACTGCTAAACCAGTTTGTCCAAGTAATAAAGATTCTGAAGAGTTTAAGGAATATCAGAATTTAGTAGTGAAAACTAATAAATTTCATAATGCTACTTTATATATGTATGGGCCAAATGGTACTCAAAAAACTGTATTGGCTACATGGCTTGCTAAAGAAATAATGGCCTCTGGAAATGAGCTTTGCCATGTCAAATATTTTACTATGAATGACTTTATCAAAGAGCTTATGAAAGAATCTTCATGGAATGGTGAAGATAAACTTTTTACAGAAACTCTTTTGGAAAAAACAGATCTTCTTATTCTTGATGAAGCATTTGACCGTGAAAAAGTAACAGTTTATAAGAGTGGCTATCAGATTCCATTTTTGGATACATTTTTGCGAAAGTGGTCAAATACAACGGATAAATCAATTATATTTATTTCTAATGTTGAGCCATCGAAGATAGAAGCCAATGGCTATTCTAGATCAATACAAGATTTTGTTGAAAGAAATATAAAATTACACGGGGCTCTTTTAACTTTTGAAGACCGTTATTTAGATTCTATCGAATCTATTTCAGGAGGACTCTTTGATTGAAGATAACAACGCCGTATTGCTGGCTGAATATAGATTACTTAATGCTTGTTATAGTAATCCTGACTTTCTTTATGAAAACGGCGTAACAGAGGATATTTTTCAGCATAGCCAGTCTAAAACTATTTTTAACTCTATTAAGAGCCTTTATGAGTCAAAAGTTCCTTTAACACGAGAGTCTTTATGGCAAGATGCAAGTAATCATGACCTTGGTATTAATAATAGCATTATTGATCAGGTAATTGATTTTACATCTCAGAAGCCTGAAACAGTAAAAGATATTGTTAATTCTTTGAATCTCGCTAAAAGAGCATCAAAAGCAGAAAAAGATATTGATGAAGCTAAAAAGCTTATAAATTCATCTTTAATCAGAGATGATAAGACAAATAATAAACTTAAAGAACTTCTTTTTTCTGTAGAAGAAAACCTGTTTACATCTTATGATAAACAAGGTCCTATGACTCTTGAAGAATGGGGCAAGGTTTATCAGGCCGAGTATCTTGGCAGACGAAATGGTAAAACATATTATTTTAATGACCGTATTCTTGATGCTCTTATAACAACAGGACCTACTCCAGGCAGTGGTGGCTTAATTACAGCTTCTTCTGGTATGGGTAAGTCAAGCTATGTTCTTAATTTGATAAACAACCTGATTAACCGTGATATTCCAGTTCTTTATTTTTCATTGGAAATGGGCAAGATTGATACCTATGATCGCCTTGTAAGTATCCGTACTCAGATCCCATTTAAGAACTTGGTAAATCCTGAGGACCCTTCAGAGTGGGCTTCTTATAAAGACCGTATCGAAGAAGAACATGAAGTGCTTTCAAAGCATGTAAAGTTTAGATTCTGTGATGATCCTGAGATTACTCTTAATGATATTGAAAGCTATGTCAGAAAATTCCAGGCAGATATTGGTGTTCAGTATTGTATCGTTGTTATAGACCTTGTAACAATGGTTCAGGATTTCGCAAGTGTATCAAACGGTGTTAGTCTTGCTAATCAGATTGAGTTTGCTATTAACAAGCTTAATGCTATTGCTAAAACTTGTGGTATTCATTACATTGGTATTGCTCAGCTTAACAGAAAAGTAGAGGAAGATAAAGTTAGAGACCCAGAAGATATTCCAAAGCTTCGTCCTAATCGTGCAGCTATTAAAAATAGTAATGCTCTTCTTGAACGTTGCCGTTATGTTATTTCTTTGTTCAGACCAAAGTATTTTGCTGATACCTATCTTAGTGTTGAAGAATTCCCTGAAATTGCAGAGATGGAAGACATTATTGAAGTTGGTGTTATGAAGCAGAATAATGGTATGACTGGTAGAGCTGAATGCAAGTTTGATGGAGCTACATTTACAGTTGCACCTATTGAAAATCCGGACCTAGACGATTAGAAAATAAAATGATTAATAGCGACGAAAAAATCTACAAGTATAAGCTTAAAATTCCATATAATTTTAATACTGTACTTGTAGATAAAATTAAAGATATAAAAAATAGGCACAATGATATTAAATATTTTTTCTATCTTCCTTGTTCGAATAAAGATGGGTATAATACCCGTCAAAATTATATGTCAGAGCCTACCTCATGGGAAGACTATATACGTCATATTGAATATATAAAAAATCAAGGACTTGATTTTGAAGTTTTATTTCAACAGCCAGGCCAAATTTTAAAAAAAGATGTTTTACAAAGATATATAGATTTAGGAGCAACACGTTTTACATTTTATGAGGACAAAAACGCATCTTTACTTAAAGAAATAGATTCTAATTTATATACTTGTGCTTCTATTACTAAGGTACTCAGACCTGACCAAATTGACAAAAATATATTGCCAATGTATGATGAAATTTGTTTATTTTTTTGGTATAATAGAAATATTGAATATATATATATATTGCCAAAAGACTTTAATTATAGTATTTTGCCTAATACAACATGTTCAGCAAATTGTGCTACTCATCTAGCACACTGGTTTGGGTCATTAGCTCTTGATAACGTTTTTAAAAATATAAGATGCCCCTATAGAGGAACAGTACCAGTTAGTTTTACTAGAAATGATTTTATGAATTATTTTTTAAAAAATATTTCTACATTAAAATTAACTGATAGAACGTCTCCTTTACAAAAAATAGTAGATACAGTAGCTTATTATAGTGGTGATATAGAAAAAATAGAAAATTTAACTGAAGACCATTCTAAAGAATATTTTAACTTAAATATTCCTTTTCCTAGAAGTTTAAGTGCAATAGAGGTTGAAAAGGCATGTCAGTTATTAAATAATAAAAAGGAGATTATATGAAAATTTATAATACAGGACAGCTAGAATATCTTTCTAAGAATATAAATACTTGGAAAAAATCACCAGTATTTAATTCGTACTTTGAAGGACTAAAAGAACAAGATGAATTAAATTTGTCAATTCTTTTAACTAACCAAGCAAACTATTTAGCTAGACTGAGTAGTAATCAATTGGATGGGTTTGCTCCAGATAAGCCAGCGGATGTACTAATAAAAGTATGTGAAAATTATCTAGACCTGATAAAGAAATTTCCAAAAAATGTTTATGCTATGCCAACTGCTGCAGTTGGTGTTAAATATATAAATAAAGTGGGTAAACCAATTGACACACGAATAGTTGCTGAACCTCAACCCATTGGACCTCATACAAATGCAAGTTTGACAGATAGTATCCAAGAACGATGGCAAGAACTTTATAATGAAGATAATACAAAGGATTTCTCTAAATTTTATATTCTTATACTTTTATTAAAATTACCTGCAGGACAAGTATCAAGAGTTAACTCTTGGTATGGTAATCTTTTATATGTGGATGAAACTGACCCTGTTAAGCTTACAGATTCTAAACCTGAGCCTATAAAGATACCAGAAGTTATAGAGGTACCTGAAATTTTTAAACTTGACTAGTAATAAAAAGGACGCTTAAAAGCGTCCTTTTTATTATTTAGAACAGGCTTTTAACTGTATTCTATAGCAGGCAAGAGCTACACATAAGCTTCCTGTGAAAGCTAATGGCGTTCCTAAAAAGATAGTTTGTTTATACGGGCCAAGATGATTTATATAAGTCATATAATCAGCTAAATCTTGTCTGACTCTTTTTTTGTTTAATAGCGATTTTGGATCATAGATGTATCTAGTTAATATGGTCTGGTAATCTATCAGCTCTTCAAAAAAATTATAATCGCTATAAACAGATGATTCACTTAATTTAAGCGTAGCTTGCTTTTTATTACAATAAATAACGTTTTTTTGATAGCCATACAATATAAGTAATTTTACTATTGTTATTATTAAGTATATAATAAGTACCACACAAACAATTATCGATATTATATACAATAAATTATTAGATATAAGTAACTTTGGTAAAACGATATTTGTATTTTGCAAATTCAAACTTTTGATTTTTATATATTTATAGAGCTGAAAGCTATAAGTTAAAATAATACTAAAAAATCCTGCTATAATAGAGTTAATGAATAATTTTCTAGCTGAAATAGTAATAGACAATATTTTTAAAAATCTTGTTATTTTTTGTTTATTTTTCTTTATAAAATTTATTGTATTAATAATATTATGTACTATATTTGATACACAAGTTAATATACAGAAAGAGCCAAATATAAAGATAAAAGAAATATTAGGCATTAAAAGCATTTTATATATGAGTACGTCTGGTGTTAAAGGCTGCTGACTTAAATAATTTTTTGTACTTACTAAAACATAATATTTTGCACTATTGAAAAATAATATATTGTATATAGGGCTTACTAATGTTGATAAAACGGCTATAACAATTCCAGTAAGTAAAAGTTTTACTAGTTGTCTCTTACACTTGGTATCTGAAAACATGCTAATGTCATATCCGTAGTCTTCACCTTCAGCATAAATATTATAAAAAGCTTTAGGCTCTATTTTATATAAAATAAACCAGAATAGAAAGAATAGTGTAGGTATATAAAGCTTGTAAATAAAGTCAAAATCAATCTGCAAATGTGTAATAATAGCTGCGCTTACTGTTACAAAGCTACAAACTATTAGTTTACTTAACAAAAATAATTGTGTTCTGATAGCCTTTTCTGAATATGAAAGTGTTTTTGATTTAGACAAAAATAATACTTTTCCACTTCTTTGATAGACCAATGCTGACAGTAAACCAAGAATAAAAAGAATTATATAGACAGGCATTTTGTTATTCCTCCAGTTTAGTCTGTGTTATAGCTGGAATACATGTTTTGCTCATTTGGGTAATTAAAAGCAAGTCTGTTATTCCAATTACTATATAAAACAAACATAAAAATAATATTGAACTATAAAATATTAAAGGCAGATATATACTTAAAATAGTTGTTAATCCAGTTATAATATATATCTGAATTGCTTCAATATTTCTAGCCATTATACGTAGTATATGGAAATTATTTTTTCTGATATTAAGGTCATGCTTTGTTAGTAAGTTGATTTCATTACAAAAATTTGTATTGAGATTATTATGAAGTGACTTACATATTAAACCTAATAAAACTAAACCTAAAATAACAAAGATTACAAGTACATTCATAATAGTTTGTTCTATATAATTATTCATTCCATAATCTAGTCTAAAGGTCGAAGTAGAGCTTATAACCATAACTCCAAGAGTAATTAAAAATAAGCTAAATATATTTTCAAGTATACAATATTTGTTTTTCAGGTATCCACTGTTTTTTAGTACAAGCTGCCTTATAAAATAAGCTAGTATAGACCAGATGTATATCATACAAAACATTAATACAATTTTATTAAAAAGACTAGTACATGATATACTTAATGTATCTAAGCTGGATTTATCATAGTTTGATAAAGGCAAAAATATATATACTATATATTGAATAGCCCGTATCAAAAATATAAATGAAAATGATAATGTAGATGATAAACTAAATTTTGCAGAGTATAAAACAGGTGGTTCTTTTTTTCTTAGTATTCTGTAAGACTTTAAGTACACCCGGTTGAAGCTTAACCAAAAAGTAATTAAATAAAATACAGCTAGAATAATATCAAGTATTAAGCCATTTCCAAGGATATAGCTTCCTACTGATTCCCAATTGATCATTTGAGGTCCTCCATTGAAATGCCATCAACTCTAGCTAAATAGTTTTTAACTACTTGCTCCATTTTGGCCTTGTATTTATCTTTATTATTTGTATAGAAGTCCTCAAGGTCTTCTATGATCTCTGTAACCTGTTTTTTAGCTTCATGCTCAATAACTTCACTTATAGACCTATGATCAATTTTTTCTTCAAATGGATAATTATGAATTCCAAATGGCTCAGCAAAAGTATCTGTAACTGTTGATATGATTGATCTTTTTGTTGTCTCAGTTATACTTGTTGGGCTTCCAAGTCTTTGTTGCTCCATCATTTGAATAATAGCTTCTATAACTTTGTTAATAATATCTGCATCATAAGCAGCTAAAGTCATAAGCTCTTTTAGATAAGCAAGACTGCTAGACATGAGATAAACTTCTTTTTTTCCTGCTGAATTTTTGCTTTCATCAGTAATATAAGATGAATAAAATTGAATTACTTTATTTATATAATTTTTTATTTTATTACGTGTCTCATCAGAGAGCTCTGTGTACTGATCATGAGATATTTGTGAAATTTCATCAGACATCGCTATCATACTTTTTTGAATAGCTTTAATAAATTCTTTATTTACTTTACTATTCTTAAAGCAATTAAAGCCGTCTTTATTACCAAGAGTATGCTTAAAAATATGAATTTCTACCTTGAAGAAGGTAAGTAACTTGTCTAAACCAACCAAAAGTAACGCAATAAGAGCTATGATAATAGCTATTTTTATAAAAATTCCAACTATTGGTTTTAAGTCTGATGCTAGTATTGTACTGATTATTTTATATTTATCTCCAGAAGCAACTACATCTGGAATAGAGGTTAATTCAGAAGTTTCCATGATTAAATTAGTTAAAGAAAAGCCAAGTAGATAAAAAGCTATTCTAATTAAATATATGGCAATAGCAACTTTTATATGTAAAAATTGTAATCTGTCTAGACAGATTGTATTCAAACCTGGCAAAGTAGATAAGCCAGTATGTGACAAATGCGGTAAAGAAATGCAGCGAGAATGGAAAAAAATTGAAACAGGCTCAGTTGTAGAAGACTCAGTTCTATATGCTACTGAAGTAATGCAAAATGCAGGTATGGTAACTAAAAATAAACTTGTATACTAATTTAATTATATTACTTTAAGGAGACCATAAACTATATGGATATTAACAATACAGAAGAGCTTTATTGTGATGGCTGCGGAGCTAAACTTGGCAGCGGAAATGACAATTTTGATGAAGATACAGGCGGACATTTTTGTAATGACTGTTTTGAGTCATTTAGTGCAAATCCAGATAACTATGCTGTAGACCCAGACTTTGATGATACAGAGGACTACAAATTACCATCAGTATTTGATGTTGATGATGACTTTGACGCATATGAAGAAACAGCTGATATTAAACGTACAGGCAAGCTTACAGAAGCTGCTGATGATGACTGTTGTGCTTTGATTCCTATTGCAGGTGGTGCAAAAGCTGTTGCAACAAAGTATTCTCAAATCATTAAGACACCTAGAAATAAGTCTATTTATACTACTTGTGTAGATATGCTTGGACAAGATGATGTTAAAATCAATGCTATGCACAATGTTGTTGCTTATGTACATGATATGCAGGAAGCTGCAGCCGTTATGCAGATGATTTATGAAATGTTTGGTGTTCGTGGTTCGTTTATGGTAACTTGGAAAGGAGACGGAAAACTTTATTTTGCTCCTGAAACAGATGTAGATAAACAGGCTGTATTGGCTTATAATAATAAGCATCCAGAACTTCCACCTGTTAATCTTTCTTCACCAAAACTCTACTTGACAGCTGAATAAAATAAAAAGCCAGGATTTTAATCCTGGCTTAATTTTTTTTAAATTTTATATTTTTTAATCAAAATCCCATTTATTTACAATGGTAACCGGTTTCTGATACTGATAAGTTCCAGGCATTGGAATCATTGGAGAAGTCTGGCGATTCTGACCAAATTCATCTTTTGTAGTTGAACTGTTATATTTTACTTCAGAAGCATCGAGTCCTTTTGATTTCAAGAACTCTTCTACTTCCTTTACATATTCAGCAGGGTTACTTCTTAAAGAAGACTTTTTTACAACTACATGAATACCACCACCAGTACGAACAAAAGCATAAGTTCCTCTCGGAAAACGTTTTGAGGTCATTTCAGAAAATTCTCTGAAGAATTCTTCTGTATCCGGAACATCAGCATCAACATCAAAGTCTACAAGAATACGCTCTGAAGGATTTCTTGCATGAACACTCTTAAGATGGTCAAATACCTTTGAATATTTATAGTGATGGTCTTTAATACCATCAGCAGAATGCTTGATAATAGAATCAACCATTTCACGGTCAAGTTTGTTTGCATAGTCTACAGTATCATGTGCACATGCAAGAGAAGAACAAGGATTCACTGTAAAGTAAATTACAAGACACTTATCTGGGTATGAGAGGCCATCTTCTGTTGTAACTGCTCTTTTGTTTGTTTCAAACTTGTAAAGAGCTTCAATAAACCACTTCCAGCCAGTTCCAGTATGATGATAACGAATAATTTTTTCATCCATCATCTCAGAGCGACCAAGCTTGTAAACCTTTCTTTCTTCTTCAGAAAGTTTTTTATCACGTGCGCCAAGACACATCATCCAAGCTTCACCAGGCTTAAGGTCACGAAGCATGTGGTCATAAAACCATTTTACTTCATTCTCGTCACTTACAATTTTATAATATTCTGCCATAGAGTCTCCTATTTATTTATAATATAGATAAACTTTTCAGTTAATGTGAAATATTAAAAATAATGTACATCAGTGTCTGGATTATACTTCCAAATTGATTTCTTATTGTCTAAAAGTTTTGGTATATCACTTAAAGGAACTTTACATACAAAATATTGGATATACACATTTTCATAGTCCCACATTCCAATTTTGAATGTAACTGTTTCATCAGTAATATCTGTCTCAGCACTCGGATTATTGCAGTTATCCCGAAAAATTCCTTTTAATGTTGGGTCTGTTTCACAAAGGCCCTCAAACCAGTTTTCGACCTGATCATCAAATTTCTGATAAATATCTTCATAAGGTTTAGCTGCTTCTTTATACTGTTCATATAGTTCCTGCTGATGCTTACGTGCATCTCTAAATTCAGAAAGACTTACTTTATCCATTACTAGTCCTCTCTCGGTTTTATTTCAACTTCTTCAGGAACACCATACTTTTTATTTAATCTATTACAGATTTCTTGTGCAAGTTCCTTGGATTCAAAAGCTATATGGTTCCTGTTAACTTGTAAGTCAAATTCTTCGGCAGGTCCACGATAAATATCTTGTAAATCATATGTATAACTTTCACCCCATCTGTCATGCCTTAAATAATAAGCAACACGTTTAATCTGAGGATCATTAGGAAAAGATATTCTTAATGTATCTACAGGTTTTACAAAATATTTTCTAAAGCTTGTTCCACAATTTGGACAAGACTCTGTACAGTCTCTGCCGCTTGGAGACTTAAAATGAATCAGTCTGTTTTCATCACACTTGTTGCATTTTGGAAGAAATCCAGTAGCGTCATCAATATAATAAATTTGAGGTTTCATATCCGCAATAGTAGCAAGTTCCATAATTTTTTTGCGAGCAAGACTTTTTTCTATATCTTGTTCTTTGGCTTTTAACTCTTGCTCTTTATGTGCATAATTAAGCTTAATCTGCTCAAAATTTTCTTTTACATCCTGAAGCTTTTTGTTTTCAGCCCTTAATTTATCCATTTCTTTAATGAATTCATCTTTTATAGACTTCTTGAGAGTTTCTTTGAGATCATTCATAAATAGTTCGTAATCAGAAGGACCTTCATTATAAAAATCTTCGTACATAATTAAATTCCTTTATTTGGCTTATTCAACCAGCACAGAACATCAAAAGCTCCATAATAATATGGGTCAACTTCTTTTTCAACAGCTTCCTTAAATTTCTGTGCTGCCTCAAGCAAGACTTTATTTGAACGATAAGTATTATCCTGGAAACAACGGTCATTCTCTTCCATATTAGTAATAATATCATCAAGAATATCCGCAGCCTTCATTACTGGATGTTCTATTTTTCTAAAGGCTGTTACAGTAATTCTTGCTTCCGGGTCTGCTTTATGTTTTTCCCATTGCTCTACTGAATCAAAAACAGCCTCTGGATCATCTTCTACGTTCTCTTTCCACTCTTCAATAGCTTCATCGATTGAAGTTGCTGAAAGAAACGTTTCTTCTGGGTCTTCTTCAGTAACAGCCCAGAATGGAATTTCTTCCAAGGACTTCTGGTCACATTCTTCAATTTTAACACTCATTTTAGGCACTCCTTAATTATATCAGTCCTTGTGCTTTCAGACTGGCATTAAATTCCCTAGTAAACTTAATCAAATTTTTCATAGATTCTTTTGCAGCAATTTTATGATATTTTGGGTAACATTTCATACAATATGGCTTGTCTTTAATATACATAAAGCCACGATTTTCAACAAAATCATCATATTTTGCTCCGCATTCTGTACACAAATTCTCACTCATTAGTACGTAAACTCCATCAGTTCTGACTTTGTAATAGAGCCATGCTTATTAATAAAATCCAATATGTCTTTCAGCACAAAGCCTGAAACACCATCTGACCATTCAATATCAACAACATCACCGATTTTTTCTTTTCGAACCTGAAAAGCACCGCAATCAGTTGGATAAAGACCCTTTATATGCTTATTAAGATATTCACAAATTTCTTTTTCAGAATTCATCAAATCTCTCCTGTAAAAAATGCTTCTTCTTTATCCTTTGCATCTTTAAGGTCTGACTTGGCATTATCGTAGTTTTCTTCCAGCTGCTGAAGCTTTGGTTTTATTTCAGTTACATACTGGCGAGCCTTTGGAATAAGATAGAACCAAAGAAAATCATGAAAACGGCCATCAGGTAAAGTATGGCCCATTTCTATATCCATAAGCGTATAAAGCTCATCTTTAGAATAATAATTGTCATAAACTTGCTTTAGAAAACGCTTAAAGTTCCAGCCCTGCTCTGAACAAACATGCTTAAGTACATCCCAAAGTTTACGATTAGAATAAAGGTCTTCAACTTCATTAATCTTTGATTCAAAAGACTCAATATTTTTACTGAGGTCTTCTACAAGAGCATTTGAATACTGAAGTCTTTCTCCAATAAAATTTTCTGTGTTATATTTACTGATTGCAGCTAAGACAATCTGAATATCACCTTTTGTCATATTTATCTCCTACTAATAATATAAAATATTATAGATAAAAATGATTTTTAAAAGTGAAAATCCCAGAATTTTAATTCTGGGATTGAAATTATTTTTTAATAATTGAATATATTATGAAAATAATAAAATATGTTGTAGCTTCCCACAGACAAGCTCTTGCAGTTTTTCTACAAACATTTCTTTTTTCAAAAGTATTTGTAGCTTCACTTGAGGGAGCTTTTCTTCCTTGAATAAAATTATAAATAGCCATGCTGAGTTTTCCAAGGCTCAAAACTAAAGCAAAATTACTTATCATTTTCAAATTCCTTAATACAGTTTTTTACCATTTCAATCATATTTTCTGGAATAGGGTCTGTAATAGCCTTTTCATTTACAGTATCCCAGTCATCATAGTAATATTTACCTTCTGTTTTATCATAAGCAATTCTAACATCCTTCTTATCAATAATAAGAAAGTAACCATCTGAATTTGGCCTACAAGTTCCATAAGTTGTATAACAAATAGGTTCACCTGTCATCAATCCATAAATTTCTCTGAAATAATAATGGCTATGATCAAAAGCTAGCTTAAAATATTCTCCAGCAGTTAGTTCATGGTCATCTTTGAAATACCAATGGTCATAGTCTTTTGTTGTAATATTCGGCTCAATCTGAACATAGAACTCATCATAAGTTGGATGCCAGCGAACTTGAACTTCATAGTCTTTCAACCACTGCTCATATTCTTTAGGTTCCCAATTTCGTTTACGGTCTTCTTGCTCTTTATTTATAATAAAAGCTTCAACTTCTTTAGGGTCAAGATCAAAAATTTTTTTAAACATTATATTTACCTCATTACTTCCCGGTCAAGCACAATACCAGGATATTCTATAAGAATGTTACTTAAGGCTTGCTCATAAAAATTAAAGAAAACTTCCCGCTTATCTTTACGGTCAGAAGTATCAACAAATACTTTAGCACCTTTTTGTCGACCATCAGTGTCAGTAAATTCACAGCTTCCAATATAAGTAATATTGGGAGTCAGTATTATAGCATTATCTTCTTTAAAGCACTCAATATGCTCATAGAAAATTTTTGCAGCATCTGTTCCAACTGTAATAGACGGGTGTATATAGCTCTTTTGCCATTTAAGGAGCTTGTCTCTTTCAATTTCAAGCTTTGCTTTTTCTGTTTTAACATCTATACCTGAATTATCTGGCTCTTCAAGTCCTTTAGCTTTTAGTAAAGCTTTATAAGCTTCAATAATATTACTAATATCAGTTCCATAGTCAATTTCATTAGCTCTTGCAAAGTCTACTATCTCTTGTAAGCTAATCATCTATTTTCTCCTTTAGCTGGCTCTCTACCAGCAGGTAGGCAACTCAACCAAATACTCTGACTTTTTACCCATAGTATGCCAGTATGCAGCATAGGCAAGAAGCATATCTGAAAGTGTATCATAATATGCATTTGGGTCTGGCTTATCTGCAATATTTTCATATTTGTTTTCGAATTTAGCTGAGGTGTCTTTAGACACATTCATCTTAACAGTAGAATAACCATGGTCAAAAGCAAAAACTTTTACAGTTTTATCTTCAAGTAACTGATTGATTGCATCGATATTCCAAGCACCTTCACCTACTTCTTCATAGCCAACTCTGTAAATATTATTATCACTAGATTTTTCAACAGGATAAACTTTAGTGTATTCGTCCCACCACTCTTTGATATAATCGAATTCATCAAAAGTCATATCAAAGCCATCATAGCGATCACCATCCGCATCACCAATCATAACATTTGCTGAAACGGAAATTACTGCAAAAGACTGCTTAGAATATTCATCAATAAATGATTTCTTAAATTCTTCCAAAAGATTTTTCTTTTTCAAAAAGGAAATAACATCTTCAGAAGTATTTTCCAAAATATCATTTAAAGCAGACTGAGCAATTTTTAATTTTTCTTCCTGTGAAGGCTCAATTTTCTTCTTTGGTGCCCGGGGTTTTGTTTTTCCTATGTCAGGCTCGTTAATTTCAATATTCTGATCAAACTTTGCTTTAGTAAGCTTGAGAGTTTCCAGCTCTTTTAGAAATGTATCATAGATAATTTTAGGGTCAGAAAAGTCAGAAAAGAAAACTCTTACTTTAACATTGATTCCCTTTTTATCATGATAATAGTCATAATTTGAATATACATATTTTTCACATCCACAGCTATTATCATGCCCTCGAGGATATGTAAAACAGATTTCTTTATCGAGTTTCTTTTCAATTACTCTTAAAATTTCGTAAAGAATAAATGAAGAAAATGGCTTTTGACAGTAGTGTTCTTCCTCAAAAAATGTTTCACTCATTTCACCATGATAGTCTTTATATTCAGTTTTAACAGCCAAATCATTATTCTTGAGATAATCTTCAATTTCGTCAAGTGCTGCCCGCATATGGCCTGGAAGACCCGGTAATGTATATTCTACTTTCTGGTCAGAGTTTGGGCAAATGTCATGTTTTTCTACATAGTCCCATGCTACATACCATTGAGACTTAGTTCCAGAAACTTCATATCGTTCTTCCTTGTATTCTTTTTGATGGTCTCGCTGCCACCAATAATCATTTGCATGAGGTTTTTCGATAGTATTAACTTCAATTGTCGGACATTTTTCATGAAAAGAAAAATCTAGATAAGGTATTGTCTGCTTTTTTAATGTAGCATAGTCTACAATATCACTTTGTATAAAATAAAACTTCATATAATTCTCCTTAACATTTTCTGCTGATAAAAAATCTTACATAGTTCATAACATTATCGCCATCATCTCTGTCATCGCTATCTACCCAGTTTACAACAACTTGTATGTCTTTTATTCTGAAAGAGGTTTCTTTTTCTGCAAAAGCATGAACATAGTCAATATCTACCAGTCTTGTTCTTTTGTTATAGCCAGTCGCTTTTACTTTTCCATATAAGATCTCAGTCAGCAAAATACCGTCATCTTCTGTAAGAGTTTTCTTCCAGAAATCTTTAAGTATGCCAATAGAAATATCACCTCTATAAAGCTTTCCACAGTCATACAACTTGTTCATCAAAGTATCAACTTCATTTTTCACTTGGTTCATCTTCTATTCCTATGTCTGAAAGTTTTTCATTAAGCTCGCATTGCATTGTATATTCAAATTCACTTACACTGTCTTCTAAATAAAGAAGGCGATTTTCCGAAAGTAAGCTTTTAAGTAGTTTAATAGCATTCTGAGTGGCTCGGATATAACTCCATGTAAAAATTTTGAATGAATCTGGGTTTTCTCCAAACTGGCCCCGATGATTCATAATTTCATTATTTTCACATTCTTGCCATTGTTTACGAATTTCTTTTTGAAGTTCTTCACTTGGTCCCATAATTTATGCCTCTTTTACTTCTTCATCAATTTGTTTTCTTAAAGTTCTATTTAATTTATCTCCAATGCATCCAAGAATAAAAGCTGCTACAAGCATTATTATCATTGGCATTGGCTTACTGAAATTTATAAAAGCTCCTGCCATCAGAACAGCACCAATAATTGTACCAGTTACAAGAGCAATAACAATAATCAGAAATAAATTATTTTTCATGTCATCTTTTTTCATCTTGATACCCCTAACTTAAGCATTTCTTTAAATGCATCTTCTTTTTCAAAATATTCATCAATATAGTCAGCAGCTAATCTATAGAGAGAATTTCTAATCTGACCATATTTAAGTTCAAGGTCTTCTGGAGCATTAAAAAAGTTTACCAAATCATAGTCATTGATAAATGTTTTAAGACAAGCTTCAATATACTCTGTGTCAAACCTATGCTCTAGATACCAGTGAAATTTCATATTATCACAATAATATATGACATCTTTTTCCAAGGTATCACCCCGAGACTCCAGCATATTAAAGCACTGCTCTAAAGCTAATCTGTTAGAAAGCTCTATTCTAGCTTGATCAAATTTTTCAAAGTCTAATAAATGTCTCCAGTTTAGCATAGCACTCCCTTGGGCTACAGATTTTTTCTTTTCCAGTCATCTTTTTCCATAAACATGGCTGACTTAAGGTCTGTTAAAATTTCTTCAGTTTTTCCAGTTTTAGTCAGGTCACAAAAGTTTTCACAGTCCTTAAAATGAGTAGGATAGTTAGGATCGTGCCCATAATCAGTTTCTCTTGCAACATAGATACGATAGCCTATTACTGTATAAGTTTGTTCATTGCCAAAATCTAAGTCGACCCTCATTGTGATACTATAGCCTTCATCAATACAAATGTCAACAAAGTCTGTTCCAGAAGAATGAGTTTTTGAAAGAAAAGTACTGTAAGTTTTCGGTTTTGTTGCTTTGCCTTTAGGAGTATCCTTAAAATTTTTGGACTCTAAATATTTTCTGACCTCGGACATAATACCTGAAATTTCTGATGTATACTCAACTTTCATTTTTGTTCTCCTATTAACTTTTGAATTTTTTCAGCAGCATCTGCAATAGTTTTAGTAAGCTCTAGTAAAGTTTCAGACTCATTTTTTGATTCAATACCGAATTCTTTATTAAGAGTTTCTTCGATTTGCTTCTGTCTGAAAGCATTCTTTCTCTTATCATAGCCTATCTGACACTTTTCAGCTTCTTCCCAATAAGTTTCCCACATTCGGTCTATTTGCTGGTTTATAAATTCTATAGTTCTATCATTTGTGAAACTCTTTTTAACTGCATACCTTAGTAACTGAGTTACAAGTCTTCCCTGAAGTACCATACCAGCTATTATTTTAGCCTCAGAGTCCAACTCAGGACAAATATTGCTATGTAAATCATATAAAAAACTTGGTAAATCCCCATCAGTGCATTCACTGAAATTAAAAGAGTACTGTGCTATTTCTATAAGTCTGGATTTTAATGACATTATGCGCCAACCTCCATAACAGTTTCAAATTTATTACAGTGAACATGAATATCGTCAAATATGGTACCGATAATAAAATCACCTGTTTTTCCGTCTCGCTGAATAGATGTAACATTCTGAATAATTTCTGGGCTTCCGCTGTCTTCAGGCCAGTATTTTACTGACATCATTAAATTTTTTGAATCAAAATCTTTTAAATCCAGTCCGGGCCCTCGTAAATATTCTTCACGTTCAGCTGCCAGCTCATTGATTTTTTGAAACCAAGGAAATCTAGCAGATAAATCATTCTTTGTCTCTGTAGGTAAAGCAGCCATTAGAACCCAAAGAAGATTTTCAACTTCGCCATTCCGAGCATATAGTTTGTTATATTTTTCTACAAATTTACTAAGCATAATTTTATCCTTTTACTATTCTTCTTTTTCAAAGACTACAATTACATAGTCAGTTGGATTACTGTTATGCCATCTTTTAGATACAGGAGTTATTGAAACAACTTTCCAGCCTGCAGTCAACATATTTTGTATTTGAGGTGTTACATCTGTAGTTTGACCATAGCTGCTTCCATTATCATAAAAAACTTGATATTTTTTAACGCACTGAACAGTCTTTGCAAATACAGGACTGATTAGAAACAACAATACTAAAACAATTAAGAATTTTTCATTATCTATACCTCTATTAAATTTTCATTCTTTTGCTTAAAATAACGCTCCAATTTAATAGCAAAACGAATCACAGCTGCTATCATAAGGCATACTGCGTAAACCTTATCTTGATCTGTCATTATTTTGAAAAGCGCTTCAGTCATATATACACTCCTTATTTATACCCCATTCCTTCATGTTCGTAAAAGATGTCATCAATTATTTCTCCGCAATCTTTACAAACACATATTTTTCTATCACCACTTATACAAAAAAACTTTGAAGGAGGCTCATCTCTCCATTCAGTGTGCAAATGTTTGCATTTATGATTTTCTTCATAATGTTTTGTGCATTGCATTATAATTGTAGGAATTATCCAACCAAAAAGAAAAGGAAAACCCACAATAACTAAACCTATAATTGTATCATCAGTCATATTCATTTTTCTTTTTATTCTTCTTCCAAGTAAAGACTTTCAGAGTCTTCACCAGTATATTTGTAATTAAAGACTTTACCATCTGTGCAATCACAGCACTCATCCCAAAATTCAAGAAATTCATGAAGTTCTTCTTTTAATTTTTCAGGATTATCTTTATAGCTAGCATAGATATGCCACAAAGTTTTTAGGTAATTTCTTTCATCCTCTACCTCTTTGAAGTAGCGGCTCTGAATTAAATCAAAAGATGAAGCTTTTTCATAAGCTGTCAAACCAGTAGAAGAATGCTTATTTTCTATTTTTGCAAAGCTCCAGGCAAACTTAAAATTTATTAAAAATCGCAGCAATTTGTTTTTAGTCATAGTTAATCTCCTTGGTATTTACCAGTTCCATTCATTCCAATTTATAGCACTAAGAACTGCATGAAATTGTAAATAAGCTATTTTATTCAAAAACTGAACTGTTTCATTGAAGCTTAGCTTTTTTGGGTAATTTCTTTCAAGAAATTCGCGAGATGTTGCAAAGTCTGTATGCTCCATTCTAAAAAAGGGCGTACACTTTTTAGGGTCCATAAAATCAATATCGTGAAAATGTATAATCATATTATCTCGGTTAGCCATATACAATATTATAGATAAACTCATAATAAATATATGAATTTATCTATAATATATTTATACTAAAGTTATTCTTTTAATGGAATTATTATGAACTCATTAGATTTAACACTATTTCCTTTCAAGTCAATAAGACCTGAGCAGGAACGTATTGCAAAGAAAATATCCAATTCATATAATAAACGTTATCACTTGCTTGACTGTGCTACAGGTATTGGAAAAAGTCCTTTAGCTGTTACACTTGCAAGGTCAGAAGGAAGATCAGTTATTGTTACTGATAGTATTCAGCTTCAGGACCAGTATGAGCGAGACTTTTATGATCATCTTTTAAATATTAAAGGTATCTCAAATTATGAGTGCTCTCTTGGTTGTTCTGACCGTCCTTGTACTGTAGATAAGCGATATTACAGATATTGTCTTAATCCTGAAAAAGTTGATGAAGTTTGTCCTTATCTAGTTGCAAGAAAAGAAGCTGTTAAATCAGATGTAGTTCTTGTAAATTATGCTTTACTTATGACTACTCTTTGGCTTACAGAAGATAAAGCGGGTCCAGATATGGGATTTGTAAATCAGTGGCTTGATGACCGTCATACTATTATTTTTGATGAAGCTCATCTTTTGGAAAAGCATCTTGTGTCTTTATGCACACTTAAAGTTTCAGTAAAAGAGCTTGATGAAAAATATCATATTTTTAAATATGTTGATGACCCAATAAAAAGAGAGTATCTTACAAGACCTTTGTCTGAAACAACCGATAGAGTAAAGTTCTTTAATTATCTTATTGATATTTGTAGAATCCATTATGAAGAATGGGGAAAGATTCTTGAAATGGAAATGCCTACTAATGTGGGTGGCGCAATGCCTGCAGACCTTATTAAAGAGGTTGCTCTTGCTAAAGAATTTGAAAATATTCTTTTTATTTTAAATACTTATATAAAGTCTAAAGATAAAACAACTGAGTGGATTCTTTCTATGAAGGAAGAGGAGCTGTATGATAAACAGGTTTATATCGGTAAGCAAAAGTATTTTTATCTGCAGCCTTTAAGAGTTGATTGGATTTTTGATCGTTTCTTTAAAAAGCGTTTTGACAGATTTTATTTTATGTCAGCTACTATTCTTGATGCTGACCTTTTTTGTAAAACTCTTGGAATTGAAACTGACCAGATGTCTTATATTCAGGAAGAATCACCATTTGACCCAGCAAAATCTCCAATAATTGGAATGAATTGTTGTCAGACATCTTATCAGAGTCTTCAGAATGAAGATAATATGAGACAGATTGTTGGAGCAGTTGAAGCTATTTTACAGATGTTCCCAAATGAAAAAGGAATTATTCATTCTGGAAATATGAGAATAAGCAAATATTTACAGGACCATATAAGCAGCAAATATGCTTCAAGATTATTGGTACGATATGGAGCAAAAACTAATCGTGAAATTTTTAAGGAGCATACGAAGTCTAGAAGGCCAACTGTACTTGTTTCTTCATCAATGGCAGAAGGTGTTGACTTAAAAGATGATCTTGGTAGATTTCAGATTATTGTTAAAATGCCATTTTTGAGCCTTGGCGATGAAAGAATTAGCTACCTTGCTAATAATGCAGCAGACTGGTACAGCTGTGATATGATGAAAACTCTTGTTCAGCAAGCTGGACGTGCAACCAGAAATGAGAATGATTATTCTTATACATTTGTTCTTGATAAGAGCTTTAGCTATTATTTGTCAAATGCTCAAAATAAAGGTTGGCTGACAAATCAATTTTGTAAGCGAGTAATTACACCACAAATGTTTATTAAGGATTATAAAGGTAAATTAAACTAATGTACACCGGATATTTTGCAAAGTTAAAAACATATGAACAAAATGGCCTCGTACCAGTAGCTATTTGTGGTGGAATTCCTACCTGGTATAAGGGTCTTTGGTATAAAAAGCTCGCTCCAAAATGGGTATTTTTTAATGAATGGAAAAATGGAACTGAGCATAAAGGCGACAATGACTATTATATTCAACATTTCAATGATGAGGTATTGAAAGATAAAACTTGTAGGCAAGTATTGGCCGATTTACAGAAATTAACAGGTGTAAAAAATGATTTTAGTAAAATTATTTTACTTTGTTATGAAAAGCCTGGGGATTTTTGTCATAGACATCTTGTCGCAGATTGGCTAACGAAAAATGGAGTTAATTGCATAGAATGGACTTAATTCTCTCCTAATTATACAAAAGGAGAAATTCATGGAATTAACTTTTCTCAAAAAGCCATCTACAGAAAAAATTACAGCAGTAAAATGGACAGGCTTAAATAAACAAGAAGTTACAGATTTTTGTGATGAGGCAGCTTTAATAAAAATAGAGTCTGAAATTGGGGAATATTTTGGTTATTCAATTCCCACATATACTGGAAATGCTATTGCAAAACCTGGCGATTTTATTGTAAAATTAAATAAGCGTGGCCAGGATATTTTTGAAGTATGGACAGAGGACAAATTAAATGAGTCATATTTCAGCACTGACGATGTAAATAAAGCCCTTTTTGATATTGAAAAAGAAACTGTAGCAGAAAAGCTTAATAAACTTAATAAATTTATTTCTAATCCGTCTAAAAAAGCACCTTATAAACTTTTAGATACTGTAGAGCAAGGATTTTTGCTCTCTGAAAAAGAAATTCTAGAGTCTTATCTTAGAACACTTCTTACATATGCTTCATATAAATATAATGATCAGAATATTGAGATTGTTACTCCTAATAAGTCTAAAATAGAATCAACAATAAATTTGAATTCTGGAAATGAATTTATCGTTAAAATATCGGAGCAACCAGGAAAATGTGTTGCTGAGCTTTTTATTCACGTAGAAGAAACAAACGTATCTTTAGCAAAAGCATCAAGATATGATGCTACAATAAAAAATCTTATTATAGACCTTGGTGACTATCTTAACTTAGAAGATGACTGGTATACTTTTTTTAATCTTGATGAAGACTATTTAGCAACCAAAATACAAGATATAGAAGAAATAGATATAAAAGAATTTTCTTATAAATATCAAGTTCCTACTGACCCTGACTCAGATGACCAGGGTGATTAATAAAAGGCCGCGAGATTTTTCGCGGCTTTTTATTAACTTTCATACTTTTTCTTTAGTCTAAGATATTCAGTATACTCTTTTTTCTCTTCTTCTTCCTTACGTTTTTGCTCTCGTTCAACTGCCTCAGCATGGACAACTTTTTGATAAGTTTCTTCTACACAGTCTATAAGTTTACGTAAATCTGTATCTTCAGTTCTATGATGAGCTCTATACTCATACATATGATTTTTAAGGCCTTCTAGAACTACTCTAATATCTTCAGAATTCCTGTAAGGAAGTTTTAAGATTTTGTTTTCATCATCAAGGAGACCATCACATCTATAATCAAAAAATGATTTCTGACTCTCCATTTCAGAAAATAAATAATCTGTAAGAGTTTCAATACTTTTTGCATTTACACTAAATGTCTTATAATCGCAGGGAGCAAAGCCAAATATTCCATGTGCTGATGTACTATTTTTAAGTAAAAAATCTCTTAAACAGTTTTTAACAAAATCTTTCTTTACTACATCAATTATCATTTTTTCAAATCCTCAAGCTTTTCAATAGCACTATTAATTATACGTTCATATTCTTCTTTAGAAATCTTTTTAATTTTACGATCAATTTCAAATTGGCTATCAAAATCAATTATAATAGGATAAGCGATATTAGTACAGCCTGACATCATAGTAAAAGATTCATAAAGACCATGTGTTTGAACAGTCATTCTTATAATAGTTTTATTAGTGTCATAAAGTTCATGGTCACCTATGATAGAACCTAAAGAACTTAAAGGATGTGTTTCTTCAAATTTTGCAACATTTTCAAAATATCTAAAATAATAAGCACCACATAAATTATCACCGCAGCGGATGTAGTCACCGTCTTTAAGACCTAAGTTGTCCACATATGCATGAAGTTTTTCATTATTAAGTTTTTGTTCTAGTTCTTTTAATTCTTTCTTTTTTTGTTCAATTTCTTCTTCAGTCGTTGCCATTTGCTTTTTCAATCTCTTCTGCTATATTGGATAATTTATTCATAAAAGTAAATGCTGTTTTATAATAAGCCTGAGGATCAAAAATAGGCTTATTATCTACAAATTTCACTATTCCAGTTTTTACAAAAAACTTATCTTTCTCTTCTACAGGAATTTGGGTCATACATTTTTCAAATTTCTGAAAAACCAAATCTTCAAGTTTTCGCTGTTCTCGTCTTTCTCTTTTAGCTGCTTTTCCCATAATTAACCCTTCTTAAAGCTTAAATATTCGATCTTACCATTATCTCGACAACGGCAATCAGTAATTACAAAGTCTGCAGAGTCAAGACTTAAGTAAACTGGGTCTTCATTATCCTTGAAATAAGATTTATCAAATGTAGTTAAAATAAGTTTATCAAGACTATTATTAATAATAGCACGAATAAGAGTTGTTGCTCCGCCTATCAGATAAGCTTTATCAACATCTAAAGCCTGTTCAATTATTTCTCGTGCAGTTTTAAGAGAATCTACCGTATAGAATTCTGTATCATTAAACTCTTTAGTTTCTATTGCACGTTTTACATTTTCTTGTTCGCTTAATGAATCATGAGAATCTATAACAAAATTTATTCGATTTTTTAACGGCTTTTTAAAAGTTACAAAGGTTTTATAACCCATAATAATAGGATAGCCTGTAGTAGTTTCCTTAAAATGTTTCATATCCCATTTTGTTTCTGGGTCATCTTTCCAAGGTAAATCATTGTTAATGCCTACAAGACCATCTTTATCTTGAGCCATTATTCCTATAATATCTATATTTTTCATATTAAAAAGAATAACTTTTTCAAGGTTTATATTTAAAACTTTTTAGAATCCTAAGCCCATAGCTTTCATTGCTTCCATATATTTGGATTTGTCTTCATCATATGAATTTTCTTTAACACTATAAGCGTTCCAAGAAACAGTTGCTGGGAAGTCAACAGAATACAAGGACAATAACTCACAGTTTGCTGCGATAGCATCAGTAGAGTCTTTTGAGTTTTGGCCAATAGTAGAAGTGTTCCATTCTGTGTTACCTTCATGTACCAATGGGCCATTCATATGGTCTACTTTTGAGGTCCCTGTTTCTTTACGTTTTGTCATATGAAGTGCTTTCATATTATTTTTTGTAAAAATATTTTTACCGCAGTGCCATCTATGTTTATTTACTAGGTCAATAAATGTGAAATAAGCATTATTATTTTTATCTACTGAAATATAATCAACAGTAATTCCCTGACGTTTCAAAAACTGTCTAGTTGGCTCACTCTGGTATCCGTCGAATGAAACATGGCGAATATTGATATTTCCAAGAGTTACTAAATCCATAATGAAATACTTTATAGCATCCAAGTTAATAATTCCGCCTTTAGGGAATATTACAATAACAAGGTCTGTAACTACACAATTAAGCATTTCACCTGTTGTCGGGTCTATTTTCTCTGGGTCTCTCTCATAATGAGAAAATGCAATACTTGTAGCATCTCCTGTTAATGACTGGTCGACAGAGAGCACACGAGGCAAATCTGGCTGATAATAAAAATAATATTTATCAAGAAGCTTGTTAAAAAACTGGTCTCTTACTTGATTCCAAATTAAATGCTCTGGATTTTCCTCTGCGGGAGCTGTGATACCAGTATACATATTTTTTAATGTATTATCAAAAGCATCTTCTACTTTTGTAAGGTCATAGAAAATACGGTCTTGTTGACCAGCTGGAATACCTGCCCAGTCTTTCATAAATTCTATAATATTTTCATCAATACGGTCATACTGGTAGTTACCCATATAATATTTTGGAGCCCAAATAATATCGTTTGGGTCATATAATGTAAGCGCTCCTTCATTAGGAATAATAAGAGGTGGTTTACCATTAGCTCCCTTAAAAATAGGAATACCGACATCCATATTGTGAACTTCATTATGGTCTTTATCCCAGAATGAAGCATTGTAACGGTCAGGAAATAAGTCCCATGAAGACCCAGTTACTCGATATACTTTAGGTGATTTTGCTGCTGGCCCTGCAATCCACTGATCAATAGGTGACTCAAGAGAAGCTGGAGAAGAGTCTATTACAAACTTACCGAAATAGTCTTGATTCATACGTGAATCAATACGTTTTCTAAGCTTATTAAAGAAGGTCATAACCTGGTCTTCAGTCCAACCGTTTTCAATCCAGAAACCAGCCTCACTTAAAGCGCCAGCACAAATACAATTTGATGTTGTGATATTATCTTTTGTAATATATAAATGGTCCTCTGCAGAAACTTGAATACATTGCTGAACTTCGTCTCCACAATACTCTATTGATTTAATCTTCGGCATTTATCCTCCTACAGCTATTCAAAAAGTTTTGACCATATGTGCTATTTACATAATCAATGTATTGCTGAATGTCCTTTGCAAATAAAAATTTAACTTTTTGTTCCCTCAAAAAAAGAGTTTTAGCTTTTAGTATATTGCCCTTATAGTCTACAAGCCAACCATCCTTCATTAAGTGATCGCCTTTAATTTCAGTTAAAGTTTCTTCTACCTTAAAATCTGGATAATAATAATGACTAACATTTCCATCTTTATATTCTAATCTATCTGGCTTATAAATAAATTGTATATTTTTGTCTTTAAGCCATATATAATATGCCAGTTCCCAGCTAGAATCAAATATTTTATTATCATATTCATATGTATATGTATGTATGAAAGTTCCATATCTTTCTAAAGTAGTTTTTATCATTTTTTCTTTAGCTTCTGCGCTTAATGGTTTTCCTAGCTTAGCTAAAGAAAGCTGTAATTTTCGCGTATAAGTTTTCGAAAAAGAATCTACACCGTATCTATTTTGTAAAGTACTCCTCATTTTTTCTAAAAATTCTGGCACTTGATATGGGTATTCAACACCGTATTTTTCTAGCATAGCTAGTTTGGCTTTAGTGCTATCATAATGTCTATCACCATATTTTTTTTGCATGGTATTCATAGCTTTTTCTTTTAATTCTTTTCCAGAGTATCTTTCTTTAGTTGTTTGTATTGTTTTAGCATGAACTTCTGGAATAGCAAGAGTAGAGTCTACTCCATAACGTTCCTGATTAGTCTTTTTACACTTTTCCTGATTATTGTAATAAGCATCGCCATATTTATCTATTTTAGTTTTTTTAGCTTTTTCTTTAACTGAGTCCACTTCAAAAATAGAATCTACCCCGTATTTTTGCTGACAAGTTTCTTTACACTTTTGTCTGTTATTATAATGCTTATCTCCGTATTTTTCTTGTTTTGTTTTTTCTTGTTTAGATAAGCTTTGTTTAACAAAAGCTTCATAAGAACCAGCATTAAAAATATGGTGGTCTCTATGATAGCATGACATACATAAAGGCTGCAAGCTACTAGTTACTGTATATTTTTTTCCGCAATTTATACAAATATTTTTTGTTCCTCTTCTCTCTTTAGGAAGAGCTCTCTTTTTGCATATATCATTATATTCTAAGTCTTTTCTTTTTTGTTCTTGCTCTACAGGGTCTGTATATTTACTGAGAGCTGTTTCTCTTAGATGTAAAAGTCTTAATTCTGAAGTTGTCATATAATAATTAGCACAAAAGTCTACTTCGCTAAGCACTCCTGATTATAATAGTCCCAGATTTCAAAATCTAGATCTGGATGGTCAATCATAAATTGAGTATTTACTATTTGCCAGTTCCATTCGCCATTTGGCAATTTTTCCCAAGCTACTTTCCACTTATGATTAGCAGAGCATCTAACAGAGCGACCATCGTCTAAAGTTATTGTATAGCAAGGAATTTTTCCTTGAGGTAATATAGCCATAACATATGTTGGGGTACCTTTCGAAGACATTATTTTGTCTCCTATTTCAATATCTCCCATATTTTTCCAAGTCCCATCTGCCATTTTTATAGGTTCATCTAGTGGTTGAGACTGGCCAATCAAGCCACCTTCACTTGAAATAATTTTCCAGTTAAGACCATTTGATGTTGCAAGAGGAGAGGTTGGAGACGCTGTAGTCCAGTTAATATGGTCAACTGTTCCTTGCTCTTCAAATATTTTCTCTTCTGCAATCATATCATACTTTGTGCGGCATTTCTGCCAGAAATCAGCATTTTCAATAATATTACGGATAGGCTCCATGTATAATTCAGATGCTTTTTTCATTGTCATAGAACAAAGTGCAAAAACATATTGAGTAGAAGGCTGATGACCGAAATATCTAAATGGAGCTCGCATATAAGCAAATAATGTGGCAAGATACAAGAAGACCAACATGGTCAAAGTACTCTTGCCAGATCCTATACAACTGTATAGTATTAAACAGTCGTATGGCTTTAATGGATCCATGAATTCTATAAAAGCTTTTCGGTTATGTTCATACATACCTTCTGCCTGAGGACCAATAAATTTTTTTGTTAAAAATTCTTCTGGAGTAGGAGGTCTGTCTTTATAGTTTAAACGCCAAGGATTCATTATTAAATCAGCCTTAGCTGTAGATGATAGCATATCATTAGTTTGAAGCCAGTCTAATGCTTTTTGTACAGCACTGAGATTAAGACATGTAAATTCTGGTCTTGTTGCCGCCTTTGGGTCTCCAGCCAAAACATCTTCAAGAATTGGCTTTAAGTTTCCTAAAAAACCTGCATTAAATTGAGAAGGTAAAAGATTTCCGCCTGGATTGGCAATTTCAATATCATTTGAAGGTAAAATAATATTAGACATAGAACCTCAAAAATACTATTTATTTAATTAGTAATGCTAATTAAGTAATATGGGTTTAAATTATACTATAGATGAGGGAAAAAATCTAAAATTTCATGGGTGCTCTAACTGGAATAAAGGTTTTATTATGGAAACCCATAGTATAAAACTAGAATGCACTATAGATAATAAAATTATAGGACAGGCAGGCCTTGAGTATAAAGATAGAAAAACTGAAGAGCCTTCCACAGATGGGTATATCTTTGGAGTGTCTGTAAATCCTAAATATCAGCATAATGGTATCGGGTCAAAGCTTATAAATAAAATAAAAGAAATAGCCAAAGATATTGGATTAAAAGTATTATATCTTAGGCCTGCTACAGAAGAAGTAAAAAATTTTTATAATAAACTTGGCTATAAATATAGTCATACAGATGAATATGGAGAAATTATGTCGAAAAATTTAGAAATGTCTCCTTTAGTAGAACAATATCTATTTAATGAAGAATCAGCTACAAATCTTAAAAAACTTATAAGTCAAGTAGATAAAGCTTTATATTCCTGGGCTAAAGAGCAGCAGATTAAAAAGTCTAAAAATACAAATGGCGCAGAATTTGAACTTCACTGTGAACTTAAAGGTGATGGGACTTATATAACTATAACAATTCCAGATACAGTTGGCTATTTTCCATTAAATCATGCTTTGCTTGATTTTATTGATTTTATTGATACTGACCCTATTTTACAGAGTCTTTGTAATAATGTTACAAATTCCTGGACAATTTTTAAAAATCAAGGTTCTGATAAACTTAAGCATAATTGGAAATCAAAAACTTGTATAGAAATAGCTCATTGTGCAATTCCTGGAATATGGTCAGATCCAAATAATAATGATAAACAGGTAGAATTTCTTAATAGAATATTACAAATACTAAATAACATATAATATAAATTAAATATACATTAATGAAGGCTTTTGGAATAAAAGTTGGATATAAAGGAGCAATAAATGGACGATTTAATTAATGAATTTTTTGATAAATCTACTAATACTGATTCAAAAATAGTATATGCTATTTTAAGCAGATATGAGCATGATGAATGGCTCGACGTATGTAAAGTTTTACCAAGTATAGCAACAAAAGAAGAGCTTGCTGATGCATTGGCTGACGCTACCGAATATGGCCCTGATGATGTAACAACAATTTGCCTTTTTAAGGTTGAGGACCCTCAGACAGCTGAAAAACTTCAGCAGATTGCAAGCTCTAGTGAGCATCCTATTTATGAGCCTGATAATCCTGAAGACTATAATTTTATTGTAGATTTCTGGAATGGAAATACAGATGAATTTTGTGTTAATGGTGACTCGTTAATGGATGACATCCAAAAGTTTGCATTCAAACATTATTTTGGTAAAGAAATGCCAAAATACGAAGATGAGGACTGGCCAGACGCTGAAGACACAATTTCAGATAAGCTTTGTTCTTTAGATACTCCAGAATATCATAAATTGCTTAAAGCATTCTATCTTGAAAATTTATAATTTTTGAGTTTTAATTAAAAAGTGAGGGTATTAACACCTTCACTTTTTAATTTTTAAAACTTGAGCCTAATTATATTATAATTTTTTGAGGATGTTTAGGATGTCAATAACAGACTATATTACATTTACACCAAACCTGTTTAGTCTTGTTCTTGGAGACAATGCGCCTAGTGGTAAAAATAGCATAAAAAGAAAAGAAATTCTTATCAGACATTGTGAAAATTTTTTAGTTACATATTTTGCATCTGATTCTATTCATGATAAAGTAGAGTACTCTTTTCTTTCAGGGGAAGAGCGCAGAAATTCACATGCAGATGTTAAACTTGCTTGGCAGTCAAAACCTGGTAAAACAATAGAAGACCATAAATTATATCTTAGATTTGGATTTTTCTCTGGTACTTCAGCTAGTTTTACATTTAGTAGGCATGATATAAGAAGTACAGCTGATTACTTTATTTATTATTATGCTAAAACTCTTACTGACCAGTTTATTTTTATTATTGATAAAAAAGACTTAAAAGACCCAAAAGAGCATTATAATAAAGAGACTGGCCGTTATGTTTATTCTTTTACAGAGCTTCCAAAAAAGATTCTTACTATGTACTGGTGGAAATATAGTATAGATGAAGGTGATGTAGAAAAAATATATGAAATAAAAATGAATAATTTTATGACTCAGGAAAGCTATTTACAGCCTGAAGGTCGTGTAGCAAAACGTTATAAAATTATAAATCTTGATACTGGCAATATATCTTTTTTAACTATGCCTCAGCTTGTTGATTTATACTCAGGTCAAGAAAAAGATAGAATTAAACTTGAGCGCTTATATAAGTCCATGGATAAAAAATATGCCAATAATAAGCCTATCAAGTCTTTTAATTTAAAAGATACACCTTTTATTTTTGGAACAGAATACTTTCAAAGTAAAGAAGATTATCTGTCCTATACAGGCAAGAATCTTACAGCAGATAGAACAAAATATATGCGAGAATATAGAGCTAGGCTCAAGGTAGCTAATTAAATAATATGGCTAGTAGTATCTTATTAAAAAATATTGACCGTCTCAAAAAGTCTCTTGATACTGATGTAAACTATGTAGATATTAACTATAATCTTACAGAGCGAGACATCACTCGTCGAGGCCTTACACCATCATATGGTGATGCTGAAGTTGTTGCATATATTCTTTGGTTAAGGTCTATGCCTGGTGATTATATAAGAAGACCAGAATATGGCGGATTTTTTAGATCGCAGCTTAATAGATACCCATTTTCACCTTCTTCAGAGGAAGCTATAGCTGAAGACTTGAAAGAGCAAACAGCCCAAAATTTTCCATTTATTGAGCTACTTAAAGTAGAAGTAAAATGTCTTTATGAGAAAAGAACTTGGGCAGTAACAGTTGCTGTTAGAGATAAAGAAACAGGTTTTGTTGGTACTGGAAATATCGATTTTACTGATATAAATGAAAACGGGCAGGAGGCTTAATTGTCTACAGCATTTTTGAATAAAGTATATGATGTTTATGAAAACAGGGATTACTTTGGTGTAGGCTGTGACAACTTAAACCCTGTTCGAGAAGTGAAGTCTTCACAAGCAGAAATGATTGATGAAGCTCAAGTGCTTAATGCAGTTAAAGTAAGACTTGAGCGTGTAAAGAAAACAGTTTCAAAACTTAGACTCGATATTGAAGATTCTATAGATGCAGAAGAAGCAGTTGTGTCTATGGATACTAGAGGAGATAAACTTCCAGTTAATGTAGGAATATCACCTAAAGAGGCAATGATTCGGACAAAAATAGGAACTCCGATTGATGCTACTACTATTTTTGGTGATATTCCTGAAGACTCTATTGATAATAGTGGAATAGATGCTCTTGAACAAGAGATACAAAAACAGATCATCAATATTATTGCTTTTGCTGGTGTTTCTGGTTCAGACTCAATGGAAAATGTTAGTAGCCCTTTTACTGTAGACTGTGATGGTGTTGCTACTGAGATAACTGGAGAAGAAGACCCGGAAGATGAGGATGACAAGAATAAATCAAAAAATAAGCCTGGTGAAAATGAAGAAGGCGGAAGTGATGACAGTGGAAGCGATGATGATGAAAATGAAAATGACGATGACGATGATGACTCATTAGAAGAAGCTGAAAGTAAGCAAGATGAAAAAGATGATGAAGATGAAGCAAATGCAAATGAAGCTATAATGCAATGTGCTCTTAAAGAATTGGCTTTCTTAAAAATAATTCTTATGATTCTTAAGATCGTTAAGATTCTTCGTATGATTTGTGCTTATGTTATAAGCACAATTTATATTGTTATGGATATTGTTCAGCTTGCTGCAGGTGCTTGGCTTAATCCTACAAATGTTGCAAAAATAGCAAATAAGATCATTCAACGTGTACTTGCAGCCGTTGTTATGATAATATTTAAGCTAATTCAAAGATTATGGAATTTGCTTAATTTAAATTGTATTTCAGACCTTACACAGGACCTTATTGACCAGATTAGAAGTGCTCTATCAATGTTAGAAGAAATGAAGTCGCTCTGTGACCCTAACTCAATTTCGTTCAGTCCTTCTGAAATTATTCAGACACTTCAAAAATCTATTGAAGAAGCTGTTGCAAATGCTGCAGATACACTTCAAGGTCTTGATATGAAACAACAAGGAAAAGAACTTGCTGATCAGTTAAAGAAGTCTGCAAATGGTATGGCAGACGCTGTAAAGAAAGCTGCTATGAGCAAAGCCGTTAGAGCTTATAATGAATCAAAAGAAATGTTTGACAGAGCTAAAGCACTTCTTGGTAAGGGCGGCAATAAAACTGTAAAGGATATGGCTTCAGCTACAGCCACACTTGGCTTGACTGGAATAGAATCAGTTTAATAAGGGAGATAGATAAATGGGTGTTCCAATAACAAAATTTTCAGAATTTGTACCTTTTAAAGATAATATTGCAAATTATGAGTACGAAGCAATTAACTATCTCTCAGACTTGGAGCCATATGAAGGAAATTTATTTTGGGCAGGAAACTTTTCATCAGGTTCTGTTACATTAGATGGCACTGGTAGTGACTTCCAAAAAAGAAATTTAGCTAATGCTGAATTTAGAATTCAATCTATTTCTCTTCCTTCAGTATCATTTAATTTTACCGAAAATCAAAACCTTAGAAGAAACTTTTTTACTGGAATTACAAGAACAACTGAAATAACTATATCTTGGATTGAAGACGCTTATATGTCAATAAGTAAGTATCACAATGACTGGCTTTGTAACTGGTATGATTTAAGACATGACTGTTTTATTGTTGGTCCTGCAGGAAAATATAGAAAATTAGACATATACTTATATCATTATGCTGTTCAAGAAGATGGAACAATGAAGCCTCAAATTATAGTACAATACAAGCTTGCTGGTTTAGTGCCTACTAGTATTAAATATCCAGACCTTAATCGAGAAGGTGGCAATCCTATCTTAAATATAGGTTATAAAGTAGGTAAATGCGAGGCTTGGTACAATCCTGACTTCTTAACAAATAAAAAGTCTGGTGTAGGTATTGCAAATAGTGCTAAAGATATTTTCTATGGGCCTTCAAAAGAAGCTCAAGGAGTTTGGTCACCAGTTACTAGCTCTAATAGTAAAAATGGATTTGAAAATACAACTTCTGCAGAAGCACATAGACTTGCACATGCATTTGTACTTGATTTACCTTCTGAAGGTGCTCTAGTTTAAGATGCACAAAGGTATGAAGCAATTTTTTTCCAATATTTTGCTTCATCCTTTTTATTTTTTACTATACCTTTCTTTTTTAAATCTTTTAGATGCTTTTTGTAGTCTTTAAAACTACTTTCCTTTTTCATCTTCAACCCACTCTAGAAAAATACCATCATCAAATTTACCAAATTTTTCTCGTTTAGCAAATGCTGCAGTTAAAAGAGCGGTTGCTGAGATATTATAGGTATTTGAAATTGCTATAAAAACTTCTAATAAATCGCCAAGTTCTTCTGTAATTTTAGCGAGATGCTGGTCACACTCACTAGAACTCATAGGTTCTACTTCTGAAAGATGCTCAAACCATTCAACATATTCAGATATTTCATTAGATTCTTCTATAAGTTTATTTGCAAGTGCTTTTCTAAAAGCAGATAAATTTACATGAGAGGCTTTAAATGCTTTATTTTCTTTAATTAAAATGTTCGGGATTCTATCCCGAACAAGTTTATTATACTGATGCTTTTTCATTCTGTTCTTCACAATCTTTTTGAACAGCAATCTGGAATTTGTTAATAAGAATATTAAGTTTCTTTATATCAGGCATAATACCCATTTTACAAACCATCATTACATAGTCAAAAAGTTCATTTTTTCTTTGTTCAATTTCAATCATTTTTAATCAAGTGGAACATCAAAATATACATCACCGGTAGAAGATTCAATACCTTTACCACAATTGATACAATTTGCAAGCTGATGGTCATCAATTCCAAAAGTTTTATAAACATCATTTACATTCATAACTTCTGTTCCTTCGGGCTTAATAACCAAAATTTCTTTAGGCATTACCATAATATTTGTTTCCTCCAAATTATTTTATTAACAAATAGAATAGCTTTTAACGTTGCTTTTCTATTAAAAAATTACAATTTTTTTACTTATTGACATAATTTTTACCTGGTCACCAATTATGCAAACTTCAAGGTCTGTTCTAGGGTCCCATTTTTCAATATCAGTATAGTCTCTCCAGTATGCTTTTAGAGCATAAAAAACTTTATGATAATCAATTTTATACTCTTCAGCCAGCATTTTATTTGCATTAATAATAAATTCCATTATTTTTCCTTCTGGAAAAACTGGGTTTAAAAGCTGGTCATGCTCTGGCAAATCACGGATAATGTCAAGCTGCTGATTTTCTTTTTCAAAGCTTAGAGAATCCACAAGATTTTTAATATCAAGTCTGCTGTAATATAAACCTGATATAACTGTAACATAAGTACCTAAAGCTTCTTTATTGCGTACAATATAAGCAAGGTCTAATGCCTTTCCTTTAATACTTTCGATATTTTCCAGGTATTCAATTCTAAAATCAGGATAAATTACTGCATACTCATCAACCGTATATCTTACACTAATAGGATAATCGCCATCATAGAAAAATAACTTGGCAAAGCTTAAAGTAACTTGAGATGAATTATTTGATTCGTGATCTGGAGCATAGTTTTTCAAATAAAAAGACCTTGGGTCAGCTTCGTATAAATTAAAATTAAAAACAAATTTTTTGGAAATCAAGGCTTCTATAAGCTTATCTAAAGCAAACTGAATAGCCTTCATTTCATAGAAATTTTCACTATCATAATCATTTTGCTGCATCAGGTGATTCTCCCCAATTCAAATAGTACATTTCATCGTCTCCAAGCCACTTAAATCCAAGTCGTTTATAAAAGCTGTTTCCAAGTTCTGTATCTTTTGGATAAAGCCGGATAATACGTTTATCAGTGCTTTCGATCAGATAGTCTATAAATTCTGAGCCCCAGCCTTGTCCTCTGGCTGCGGCTGATATTTCAAGAAATTTTACCCAGACTTCATCATCTTGTTCTTCCAGAGCACAAATACCCTTAATAGAGCCCTCATCAGTAATATAATACCATGTAACATTATCATCTGAATAAAGTTCGTCTTCTACAAATTTTGAATACTCTGTTTCATAAGGGTCTTCTTCATAGAAAAAGTAAGGATACTTTGCTTCTTTATCTTTGAATCTTTTTATAATAGAATTACGTTTTGTTTTTATAAGTGTCATAATTTTATACCCCTCTTTTCTATTATTGGCTTACCAAAAGTATCTGTTTTCTTTAGTTCTTGAACAAGTTCCTTTTCCTTTTCTGAAAGTTTACTTGGTACTTTAATATTGATCTCAATATAAAGGTCTGCATTATCTATCACATTTGGAAGTCTAATCAGTCCACCAGCCTGTATTCCGGCAGGAACATGAGTAGTTAATATTCTTCCATCAAGCCAGTTAATATCTAAGTCACAACCAAGCATAGCATCAACATAGCTGATAGACGCACGGCAGAAAATATCGTTTTTATTACGTCTTTCAAAAATATTGTCTGATGTTGGACAGCTAATAATTACTACAAGGTTTCCTGTTGTAGACCCAGAAGTGCTTTCATTACCTAATCCTTTCAAAACAAATTTTGTTCCTGGCTCTACCAATGAAGGAATTTTGAAACTTATAGTTTTCTGCTTTTTAACAAGTCCACTGCCTTTACATGTTTTACAAGGTTTATCAATAAATACTCCGTTACCATTACACTTTGGACAAGAGAATCTTGTTCTCATAAAGCCGCCATATGGCTTATCTATAAAGCCTGAACCATGACAGTCTGGACATGTTGTTTTCTTGCCATCTTTATCTGCACCTGAACCATGGCAGTCTGGACATTTTTCGAAGCGGTCATAACTAAATTCTACGTCACCACCAATAATTGATTTTGTGAAAGGAACCTGAATATTTACACGTATTGAAGAAGGCTCTGAGCTTTTATTAAAGCCAGAAAATCCAAAATCGCTAAAGTCATATGTCCATTCTGTTCCAAAAGGATTAAATCCACCATTAAATCCGCCTTCATTAAATCCAGAAGGTCTGCCTTCAGCTGACCCAAACGTATCATAATTCTTTTTCTTTTCTGGGTCAGAGAGAACATTATAAGCTTCTGAAGCTTCCTTAAATTTAGCCTCAGCCTCTTTATTTCCAGGATTTTTATCAGGATGATATTTCATTGCAATTTTACGATATGCTTTTTTGATTTCATCATCTGTAGCTGTTTTAGATACTCCAAGAATATCGTAATAATTATTTGTTGCCATTTGTTAACTCCTTAAATATAGAAGAATCCATTATTCTTTTACATTGATGTTCTGATAATACAGAAGTAATAACTGGAATCAACTTATTAAAGTCATCTGAAACTTTAAGTAAAGCTTTTTCCAATTTATTATTTAAGCTATCACCTTTTGCAAGAATAATAACAGGGTCAGACCCTAAAATAAACGGAGAATATTGCCAGCTTGGAAAAGATAATTCTGAAAGCTGTTCTTTAGTCAAAAGTCTAATAATATCAAGACTTACATTGTTAGAAATTGACCTATAGCAGTCAATATAAGTATATTCTACATCATCGTCTATAATCGGATTTTGCAACATATAAATGGCATGATAATTTTCCATTTTATCATTAAAGTCTGTTAATAACAGGTCTTTATCCATAAAACGTGCGCAAAGTTTAGTAAAAATATCTTCAAGTTCATCATATGTAAAATATGAAAATTTTGACAAGTCGTCAAGTATAATATGATGATACGGACTTGCAGATTTAAGTTCTTTTTTCAAAAGCTCAAATTGCTTATCCGTAAGCTGCTTAGTACCAATGCATGAAAATTTAGATTGTTCCATTATAATCCTCAAAAAGTTAAAGGTTTCTTTTAGTTTAGAAACCTTTATATTAAGAATAGCTTTTAGATTGTTGAAATAATTTTGTCGTATCTTAAAGATGGATTATAGTATGAACCTTTCTTTGCACCATAAATTGAACAAGGATAAACACCATTACGTAAAGAAATACGGCCACTTTCACCTACATTTTTAAAAGCTGTTACTCCAAGATTATATGCGATATAAGCATCTTTAAGGTCTTGTATTCCATATTCTGTATACTTTTTATAATGTGTTAAAAGTCTATGATAATACCAAAATCCTACTTTCAAATTTAGGTCTGGGTTCATAGTCTGATCTAAAGTATAATTTGTTCCATTATGCCAATTATACTCATCCAAGCATGGCTGTGTAATTTGGCAAAGTCCATAAGCCTTACCTCGACGATTATAGGCATTTTTCGCAAAGTCTGACTCTACGTAGCAAATTACAAATCCTTGAGTATAAGTAAGACCTGCTTTTTCTGCTGCGTTTGCGATTTTTTCTGCAAGGTCTAAGCCATCTTCAAAAGTAAAACTTTCATCATTATATTCAATAGCTCTGACTGTTACAATTTTTGATACCCAATGAGAAATCATAATTTCTTTCTCAGAAAGAGGAGATACAATTTCAGCTATAATAAGAGTATTATTATCTCCATTTACAACGTTTACTGAATTATTATTTCCAGTAATTTGAACAACAGGTGTTACCTCTGCTGCTTTTTTATTGCTTTGAATCTGAAGGCCAAATAATATACATAATCCTATAACACAAGCCCAGATCAATACACAAGCAATCTTTAATTTTAATAAACTTTTCATTTTAATTCCCTAAAGAATTCAAATTTTGTACTGCTTCAATTACCTCTGTAAAACTTTTTATTTTGTTAGAATCCTTTACTATATATTACTATATTATAGATAATACTGTATTTACTACGTGAAATAATTAGTTTAAAAATGATTAAAAAATCCCCAGTTTTAGCTGGGGATTTAGTGAAATTTACCCAATTTTTATAAAAATTATACCATTTTTACCATAGCATTACCATCTGTTGTGAGGCTTGCACATGCAATTATACCTAACAGATGTCGGCGAAGGTCCTGATATAGCCTATTCATATCATTAAATCGTCCATAAAGAGTTATGGGAAAACCCTTAATAGTCCAGACTTCTGATTCTCTGTTATCAAGTAAACTTGATGAACTGGCTTTAGCCATGTAAACAGATGTTATCTGGTCATCACGAATAATGATGGACTCTGTATCGGGCATAGTTTTTAAAGAACTGTCAAGGAATAAATTTGAAATATCATATTCACTCCATGAATAACGTGAATCCATTATTTTCCATCATCTCCATATTTACTATAATATAGCTTTTTAAGCTGCTCTATAATCTGTTCAGTATCCTCATTCATAAAAATGTCTATTTTAGCATCTTGAAATTCTGAAGAATAAAGATTTTTTAAATTTTTAGCTAGGCAATCTCTAATAATAGGAGCTGCCTCTTGCCAAAACTTTTCCATAAAGCTCCTTAAACTGTTGCTGCAGGCTTTGCAATAATATGAGCATATTTTGCACCTTTATTATCAAAAGGTTTTGCACATGCTAAGAACTGGTCATATGCTAGAATCTGGTCATTTCCAGTTCCACGATTAACGGGATATGTTTTAGTTTTCCAGTCAAATGCTCCATAAGGGTCATCATAAATAAAGTTCTTAATTTTAAGAGGCTTTAACATATCAGCAAGAGCTACTTTAGTATCTAGCTCTGTTAGATCGTTTTCGAAGCCTGTCAAAAGAATAATATGGTTCAATGATCCAAATTTGACAGAAATTGGTACTGGAATTCCATCATAAAGCTGACTTACAATTTTATGAATTGAACAATTTTCAACAAAAGTATCAGCATGTGAACAGCCAAACCATTCGTTTATATAATGAGCCATTACAGCATGAATTTCATTTGGCCAATAAGGCTCTTCCCATTTGTTAGTTCGATTATTAAAAGTTGCGCCGTTAATAATCCAATCCCGCCACAATGCTGGCATTTTCTGTGCAAACCAAGAGTCTGGTTTTTCAGCTTCCTTAACAGTAAAGTCCATAAGTCGGTCTTCTGCCTGTGTATACTCATCAGTATCTGATGAAGGAAACATCCAGCCAGCAATATCGAAGCCTTCACAAAGAGTCGTATAATTACACATTGTTGTAGCTCCAGCTGATGTTACGCCATGCTTTCCATTAATAGTTTTCTTGTACTTGTTGTTACGCTGACTATAATAGTCTTGCGGAAGTCCATTATTTATTTTCATAATATTTTAGAATAACCTCTTAAAAAATTAAAAGGATACCTTTCTAGGTATCCTTTTATAGTTATTTCTGAGTTTCCTCAGCTCCTTCTGTTGCCATCAAAGACTTATTGTAAGCATCCTGGCGAAGATAAATTTCAATATTTCTACGTGTCCTATCTTCAAGGTCCTTATTTGCATTTACACCAAAAATCTCATCAGCTTCTGCTCCACGTTCATATGCTTCTGGAGTAACAGCTTTATCATAAACCATTGAAATCTTTTTAATTCCAACAATTGATGTCGGGCTGTATAGCCAATCACCTGGAGCTTGATGTGTTACAACTTCAATTCTTAGCAAACGAATATCAGTCATTTTTAAACCAGCTACTGGAATTTGCGCTGTAGAACGATTTTTTGGGTCCTTGACATATTCACTAAAATCAATATGAGCAGTAAACTCTACCATTGATTCAATCGTTGAAGTTGCGTCTGCTGCTTTGAATTTTCTCTTATTTACTTTTCCATTCTGCAACCAGAAAATTTCAACTTCATCATACCCACGATTAAGAGTCATTGTAATATCCATACTCTTAATTGCTGCTGCATTTGTAATATAGCCTGCACCATTGTTAGCTTCATTGAAAGAAGGCTCTACAAAAGCGATTGCATAACGGCTATCAGAATACTTTGGAGCAGAATCAGTTCTAATACAAAGTCCATACTTTTCTGAAAGTACAGGATTGAAAAGATTTCTTCCTGGCTCATAAGCACCTGAAATACCTACAGCTCTAGAATTTTCGATCCAGTCATAGCCTGTATTAAGAACGTCTGCCTTTGTACTATAATCAAAAAGTACAGCTTCGTCTGCAAATACAAATGAACTGAAAAGAAGTCCAACTACGCAAAGCAAAGTAATCAGTTTTTTCATTTCTTCTTTGTCCTCTTATTTTTTAAAGAATAACTTTACCAATTTTTAGTTTTTTGCCACAAGATAAAAGTATAATCTAGTTTGTCCAATTCATTTCCAGGAGCTGGAATAAACTGACCAAGATACTGGAGAGTAGAACCATCCATCATCTGAGAGACTAAAGTATCATTATATTGGTACTGTCTATCTTCAGAATAATTTGAAGCAACATCTTTTGTTACACTTACCAAAACATCTTTTTCTGAAAAGTTCTCTTTCGCTGCTACAATAATATTAGCAATAACTCCTGATTCAGCAGAAAACGAAAGTTTATAAAGATTAAGTTTTTGCATAAGCTTTGTCCTCCTATTATTAGGTCTATCTAATTTTAAGAATAGCTTAGCTAACTGTAAATTTACACATTAAATACAATATTTCTTGGGTCAGATTTATAGCTATTTTCATCAATATTGCTATCAATTCTTCGTAACAAAAGAGCATAGAATTCAATATCTGAAGATTCACCAGATTTTAATGAGTTTTCATAGGCCTGTTTATAAAGGCTTTTTATCTCATCAATATATTTTTGATGAGTTTCTTTTTTTACTTTTGCCTCATATAATTTTTGAGCTTCTTCAAAAATTTCATCTGGTAAAGTACGATATATACTTTTTTGTTCTAACTTTTCATAGAGTTCAATAAGAAGCTTTTCTCGAGCTTCTTTATCAAAAGTCTTAAGGTCTTCCAAGATTTGTTTATGAGCGCAGTCTTGACATAGCTTACTATACTTTTCTGGCAGGTCTCGTCTTCCTAAAAAGAAGCCAAACTCTTTTCCACAAGCCGGACAAGTAGGTGGCTTTAAAGCTTTAGAAAGGTCATCTGGTTTAATACCTAGAAGTTTATCAATCTGGTCATTATAGTCTTCCATTTTTATAGTCTCCTTAATAATTAAAAAGGTGAGCAAACAAGCTCACCTTTATTAAGAATAACTAAAATGGGAATCAAGGCTAGCTCCCACTACAATTTTTAATTAAAGCTCTTTGATAGAAACCCACCCTTAAAACTATCAGCTACCGGAGCAAGGCCAAAACATTCTGTGACTGAGAGTTTGCCTGTCCAAGCATAGCAGTTGCAGCCTGAGTCAAAATCTGATTCTTAGAAAGCTCTACAATTTTTTCTGCCATATCAGCGTCTTCAATACGTGAATTAGCTGCAGTCATATTTTCAGAGGCAATATCTATACCCTGTTTTGCAACTTCCATTCTGTTCTGATTTGCACCAATTAAGGCTTGTTGCTTTGATATACGGAGTAATGCATCATCAACTGTTGCAATCGCCATATTTGCTTCATCTGGGCTAGAAATAGACAAATTTTCACCAGTACCCTGTACATTTTTTAATCCAAAAGCTTCTGCTGTTGCAGCTTCCAAATTAAATGAAATTTGCTGGTCTGCCTGAGAGCCAATGTGTAAGGTAATTGCTTCATTACCAGCTGCAAATCTACCAGTAAAAAGCTGAAGCCCATTAAATGTAGCTGAAGATGCAATTCTATCAACTTCTGATACAAGCTGTGATACTTCAATCTGAATCATTGATCGTTGTTCGTCAGAATAAATTCCATTTGATGACTGTACCGCAAGTTCACGAATTCGTTGAAGAATATCTGTTGTCTCCTGCAAATAACCTGAAGCTACATTTAGCATTGATGAGCCATCTGCAATATTACGTGATGCTTGATTGAGTCCTCTAATCATTGACTGCATTTTAGTAGAAACTGCTAAGCCAGATGCGTCATCTTTAGCGGAATTAATGCGCTTTCCTGAAGAAAGCGCATTCATAGTATTCTGTAAATTTGTATCATTCACATTTGCAATTCTGCTAGCAAATGCTGCTGACTGATTAAAATTAATAATAATGATTTTATCCTTCCTTACTTACTTCTAAGATAGAATATTTTCGCCGATATAATTTACCTTGCTTTGTCCTTTTAATTTGCTCAGCAATTCGACATTCACTTGTATGGAAATACTCAGCTGCTTCTTTATGTGAATTAAATGTAATATTTAATTCTGGGCAAAAAATAGATTTAGACCTCTTTAGTTTATTTATTTGTCCAACTCTCTTAGACGTTCCATTAGCTTTAAGTCTAGCAGCTCTTTTCTTAGAAGCTTCTCTATAATGTTCTAATTGTTCGTCTGTTCTTTTCTTGCCTCTTAAAGATTGCGACCTTTTTTCAATTTCCTCTTTTGAGCACTTTCTACCTTTATTCTTTCCAAATCTAAGTCTTCTTTCTTCATCAGTATATAAGTCTTTATAAGAAATATCTTTATTCCAAGGAATAAAACCATTTGAATATTTTTCTTTCATGGTCTTACTTCTTTTTTGTCGACATTCTTCAGTATGCATCCATATTGGAGATTTTAATTGTGGACATTTCTTTCCTTTATTCCAAGGGTCCTGCCCTTTACGCATAATTGAATTCCACTTAGAAAAATCAATCCTCGCTCTTTCATAATCTCTAGATGAACAAACCAGCCTTTGGTGCTTATTGCCATTACACATATAAAATAATGCGCAAGACATAGCATATGAAGGATAAATTTTTGTTAATAACTGATGACAAAAGAAATGTTCTCTAGCTGTAAGCAACACTAGATTAGATTTCCTATTTTTCCAAGCTGGAAATAATGATTTTGGAAGAATATGATGTTCTTCATAATAAACATAATTTTCAGCGTCCCTGCTTAATTTTTTGCGATTCTCCTTTATCGCATTGACAATTATTGTCATATAAACTTTTCGATAGTTCATATACGCTTTCTCCATATAAGCAGCAAAGCGTCAACTTTAGTGCTACTTATATTATAATTAGTTACCAAAAATGGGTTAGAGTATTTGAGAAAGAAAATACTCAATAAAAATTGACGTTTTTACTGTCCCCATAATTATCTTTATTATATTATCAGCCTTTTGATAAAAAAGTTTAATAGTTAAACTAATAAATCTATTTTATTTTGAGCATCTTTTTTAGGCTCTATAAGCTTTTGTTTTACTTTTTCAGCAGTTTCTTCAACCTTTTCTTTTAGTGCTTTTTGAGGATTACCTCTAAGCTGGTCAGCCAATGAAGGAGGCTGAACTGAGTCTGATACCTTCATAGTGAACTCCTTTTCAAACTACGAAAGGAGAGCTTTTGCTCTCCTTGTGTTTAATTATTTAGGCTGAAGCATTTCTCCATAAGCACCAAGTGCCTGAAGATCCTGTACAATTACTGTATTTGGAACTGGAGCATACTTACCTTGCTTAATAGCGTCAGCCTGGGCCTGAGCAATAATCTTTGTATTTTCAATTTCCTGCTCACCACGCTTGCGCTTCAATTCAAGGTCAAGTGTAGATGCTTTAGCACGAGCTACATCGGCTTCAATATTTGCTTCCTTAATCTTATTCTGACGCTGTACCTCGATCAGGTCAGCTTTCTGCTGTTCAAGTACAATATTAGCCTGAACTTTAGCCTGTTCATCAATATTTCTCTGCAATGACTCATCATCATAGATTAAACCATCAACAATAGCAAGCTGGTCAATTGTTACACCGCGCTCTTTGAAGTAATTACGTGTAGCTTCAACCGCCTTTGTAATGATAATATCACGCTGAGCAGCAATATCTTTATACTCAACTTCATGGAAATATTTCGCTGCTTCTGCTGTAAAGTAACGGTTAACCTGCTGATCAATTACATTACTCTTAAAATTTACAGCCTTATAGAATGACAAGTACAACGCTGCATCTTCTGGTTTAATACGAATTGTATAAGACATTGGAATTGTAATTCCCTGTGAAGCCTTAGTTTCAACCTTTACTGCATTATCATCATCTTTAAGCCAACTTCCTGAAACAGGAGTCAAATCTACTGTAATTACACGTACTGTTCCTTTGTAATATCCAGAACGTGTAAAACGACCAGTCTTAATCCAAGTATGTGGAATCTTAATCAACTTCTGAGAAACTTGATTCTTTCTGAAAAATTCCTCGTTTTCGTTAATCTGAACCTGGTCTTCAGTCTTTACAGCTTTTCCAGATACGTCAGTACCAGTGAATAATGGAACAACAAAAGCTGTTTCATTAGCACCAATTTCTACATATTCTGGCTTGTCATAAGGACGAACACAGCTAGTAAACATTGCCATAAAAAGCAATCCAATAAGTGCAACCGAAAGTTTTTTCATAATTGCTACTATCCTCCAAAAAAATAATTTTTATTGTTTAACCTTACCAGCAGCAAATGCTGCTTTGGCTTTTTCATAAGCACCTTGACTATAAATGTTAGATTCAGGTTTTTTATACGCTGTACCTGTAGCATATGGTACCAAAACGATCATATAACAAGATTCTGTATCCCAGTCTCCTTTATATTCGTCTTCTATTTTTCCTGAATTAGGTGGTACTTCCACCATAAACATAAATCCATTTGTTCCATATTTACTATCCAATAGCTTTATCTTGGAACTAGTATTAGTATATGTAGTTGGTTTCTTTGTACTTTTTGCTTTGTTATCACTGCCTGCTATACCTCCTGTTCTTGTTACTGAAGCAGACTCAAAATAAGCAGGTGATTCTGTACAAGAATAGAAAAATAAACAAGAAGTAATAGCTAGTAAAAGTTTTAATACTTTAATTGTCTTTTTCATTTGAATTGTTTTCATCTTCGATAAATTTTCTTACACGATTGATTGTTTTTGTAATAAAAATTCCAAAAATTAAAATTGCAGCAATAATACCTGTATAGTAAGCAATATTTGCAAAAGAGCTTCCTACAGAAGCTATAACTATTCCTGTACCTCCAGACGCTACATTTTCCATATAGTTAGAGTTTACTGTTACTGGTGCATAATGATTTCTTGTTAAAGTTGAGACAACAGATAGCGCTGTAGATACAATACCATAAATAATAAAGTCTTTCAAAATAGATTTTACAAGTTTTTGAAATTTCTTCTGGTCCTTCATTTTTAATCTCCTCTATTCAAAGAATAACTAAATTCAAGTAGCTTTTTTAAAATATATTATATTTTCTTGATTTGTTTCTACTGCTAGCTCTTTGAAAACTTTATTTCTAGTTATCTTAGGCATACATGACCTAACAAGTTCTAGCATTTCCATTGGTGTTGGGTCCATATCCCATCTAAAAGTGGTATTATATCTGTCTACTTCTTTATATAATTTACCAGTAAGACCCTCTATTTTATCCTCGTTAGCTAACGCTCGTGTATATGCTAAATGTTGTCCTATTTTTTCATTAAATGTATCATTTGGATGAACTCGTGCATAACCAAATCTATAATCTGCCATAACTTTTTTATCAAAATCTTTTTCATATAAGCAGAGAACACATTCTATAAGATAAGGCTTACCGTTCTTTTTATAAGTTTTGTATTCTGTTTTCTTGACTAAAGGTTCAAGATTCTCAGTCAAATATTTTGTAGGTGCGTACTTCCAAGAGCCTTCCCAATACTTCTCCACCGGTATGCTACGCATATAATTTCTTTGATTTTCAATCATTCTATTACATTGTTCTACTATGTTCATTTCTGCTCCCTATTATAATATTTCTCTATAAAAATTTCTATTGATTCAAGAATTTTCCAAAGGTCATCTGCTATACCAGATGTAGGGCTTTTTAATATTTTCTGTATTTTTAAGGCCCTATCCCATAGCTCTGCTGTATTACCATTTTCACGTATTTCCTTGTATATAGCTTTTTGTTCGTCTTTAATAATTTCTAGTTCACCTTTAGGATAAAGACCGTTTTTTTCTGCAAGGTCTATAAGTTGATTTACTGATGATGCTAAGAAATATATTGTGCCTTCAATATCTTTTGTAAATTTATTCATAATATAACTTTTAATTTTAGAATAGCTAATTAAATATTGAATCTTTAGGAGAATTTCTTAGATGGAAAAAAATACAATTGTAGACCAATTCTTTCAGATGAAAGAAAGAAGCGGTATTGATATTGCTGCTAATACTAACCTTAGCTATAGGGATGCTGCAGATAAACTTGCAAAAAAATATGGTATAAAGCAAGCTAACTATATGGATTATCCAAAATATACTAATATCGATGGAGAAAAAATTCAGATTTTTGAAATAAATGGTAAAACCTATGGTAAAAGTGTTGATTCAAATGAGTATTGGAATATAGACACTCGCACTGTCGAAAAAGAAGTCCCTGTATATGGAAGGGAATACTATAGTGAAGATGACTATTATGAGTATCCTACAGATGAAACAACTTTTAAAAATGTCACAGAATACCAAATTAACTCTACATTAACTGATGAAAATATTTTGGAATATATTAAAGCTTATGAATATCTAGAATCTGAAGGCAGAACCCTTAGATATAATAGGTCTAAAGCTAAAGAAATAGCTGTATCTAATGAGTTTAAAAAAGCTAAAGCTCTTATTAAAGTAGAAATCCTTGATAGTGACTATCATACTGCTGAGTACTTTGCAGACGATGTAGAGGACACAAACGAAGAAATTACTGACGAGGAAGCTAAGTTTAAGATCAAAGTGTCTGTCGGACAAACCCCATTATTTACAGGTACTGTATATCCAACAGTTTATTTTAATGGTAGTAGCGAAACTACATATTATAGTCCTGCTACTATGTATAACAGATATGGAGACCCCGGTGACCCAGAAGAAAGCGCTGGAACAGTATCAGTAACCTATGAAGGTTTAGATGACTATTTCTATATGGAAGATGAATCTGGTGAAGAAATTACTGCTAAAGATTTTGCAGATAAAGTACCAGAAGGTATGTTCCGTAACCTTTATGAAAAATATGCAGATAAAGTAATCCTTGATACTATTGATAGTCTAATTAGAAAAGCAGGTGATTACGAGGGAGACTGGTAATATTATGAAAGAAAGCTTATTAGTAAATGAATTTTTTCAAAAATTGACTGAAAGAAATGGTAAAAGTATAGCTGCAAATTCTAAGTATAAATCCAATGAAATTATGCTAAAACTTGCAAAAAAGTACGATGTTGAAGTACAGTATAAGGGTGAAGGCAATAGCCAAACTCGTGATCATTTCTGGGTATATGAAGTTAATGGTCAGCTATACGGCTTAGGCTTTGAGTCATATCATAGACCAGACCCAAATCCTGAGTATGATAAAACTGACTGGCTTAAACTTGAGTACATAGGTTATCGTCGGGCTGGCTCTGTACCTAGCTGGCATCCTGCTGGTCCAGATGAATGGGGTTCTGCCCAAGTCTATACGATTCTTGGCAAAGTAACTGCCGATGATATAGATGAGAATGTTTGGAACTTTTTACAAGATCTTGGCTGGTATGAAGAGTCAGAAGAAAGCAAAGCTTATCGAGCAAAAAATAACTCATTCTATAAAGATAAAAAGGCTACTGAAGAGGAATATGAAAAAGTAAAGTCTATTATTAATGTAGAAATTCTTGAAAGTAAATTCCCTCAGCCAGAAGACTTTGAGAGTGAAGTTTATGACACTTATGATGGTGATGGTTCATGGAGCACTACTACTCTTGATGAAGATATAGATACTGAATTTAAAATTAAGCTATCAATAGGTCATATTCCTCTTTATGTAGGTACTGTTTATCCAAACTTGTCATATGGTTTAGACTATTCGTATATTGAATATGAAGAAACGGAAGAAATAAATTCCATTTGGGATAACGATGGTAACAAAGTCTCATTTATTGAATTGGCTGATAAGGTTCCTGAAGGTAGACTTAGAGATTTATATATTAAATATGTTTCTAAAGCTGTAACTGAAGCTGTAGACACTTATGTTAAAGAAAATTCATCAGATTGTAAGCTTGAATGGTAAATCAATCTTTAAGTAATTTTTAATAAAAAAATCCTGCATAAAATGCAGGATTTTTTTATTTTAAGACATTCTAAATGGTTTCACTGGGATAGGTGTTCCATTAAAAACATTGCAGAACACATCATAATTTGTCCAGTCTCTTGCACAGAAAATAGCAAACTCTACTTCTTTAAAAGCATGTCTAAAATTCTGCAAGGCTTCTTTATATGCTCTTGCAACTACTGCAGGGTCGTTTCTAAATACACCGCATCCAAAAGCACCAAGAATCAAAACTTCTGTGCCCTTAGAAGCTGCAACCTGCATAATCTTTACTGCTCTTTTATAGTGAACCCTAAAGAGTTCTTCTGGCTTAATTGTAGTTGGCGTATCAGCGTCTACATTAAATGGATTATTTGGGTTTTCTCTAAGATTAGGAGCAGCACAAGTAATTACATCTACATTGAACTGGTCTGCTTCAGGGTAATCTGCATAGCTGTCATCCTTAATAACACGAACATCTGGAGTATAAATAATATCATCGTTATGAATATTATTTTTATCATTACGGTGTTCTTGATAAAATGGCTCCCAAACTGCTTTATCTGATAAGCACAAAAACAAATTTGATACACGGCAAAGACACTCCTCTTGAGCGCTTGCACCTTTTTCTACGCCTCCACCCGGAGTTGTAGCTGAAGCAAAATTAAGTACAGCTACTTTTTTTCCAGAGTATTCTGCTGCAGCCTGCATAGTCCCATTTTTAGTTACATAAATTTTACATGGAGCTGGATACTTATTAGCTTCATATGTAACTTGTTCTGCTTCTTTAATAACCTGCTGTCCCTTAATAGACGCTTCGGTCATTTTTTTAAGAGTATCAAACTTATCAAATTTACCAATAGTGTCTCTGAATACTAGGACATTTGTATTACTCATAATTTTTTCCTTAAATAAGAGGCACTTTATAGTGCCTCCAAAAAATCAATTACGCTTTCTTTTCTTTTGCTTTTTTAAGATTCTTAATTGAAGCTTCAAGCGATTTAAGGTACTCTTTGAGTTCCTTGTCTGTTTTGGCATGAAGAGCATAATTCAAATACTGCCAAATATGAATTTCATCAAACTTTGGCTGCTCAAGAGGCTTTTCTCCACGTGAATGGGAATAAACTTCTGGCTGGAAGTATCTTAAAGCACGGTTTACAAAATGATCAAACTGCAAAAGGTCGCTTGAACGAAGCCAAGGCTTTGTCTTTGTCTGTTCAATAGACAATTTGTTTTCACGGTTTTCAACAGCACGCTTAAGTGCGATTGCCTGACCAATTACAGGATGTACATATTTTTCATTCTTTGAAATATATGTAAAACCAACATAAATGTCTGCTCCATCAAAAACAGCAGCCAAATAGCCATAATGCTTACCGCGACTAGTCTGAACATATGTATTTCCATACATATCAGATACAGTTTTTCCAATATAACCATATCTGAAAGCTTCTGTTGCATACTTTTCCTTAAAGCCCTCAATATAGTCACGGCTTTCTTTCAAAGAAAGCGCGGCGTCCCAAAGCTCCTGGCGCTCTTCATTTGACAATGCAGTGTTCTTATCAACAAACTCTGCAGCGTTTCCACCATTGCGGATAAAAAGTTCTGCTTCACGCAGACTCATCTTTGTCTTTTTCTGGAAAGTTTTTCCCATTACTATTTCTCCTCAAGTTCTCTTGCGACAGAGAACTTTTTATTATATTCCTGAATCCACTGTGAAGGCCAGACTTTTTTAATTACATACTCCGCTATATCTTTATTATAAGAAGATAAGTAACTTTTGTCTATTGCTACTTCTTCACGAATGCATCCAGCAATTACTTCTATTAAGTAGAGTGACCTTATCTGGATAAGTCTCCTTTTAAGATAGTTTACCCATTCTCGATACACTAGTTTATAAACTTCAGGACACCTGTATTTATTGTAGCCTCTTATTTCAAGATAAGGAATTCTAAAGTATTTTTTCCAAATCTTTCTAAGCTCTTCAAAATCATAGTCAAGAAGCTCATGTTCTTTCTCAAAAGAAAGAGGCACATACTCACATTCAAGCAGATAGCCCATCATTGTTTTCAATTCAGCATAAAGGTCTTCATAAAAACAAGTTTTATCTCTACCTTCTTGCTTTAGCCTCTCTTTAACTCTATTATGAAGTCCACTTGACATTTCTACTTTCCTCTTTCATCTACAATAGGCTTTGTCGCAGTTTTAAATTTATATGTATTTTCTACATCTGGAATTTCAAAAGTCATAACTTTATCATAAAGAGCATCAATATCCTTTGCTTTATAAAAAGTTCTGATTGGGTGCTCGTGTACATATGCCTTCAATCCAGCAATATAGCGCTGCTCACTTGCAATAGATTCCTGAGTTTCCCAAACATAGCCACTTTCAAGCTGTGTTTTATAGCTGTCATACTTTGCATTTTTCAAAGTAACTTCTGAAGCATCTGAGCATACACCAATTGTCAAAATTACAGAAAATATAATAGCAACAATCCATGCTACCCAATGACGAGCATCATCATAGTCAGCCTCACCAAAAACTGACCCAGTAAAACTTGTCAGTTTATATAGTCCAAGCTTTCTTTTCATAGACTTCAAAGTTTCTGGGTCTTTTACCTGCTCAAAGTCCTGTTTAGTATAATAAGTTGCCTGAAACTCATACTTTGAAGTAGTATACTGCCCAATCAAAAATATTACAGCAGCTACAATAAAAATTAAACAAAAAATCATTTAGAATTTCTCCTCCTTTTTTCCTAAAGAATAACACTTACTTTTCTACAATAGCAGAATCTGTATAAGTAATTTCTTGTGCAAATGGACAAACAATCCCTTCAGGGCCAACCTCATCACAGTGAGTAAGATCCAAAGATACATACGTATTTAAAACACCAGACAAATCTTTTGCAATTCTTGCATTAAGCTGACCAACGTCAAGAGCCTTATACTTAAATTCGCCTTGCCACATATTATAATGGTTGTTGGTATCTTCTTTAATATAAGAAGATATAGTATCTCTTTTTATGTTACTGAAGCCAGTATCATCACCATGCCTAGTTTCATATGTACGTGACACATAGTGAAGGTTGATAACTTTATTGTTAGCTTTTATATAATCCAAGAACTCTTTAGGTAAAGCATCATATCCTGTTTTGGATGGCGTTGCAAACTTGTTGTTAGTTCCATCGTCTCCAATAGCCAAACCCTGACCATTTTCAAAGATAATTCGGTCAAATTCATCAATATAAAGCTTTTTACCAAAAAGCCCTTCTTTCTTTGCTAAGTCATCTACTGGGTCAGTATGCTGAGCCATAAAAGCACAATCATCTATAAAATGAGCAATTAAATTACTTCTAATTATGTGGTCTTCAAAAAAGACTTTATACTCATCAGGCCATACGTTGAATAGCTCACTACCAGAATACTGCTTAGCAATCAATTCAAGATACTTAAACTGCTGATCAAAGTCAAGTGCAATAAAATCATCAAATAATTTATTACAAGCCGAATTTTGGCTAAAGCGCTGGATTGTTTTCCATATTCCCATTCCGCAAGTATTATGCAAATTTCTTAACTTGGCTTCAGCTTGATTAGCCATAATATCAAATGGAGTTACCCACCTGCATGCTTTATTTCTAAAAAATCCATAGAAATTAAAATGATCATAAGTTTCGTACTCAACTCTAAATTGCATTGGGTCTAAGATAAAGGATGGAGCAAAATAATTTGCAGCATGTAAATATGTCGCACTGCCAAAATGCTTATTAGTAAAGGATTTTCCATCAGAAAACCTTACAGTGTGCCCTCTCTGAGCTCCGCCATTTGTAAGAACATTCAGAACGCTACCATTAGCCGCTGCGGCTACTTTGGCTGTTATTGTACCTTTTCCTTCATCGCCATAGGCACTGCCTATTACTGCATGAAATTCCATTTTATCCACCTTTTACCAAGTAATTGCACTGTCATCATAATCGACTGCTTCATAAGTTTTTGCAAAAACCCATTTCTTTACAGGATAAATTGAGCCGTCTACTCCATGTACCAGCCAGTCACCATTATAGAAATCAATTGTCTGACCCATTGGAAGTTTAATAGTAGCTCGTGCATCTCCAGATATAGCATGAGTAAATGTAATACTTGTACCTGAAGCATACTTTTTCAAAAAATCAGTAAGTTCTGCTTCATTCATGCCATCATACTGGATTGCTTCAACCTCTAATGGCTTTTTTCTATATCTTCCAATCATATATTTACCTCCAAATAAAAAATGCTCCGCAAAGCGGAGCATTTTGTTAAACTACCAAACGATAGCTCCACTGTCATCAGTCTGCGGCTTTGCATCTTCTTTCATATGCTCAACCGATCTACTGCTGTTAATAGACTCTTCGATACATTCACAAATTGTTTTTCCAAGATTATTGATAGAGCTTTCCTTAAATCTGTCACCAAGAATTGGAACAAAAGTTTCTCTTGCTCTTGTACGGTGCCATTCATAAGAAGACTCATTATCATCAACAGCAATATGGAAAATATCAAATTTCTTTGAAGCTTCTGCATAAAGGTCCGGTGTCTTGAAAGAGCCAAACTGGTCTGCACCTTTAGCGCTTCCAAGATAATCTTTCACTGCACCCACTGGCAAATCTGGATTCAAAGGTTCATCACCCATAGTAATGATAATTCCTTTTCTTCCCTGCTTATCATATGCATCAAGCTTTGTACGATAAAGACCAAATACCCAAGGAGCTGTATAGCTCTCATAGTTATTTCCACCACCACCGTGTTCCATCCAAATCTGGTCAAGCTGCTGAGCAACACGAACATCAGACTCAAACTGTGAAACCTGAAGTGGAGCATCATCGCACTCAAAATCACCAACACCCATTACACAAACTTCAACATCCTTGAACTTGTCATAAAGTGTTTTCATGATCTGGGAAAGAGCCTCTGCAGTTTCTTTACAAGCTGCTCCCATAGAACCAGTAACATCCAAAGCAAGAATTACAGGTACTGTATTAGGATGCTCTTCTGAATTGCAGCATTCACGAATCTTTCCTTTTGGATTCAAAACTTCTTTAAGATGAGTTACGTCAAATGTCTGGCCCGAAATACGGTTTGTTCTTACATCGTAAGATTTACCAACACTTTTTGAATAACTCGCAAATGAACTTACGCTATAGCTTCCGCCACCCATGAATTGTTCTCCTTTTGATATTATTGTGAGGTTTAAGCCTCACAATCAGAAATACTACGCCTTATCAGCAGCTTCATCAGTATCTTCATCGTCTGTTTCATCATCGCTGTCAAAGTCGAGATCAAACATTTCACTGAAGTTGCCAAATTCGCTGTCCTTGTCTCCACCGAACATATTTCCCATCAACATCATAGGAAGCATACCAGCAAAAGCGTTACCAGTATCACCAGTATTGCCACTTTTACCAAACATCCCGCCGAACATTTCCTTCATCATCATAAGCTTCATCATCTTGTTCATTCCTTTACTTCCCTTAAGGAAGTTTCCAGAACCGAACATGCTTACGATCTTGCGGTAGAAATAAGTCTGGCCCATAAATACATGGCGCTCAGGAACAATTTCCTGGATCGCAGAATTTTCGTAGTCCATAACCTTGATAGTCTTATTATCGTTATTTTCGATAACGCACTTTGGATGACCGTCTACAAGAAGAATATCTCCCTTGCGAGCCTTTGTTGTAGGCATTACAAAGAAAAATTCCTGACCAATATCAAAACAGAACTGTGTTACATTTGTAAGACGACCTGTTTTAACATTGTAAGTTTTGTAACCATTTGAGGTTTTAACTGCCATATCACCATTGATACCAAGGCGACACATACCTGCACCGAGATGTCCGAACATCCCATTGAACATTCCTGTCATTCCTGTCATGTCCATATTTTCTCCTATTTCTTCGGTTTCAACCGAAGTATTATTATTTTCTTGGTCTGCATGATGCAGATTAAGATAATTTACTATACTTTGAGGTCTATCTAAATCTAAAATAGAATCAGCTAGCCCTAGACTTGTTCCGATATTTCGTCTATAATAATTGCATATTCCCATATTAAAAAGAATAGCTGGTATAATAACGCTATCGGATAAATAATAACATAATTTATGTTATTGTATAAAAAAGACTGTTATTAAGAAATATTCCAAATAATACGGCCATTTTCTCCAGTAAGACGAATTAAAAATCTTAATTCTTCAAGATTGTCTTTTAATGAATCAATATACTCTTTTGAGTAGTTAGACCAATCTTTATTTTTAGTAATTCGTTTTACAATTTTTCCCAAAGGACCTTTTAGGTCTTCTGGGTTTAATTCTGCTATTTCACTGCTAAGAAGTGAACTAAGTCTATTTTCATCACTTCTGGTTTCTTCAGCCTGAGCAAGTTCGTTTTCAAGTTCATGCTCAAAAGCTTTTAGATTTTTATATGTTGAAATATATGTATTAGAAGGAACCTGAAACTGATATACTTCTTCATTTTGGTCATTAAAGTACCGGTTAACGTAAATTACACAGCCATTGGCTACTTCCTGTACCAAATCTTTAAGTTCTGGATTATACTTTAAGTCCTGCATAGCTGCATAAGGTGTAGCATATTCAAATGTTTTATTTTCTAATACAACAGTAATATCGCAGAATTTGAAACGGCTATCTTCAGAAAAAGCCTTTAGTTCAGATATAGTATTTGAAGCAGCTGAGCTTGTACTTCGGCACTGCTTATCATAAGGCCAGAGTTTTGATCCTTTCTGAATACTGCCAAAATAGCCGTCTCGTCGTATCTTGGTTGTAAAATTATGAATGCTTTCTTCTGAAATATTTTCAGTAGTAGCATAGCTATCATAATATTCACAATCTACGAAAGTATCACGGAGCTTATACAGATTTACTGTTTCAAGTTCTTCGGAAGATGAACAATTAAGTAAATTTACCCATTTTCCATCTTTGAATCTTTCTATAGAAATATCAAGATACGAACTCATTATATTTTCCTTAAGCTGCTTCAGCTGAGTTGCGGACTACATTACACTGGCAACATTCCATAACTTTCAATGCTGCTTCGTGGTCTTCGTTTGAAAGCCCAGAACAACCTTCTGCAAGAATTGTAACTTCAACACCTTCAATTGCCTTGAGCATAATGGCGTTGGAATTCACACAAATTGAAGTGACTGTTCCACACATTACAACTTCATCACCAGGCTTAATGTAGTTTTTCCAGTCATCATAGCCAAAGTGTTCTTTATCAATTACGATTGCTTCAGGAGTTGAATTAAGCTCTGGGACAATTTCCCAGCCCTTTGTACCTTTAACACAATGAACAACTGGCAAATGTTTTCCTTCACCTGTTTCCATATAATTTTCATAGTGTGTATCACGTGTGAAAATTACCTGATAACCCTTTTCTTTGTAATGCCGAATCTGTTTCTTAATGAACGGAATAGTTGCAGCTGCTGCAGGATTTGCAAGACTTCCTGTTACGAAGTCATTCTGCATGTCAATAACAATAAAAAACTTTGCCATGATTAGTTAAATTCTCCTTTATCTTTTATTTCCTTAAATTTTAAGTTCAAAGCTTTATACGCTTCTGGATAGTCATTTTCAAGAACTGAAAGTGCTTCCAACAGCTGGCTATATCCTATATATGATGACATGAAAAGAGCAGCTGTACTGGCATTACTGTAAGCATCATATAAGTTAAAAGCTACAGTTGATTTTTTTACATCATGGTCTTTTGGCCACTTATTTTTACGTTTAAAAATAAGCGGAAGCTCCAGCCAGAAATTAAAAGTTGACCCTGCTAAAAAAATAATCCAGAAAAAGACAAGTATAAGGTCCGGGCCATAATGTGACCAGCCCATAATACTATAAACTAAATCAAAACCAAGCATAACAAGAGCTACAATATGAAGTGCTTTAAATGTTTTGACGATTTCTTTAATAAATGGATTTGAACGTCTGCTTTTTTCAATAGCTTCGTCCTCTGCAAAATAAGCTTCAGCTTGTCTATTAAAAGCTTTAGTTTTTTCAGACCAAGGCTCATATTCCTGCTTGTACTTTTTAGCCTTTTCATCAAGCTCATCTTTAAGCTCATTAAATTTATTTGTGTCTTTTGTTAAAAAGGTTTTTATCAGATTATTAAATTCTGACAAAAAAATATCAGCTCTTGACTCAATCTTTTGTTTCTTATTTTTCATCAAAGTCTCCCTTTATATTTTAACAGTAGCATCCACGAATAAGGTCTGCTACTAATTCAGCGTCTTCATTTGAAACCTCTGTATCAATAATAAAGATTGACACTTTAGTTTCAAGAGCATGACGTAATTGGCTTGGTTCCCAGTCAGTCGGCTTAAAATTATTGAAATTATAAATATTGAATAAAACATTTGCTGACTTTTGGTCAGGACAAGCATAAATCATACTCTTGTCTTCCTGAATAACCTCATGAAGAATTACAACTCTAGGAATACAGTTTGCAAAACCCCAATATTCATTTTCAGAAGGCTGCTTCTTCTTAAGATTTGAAATAACACTGATATTTGTAAAATCGTTTAAAAGATTTTGAACAGAAGCTGTAGCATGATGAAATCTATTTTTTGCACTGAATTCCATATTTATTCCTTATCTTGATATACTATATTATAGACAAGTCTTTAACAGTTATGTGAAAAAATCGTTAAAATCCTTCCTTATCTGTAACATGTACATTTGGAGCAATTCTGATAATAAGATAAGCCTCACTATCTTCTTTTTTCAAAGTAAAGATTGCGTTTTCACCAGAGTAGTCAAGATCTGAAAGTTCAAAAGAAATATCAGGTTTTAAGTATGATTTTACAGTTCTGCGAAGCTCTCGTTCCTGTGCACACATGAGCATTTCCAATGCGTACTCGCGAGTCTGGTCTACAAGATCATCAAACTTTTTGAAATACTTAAGTGTAGTTGGGTCATTAAGAGGGTCCCAGTCATACAGAATCCATTCAAGTTCACTCTTCTCATGTTCAAGTCCATATGGGATTCTATCCTGGCCTTTATAAATAGCAATTTGACCATTCAGCCTTTTAAGCTGGTCTTTATAATACTCTTTTACACGTTCTGTAAAATCACCACAGAAATGAGCATAAATAATATTATAACCTTTATGAATTATTTTTTTGCGGTCATGTATATCAGATATAGTAGAATCATCCATAAAAAAGTCATTATAGATTTTATGTGGTATAACACTATAATTATAGGTAATTACATTCTGAAGTAATTCAAGAGCTTCCTTGATGTTAGGCATACTTTGAATCTGAGCATAAATTTCTTCATTATAGCTGTCATTATGCCACTTTCTATGAGCCTGCTTTGTTTCAGAATAAAAAGCGTTTTTTAAGTGTTCCTTAAATACAGGAACTTGACTGAAATATTCTGAAAGCTTGACTGGTTCATCATCTTCATCAACAAGTTTTATTTGAATAAGGCGTTTCTGACGGTTATTGAACTCATCATCAAATGTGTCATTAAGGCCTTCTACACTCTTTCCTAATTTTTTAATTGCATGCGCATTTTCCATGCCACAAGCATCAAAAGTCCTTCGAAAATTATCTGAAGCATTAAACGCACGTATAGAAGCTTCTCTATTTGAAGAAGCAATCATACTTCCACCAATTAAAGCACCAGCACCTGCGATTATTCCACCGATCATTTTACACCTCTAAATAAAAAAAATTGATTTATCTGTTATAAAAATATAACAGATAAATCAATTCTATTTTTATGAAAATACCAATAATTTTTTAATTAAATCCAATCATTGCTTAATGCTTCAGTAATTCGCTGATATAATACAGCATACGCTAACTGAGAACAGCCCACTGTTAAATAGCCTCTTCTACCTTCTTTTATTGTACCATTCTCACGGGTCCACTCTTCAATTTCATCATTATAAAAAGTTAAAAATCCCTCATAATTTGAGATTGGTGCAAATGCAATATGCGGGTAAACTCTTAAAATATCTATTAACTTTCTCGAGTCTCCTGGACCAATTTGAATTTCAAATTTTTCAAAATCTTCTTTAGTTACTTCTGCCATTAAATTACTCCAAATAAATTAAGTAACCCTACAATAAAGCCAAAGCCACTTATTATCATAATGATAATAAGAATAACTTTTGGAAACTCTGCTTCTGGATATTTGTCTTCACTCATTTATTGTCTCTGTTTTTTCCTACGTGATAACCATCACAATACATGCATTTATACACAGAAAAATGTTTATTGTATTTCTGTCCCATTTTTTCAGCAGCTTTTAGCGCTGTAGGCTTAGTATTATACGTAACTTTTGGCTCTTGGGTTGTTTCACGAATATGTGAATTTATTGAAAAAATTCCCCAAGCATTATGGCTTATAAATATATTATAAAAAGCTTTCTTTCTAAAAACCTGATCACCAAATACTAAGCCAAAAATTTCTAAATTTAATTTTTGGTCTATTCATTTTTATTTTCCTTAATTTGAAAAAATCATTCCATTATAAGCACAAGTTGTATTAGAAAAATCAAAAGTACTAATATGCTTATCTTCAAGATATTTACAGACTTTCTTTACAATGTTTTCTGTCAGCTCTTCAGCCATCCAGCGACGGTCATTTCTTTTATCATAATAGTCTGGGTCTTTATCTGCTTCATTAAACATTTTTTCATAACGTTCTTTACTTGATATATCTTCTTGAACCTTATCTCTAATAGAATCAAGCATCTCGCGCACATTAATATCTGGCAGTGGGCCATCAAACATTTCATCATAGTCTTTTCTTGTCATATATTCAACAAGAATTTTGTCTCTACCAGTAAGCATTGTCTGCAAAACTACTATTTCTTCTGAGTTTCCTGTAAGTCTCGGGCGTTCATCATCAAAAATATAGCTCTTGTCATTTACGTCTCTAACACAAAGTTTACTTTTACGTGTTGATTTATGAAGAGTGCCAGAAACAGCGTCTACATTAAATCTGAATTGTGAACCTTCATTATAAACTTGTACGTTAGTATTAAGCATTTTTATTTACTCCTGTATATTGTCATATTTTGTAGGTATTAAAATATTATGTCTCGTAACCATAATATGATGGTTTTTCATTACATTTCTCAGCCAGTCATCGGCATTTTCTGTAATATCTGCTTTATCTTTCTCAGATAAGCGCTTCACTCGAAGACCAAATAAAAACTGGTCCCAGTCATCTACAACACAGCTTTGATGTGTAATAATCTGCTCACAAAAATTGTGATGAGCGAACGGAAAAATCTCAGTTGGATATGAAGGATAGCCAAATAAAATAAAATTACATAGCACTTCATATGCTTTCTTTTTGAATAAAATTTCTAAATTTTCCATATTAATAAAGCCAGTCAATTCCCTTCATATCAAAAATTAAAAATTTGGCAAAGCCAGCCATTAAAGCAATTATTACTCCTGCACCTACTACAGAAATAATTGTACCTTCAAAGTCTTTAAGTTCAAAAAAGACTTTTGCTATCTTGATCATATAGATAACTCCAATAGCTACAGCAATATAGAATAGTATCAATAATGCAATTATTATCATGGTGTGTCATCAACCCCGAAACCAAATTTTAAGAGATTAAAAGTTGCGTCCTGCTTTGGGTCTATTTTTGACCATTTAAGGACTTCTTTCCGAAGATTATTTTCAATTCTAGAAATAACCTCTGGGTCTTCATTTTTCTTTTTTGCCCGTTTTAATGCCTTAGACGCTTCAATTACATGAAGTTTTGCCTGATGCTTTTCGCTCCAGAGCCATTTGGCATAAAAATAAGACGTTAAACATGAACCCAATACACAGCCAATTAAAAATTCCCACTTCATTACTTTAGTATTCCTACTACTTTAAAAATTTCTAAATATGAGTTAAAGCTCTTCAATGCCTGTAGGCTTAAAGCCAGTCCATTCTTCTTTGAAAGAAACCGGATTTATAACACATACTGTTTCAAAGCCACCTTCAAAAGTTTCAGATTTATATGTAAGAGGGTATTCAGTTATTGAAGTTGTTTTTGATGCAGCTAGAATTCTATCAAGTGTTGCATGTCTTGAATTTATAAAAATTGTATTTTTATTTACCTGAGTAGCTTTAGGCGCAAATTCCTTATTAAACCAGTCTACTATTGCAGAGTAGGCTGTCTTTCTATAAGCTGCTTTTTGAAAAGCAAAATCAGACATAGGAAAATCTTTTTGATAAAGTGTTCTTTTACCCTTATCATCATAAGCAGATACAAAAGCTCTTAAGCAATATCTCGTATGATAACGAGTTTTTGGACTAATAGCATTTTCAATAGCTTTCTGAATTTCATATTGTGATGGTCCGAATAAGCCCATTTTATCCCTCCTTGATTATATCATCTGCTGCAAAAGCTTTTTCTGCATTGTTACAATAATCATAAAGCTTTTCAATACACTCTGGACAGTAATGTGGAAAACGATAATTCCCATCATAATCACAACAAAAATTTGTCAAGCCTTCGTCCTCGATAAACTCGTAGCTAGGGTCAAAGATTCTTCCACAATGCTTACATTGTTTATTTGGATTTGACCACTTTACTTTTCCCTCTTCCATTTCTTTTATAAAGGCTTCTTTTGCACTTTCATCATACTTCCACCAAAGCCCTTTACTCTCATGCTCAGCATAGAGATTATATGGAAATGGCCAGTCAGGATGCTCTTCTATTAGCTTTTTTACTTCTGGAGGGCACTTAAAATAACCATATTCATTTCCACATGAACACTCTAAGGTCATTACTTCATAGCCCAAAATTCTAAAACGGTCTGTATCCGACATAGCTACTCAGCTCCTGTTTCTTTATAATAAGTCTCTGTCATTGCATTCCAAAGAACATCAAAAGCAACACAAGCCATTGTATTCTTTTCCTGATGCTTGTCTTTAATAGAATCAATAAATTCTGAAATGGCCTTATAAGCGTCATGCATTGCACTTCGATACATTTTATTACATTCGTCTTCTGGAATCGGATTTTCATCATCATTTTCGATAGGACGAAGATTTACTGGTGTTTCAGCCAAATGCCATTCTGGGCATTCTGAAGCATCATCATCCAAAGTATTCTCATCAATCTCAGACCCAGAACAATTACAAATATATTTATGAGGGGCTTCTCTATAAGAAACTCCACAATATCTACAGCATCTTCTACTCGCTTTCATCTTCTAAACTGCTCCATATTCATGCATTTTGTCAATCATACGCATTGCAGGTCTGAGAGTGTCTCCATCAGCTCCAGCTGCTGAAAGACCTGCAGCATAATATTTGCGCTTTTCTTTCCACGAAATTTTTGGCTCAGCATGCGGTAAAGTGCCAGCAACAAAATTATCATCTCCAAAAATTTCTTTAAACTTCTCGAGAGCTTCTTCATCAGACTCAGCTTTTACTGATCTGAGAGTATTTGAGTTATACGCATGTGCATAATACTTTTTCATTATAATGTCTCCAATGTATAATTATTTTTAATCACAAAGTCAAATTTGCATTCATCATACTTTATAGCTGCTTTGTCCCTTTGTCTCACTTCTACTGAAGAAATGTTATCACGAAGAACAGCACATTTTTTTCTAAAAAAATCGTTACAAGGAACCATTAAAATTTTAATATCGCACATCTTAAAATAATGTGTTTCAGGAAGCAAAATCCAATCAAAAATAAAATTTTTAGAATTATCTTTGAGCTTGTCATCAATAATCTCTTTCATCTTATCCCACATCAAAGTTGTAACCATTTTTACTTCAAGTGTCTTATTCTGATTATTAAAAATAAAGTTAGCCAGCTCTTTTCGATCAGTAGAAGATACTTCAATATCAAGTTTTCTTTTTATTAAATCTTGAACTTCTTTATCATCTAATGTCCGGTGCCCGATAGAATCGAAATCGATATATTCAAAATTATCTCCAAACTTTTTAATCAGTTTAGAAAGAGTACTTTTTCCGGAGCCGCTTTTACCTGTTATTCCAATTATCATCTTTTAGCAACTCCTTTGATTTATATGGAAGATACTGGTCTACAGGAACTCCGTTCTTCATAAATGTGTAGATCATAGTAGAAGAGATTTCTGAAAATTTAGCCCTAAAATAGATAGTCTCTATTTCATCATCTTTGAATTTTGCGTACTCATCGTTAAACTGAGCAAGAGCTTCTTCATAGTTATAATCCATGTTATTTCTAATACCACGGATAATATAGCTACAATCCTGCTCATGAGCTATTCTTGCAGGAAATGTATCGTTTGAAATGATAATGCCAACTCTATCATAGTAAGGCTTGTCTTTAATAGTCAGCTCAATACATTTTTTACAGATTTTAGGGTCAAAGCGACGCTTTTTCATAGGATTTTGAGAAATTACAATAATAATTTCATCAAATACATTTATTGCTTTTTCCAAAACTGAAAGGTGCCCGTTTGTAAACGGGTCAAAACTTCCAGGATATAAAGCTCTTACAAGTTCTTTAGGCATACTATATTTCCTCCATACCATATAAATGAAAACACCAAACAAACCTAATGTCATCGTCTTCATCAAAAATATATTCAGCATGAGGCTCTTTCACCCCAATATAAGGGCCCCACTTATGCCATCTCCATCCACCATTCTCTGGCTGAAATTTCTTAACAATCGGGTGCAGGCAAAGAACACATTTACCAAGGTCAATATCCATTTCTTTTTCAAGATTTTGATAATATTCAATTACCTGTGAAGCATTATCACATACACCATAATCACAGATATGAAAACGGTCACTAATATTAAAGGGATTATCGTCAATTATTTTTTCATTTATATAATTACTTACTATCCCATCAAGCTGCCCATTCATATAAATACCAGTAAAATCAGTTAAAGTATCTTTTACATCACTGAGAATATCTTTATTCTCTGGGTCTCTAAGCACATCTTCATAAGGACAAATAAGATCATCAATATTATGAATATAGTCCATATTAAAATCATCATGATATTTTTCTTTACAGTTTTTAATATGCTTATTATACTCTTCAATTTTTTCTGGTGATGTTGAAAGCTTAATTAAAATCAAAATAAAAAGTCTCCTAAATTTAATATTTATATTATAGACTAGAAGACTTTTATTATGTGAAAATTTTAAAATATTCTTAATACTTTTATGACTGGTCCTGAAGGTCTGGATGAATATAAGGAATTACTAGTTGGTCAATTCCTAATCTATAACCTTTATACATTTGCCAAGCTTCTTTATATTTTTCATATGGCATAACGATCATACCACTATTGATAATCATTAAAGACTGCTTGGACTTGATGTCAGTACATAAAACAATAATATCTTTGCCAGTAGCTTTAGCATATCCCAGCTCCCAAGCAGTTCCTGTACCTCCAGCAAAATTAAAACCGTTATAGATACAGATTACTATATCACATTCAGAAAGTGCTTTGACATCTTCATCGTAAACTTTCTTTGCCCAAACCTGATTTGGCAGGTCCCAAGCATTTTCAATTTTCATATCTTTTGGCGAATAAACTTTCTCTCCTTTTTCACGAAGAAAATTTACCACCGTGTCAATTCTTTTTTTAAGTTCATCAGAATGTAATGAACTGGCAAGATAAATTTTCATTGTAAGTTTCCTCCATGCTTTTTAAGCCTGAGTCTTGCTGCGATAAATATTCTCAGCAAGCAAGTAACCTTCCAGTTCCCAAACTTTTTCTTTAGCATTTTCAAATGCAATCTGTTCACCGATGTTTTTGTTAAAATTTTCCTTGCTTACACACGCTGATTCACCACGAACAGTAAAACCATTTTCAAGATAGAGATTACAAATAGTAGTTCTTCCATCTTCCAAAACAGTAAACTTTGCATCCTTGATTTTTGCGTTAATGTCTTCCTGAGTCAAATGACCTTTCATTATTTATTCTCCTTGGATTCATTATCCTTACTTTCAATACCAATTTCTACTTTATTTCCGATCTTAAGATTGACATTCTTGAGATGTTTTGAAATTGTTTTTACAAAAAAAGCAAAAGCAGCACAGCCAAGAACTACAATAAAACCGATAAAGAAATAATCACCAGCTCCAAAGTCATCTTCATAGTCTTCATAATCACTTTCAGTTGGTACTTCTACATAAGTTTCAAGTTCTTCATCTTCCATTATTTATCTCCAATTAAAATTTTAAAATTCCGTCAAGTTCACCTGCCTTTAAAAGAATACTTTCTACTAAAAAGTGAGTGTTATTTTCTGGGCCAAGGCTATCACCGAATTTATAAGCTACATCATTTTGAAGGTCTTTCAAACCTTTCTCACCATACTTTTTATAGCCATACTTCCAGTCTTCAAGAACATATCCTTTCAGAGCTTGCATCTTCTTTTCTCTAAGAATGTCTTCTGTCCAGCCATCCTGTCGCTTTTTTCCTTTTTCAAGAATATCTTCTTTTTTAACTACATACTCAGGGCTATACTCTACTACATTATAGTCTGATAAATTAAAAGGTTTTGAAGTTACCCAAAAGTCTGCATGAGCAATTAAAGCGGCGTCTACTTCATTATCAGCTTCGACATGAGTAACATTATCGCAGTTTCCAAGCGGATTGAAATAAGTTACTGTATAAATCATCACTCTTCGTCTCCTTTATACTTGGTCTGAAAAGCCTCTTCAATTTTCTGAATTGTTTTCTTTACCTGATAAAATGCACTTTCAGCATCCCACAAAGTCCAATAATATGAATCATAGCTGTCACAATACTCATGCCAGGTAATACCAAAAATATAAATTTCACCTTCCTTAAATTCAGTATCTTTAAGGCTGTCTAAAGAAGTATCTGAGCTTTTTACATTGCTTAGGTCATTATCAAAACTAACCTCGCCATCTTCAATATAATATTTCTGTAAAAGATTCAAACAATCAATAAAATCTTCTTTTTTACCTGTATACTTAAGTGAGTAGCACATACGGGTATCGTCTGTAATTCCTTGAATAATTCTTGGATTATCATTAACATTATATCTCTTAAGGTACTCTTTTAACTTGAGTTCTTCTTCATGCTTTAAACAAGCCTCTTTAGTAGTAAACTCCTGGTCATCATTAGAGATATATTTGTTAATAGTTTTCTTGACAATTTTCTTCTCTGTAACTGTTTTCATTTTTATCCTCTTCCTATTACCAATTCCACTCGTTATAATCAGGTTTTATATTGTCTTCAACCAAACATAATTTTCCAGTACTATTAATAAAGGCAAGATCAGAATGAGCTATCGAAAGTTTTTTGAGTTCCTGAACAGGTATATTGGCATATATTGGTTCAGGTGTTAAATTTACTTTAATATCCTCAAGAGAAATATCATAGTTAGCCGGTGTAATATATTTTTTCATAATTATACGTAATCAATAATAGTATCAGTAGGCTTTATTTCAGAGCCTAGCACAATCTCTTCTCCATCAGAGCCATCTCGTTTTTTAATTTTCATTTTTTGAATACCCATAAAAGTCCATGTTTTTCCATTCTCATCTGTAGCATCAAAAACTGTTTTGTGCAAAGGCTCAACGAAAGTTTTGAAACCAGTCATGGAGTGCATATCATCAGTATCAGAGCCATCTTTATAAATATTATAAAGAACTGGGTCCTGACCAGAAGGATTAAGAACTGAATCAATAGAACAAAGTCTCATCTGTAAAGATGAGAAGTCAAAAGTAGCAAGACGATAATGTTTTAATCCGCAATCCTTGTCAAGTTTTTTAGAAATTTTATTCATAACTTAAATACCTTTATATATTATAGATAAATAAATAAATTTTTAATGTAAAATATTTGCTTTCATTTGCAAAATATCTATGTATTCTTTAGCTTTTACAGGGTCAGATATATGTAAATAAACATCTTTATATTCATCATATGATTTGATTTTAAGCAGATTACTATAAACCTGTTTTGAAATCTTTCCTTCCCCAAGCAACCTCGCCGCTGCTGATAAAGCTAAAGTTTTATATTTCTTTTTTTCATTTTTCTGGATCTTCTTTTTCTGCATTATCGTCCTTCTTTACTCGCTCTGTAAATGTAATACCACGTTTCTGGTAAAGACCATTCATGCGGCTTGCCTGACAGCCTGGAAAGCCTGTACCTTCAATAGGCAAAGCTCCAAGATACTGGCACCATTTGCAAGTCCACTGATTAAATTTTCCTGAATATCCTGAAACCTGAGACCAGTCAAAAGCTTCAGCCTCTTTAATACTGTTAATATAAAAAGTCTGAATAACATCCCGTAAATCAAAAGCTGTATATTTCACCTGCTTCAAACAGGCTAATGCGTCTTCTACATCTGTAAGACCTTCTTTTTTATGGTCACCAAATGGGAAGAATACATAAAGTTTTATACGCTTTTCAATCTCATCTTCATTCCAGCCGCGCTGCTTACCAACTAAATAAGCGTACAGCATAAGCTGTTCTTTATATGAAGAAGCACTTATTGTCTTTGGAGTTTTATAGTCTCCGATAATAACCTCATCGCCTTTATCAAGAAATAAGTCAAGATAACCCATAAAATTCTTGCCTTCAATTTCGCCTCTAAACTCTTCCTCTTTTTTAACTTCGTAGCCTTCTTGTTCTTTTATAGCTACAAAATTTTGCCAAAAATACTTAAGTCTTCTAAGTGCGATATACATCGGATATGCATCTGGAACTGTATCACGAGTACAAGGATTACCATCTTTATCTAGGATAACTTGACCATTATCGTCAAGTGCATAGCCATTTTCATTGAATTTCATAGTATCCAGATTTTTAACATTATGCTCTTTGATTTTACTGTCCATTAAAGCTAATGCATCAGTGTCTGAGATACCTGTATAAAAATTCTCAGCAGTCTCATGAAGAGCAAGACCCTTCTCAGTAACTGCTGATTTGCTGGTATCTGAAGAATCAAACTTCTTTATATACTGTAAATAATATTTAAGTTTACATGTATGAAAACATTTAAGTCTACTATTTGAATAATTTTCTGCCATGTGTAAAAGAATAACCCATAGCTAATTAAGTAGTTAAAAATATTTCGCCATTCTAAAAAGTATATACTAAATCTTTATATTGTAAGGAATTCTTAATTGAATACAACTAGAACAAAATTAAGAAGTATTTTCTCAGTGGATAAGCAAAAATATATTGATCTTGCTAAGGTACAACGATCAATTTTATTAACTATTTCCCTAATGTCAATACTTTATATCGCGTCAGACATAGAGATTTATAAATCTTGTGGTTTGACTGCATATCAAGCAGTAAACGAGTGTTTTGGATTTAGATGCATTCCTCTTGCTTTTTATGCAATTTATCATTTTATAACTAAATTTCAAAAAAGGTGTATTTATGTAATTGCTCCTATTTTGGCATTTATGGGCGTTCACATAGTTCAATGGTCGATAATAGGATGTTTAACAAAATTACCGGATATTCAATACTCTAGAGAAGGCTTTATTGTAATTCTTATTGCTCTATCATTTATAGGCTATACAACATCACCGAAAATTTTTATACCTGGGCTTTCTTTGTATTTCGTCAATTGTGTCAGTGCTTATATTATTGTGAAAAATACTACAAATAAAATAGCTCCATTAGACCAGTATATTACGATTGGTTTTCCTCTAGCTCTTGGCTTTGTTTTAGCACTAATGCAGCTTCATAAAAACTGGCTAGAAAAAGAGTCTTTATATGAAAAAACAGAGGACCTTGCATTTAAGGATGCTTTAACTGGAGCTTATAATAGAAATTATATGCAAAATAACCTGATTGATGCTACTGACCATTTTAAGTTTTCTGGAAGTATAGCTATTGTAGATATTGATGATTTTAAAAAAATAAATGATACTTTCGGGCATCTTGAGGGCGACAATAAATTAAAGCAGCTTGTAAATACAATTACTTACAATATTCGGTCTACTACTGATTGTGTAGTACGATATGGTGGAGAGGAATTTCTTATATTTTTTAAGGATTGTTCTGAAAAAGATGCTATGGCTATTTGCAGAAAAATATTAGCTATGGTGCATGAATTTGGATTTTCTTTTTCTGGTGGGCTCAGCTTTATAAATAAAGAGCTGTTAGTAAAAGATAACTTAAAGTTAATAGACTCTTATTTATACTATGCTAAAAATAATGGAAAAAATCAAATAATTTCTTCTAGTCATATGAAATATATATTTGCTAATAAAAAATAAAGCCCTGAAGCTAATCAGGGCTTTTATATTTTATTTCTTTTTCCGCCAAAGATCAAACCATCTGTCCATACCTTCTTCAAACTTTAAGGCATGAAAAGTATAATCTTTTTTAAGCTGTTCCATTTCTTCAGCATTATCTTTATTTCCAATAAAGTCTAAACGCTGTTTATAAAGTTCTTCTTCTGTTTCTTTTAAGCTCATTTTGTTTTCCTCTTATATTCTTCATAGTTTTCGTTACATTTAGCAGCAATTTTTAGTGCTTCTTCATGTGTACAATTTACAAAGTATCTGTGCTGATAATAGTAATACCAAAACCAGTCCCACTTCTTGGCAATTCTTAGATAATGCCAGAACATTCTAAAATAATACATTTTATGACGTTCTTGAGCTCTTTCATAGCATCTACAGTCTGGGTCATTCTTTTTTACAAACAAAAGTGTTGCCCATTTCTTGGCAAATCTCTTTTTCAATTACTTATACCTCGCTGGGCTTTCCACTCAGAGAAAGTTAAACAAGTCCCATTTGGTTTCATTATAGGCATAAGGCCATAGGAATTACCAGCTACTTCACCATAATATAAGACGTCTGAAAATGTATCAACATAAACACAGGTAAGACCAGTACGAACTATGAGTTTTAAGTTACAGAAATCATATACTGTAATAGGTACAGCATTTTCTGAAGAAACTGGATTTCCGTTCAAATCAACATACTTTGGTTTTCCACAACTTGTAGAAATGAAAATCAACATTACTGCTAGAATCATCCAAACCTTTTTCATTTTAATTCTCCATTTCGCAATAATCATAAGTCGGACTATGCCAGTCAGTATCGCCATATTTTCTTACGACAATTCTTTGATTTTCCTTATTTACTGTTATCGGCCTATCTGCATCTTCTGGATTAAAATAATAAAAATCATAAATCTTCCCAGAATTAGAAGGCTCATGTTTCCATTCACCTTTACCCTGTGCTAGCCATTCCGCAAGTTCTTTATTTGTTATATTATTATTCATTTCTCCACCTTGCATCCATAAGGATATACAACTTCGTCACATTCATTATAACAATTAAAATAATATTGCAACTTATCTTTTTCAAGTGAGGTATAGGCACTATCACTTGCAAGCATAATTTCAACTTCTCGTTTAGTATGTTTTTTAGTCCACCCTCTTGCAATAGCCATTAATTTTACATCATCCATTCTTTAATTCACTCCATCTTATAGTAAGAATTTCAGCTAGTAACTCATCACCCATACCATATTTGCCAAAACTGAATCCATCTGTCATCTCAATAAGAGCAATTTCACCTTTATTTGTAATGCCAACGTCAAGACAATAAGCTGAAGTTCCTTCTTTATTTTCATCGGCCATTTTTTGAACCATCTTGAAAAGTTGTTCTCTATATTTTATGTAATCATAAGGATTATGATTGCTATAATGATAGCAGCCTCTTGATTTCCCATTTACAATGGGACATCTATATTCTGAAGTAAAATGAATTACATCTGAGCACCAAATCTCTACAGTATTACCAGCGCCATAAACATTCTGACCTAGATCATCAATAGTTTCACAAACAAATCCAGTAAATCTTTTTAAGTTATTTCTAGGCTTAATAAAAATAGGTTTTTTTAATGAACCTTCCAAGTAGATTTCATTACGAATATCTCTCATTGTAGAAGGCCAAACATTTCTAAGTAAATACTTTCTAAGACTTTCAGGATAATCACAATAAGAATATTCTATCCCAAGTTGTCTCATAGCAGCATACATGGTTTTTATATCACCTGAGATAAAATCATCTTTTGTAATTTTTAATTTATTCTGGACAACTTGTTTTCGATAAAAAGTTTGATAGTTTCCTTCACCAAAATATCTAGCTAAAGCTTCTTCTTCAGGTCCAAACTTAGAATTGTCCATTAATTGCAAATAATTCATCAAGCTTACTTTTTATTTCTCCAAATCAAATATACAATAAAAATTTGTATACCAACCGCCCATATCGGCAAAACTAAAGTTTTTTCTTTCATCTGCAAGGTGGACACCGTCAAGTTTGTAACATTTACAGTTCCCATCTCTTATTAAAATTTCTCGGTCGTCTGGGACTCCTCGTAATGCTTCTTTTAATTCACCAATTGTTTTAATCATGCTTACCCCATTATATCATAAAAGTATTTCTTTAGCAGTTCCATTTATAATGCATATAGCTATTCCCAACAAAATTATAATACATAGAAATATAAAAACTATTGTAAGGATAACAGACTCAAATCCATATGTATCTCGGATGCAATCATATAAACAATATAAACACCAAATTAAAAAAGTAATTGTACATAAAGTTGCTACCCATATAAGAGTTTTAACTAAGATAAATTCTAACATTACTGTCTTCCCATATATTATGTACAGCTTCTAACAAAATAGCCAAGAGGGCTAATACGCCCTTTAGTACCGCTAATAGTTTTCTTAGTAGTTTCATGAAAGCCTTTCCAGCCAAAATCATGTCTATCCATTAAGTTATGTGCTGCTACAAGACTTGAAAGCATGTTCCTATGATGTTCTTTTAATACATTTATTCTTTCAGAATCAGTCTTACACTGATTCAAATCAAGCTGAAGATTCTCCATTTCTTTTTTATATTCTTCTTGTTCATTTACTTCCATATATTTTCCTATTAGTTACCCTTGGACTTTCTATCTTTTATAAAAAAGTGATGACAAGTTAAAAAAGGTATATATTCATTATCAGTAGTAATCATAATATATTGATGACTATTATAAGGAGCTTCAGGCCTAATAAAATCTTTAACTGTGACCCAAGTATCTGCAATTTCATCAATACAAACAGTATCACCTTTTTTAAGTTGATGACCATACTTGAATGTTTCTAAAGAGCTGGTTGGGTCATACATTTGTTTTTCTACTTCCATTTTTCTCTTCCCTTTTTAGTTCTTTTCTAAATTTTTTAGAATAACTTTTAAGAATACTGTAAACGATTTCAGTATTTACTTGGCTTGATGGAGCTGAATAAGCTACATACCAATTTTCACCCAAAAGATAATCTTTCAAAAATTTAAGTGCCAGATTAGAATCAATCGGAGGCGGGAGCATATTGTTTGGATCCTGATTAGCATTAAGCCAGTCTAAGAACAAGCTATTAGTATTTTCAGCCTTTGCTTTCTTTATCTTTATTATTTTACAAACCAGCCAATAAAAAATTGAGATTATAAAAATAATTGTTGATAATGCACAATAGCATGGGCTAAAAATTATGTAAGGAAAAACATTAAATATATCAAAATCACCGTTATGTATAAATGTTGATCTTAAGGCCTGTCTATAAGTAATGTTTATGTCCTTTGTCATTTTATCAGAAAGCCACATTTCAAATACGGTAATAAAATAACATATAGACCAAACAATAACCATTACTGTACAAAATACCCATTGATTCCCATTATTACAAAAATCAATAAAATTGTGCCAATAGTTTAACATCATTTCAGCCCTCTAATTATATTTTATAGATTTTCATCTGTTAGCTTTTGCTTTTTTCCAGATGCTCTTTTTCTTTATCTTCGCCTGTATACTCTTCCAGCCAAGCTGGAGTAAGAACTCCGCACTTGTCATAAAGGAATCTGAACCAAGATGATGTAGTAGACGCAATAAGTGCATCATTAGCTTTGAACCAATAAGGCCAATCTGTACCTTTAATTACAAATGGCTTGAGAGGATTAGCAAGCATAGATGTTGCAAGTTCAATATCCTTTGGATCTGCAATCATACCAGTTTTAGTAACAACCCAATTTTTAAAAACATCTGCATTCTTTGGTGTAAGTGCCTGAATAAGCCCTGCTTCTCTTTCTGGAACAGTTACCCAATTTTTTATAACAGGCTCAAGATCTTCTTTTAAAATAAAGCAAGTTTTTCCATAACGGTCAACTTCACTTCTACAAATGTCTGTATCGAACCAGTTTCTTTTATAAGTATGACACTCATATATTTCATAAAAACTGATATTAAGTAAAGTGCGACCAAAATAGTATCTGTTTACTTCAATAAAATTTGATGTCAGATCTTTATAGGTTGCACCAATATAAACTTTACCTTCTTTTCGAAGCTCCTGAGCTTCATACCACTGTTTTAATTTTGGGTCTCGTGTTGTACTAATTCTCATTTTAATTCTCCTTTCTTGTATTTTTCGATGTATTCTTCATATACAGCTCTTGCTTGCCAATCTGTATATTCATCGCCATTTAAACAATGATCAAGAGGAAACTTAAGAAGAGATTCTACATCTGTAATTTCACTTCTAAGTTCTTCTTTATGCTCTTCTACTTCAGCCTTTTGAGCATCATTGGCTTCTTTTGCAGTGAGGAAAGCTTTATCAAGACGGACACCAGAAGTGCCTCCAATCCTTCTAAATCACATTTGGCTGAGTCATAGCCTTCTTCATAGCCGCACTGATGAATCTCATCAAACAGCTCAGAAGCCAAATTTTCAAGCTCTGTAGGTGAGAGGTCTTCAATCATATAGATTGTGCATAGATTTTCAAAAACCCAGTTTTTCCACTCTTTCTGGTTCTCTAGGTCCTGCAGCCCCCAATTGATCTTTGTTTCTGGCGCTTTAGTTAATTTTACCATATTAAACCTCAAAATAAAAAACCTTTATCTATATAATAGATAAAGGCTTTAATATTTTATGAAAAATATAATTTTTTAATATTGCTTATTTAATATTATTTTTAATATCTCTGAGTGCTCTCAATTTGTCAATTTGAATAAGCTGCTTTTGAAAGATTTCATCAGCAACGTCTTCTAATGACACTAGCTCCGTATCAGTCATTTTACTCCACCCTTTTTCATCTGCTGCTTTACGTAATATTACATCTGCTATAGCTTTTTCAGACTTTGCCCAGATAGAATTATCCACTCTAAGTGACATAACTAAAAAATTTCTAAAAGTATTCAAAAGCAAATGACGTATAGTATCATTAAGTCCAAACCTTGTACATTGAGAGTTAATCGTATCATAGCCTTCTAGCCAAGAAATATCATTTGAATAGCTAAACCAGTCGCAAAGCATTTCAATAAGGTCTACTAAGTCCATCTGAGTAGACGGGTCTTCAAAATGCTCAGGATGGTGAGAATTTATACTGTAATGATGTTCCAATACCTCTTTATACCTGCGCATTTTATCATAATATTTTTTAGTTCCATATGGGTATCTAGGCTCCTGGTCCATAGCTAGCCAGCCTGAATATTCAGGCTCGGTTAACTTAGAGCTATCATGATTAGCACCTCTAGTGGCTAGAACTGAAGCAAAAAATTCCATTTTAGATTTAACTCGATTTATATGCTCTAGTGTATATGAGGAAGTGGAACTATTATAAGTTTCCATTATTTTAAATTAGTTTTCTATTAAAAAGGTACCTTAAAGGTACCCTTAAAGGTACCCTTAAAGGTACCCTTAAACTAAGCTAAAATAATGTTAATTCCAATCTTCATCAGTTGTATTCTTAACTGCTTCAATAAGAGCATTTATACAGTCACAATACTTTACAATATCCTGGTCTTTACTTGTAAGAAGCATTGCCTGAGTAATAACAGCTCTTACAAGGTTTTTAAGTGATTCTGGCTTATCAAAAGCAAATTCCTCAGCAACCAAAAGAGCTGTAGTATATGTAGCTGGAGTCGTAGGCTTCTGAGCTATAAGATCACTATATCTCAACCAGCGTTTCTTTGCATCTTCTGCATACCAGCCAATCTTTTCAACATCCTGAAGAGCTTTTTCACTTCTGGACATTCCTTCTTCAGCTTTACTTCCAAAGCGATACAAATACTTTAACTGGCCAATATCAAGAGCAATAATTCCTGGAAGTCCCTGAGTAATGACATCCAAAAGTTCAATACATTCTGGATGCAGCCTATTGTCTGACACTACCTTCTCATAATGAGAAGGATGATTTACCATGTTGTCTTCTGTAGTCAATTTATCCTCCAAACTTTAAAAAGAATAACTAATTCTTATTATGAATAATATTGAAGTTTTTAAAAAAATTTTAAATAAGCATTTACAAGAAGCAAATGCTAAAAATAGTATAAGTTCACCAGTTAGTTTAAGTAATTGGCGTGGTACTGGTAGAGAGCTAGCTGACTTATTAGCTGAGTATCTTACAGACCCAACTTTAACAAAATTTGATAAATCTGACTTTGAAGCAGAAGTTTATCCAAAAGTTACTACAGATATGGGTACATTTACAGGTGATGAAAGTTGCCCTACTTGGAAAACTATTCAAAATGCAGCATATGCTGTAATGAGTGGAGCAATACCTGGCTTAAAAGACCCAGAAGATATTTCTTCAAAGATAAATATAGTATCTCAAAATATTTTAAAAGCTATCTGTGGTTTTGACCCTGGATTCAATCCTGATGACCTTTCTAGTGGTAGCTTGAGAGGTTCTGCATATGGTGGAATATGGGAACTACAAGATGAAAATGATGGACAAAAATTTTCTGATAACTGGAGTGACATATATACATTATTTCATGATAATGGAGTTCTTTATAACCATGACTTACAAACAGACCTTATTAAATATGGAAGGGTTCATAGAGCTAATGTTATAAAAGAAGACGATAAATGTAAAAATATTGCAATTTCAATTGCTGAATATATGCCAAAAATTGAAGAATTTTTTGATCTTTTTACAGGCATAGATAGAATGTATTGTATAGATACAAATAAGATAGTTGAACTAAAAAATTTTGTAGAGGACAATAGCGAAATTTTTTCTATAACTCCATTACTTGTAAATATCTTAGACTTAAAAGGATTTTTATATAGAATAGGTACTGATGCTAGAAACAAATTAAAGCAAGCAATTAAAACATCCCATTTTCTAAGCCTTGAAGACTTTATTCGTCAATGGAAAAATATCTTTGGTACAAAAGATGAAATTGATTTTACCCCAATCTATCGTGAATTATATGATAAAGTAGAAGCTCGTATAGCTGCAGAAGAAAGAAAAAATAAACAAAAAGCAGAAGAAGAAGCTAGAAAAGAAGCAGAAGAAGAAGCTAGAAAAAAAGCCTCTAAACAACACGAATTTGACCTTGTTGACCAATACATAAGAAGTTATCGCGCTAGTCAAGCTCTAGATAAAGAAGCAGAAGATAATGGTGCTGTATTTAATGCAAAAAATGGCAGATATGAAAAAGATGGTCGTCCTATTAGAACTAAAACACCTGACTTTATAGGAGACTGGCTTGATAGACAAAAATATAATAGGCAGCATCTTAGTTCTGAAGAACTTTCTGACTTCTTAAGAAGTAAAGGATTATAAATAAAAAGCCTGACTTAAGTTAGGCTTTTTTATTTTTACATTTTATCAATGTGGAATTCTCTTCCACGCAATACTTCTTTTCTAGGCTCTGAATTTCCAGAGAACCATTTATCAAGCATTGCCATAGCTTCTTTATCTACTTCAAAAGATTTAAATAATTTTGACAAGTCGCCTTCTTTTTCCAAAACCTGATTAAACCAAGATTTTTCCCAAGAACCAAGCCCTTTCAAATACTTATAATCAAGGCTCTTTTTCATATCTGACTTCTTTGGCATGCTGAAGAAATAATCTTCAACTTTATTGTTTTTCATGCCTAAAAGTAAAGGTGTTTCAAGTCTACAAATGCGGCCATCTTTAAGCATCTTTGGGGCAATTCTAGCAAAAATATTTATTACAAGACCTGCAATATCACAACCATCTGGGTCTTGATCTGAAAGAATAACAACTTTCTCATAGGTCATATCACAGTCAGGGTCAGCAAGGTTTATTCCCAAAATATTTACCAACTCATTGATTTCCTGATTAGCCATAAATGTAACAGGTTTAACACCATAGATATTCATAGGCTTACCTTTCAAGAAATAAAAACCATGATTATTACGGCCAAGAATAGGAATCATAGCTGAACCTGCAGAAAATCCTTCTGTAATAAAAAGATACTTTTTAGCAGATTTTCCAATAGGTGGAAAATACTTTTCAGATTCAACTTCTTTCTTTGTCTTGTTAAGTTTTGCTAAATTCTTCTTCTCAGCAAGTTCTTCTTTTGCTTTGAAAATATCTGTAATATTTTCAACAAGTTCTTTTTCTTTTAAAACTTTGGCTGAAAGTTTATCAAGGTCAATATTATTTGCATTTAAGAATGTTGTAATATCAGCTTGAGAATTTGTAAGTTTTTCCTTTGTTTGAGAATTAAAAATACAATTAGAGAAGTTCTTAAAAAATACTGTAAAGCCTAAACGATTCTTAATATCTGCAGGCTTAATATTCTTAAACTTTTTAGATACTTTATCACGGATATTTCCAGCAACAGTATTAACAATATACTCAATATGGTTTCCACCTTCTGGAAGATAAATACCATTTACATAACTTAAAATATAAGGCTCATCTGTTGGATAAATACAGATATAAGCGTTTGGCTCTTCAAGCATTACTGCTGGACTTGGGAATAAACTTGTAAAGTCCTTTACCTTGAAAACAATCTTTTCACCATTAAAAGTAAATGTACAATTTGGATAGAACCAAGATAAAAATTTAAGTCTTGTTTTAACAAGATTGATCAAATCAGTTGAAAACTCTTTAACTCCGAATTTAGCAAAATCTGGAGAACTTGTAATCTTTGTTCCTGTTTTAGCTGTTGGCGTAAGTTCTGTATGTTTTTCTTTTGTAAGATTATCTTCACAGACAATCTTCATTTTACCTTTACCATCACAAGTAACACACTCAAACTTTTTAGAAAAAGCGTTCAAGCCTTTAATACCTACACCATTCATTCCAATAGTATCACGGTCATCGTCAGAAAAGTTTGAACCTGTCATAAGCTTACAAACAGCATTTACACATTCCCATTCACCTTTATCATCTTTTCTAACTGGAATACCCCGGCCGTTGTCTTCAATAGTAAAAGTATCTTTAGAAATAGTAATAGCTATTTTATTGGAGTATTTCCAATCTGTTTTAATACCTTCATCAATAGCATTATCGATTGCTTCATCTACTACTTTTCTAAGTGCTGGAGTGAAAAAAACCTTTTTATAACTTAGTGTATCGTTCTCATCAAGGACCCAAACCATATTTTCACCCAAAGCCATAGAACCAAGCCACATACCTGGGCGACGTCTCAAATGTTCAATAGGGTCTAGGGATTCAATACGATTATCTTTCTTTACAGTTTTTGACATTTATAAAAATACCTCAATTTTATTTTTTAATAGCCTTCTCTAAGTCAACTAGGTCTTTCTTCCAAATACTTTCAGGAGTTTCAAGCTTATAAGCTTCAAGCTCTTTTATTTTTTCATCCCACTTTTTCTTAAACTCTTTAGCTTTATCTTCCGTAATTGAATAAAGTGGCATAGAAATAAGCTTATCAATATTGACATACTTTTTCTTTTTCATAAGAGCTTCAATATCAGCTTTTTTAGCTTTCATATTGATAGTATCTTTTATGACTTCTCCAATAAATCTTACAGCTTCTTCTAAGTCTTGAGCTTCCTTTTCAAGGCGAGCAGTCTCCGATACTAAACGCTTTTTAAGATATGTAATTTTAATCTTATAATAAGCATTAAAAATGTCTTCTGCTGATTTGAAGTCATCCTTAATATCATTATTCTCACCAATACAAGTAAGATTCTCTGTAAACTTACCTACAAGGCCCAAATCACTAAAGATCTTTTCTTTACTTTTTTTAGCTTCATCAGCAGATAAAGTTACTTCAAACTTGAACTTATCATCATCGGAATAATCGACAAATTTATCGATAATATCTTTATCTCGAAGTTTTTTCAAGAAAGTACGATACTTCTCGAGAGTGTAAAAATTACCAAGATTATCAACCATAGGAAGTTCATCTATAATGACTTTCTTACCATTTATTTCAGCAAGACCTTTAACTTCCCAAACATTTGGCTCAAGCTCTTTTACAGTTCCTCTGAAATCATGCCAGTATGGAACAAACCATTCTTTTTTTAGTTTCTTACCATCAAGCTTTGCTTTAACTGCTGCAATCATATTATTTATATCACGAGCAGCAATATCATCAGCAAATCCTTTTCCGATACCGGTTGAGCCATTTACTAAAAGTAGAGGGATTACAGGAACATAAAAGACTGGTTCAATCTCAGCATTTTCAAACTCCTGAGAAACCAAGTTCTGGTCATCAGCTTTAACAAAAAGCTGGTCAAAGTAATCAGCAGGTCTGGCAAAAATATATCTAGGGGCAGAAGCTTCTGGAATAAATCTTGTTCCAAAAGAGCCTTCACCTGTAAGAATAGGAAGATTATTTGCTCCTGAAAAACTTTGTGCTCTGGTAACAATAGTACCATTCATTGAAGCATCACCATGTAAATAGCCAGATGCTTTAACTACTTCTGATGTAAGAGCAGTTACTTTAAGAGTCGACTTAATATTTTTCTTTCGTATTGTATAAACAAGCTTGCGTCCACTATTCTTTAGGCCGTCGATATAAGATGGATGAGCTCGATAATTTGAGTACAGTGCAAAATCACTGTACTCATTATTTAGAAATTCTGAAATATTCATTTAACACTCACGTGTCCAATGAAATCCACCAGCTGTGTTCTGACGGCCTGCTAGAACATGTGCAATATTAGCTGTTGTTGTATTGATCATCTTTGCTGCAGCATATACGCTGTCAAAGACACATCTCAATTCTACACATCTAACTTTTACTGCAGGCTGACAGCTATTTCTCAATCGCCATTCAGGATTATTATGTGTACCCTTCATGCTTTTTGAAATAGTGTTCTTTTCTTCTTTAGTTTTAACTACAATCTTTTCTTTCATAATTTTTTAGAATAACTCATTTCAGCCTAATTTATATAAGATACGCACAATTTTTGTGTGGAGGTTTATTTTGCAATATAATATTTTTAATACTGATTGTATCAAAAAAATGCAGTCAATGCCTGATAATAGCATTGATCTGATCGTAACTGACCCACCTTATAATATCGGCTTTAATGCTTCTCATAATATGGAAAATATTGATTGGGATAAGCGCTCTGATGAAGAATTTTATAATTTTAATAAAGCTTGGATGTCAGAAGCCTTTAGAATCTTAAAACCAACAGGTACTATGTGGATGTTCACAGGTCCAACTAAAATTCCAGAAATTTTCAAAGTAGTTGATGAAGTTGGATTTACAAATCATTTAGAGAACTGGACAATTTATGCTCGTGGAAAGGGCAGAGGCAGCTCTAAAAAATTAAAGTCTCTACGCGAAGATATTTTACATCTTACAAAAGACCCTAAAAAATTTACTTGGCATTCAGTTGAATACCTTAGAGAAGTAGTTGCTCCTTTTGTAAAAGATGGTAAACCTAGAGGATGGGTTCTAGACCAAGCAACAGGTATGAGAGTACGATGGACTGGAGCTGGAAATGTGTGCTTCTTTACAGCACCAACATTTAATTCTATCTCTGAGCCACAAATCCACTCCTGTCAAAAACCAGTTCTTATGATGACTGAACTTATTATGTATTCTTCAGATAAAGGAGAAACTGTTTTTGACCCATTTATGGGAAGTGGTTCAACTGCAATCGCAGCATCTCTAGCAGATAGAAATTTTATAGGATGCGAACAAGAAACTGATATGTTCAAAAAAGCAGAAAATTGGATAAATACTTTTAATGATGAAACAACTCGTTTAAGAAAGGGTTATGAAGAATATACTGCAAAACACTTATCCTCAGATGAAAAAAATTTTAAATTTGGATTTGATAAAAGAGAAATAATGCCAAAATAAAAATAAAAGCCTGATTAAAACCAGGCTTTTTATTCTACATAAAAATAAATATTAAGATTATTATTTTTAACTTCCCATTTTTTAAGTATTACTGACTTATCGATATGCTCTCTAATTAAAAAAGTAAATCCTGGTATTAAATAAATAATAAAAGGATTATCTTTTATTTCAGGAATACTCATTATATAATAGTTTTCTTTGCAAGAAAAATAATTATATTTTGTTTGATTTTGTTTTTGAAGTTTCTGTATTAAATTTTTAGAATATCTTGCTTGCTCTGGTATTTCTGTTACCCAAGTCTCAGAAGCATTCAATTTCATACCCATATTAAAGCAATTCCAGCACCAATCAAAATAATTTTTATTCCAAATGTCTAGCTTATTATAAGTATCTTCCATTATTTTTCCTCAGCTATCTGGTTTAATTATAAATTTCGTAGATCACAATATACAAAGTGTCTCCATCAGACATATGGTAACTTACACCAAATCCTTTGAAGCCATTAACGTCATAAATTACAAGTTTGAATTCACAGGTTCTGTTTGATATTAAATATTCCCAATCTCCAATGCTTGCCGTAAACTTATCACCAGTATCCTTAAGTTTGAATCCTACGCAGCATGATGGACCGCTACCAGTATCATAGAATAAATAGCCCTTAATTGACTCTAAAGAAGTTGCATTCATGAATTCAATTTTATCAAGTTCCTTTACTTTAAGAGTGATAGTTTTTGATTCATCAGCAAATACGCTGAATACAAGGCCTGTCATTAAAATAAGAAATACTAAAAATTTTTTCATAAATTCCTCCAAATATAAAAGTCTACCTGAAAAGGTAGACTTTTTAATCTAAGCTAATACTTAGTCTTTTACAGTATATTCAGCTGTTGTTCCATTGTCAGCCTGAGCTGAGCCTGTCATATTCTTAAATGCTTCAGTAAAGTCTGATGCATCAGTAGAATTTGGCTGTGGATTTTGCTTATAAACTTCTTCAGCTATTTTGTAAGAAGTTTGCTGTAAAGTTTCAAACTTTGATTTAATCAAATCATCATCTGTTCCTTTAAGAGCTTCTTCAAGTTCAGAAATCTGTTTTTCAAGAGTTTCTTTATCTGAAGCTGAAATTTTGTCTTTAAGCTCATCCAAACTCTTCTTTGAGTTTGCAATCATACTCTCAGCCATATTACGTGTATCAATAGCGTCTTTACGCTTTTTATCTTCAGCAGCATGTGCTTCAGCATCAGCTTTCATTCTTTCAATTTCTTCTTTTGAAAGATTTCCACTATTAGATACTGTAATTTTCTGTTCCTTTCCAGTGCCAAGGTCCTTAGCAGAAACAGTAAGAATACCGTTTGCATCAAGGTCCATAGCTACTTCAATCTGTGGCACGCCACGAGGAGCAGCTGGAATACCTTCCAAATTAAAGGTTCCAAGAACTTTATTGTCTCTTGCAAACTCACGTTCACCCTGACAAACAACAATAGTTACAGCTGTCTGGCCATCTGCTGCTGTAGAAAATATCTGAGTTTTTTTAGCAGGAATTGTAGTATTCTTTTCAATAAGCTTTGTTGCAACACCACCGAGAGTTTCAATAGAAAGTGAAAGAGGAGTTACATCAAGCAAAAGAATATCCTTTACATCACCAGCAATAACACCACCCTGGATAGCAGCACCAAGAGCAACTGCTTCGTCTGGGTTTACTGATTTATTACCTTCTTTGCCAAAAACTTCTTTGACAATTTCCTGAATTTTTGGAATACGTGTAGTACCACCAACCAAAAGGACTTCATCAATATCTTCTGGCTTAAGACCTGCATCTTTCAAAGCCTGAAGCATTGGCTTCTTATGACGTTCAAAAAGGTCATCCGAAAGCTCTTCAAATTTTGCACGTGTAAGGTCTTTATTCAAGTGCTTTGGACCAGTCGCATCTGCTGTGATAAATGGAATATTGATGTTTGTAGATGTCTGATTAGACAATGCAATTTTTGCATTTTCTGCAGCTTCACGAACACGCTGCAAAGCCATTGGGTCTTTAGACAAATCAATTCCTGTATCGTTCTTGAATTCACTAATAATCCAGTCTGCAATACGGTTATCAAAGTCTGTACCACCAAGATGAGTATCACCTGATGTAGCTTTTACCTCAAAAACACCATCACCAACTTCAAGAATAGTAACATCTGCTGTTCCTGAACCAAAGTCAGTTACTGCAATTTTCTTCTCGCTGTCAGAATCTTTAATACCGAAAGCAAGAGCTGCAGCAGTAGGTTCATTAATAATTCGTTTAACTTCAACTCCAGCAATCTGTCCAGCTGCCTTTACTGCATTACGCTGTTCATCATTATAATAAGCAGGACAAGTAATAACAGCTTCTGTCACAGGTTCGCCAAGATAAGCTTCAACAGCCTCTTTAGCTTTCTGAATATAAATTGCTGAAATTTCCTCTGGTGAAAGCTTCTTTACTTCACCATTCTCCTCAACTTCGATACGAACATTTGTTCCATTATCTACTACTTTATAAGACCATTTTTCTGCATCTGCCTTTATATCAGCAAATCTAGCACCCATACAGCGCTTTACTTGTAAGACAGTGTTTTTTGGATTTGTAGTTGCCTGATTTTTTGCAGCTTTACCTACAAGTCTTCCATTCTTTGTAAATCCAACAACAGAAGGTGTAGTTCTATCGCCTGCTTCATTAACTACAACAACTGGGTTGCCATTTTCCATTACGGCAAAGCAACAGTTTCCAGTTCCTAAATCCATTCCGAAAATTTTTCCCATAATTTTTCTTAAACTCCTTAACGAAAAATTCTATAAAGCTAGCTATAAATCCTACTTCCGGTTGTAGCGATTTATTTCTAAGCCTTATATAATTAGAATAACTTCTTAAAAATTGGAAAATTTTGTTGAAAGTTTATAAAAAGAAAGCTCTGGTTTTATCCAGAGCTTTCTATTATTAGAAAGCTGAACCTAGCCTAAGAATGTAATTACCTTTCTTGGGTTTAATAAGTTCTTCTTTTGAATTAAATTTTACTTTTTTTGACATATATTCACATCTTAAAGATATTTTTGATTTCATATCACAGTCTGAATCACCTGTGCTAAACCAGGTTCGTAAATGTTTATCCCAAAGCCAGTTACAAGATGGGCATTCTAGTGTTACATACATTCCATTACAACTATGAATTTCATCTCCAAAGTAGCCACCTTTAGAATAGTTTGTAATCATAAATTCTTTTGTGACATAAACTTCTTTAAAAAGTTTCTTACATTTTGGACATCTAATTGAATTTCTAAGTGTACCAGAAATTGCAGAGACTCTCTTTTTAAGAGAACTCAATTCTTTATTTTCAATTTCACTAATCTTCTTTTTAGTTTCTTTTAGCTCTTGTTTAAGAGCACTTTCATCTATTTCTTTTATCATAGTATTTATACAGAGCCTAGGAAAGGCTCTCCTTTATAAAAAAGATTTATATTTAATCGTTTAGCAGCTTGATACAACTCAGCTGGATTAGACCGCCAATAAACTTCTTTAAAATGAATTTCTTTAACTCCAAGACCTGCAAGATTTTTTAAGCACTGGTCACAAGGTGAAATATTTGTATATATTACAACTTGGTCCATTGGAATATTACATCCCTGTTTCAAAAGATTAAAGATAAGATTCATTTCAGCATGAACTTCATACTTAGTAGACCACTTACCATGAAGGTAATTAAAAAGATCTTTTGCTTTATCACCAACATAGTCAGTACAATTACGCATAGCTGAATAATCTGGCATAATTTTTAAGTTAAAGTTTCCCTCTGCAGCCCATTTATCAAGCTCGGAGTCAAAAAGAATATAATACTCTGTTTTATCTCCATTAACTACTTTCTTAAAAACTTCATCACAATTACGTGTTTTACTTGGAGTTCCATTATACCCAATACCAAGAAGTCTATTGTTATGAACAGCCGCAGCTGCAACATGACTTCCCTGACATTTAGACTGAGTACTCCAGGTCGCCAAAGTTTCAAAAATTAACTTTTCCATTTTTATGCCTTAAAATAACTCCAACCAAGCAATTTACAAAGAATCTTTTTATGATCTGCATGAAAAGCACTAGCTGGAAGGTTTTCGCACTGTTCTCCAGTAAGCCATACTACCTCTGCAGCATCATCGCCAGCTTTCGCTTTTTTCTCTAAAAGGTCAGGGCTGTTAAGGCTGCACTGCTTCCAAACATAAACTACACTTACAAAATTACACTTGTAACTACTCCTTGGGTCTCTGTAAGGAGCATCAATGATAACACCTGAAATATCTGTATTTATCCACACATTTTTAAGGTCATCTTCACTCAAGTGTGTTTCTTCAAAAAGCTCACGCAAAGCATTACCCTTGCAATCCATATATGGTTCAGCGAAACCACCTGGAATAGCAAGCTTGCCGTTATCTTTTCTCTTAATAAGAAGAACCTTGTCTCCATTTAGCTTATAGACAATATTGTCAACTGTCACAAAACAGGAATTATAATTACATCCAGTTGAAGCTGCATAGTTAATACCATTTACGTAAGCATTATATGTAATAAGTGGAAAGTCCACTTTCTTCAAATATGCAAGAACTTTTTCACTGACAAAATCTTCTATATCAGAATAAAATCTTTTTGAGCATCTTCCATCTTCAGCCCGAATACAAGCACGAATTGATGATCCATGAACAGATGTTTGAGTATCCAGCTCAGAAAATATATGAGAGTTTATTCCAAGATCAACATATTTAGCTGAACCGTAATTATAATATTTGGTAATGCGGTCAATATATTCGTCTACATTTTCCATACCTACAATACAGATATTACTAAAGCCTTTCATGAAGTCTTCTTGTTTTTCAAAAAAATCATTATGAGTGGCAGACTTGAAACCAAGCATCTTTGCACACAAACGTTCAACCCATAAATCATAATTATATGGGCTGTCATTTATAGTTGAAATTGTAACAGGATACCCTTCAAGCTCCATCGAAAGCATCTCTTGTCTTTGAGAAGCTGACAAAGGATTACGTTCAGTTTCCTGCTGGTCAGCGGAACCAATAATAATTGTAAACGTGTCTTCTGGCTTCATCATTTTTACAGTCAGGTCTACTATTGCTCTATGACCTTTATGAAAAGGCTGAAATCTTCCGATATAAATGTATTTCATATTTAACCCCTTAGAATAACTTTGTCCCATAAACATGCAATTTACGGGACAGAGTTTTAATTTAAATTTTTATTTTTAATCAAAGAAAACATTCTTGAAATTTGGCCAATAACAAGGCAGGTTACAAATATCAAGCTTGAATTTCATTTTGTTATACATTGCAAAAATGCGTTCTTGCTGTTCTTCTGTAAAGTTACCTTTATCACCTTCATCACGAATCATCTTATCAAGACGCTCGTATGTAAAACCTAGGATGTCAAGCTGTTTACTGAGGTTGTCCTCATCGCTGCTGCCACACATTCCATCAGAAGGAGTTTTGTGAACAAGTTCATGAGGCAAGCCAAGTTCGTCACCAATTGCGCGTACTTCTGTAACAGTAAGCTTACTGATAGGAGCATAACTTCCAGCGCTGTCACCAAAAAGTGTGCTATATCCCATAACATCTTCGCTCAAATTACAGGTATTCAATACTACTGCTTTTTCAATAGCTGCAATATTGTAAAGTGTTGTCATACGAAGACGAGCTGGTGAATTTGTTTTTGCAGTATATGTTGCAGATGTACCTGGACAGATTTTGCAAAGAGCATTATACATTTCACCGATATTTGCGACATATTTCTGAATTCCAAGAAATTCAATAATTTTATCACTATCTGAAATATCAGTCTGAATACCATTTGGCATTTCTACGCCAATAACATTTTCGGGTCCGAATGCTTTTGCAGCAAGAGCAGCAACAACAGAAGAATCTTTACCACCACTGATACCAACTACAACTTTAGCAGGAAGGCTATTATTTTTGAAATAGCCTTTCATATCTTCAATAAGCTTTTCAATCAAAACCTTAGTTTCCATTGTTCATTCTCCAGGCAATAGTTCTCTTAAGGAACTCAATATATTCTGGATTGCGGCAATTGTTCTTTCCTTCTACATCAGAAAGCTTTGCAACCGGCATACCATTCGCTTCGATAACTTTAAGAACCTGATTCATTGCTTTGATATTTGTGTCAGCTGCAATGTAAGTTCCAATTCCAAAAGCTACATTAGTACGATCACTGAATACTCCACGCAGCATGTTTGCTTTGTCAAAAGTAAGGCTGTCACTGAAAAGCAGTGTTTTTGTTTTTGGATTGATTCCAAGTTTTTCATAGTGAGCAATCATCTTGTTACCCCATTCAACTGGGTCACCAGAGTCATGACGAACACCATCGAAAAGCTTTGCATTCATCTTATCAAAATCACGAAGGAAAACATCTGTTCCAATACAGTCTGTAAGATAAATACCATTTTCAGTACCGAATTCTTTGTGCCAAGCATCCATTACAAACTTGTTACTGTAAGCAGGATTACGTTCTGGATAACCCTGGCCAATTGTCTGAATAAGTTCATGAGCCATAGTACCAACAGGTTTTACACCATATTTGTGGGCCATTTCCATATTAGAAGTTCCTACAAATACTGTACCGCCAGTAAATGCAAGACGAGCTTGACAGTACATACCAATAATCTTGTCAAAAGATTCTTTGCTGAATCTGCGGCGTGTTCCGAAATCAGAGAATGCTCCAAGTTCCCATTCACCGTTTACGAGCATTTCAATTTTTGCATCAGTGCGTTTGTAAAGTTCTTCAACTGCAGCTTTATATTCTTCAGGAGACAAAGCCAAGCGGAAATAAACTTCACTGATAATTGCCATAACTGGTGTTTCACAGAAAGTTGTAAGATACTGAGGGCCACGGATTAAAAGTTCAAGCTGGCCATTTTCAAGAAGGGAAATATCAAACCAGTCAAACTGTGGCTGATATAATGTAAGGAATGTAAGATAAGCTTTTGAAAGCCAAGGACAAGTTTTTCCAAGCCATTCCAATTCGTCTTTCTTAAAGCGAAGTGTACAGAAAAGTTTAACCTGTCTTGTAATTTCTTCAACCATTTCTTTTGTAAATTTACGAGTATCAGCATCACGATTTTTGTATGCCCATACTACATCAGCATCTGAATACTGATTCAAAAGAACCTGACCCATATTTACTTTATAAAGGTCATTGTCCAATAAACTGGTAATAATTTGTTCCATAACAACTCCATAAGTTATTTAATTATATAATATAATATAGATAAACAATAATAAAATATATGAAATTAATAATAAATAATAATTAAATATACATTAATGAAGACATTCCGCACAAAACTTGGACATTTTGAAATTGTTATTCTATAAAAATATGAATGAATTAGATAAACAATACAAAGAACTTTTACAGAATATATTAGACAATGGTGAATGGTCTAATAATCGAACTGGTATCAGAACAAAGTATATTAATGGTGCTATGATTAAAGTTGATGTTTCTAAGAGTTTTCCGTTAATTACTTTGAGAAAAATGTATATTAAAGGTGTTGCAGCAGAACTTCAGATGTTTATTAATGGTATTACAGATAAACGAAAATTTCAGGAAGCAGGCTGTAAATTTTGGAATGAATGGGCCAATCCGAAAAAAGTACCATATGGGCATGATGCTGAAACTTATGAAAAAATGAAGGCTGAACCAGACCTTGGAAAAGTATATGGATTTCAGTGGAAAAATTTTAATGGTGACCGTAATGAAGACTTAACATTAAAGCCTAATACAGGTTTTGATCAGCTTCAGTACATTATTAGTACTATTAAAAAAGACCCAACAAGTCGTCGTCTTGTTTGTTCTGCTTGGAATCCACTTCAGATGGATGAAATGTCACTTACTCCATGTGTATATTCTTGGCAGGTAATGTGTAATCCAGAAACTAAAGTTATGGATATTTGTTTTGTTCAGAGGTCTGTTGATACAATTTGTGGTCTTGGAAGTGATATTGCAAGTTATACTTTGCTTTTATATCTTCTTTGCAAAGAAACAGGCTATACTCCTGGTAATGTAATTGCTCAGTTAATGAATTGTCATATTTATGAAAATCATCTTGAAGGCGTTAAAGAATTACTTAAACGAGAATCTTTTGATCTTCCTAAACTTGAAATTACAAATTTTAAGTCTATTTATGATTGGACTGCAAATGATTATAACTTGATTGATTATAGGTCAGGTGACCCAATAAAATTTGATATTGCAGTATAATGAAAAAGCCTTGGTTTTAGCCAAGGCTTTATTTTTAATAATCTGAATTTTCCAAATTTTCTAAGCTGCATCTAAGATGACTTAAATAATCATTGGATATAAGCTCAAATATTTTTTCAAAGTTTTTCTGCAAAGAATCCGGAATACGATAGGCATCAGTTGAAAAAACAAAATTTTTTAATGCATCTTTATTAAGAAGATTTGATTTAAACTCACCAAGATATGAATGTTTATCTGGATATATTTTCAATATTATCCATTCCCCATAATAGTTCTCTATAAATCTTGTTTCTTCTTCAGAAAAGTCCCCTCGAGGAAGAAAACGAAAATATAAGTAAAGATTATTATCATTACCTTTTGACCACTTAAAACCTAGCATTTCACAAGCGTATTTTACAATACTTTTCCATTCTTTATTAGCATTCCAATCTAAAGATAATAAACCTTTTTCTTTTACTGTTTTAATATGGCTATATTCTGTATATAATTCGTCTAAAGGTGACATAAAATTCTCCTTGTTAAAAAGGCCTAGTTTTTACTAGGCCTTAATTTAATTATTCTGATTTTTCAGGTTGTTTCTTTGCTGGCTGTTTAGCAGGTTTCTTTTCTGATTTTTCCTTAGTTTCCTTAGTTTTGCTCTTTTTTGTAGAGCTAACTTTAGTCTCTTCAGATTTTGATTTTACTAGAATATCTTTTTGTTCAGAAAAAACTGAATCTACACTTTGCTGTACTTTTTTCTGAAATTTTGCACGAGCTGCAGCTGCCTTTTTTCTAGCTTCAATAACTTTTGTAAAACGGTCCAAAACTTCCTGAGCTGTAAAATAAAAATCTTCACCGTTAAGCATACGATCAATTTCAGCCTTTGAAAGGAAGTCTTTGTAAACATCTGTTACAACACTCTGGAACCAAGGTTTTGAGAATTCAGAGTTAGCAAAGATTTCATTTGCTTTACCTACAAAGCCTCCTCTGAATGCATGACACATTACATATGAAGCTGGTGTAATACTAAGAATATCAGCTGCCATCATGATCATACTTGCACCAGAACAACAAGGACCTTCAACTGAAACTTCTACAAGAGCAGGGCTTAAAAGAAGGCTTTCATAAAGCTGAAGTGAAACATCAAGAAGTCCACCTGGAGAAGAAATATGTACAATAATATGGTCATATTCAGTAGAACCTTGAATAAGAGGAACCCATGCAGCATATCTATCTACAGAATCAATTTCATCAAGCAAATACAAATCAATTCTGTTTGCAACTGGTTTTACTGTGTAATTTTTTGGGTAAAGATCGATGTAGTCTTCTTCTTTACTACATGTCTTTTTAGCATAAAATTTATCCATTCTAATTCCTTTTTAATTAAAAATTTTGATATATAAATATAGAATAGCTTCCTGTTGAGCACTAATTTATTTATGGCAAATGAGACAAATGGTGTTACTCCGCAAGTATCCAGCCAAACTTTAGCTGCTGCAGATGCAAATGTTAGAAGTTCAGCAGCATCAGAAGAAACAAACAAAACTTTGACTGGTGTTCATTCAATTATAATCGATTTAGAGGAACTAGAAAGAGAGTATTATGAGACCGCAGATGACTATTTTGAGGCGGCTCAAGAATTATTTGGTTCCATATTAGACTCTTTAGTAGCTCTCCAAGAAGTTATTGTCTCTACAAATGAAGAAGATAAAAAAGCAGCAAATAAAAGACCTAAAGCTATAAGTAAAACAATTACTATAGATCAAGTTATTCAGTATAATGATTCTTCAGCAGCTGCTGCAGTATTATTATGTAATAAACTTGATGCTCTTTTTGGAAAAGATAAGAAAAAGGAAAAAGGTGGCGATAGCGGTATTGAAAAACTTTTACAAGCTGCTGGAGCTGGTGCTGGTGCATTATTAATTATTGCTGGTTCTATGCTTTTATTTGCAGTTGGAGCTGCTCTATTCGATAAAGTTGACTGGCCTGCTGCTTTAGCAGGAGTTGCTTTCTTCGCTATTTTTGTTGCTGGTGTTCTTGCTATCTCCATAGCACTTAAAAAAGAGGCTAAAGATTTAAAACAATTTGCTAAAAATGTTCTCATGATGACTGGTGCTCTAGCATTATTTGCTGTTACAGTATGGTTCATGGGCACAGTAAATAAAAATACTGACTGGGGTGCAGTTCTAAAAACTCTAGGCTTATTTGTTGTATTTGTTGCAGCTGTAGCTCTTATTGGTAAATTTTTGAAACAAGAAGAAGGATCTTTCAAGGATCTTGCTATTGGTACATTACTAATGGTAGCCGGCTTAATAGTATTTACTGGTGCTTTATTGCTTATATCATGGGTACATGAAAAAATAGATTTCAAAGCTGTCGCTATTGTAACAGGTATGTTCTTAGTATTTGTTTTGGCCGTGGCTCTTATAGCAAAGATTGCCAACAGTAATATGACAGAGTTTATGAAGTTTGGTGCAACTGTTGCTATTATGACTGGTGACCTTATGCTATTTGCTTTAGCATTAAAAGAAATACAGGCATTAAATCTTTTAGAGAACTTGGGCGCTACTTTAATAACACTTGGATTATTTATTGGCTTTGTAGCTATAATGGCTATTATAGCTAATATTGCAAATACTCAAATGGCACAATTCGCATTATTTGCAGTAGCTACAGCTTTAATGATTGGTGCTCTTATGCTGTTTACAGTAGCTATAAAAGTTGCTGCATCTGTTGATGTAAAAGAAATACTAATGAGTTTACTTGTTGTTGGCTCTATGGTTTTATTTGTTGCAGCATTTGCCGGCTTAGGATGGGCTTTGTTAGCTATGGCTCCAGTTATATTCCCAGGTCTTGCTATCGCTTTAGCTGTCTCAGTTTTGGTTCTTGGTGTTGTTGCAGCCTTTGCAGGGGTAACTACTTTAATACAAAAACTTGAAATAGATAAAAAAGCATTTGATAAACTTAATAGTATAGAAACTCTTATAAAAGTAATCGCTGATATAGACTGGCATCCATTTAAGATGCTTAAAGCAGCTGCAAGTATGGCTCCAGCTTTTGCAGCTATTGGTATGGTCTCATTAATGGTTAACTGTTTACAAGGAATTTCTAAGCTTGAAATAGATGAAGGTAAAATAGAATCCGTAATGGATATTATTGAAGGCCTTATAGAGACTTTAAGCGATAATGCAGAAGAAATGAAAGACCTTGGTCTTGAAGCTTCTTTAGCAATAGGTGTTGCTTTGGATGGAGTAACAAAAGCAATGCTTAATCTTACAGAAGTTATTCAACGCTTACAAGATATTACTCCTGAAGATGTTCAAAAAGCTACTATCAATTTACAATATATAATGTCTAAGCTTTTCTTGGCAGGTATGGACCCACTTAATGAGCCTACACTTATGGACGTTTTAATGGCTGTTCCTGAAATGTCAAAAAAGGCTGTTGAAGCTTGTAGTGCTTTGCCAGACGTTACTATGGCATTAAACAATGTTGCTGATGTAATATTAAAAGTAAAAGATTTGTCTCCAGAAGAAGTAGAGTCAGCTGTAACTTCTGTGCTTGCAATGGCAGATTGTTTAGCCAATTGTTCTGGATTCTTTAAGGCTATTGCAGATAATTCAACTTATGGTGGATTCTTAGGTTTTGGTAAAAAGGATACATTTAAGGTTGTTGATGAAAAGATGGATTCTATTTCTGGTATTTTATCAAAGATCATAGATGTATTTAGTAATCTTGGCGGAGTTGATCCAGCTGGTGTAGAAGCAATATCAAGTATATTCAGTCAAATTTCTCATATTGATAAGAGCTTTGTTGAAAAAAGTGCATATTTTGCTGATGGACTTAACCATATAGCTGATGCTAAAATACGTGGCGTTGTTCTTGCATTTAGTGGCTTAAACCCAAATGATATTCCTTTAGCTCAGTTTATTACAAATCTTAAACCAGTTGAAGAAGTAGATAAACCATTTGTTAAAGGCGCTAAAAATTTAAGAGATGGTGTAAATTATATTGCAGATTCTCATTTTAGAGACTTAGATGAGTTTAAGATTCAGATAGCTGAAATTAATCCTGACCCATTCACTCGCTTAGCTGGTGCAATGGATACAGTTGTAAGTAATGCATTAAAACTTAGAACTATAAATAATGAGCTTGGTAAACTTTCAGATCACTTAAAAGACGTTTACAAAGCTTCAGCTAAATTTAAGCAAACTTTTGAACTTGGTTCTATTACAACTAATGCTATTGATAGAGCTCACTCTTGGCTTGAAGGTGTAATGAATAAAGGTCAAGGGTCTGGCACTAGTGGAAATAATACAGATAATAATGATAAAAACTTTGGTTATATTTCACGTTATCTTCAAGATGGCAATGACATTACTCGTAGAATGTTAAATCTTCTTGATAAGTGGGAAACAGAAGGCGTCCTTATAAGAGAACCCGAAGAGGAAGATGATAAAAAGAAAAAGCCAAAGCCAGCGCCAGCATCATAAGGAGGAATTAAATGGCAACAAATAATGTAGATGCTTATAAAGAATACGGATTTCAACGTTTATCAGACTTTGTAACAAATAAAGATGGATTTTGGCACTCTGCTGTAACCAATGAAACACCGAACTTTATGAATACTCCTAGTAACTCTGAGTATAAAGGGTCTGGTCAAGGTGCAATTACAACAGATGAACAAAATGCTTATACTCCATCACTAAACTGGGCTAAAGTTTGGAGACTAAGGTTTGGTGGTGGACGAAGTGACTGGGATAACTGGCGAAAAAGATCAACAAACCATATTGTTAATATAGATAATAATATTAATCTAATATCAGAAAAAAATGAAATAGCCATAGATGCAAAACAAAAATTTGGTGAAGTTTCATTAGATAAAATGACTGATTTCGGGCCTCTTTCAAAAATTAAAAAAGTTGTTAAAGGTATAGGTTCGATTGCAGCTACTGCCTCAGGTTTTATTGGAAACGGTGCAGATGGTATTGTAACATCAACATATGGTGGACTTAAAGGTTTAATGGGACTTGAACCATTGTCAGTTCCAGGATCATTAACTTTTACTTTCTACTTTGGTCAAGCAGGTTTATATGATGCAACAAAGGAAGTAGTATTACCAATAATAGCTCTTGCTGGATGTGTAGCTGCTTATAATAGCAATAGTGAGTTCAGTCATATGTTAAGAGGTCAGGTTCCAGGTACTGAATATTTGGCAGGTCAAATATTAAAACAAGTAATCTACTCAGCAGGTGCTAATAGTAGGGAATTATTGAAAACCCTAGCTGGAGCCTTAGAGCCTACTTCTACAGACAAAAATGATGCAGATAGTAAGGGGTCAGGAATGATGGCAAAGGCTATAGATACTGCAGTTGGTGCAGCAAATACAATGGCTAATGTTGCAATTTCTGTTAATGATTCGATTTATAGAATGATTGACCAAACTTATAGAACAGTAACTGCAGGAAATAATAGAATGGCTTATTTTAAGCTTGGTGTACTTGAGGTAGGACCATGCTATGTAGAAGGTACAAGTATTAATTTTGATTTCTCAGCTACAGACTCTAATGGTATGCCTACAAAAGGAACTATCACTTATAACGGCATTTCTACTCCTCTTCTTAGTACAGCTGGCAATATTCAGTCAATGCTTAATGATAAATTTGTTGAAAAAGCTATAACTAGTGAATATCATTATAATAGCTAAGGAAACTAATTAAAATAATATGAATAGATATGATTTTATGAAGAGCAGTGACCAATGTGATATTGATGGTGAAACTTGGCCTGACCCATTATCTATTAGATATAACAACACGAAACTCACAACTATGCCTAGGTCCCTTAATAGTGGAAAAGGTGCATCTGCAGCAGATATAGCAAAATTTTGGTATACCATGTATAAATATTATGGTACATCTGACCTTGATGACGTACTTCTTTCTGTAAATGGAATAAAATATATAGGAGACATGCATCTAGGTGACAGTCTAGCTATGCTAGACTATAATGATTTAAATGCGTTTAATAACGCGGAGGAATAATTTTTATGATAAGATTGCAATATGTGGTTCTCATTGATGGAGAGCCATATGGCAGTGACTTAATATCTGAAATTTCAATAAATTATGATATAAATACCCATTTACCATATGGGTCTTTAACCTTAGCAGATAGCAATGGTGACCGTCTAGCTAAAATGAGCTTTATGATTGGGTCTACTGTAGAAATAAAAGTAATGTCTCCTAATTCTGGAGCATTTGCATTTCCTGTTATGGTTGTTTCTAAATTATTTCATGATACAGCCGCAACTGCTCAAGAATTTGGTGGATTTTATCAAATAATGATTGAGCATCCTTGGATGCTCTCATTAGATTATACTCCTCATGCATATGCTCCAGCTAAAGTAAGTAAAATAGTAAAAGATATTTTGGAAGATGATACTAGAGGAGTATCTTATAGAGGTAAAACTGTAAATATTGCTGAAACTGATGATACTGGAAAAATACCTAGATATAAAACAGAGACTTCAGATTATGAATTCATCACAGAAAGCCTTTTACCTATGGCAATAATAAAAGGACAACCTGCTTATTTTTTCTTGAATACGCGAGGTAGATTTAATTTTATATCTATTCAAGAGCTTTACAAAGAACAAGCAGAAGCTGTTTTAACAGGTATTGACCTTGCATCAAGTATCAAGGACCTTGATAAAATTACAAATGCTACTTTAACAAAAGAAGTGGTCTTGGCTACTGATTTTTCTATTTTAATAGGCGGAGGAACTAAAATTCCTCTTCTTAAAGGCCTGAGGCCAAAAGTAAACCTTGATACTATGACTGGTAAATTTTTATCTGGTATTAAATCTCCTACAGCAGTTCTTACAACTGCAAATGGAAAAAATTCTGGTAATAAAATCCCTGTATTGGTGTCTACTATTTTGGAAAATAAACCAACAGATGAAATATCTTCTCCAAACAAGCTTTGGGATGACCAAGTATCTTTAGCAATAAATAGTGGCCGCAAACTTGACAGTATGTTTAGACTTGAATGTGTTGTTGGACCTGATATTTCTACTGCTATTACAATAGGCTCTGTAGTTCAATTTATATTGCCAGAAAAAGTAGTTAATGAAGAAGTTGGAGAAGAAAAAGTATTAAAAGCGCATTGGCTGGTAGGAAAATGGGTAGTGCAGCAAATGAACTATACTATAACTGGTGATGGTGCAGAAACTAAACTACAGTGTATAAAACCAAACTTTACAATAAATGAAAATTCTACTACAATAGCTTACCCTGACCTATGCTATGCAGTTTAAGGAGGATTAAATAAAAATGAATCAAATGAATCTTGGTCCAGAACCTGACCCATTTTATTCAAAAAACCGTAAGGCACCATCTTCATCAGATGACTTGCATGTTTACAAAGCTGTTATCTATAAAAATCTAGGTCCTAATGACGACCGCCTACAAGTAAGAATTATTCCTAATATGCTTGGAATAAAAAACGAAGAATTAGATTTCTTGCCTAGGTATCCAGCTTTTATAAAAGGACAAATGATAACTGGCTATACAGAATATGATAAAGGTATTAAAGAAGCCTCTAGAGTATATGTTTTAGCTACCTCTGATTTTACAGTAGGTTATATTCTTGGTCTTGCAAACGACTTTGAAGGTAATACTGAAGCAAAGTTCAAAGAATCAATACATTGGAGAAAAATAAAATCTTTTTTAACAGAGCGATCTATTAAACCTGATGATTTTGAATATTGCGATATACAAATTGTAACCAGAACAAGTGAGAAAGACTCAGGTGGTTTGCTTATTCTTTACAATTTCAGAACTGGTGACTATTTTATACTAAATCAGTCTGGAACTTTCTTAACAATTCAATCAAATAAAATAGTTATGCGTGTTGGTTCACCAGGAAGCCCTGGTGAAAATGTAAACTTTAGTCAAATTAAAATGACTGGTGAACGCATTGAAATAATAACACCAACTTTAGATATTACTTCTCCAGAAGTATTTCTTGGTCATAGTGGCGCTTACTTAGCTGCAACAAATGCTCCAGAAGGTGTTGCTGTTGGAGTTGATGGTGTTACTTTTGGCTCTATTACAACTATTCATGTTTAATCTTTATTGGCAGGCTTTGGCCTGCCTTTAATATAGTCTTCCGGTATTTCATCATCTGGCTTAAAATATTTTATTTTTAAAGTATTTTTATTATAAAAAGCTTGTTTTCCTTTGCATCCGTAAAAAGGATTATTCTTTCCATTTTCTTTTCTAGACTTAGATTGTTTATTACGTGATTCTTCTGATTGACTTTTACCAAACATAGGATTATTACATCCTGATTTATCTCTAAATGCCGCTTTTGGCGCTCCTCGCTTTCTAGCAGACTCTGACATTTTCTTTTTTGATTCTTCTGTATATTTTGGTTTTATGATATATCCAAAAGGAATTTCTTTAATGCTTCTTACATATAAAGAATGGCCAGTTTCAGGGTCATAAATACAAATTCCTTTATGCTTATTTATCGGTAATAATTTATCCATAACTTTTTCCTTTTTAAAATTAGGGCATCAAAGTCTATAAATTATTATATTTTTATCAAGCTAAACTAATAAAGAATAACCTAATTAATTAAAAATTATATTGGAGGATGTGAAACATCCAAAGGAGAATTCATGGGAAGAGGACCATCTTGGCGTCTCAAGTTTATCGATATTGATACGTCATTTACAATCACTACAGATACTGGTGATATTTGTGGATATATGGTTATCAGAGCCCCAGCTGGAAATACAGAACCTATGTATTTCCCTGCAGGAAACGCTCAGGCTATTGAAGCCGTATATGGTGTGGCCACAGCTGATTGGCCTGATATTGAGCAGGCAACTGCATTTAATGCAGAGTATGGCTTATTTATTTCTGCACCACCTGGAACAAGCGACGAATACCCATCATACTTTGGTGGTAAATATATTACTTCAAAAGGTAACTTTGATTTCTATCGTGTTACTGAAAAAGAAACACCAAACTATTGGGCTGCAATTCCAGTAGGAAAAGAAGACACTTATGATGCAGCATTAACACCTTCAACAATGTCAGTTACTTTACCTGAAGTAACAAACAATGATGGAGTAGTTACTGTTTCAAAACAGGGTAGCGTAACATTTACAGGAATTCCTGCAGATGTATTCAGCAAATTAACTAATCTCGACTTTAACTATTGGGGAAATGGAACAGTTTGTCCAGCAGGTCTTTATACTTATAAAGTTGGCCCAATATCTAAAGGAATTGCAGAGATTTACTGTCTTGATGAAGATGGTGTTGAAGTTACAAAAGAAGGAGCAAAGATTCTTTGTGGTTTTGTAGAAAAGGTAAAAGACCCAGATACAAAAGTTATCACATATAATCTTACATTTGGTGGTAGCAACGCTACTAATAGTGATTCAGACCCAGTTCCATTCTTAGACTTCACAGCAATGAACCTTGACTGTTTGAAAGCAATTATTGCTAACAAGAGTGCTGGTACTTATAATGCTGTAGAAAAAGATGCAGTTAACATGGATAATTATAGACTTGAAGAAGTTTATTATATTCCTGAAAATGATGGCTACGTACCTATCGTTATTGAGTCTAAAGAAGAACTCTTAGAGAGACTTACTCATACAGAAACTCCAACAGATGAATATCTTGTAGAGCCTGTTGAACTTTATACAGCTGTTATTGAAAATGAAGAGACAAAATATGTTTTGGCTACTGCATTTACACCTGATACAGTTTATTACAAGAAAGTTGAAGATGCATATACTTTAGTAGAAGGTATTACTTCTGCAGCAGAGTTTAATACTTATGTAAATGGTACTTTCAAAGTACTTGTTCATGAGCCAGAAGCAATATTTGCTTATTCAAGCCCTTATTCAAGACCAGAATCATTTATGGATATTATCCTTAATGGTAATGATGGTTCTTTTGAGTATACTCTTGATAATGAAACTGATACTCTTGGTAAGAGTGTAATAGGTTTACGTTCACGCTTTACAGAGCTTCTTTATATTAAAGACATCTGTCATTTACGTATTGTTCAGAAATCTCCAACTGAAAAAGTTACAAAAGTAACAATTAATGCAGCTGGATATGACCAGTATAAATATGATCATCAGTTGCCTTGGGTATGGAAAAGAGAAGCACAGTTCAGCTTGGGTAAATTTGTAAAAGTTAATGCTCGTACAGACTTTGACTTTGATTTGGCTCCAGGAACTGTTTACGCTGAAGTTGACGTAGATAATAATAACAACACTTCAGTTGTTCTTTATGAAATGCCAGCTGAAGGCTCAGACAGAACTAATGTAACTGCTCATTATCTTACACAGGCTATCCGCCTTGTTGGAAAATCTTTAGATGAAAAACCATTCCAGTCTAATAAAGATGGTGAATACTTTACAGATGAAGCATTTACAGATGCTATTTTCTATGTAGAGAGCAAAACAAAGATAGTTGAACAGACAGCTGATGGTGAATACCCATTCGCTCTTGTTTCAGATTTGGACTACAATACATTTACAATTTCTTGTACACAAGAAGTTTATCCTGGTAAACAGACTACTGGCCTTACTCAGGTTCAGGGTTCTTTAAGTGAAACAGGTGTAGATTCTTATGGTTCTGAGATTTATTTCCCAACTATTGTTCCAGAAGATTCGCTCTCATTTGTTGATATTTATCCAGATAAGCTCTTTGATGAATTCTGCAACAGACGTGGTTGTTATACAGGAAACAGAATTGAAAATGGAACTTTGATTACACTCAAAGGACAGCGTAATCTTACAAATGTTGTAAGAGAGAATGTTGCTGCAGGTGTTAACGGCTGTTCTACAAATGATTCTGCATTCCTTCCTGCAATGAAAGCTGGTTGGAATTATATGATTTCTGATCCAGAAACATATGACCCAGCAAATGTTGCTATGGACCCAACAGGATACGAAGACCTTAAACCTCTTCTTCTCTCTGCTCGTCAGACATTCAAAATGACAACATTTATCTCTCCAAAGAGTATTACACAGGCTGAATATGAGAATCCTAACCTTATTACTGTTGCTGGCCGTGGACGTGGTACTGCTCAGTATGTTGGTGAATTCCTTGTAAAAGACCCTTATACAAATAAGAAATATTGGATGAAACCAATCGGATATGTTGGACTTAAACTTGCTCGTATTATTGACCTTCGTCTTGGTGGTGCAGCTCCTATGTGGAACGATGACTCTAACGGACTTGGTGGTCAACTTGCTTGTAGCGTATTGAAGGCTCGTTGGCCATTCAAAGACTCTGCTACAGAAATTATGGATAAGAAGGGTATCAACCCAATCATCTATAATAACTCTGATGGTGTTATGATTGTATCACAGCGCTCTACTCAGGACCCAACAAATACTACAGACTGGTCATATCTTGGTCACTCTATGGCATTTGACTTGTGTAAACGTGAAATCCGCGATAACGTTATGAGACCTCAGCTTGGTAAGCTTAATAACGACTACTATCAGGAAATGAGACAGACTGCAACAGAAGCAATTCTTGACAGACGTACTTCTGGTTCTAACCCAATTTGGGCAGCAGCAGAATGTCATATTAAAGACGTTAATACTACAACAGTTAAAGCACAGCGCAAGTTTGCTATTAAAGTACGTGTACAGGTTAACGTATTCAGCGAGATTGTTGAGCTTTCTTTCGAAAATACAGCACAAGGAACACTTGTTAATGACTGATAATTTGAAAGTAGCTTAGCTCTCAAAAATAAAAGCCAGGATTTTAATCCTGGCTTTTTAATTTTATAAAAATCTTAGGTTTCTGAAGTAAATGCTTCAAGAATTTTATTTAAACCTTCTAGAGTTGTACTTAAAAGCTGCGAAGCATATTCCGCATCCGATTTAGACTCTTTTTGGTCTGTCTTTAGCTTGCATGTAGTATATGCTATTGACTTTTTTTCACAATAATATCGCAGGTCGTCTAAATTAAATGTATCAGTATCAACTTTAAGACTAACAGTATACATATTATTTAAGCTATATTGCTCTTGATGAGCATTAGGAAATAACCCGATCTCAATATGCGAAGATTTTTCTCTTGGGAGTTTTACCACTAAAGTTCCATCAAATTCCAGAAATGGAAAAATCTCGATATAAAAATAATTACTTGTTTTCAAAGAAGCAAACTCTAGATTAGAGAGCTTCTTAAAAAGCTCCGCATTAAACTCTTGGCGCCTATCTTCATTATTAAACCAAAAGTCTATATTTTTCTTAGCGTCTACTTCTTGCATATGCTTTACTGATTCAGATAACTTACTCATTAGTTCTCCTTGATATTAAGCGTATTAATCAATGAAGCATTTCTGAAGAATTCTCGGCTCGCTTCATCATTATTACTAAATCTTCCTGAACGATATTTTGTAAGGTACAAAATAGCACTTCCATTATACTGGTATCTATATTGCTTAGACTCATTAAATGGAACTTTTACATTATTTTCATCATAACGAGCTTCCGGATAAAGAATAAAAATTTCTTTCCATGAAAGAACTTTTTCTATTCTCCAGACAATGTAGCCTTTATAAGTTCTAACTACTTTTGATGTTTCATTTAAGGGAACACCTTGCTCGATTTCTCTAGCAACATCCATAGCAGTAGCAGGACGCTCAGTATAGAGTATCTCTTTTACTCTAGGATATTCATGTAAAAGTTTCATCTTGATATTATGAACAAATTTCTTTGGGTCTTCACCAATAGCCCATTTGAAAAAATATTTTCTTTCTGAGCCACGAACTTCGATATAAACGCCATCTATACCATGATAAAGACCAGAACTAATGTTCAATAAAAGCGGACATTTATCTGCAAAAGATGTGAGCTTTTGCATAACATTTCTAATCCATTTTGTGCCATTTATTGTGCTCTGTATCATATTAGCTTAATCCTCGCTATCATCGCTTCCATTTGTAAGAGACTCATCAACCATTGCCATCAAGGTATAAACATCTTCATCAATTGAGTCCTCTGCAATGCACTCTTTGTAATGCTTATATCCTTTTTTCAATGAAGATGGAGAAACTTCTTTTTCCTTTGCAAATTCATCAATTCTGGCCTTAGAATCTGCATTGATCATTTTTTTCTGCTCATTAATGCCAGAAATACGCTCGTCATTATCAGCCAAGCTTTCGTAAAGTCCAATAAGTTCATCTTTGTCAAATGCAATCATTTTATTAAATAATCCTCCAAAATATATTTATGAATTAAGTAGAGTATCTACAGCTTCTACCATTCCTACAAATTCTGCCTTAAATGCTTCAAGGCATTCTTTTTGAGTTTCTTTAGTACAGAAACCGTTTTTAATTGATCCTTTAACTTCCGCTGAGTCACTTTCATCAAATTTATAAGTACCATCAGCATTTATAATCTGTAAAGGACTCAGAATAACTGAATACTTATCGTATTTCTTATCTTTGTTAGTATAAAATTCTTTAATCTTAAAAACATTAAAATCGCATTTATACTTTTTTCCATTTTTTACCAATTCTGGTGTATAAAGTAAATCTCCAATTTTAAGTTTATCAATATCAAGATAACTATTCTGTTTTATTTTCATTTGTTTTTTCCTCTAATGCTTTTGCTTCCTCTTCTTTCTTTTTTGCCTGCTCTTGAATCTTTGCTAGTCTATCTGCATAATAAGCTCGGATTTTAGCAGCGTCTTCATGAGAAGCAACCTGTTTTTCTCTTTGTAAAGAACCAATCTTACCCTGTTCCTGGAGATCAAATAAAAGGTCGCAAATACACTGTGTACAGAAAATAGCATTATAAGGCTGAATAGACTTTTCATGCTTTTCATTTTCTTCAACTTTCAAATACTTGAAAGTTGTCAATGACCCTGTTACATCTCCATGTTTTGAGCAAAGTACTTTTTCACCAATAACCTCAGTTCCTTCCGGAATTTCTGGCTCTTGTGTATTAGTATTCTCTACTTCCTGTGGCTGAACTTCATTTTGTTCTTTATCCATAAATTATTTTACCTCACTGATTTCTGAAAGTGTAATTATTTTATCTGAATTTGGGTCTTTAACACCATATCCTTTCATTAGTTCTCTCATTTGAGATGGACTTAGCTTAATTAAAGCTGATGTATCTGTATTTTCTCCTAAAACTTTTTTATTCCATTTTTCTATAGATTTGGATACTATAAAAAATATAATAAAAATAACAGTATATATTACTGATAAAGACCCAGCAATTATTAAAAATAATTTAATATATTTACCTAAACTAAGGGAAATAATAGCAGCAACTATCGCTAATAACTCTGGAATAAGAAATAACAATAGATTAAGCTTTTTAATCTTATTAAACATATATTTTTAGAATAGCCTTTATTAAACGTTTATTTCTTCGGTATTTATTTCTAAAGGCTCATTACGCTGCCCAAGTGTATAAATATCTTTGATAAGTTTTGGTAAATATTCTATTCCAAATCTAAGATTTGGCTCTGCTTCTACAGACTCTTTATTTATATAAAAAGGTACAACTAAATATTCTGTTCCCTTATCATCCTTAAAATGTAAAGATTCTAAAACTTCATCACCTTGAACATATTTTTTTATATCTACAGTCATATTACCTCCACAAAGACTAGTCTATCTCTTGTAGCTTTTTATAATTTTTTACATGTGTTTCTTTTATACATGTTATGAGCTTATGTGTATGGCCATCAAACACAAATGTAATCAAAACATTTTGAATAGTAAAAGTCATATACTCAGAGTATCTACCTTTATTATCCACTTTACAATGTGGCTTATTTACATGAGCTATTCCTGCTAAAATCTCTTTCCATATACGTTGACTAAAAGGAATTCCTGTCCTGTCTTCAAATATAGTAGAGAAATAGTGTGTATAATGATAATTTCTTGGGTCCATTCGTTTCTATCCTCTGCCTAATCCAATGTGTATAAATTATACACATTGAAATTAGTTTTAACTATTTTCTGTTTGCTGTACAAATGTTTTAAGCATATTATTCATATAGTCTGTACTAGACTTATCATCCTGTGACATGCTGCCTTGAGCTTCAGTAACTGGCCATAAAGCATAACCGAATTCACCAGTAACTGTAGATTCTGCATCGGCTTTAAATCTAGAAGTATCTGTGATTATCTCAGGATTCCATGGCTTTAGTTTTACTTTTGTTCTATAACCTGGAGTTCTAGGATAAGCATTAGATGGAAGCCTTACTGTCCAATAATCGGCAAGATTTTTACCTGCACAAGCCAATGTATATGCATCTGAGCTTGTATCAGATTTAAGCATCTCTGACATATTACCAATATTTATACCAGCTGGTATACCAAATTTTATAGGTGTTAAACTTTTTTCGTTACCCCATTTGATATACCAAGGGCCTGTTTCATCATAGTCTTTTACAGTTTTTAGTGTATCTTTATTTACAGCTGGATTTGCTTTAAGTTTAGCTGCATTATATTTCTTTTTACTCCAGTTATCAGACCTTTCCCATGAGTCCAAGAAATAACTGCCATCTACAGGAAGTTCAGCATATTTATGAGTTTCTTCTATGTAAACTACAGTAGGTGTTGACTGTACTTTTCGTTTAATACGGTCTTGGTCTTCTTCATAAGCATCAAAATCAGTATATTTAACTTTAACGTATACAGTTGTAATACGGTCTTCATCAAGAGCACCATCGGAACTTAATGCTTTAACTTTATCAGAAAGTGAATTTGTTAAATCATAAAAAGCTACTGGGTAAGTACCATACATTCTATCTTCTGATATATCACTAAGATCAGGAACTTCTTGTTTATTTAAGTTTGCAAATACTGCTTGTGGAATAATAGACTCAAGCTGTCTCATAATCCACATAGTTCCATCCTGTTTATTAAAACGAAGATTAATAAAATACTTTCTATACTCATAAAGAACATTAAGGTAAGCCATAACATACTCTTCAAGGTTAGAAACACTTAGCTTTCTACGTACTGTGTCAATAGTTGCGTATACTGTCTGGATATTATTCCAAGTCCATTGATCAGCAGGCTTTGATACCATATCTTTAATAGAGTTTACAGCTGTTTCCAAAGCAGACATTCTACCAGTAATTGTTTCAATAAGAATAGATTTCTGAGTTGCTTGGTCTTGTTGAGCTGCTGGAAAATACTTTTCAGCTTTCATAATCCAATAGTTGAATTTTGTTTCCTCATAATAATATCTTTGTGTTCTAGTATTAAATCCAACTTTTGATGCAGAAGAAACAGACTTATCAATAAATTCATCTATAAGTTTTCTTACTACTGGCCAAGAAACATTATCAATAAACAAGGCTTTAGTATGTTTAAGGAATGATATTTGCCAATAAAGCTGATTCATAAGTAATTTTAATGAAGCGTCAAATCCAACATAATATACTTTCTCATTAACATCATAAAAAGTAGACCTAGTAAATGCTCTTGCAATACCTTTACGTACTCCAGGATCCATATAATACATTGTATATCTTGGAAAACCATTAGAATTATAAATTGTACATTTATCTTCAGTAGAGTAAAATGAAGTTGCCCATTCTCTTACTACTGGAGCTGGCATAGGTATATCTCTAAATCTAATATTTGCCCAGTTACGTGAAATAGCATTACTAGTTAATAATTTTGAATATGATTCAAATTGGCTATCAGATACAACATTATTATCTACACCAGGTAAGAAAGAATAAATACCGTAACCTGACATTCCATAGCCTGGACCGTTAACATAAAGAGAAGACCAAGAGTATTGATAATAAGACATAAGCTGCATAGGGCTTACTGTTCTTCGCAAATAAGTATCTGGAATAGTATCCATAAATGAGTTAATACCAACAGACTTACTTCCATGATAAGGCTCAGAGCGTAGGTCTCCAAAAAAGACACTTACTGCAAGTGGGTCTACCTCTAGATATGTTACTCCAGTTGCATGAGAAAGCCAATAGTAATCCCAGTGACATCTATGACGTCTAGCATGAAGTGTTTTATAAGTTACATAGCGGGTAGCAGGCCAAACAGGCATTTCAAAAATTGCATTTGGTCCATTATTTAAGAATCCCCCATAGCTATCATTGCTTTGAGCAAAGAACATTTTACCATCATTATTTGGATATTCTTTTTTTAAGTAATTTATTAAATACTGCTCATTACCTGTATAACCATCTGAAACATTATAATCATAAAATCCATGCAAAGCAGTCAGATTGTATGGTGTTCCATATTCATTACCAGGTATATGTAATCTAAAAGCTTTTCTAGTTCCAGAGGCATATACATTTAAGTACCATGGATTCCATAATAGCCAGCCAAACCAGCTCATAAACCAAAGCACAGGAGCTGAATAATAATGAGCCTGATATGAAGTTATTTCAGTTTCAATTACATGCCAAGGCACACTAGGCAAAGCACCACACTTATATCTTTGATACTGTTTATAAACATATTGTGTAGCGTATCCATATCTATGAGGGCCATATGACTCTACTCTCCAATATAGCTCATTACCTCTATATATTAAAGAAGAGTAGCTATTTTCATTACTATACCACCAGTAACTTCCTTCAAACCATCCACCATTAGTTGTATAAGGCTGATAGTGAGTAACCCATCCCCATCTTATTTCAGTAGATACTGGATTACCTTCTTCATCATAATAAGTTGGATATGTAATATAAGCGCTATTAAGCTGAGTAGGCCAGTCTATATAAGTAGAACAAGGTGACCATGTTGTTCTGATTGTTCCAGGGAACCAATCCCAATATTTTTGGACTGAGTAACATGTACTCATATTCCATCTTAAAAGACCGTTCCTTAATTTATGTATTGCTAACTCAGGAGATTGATCAACGTCTCCAAATCCTCTACCATCTGCATGATAAAAATCTTGATTTGAATAACCACGGGTACCATAGCCATAGCCTGAATCACTAACGAAATTATTATGTCTATCTGTAACACAATCAAGTCTAGGCTGATTTCTCATAAGAATATTATCAACCTGGAAATAAGCTTGAGGAGTTCTAGGGCTAAGCGCAGCACCATGAGGCCCACCAAAAAGAGCAGGACCATTTTGAGGAATTCCAACTGTATTAGCATTTGATTTTATACTGTCTGAACCTGGAGCTGATAGTAAATTATCAGTTAATGAACCTGCGTCTGCATATCCACTAGCATTTTTACTAGCTAAGTTTAATGCTCCTTCTGTAGTATTTGGATCAAATTCACCCATATCATCAGTTGTACTACTTGAGCTAGAGCTTCCCTTGCTTCCAGTAAGTAAGTATCTCGCAAGCTTTGCAGCCATATTACCACCACCAGAACTAGAAGAACCAGAAGCTGTTATATTATTACTTGTACCTGTACCACCTGAAGTGGACATTATAGTAGCTGCTCTATCTCCATTAGAAAAAAGCTCTTCATTAAGTGGAACACCACCAACATCTAGAGCATTACTACGTATTACTTTAAGAGCAGATTGAATTTTTTTAGATTTTAAGGCAATACCTTGTAAAGTAACGTCTATCTCTGAGAGTCCATCTTCTGGAGTAGAATAAAGAATATCTGAATAAGAGTGACAGTCCCAAGATAACCAACCTGATAAGGCTGCATTACGTTCATCTGTTAATTTTACTTTCTGAGAAAATGATAAGTCATCATTTATATCAATATAATTATTAAGAGTTCCACCAAGTTCTGGATAATAAAAACCAGGTAAAAATCCTGTTGTACTTCCATTTGTTGCCTTTACTAAAATATGCTCATCTGTAAGTTGTCTAGGAGTTTTTAATGCGTTACCATTTTCAGTCCATATATCATTTACGCCCCAATAAGGTGTCCAAAAGGTACTTAGAGGATAATAATTTGGAACCCATAGAAGTTCATTATCACCAAAAAGCTTTGAGCAAGCAGCTGTAATGCTACCAAATGCTAATGCTCGGTCATCTTTATAATAAATTGCATCTTGAGTTCCTGCTAAAGGATTATCCTGACGAATTCTATAAAGCATCCAAATTGCGCCAGCATCTCCGATATTATAAGAACCATCAGAAATGAGTCCTTCTTGAATGTACATACTTATATCCCAGTCAGTTAAATATGTACTTACTACACCAGAGATTTGCTCAAGAATATACTGTAAAAAAATAATATTGTCATTTATTGACTTAAAAGCAGGAGTTCTGTATGTAAAGTCACCACGGCTATTTTTAAGAGTAGATAAATTAAATGTAGGCTCTGAAGCTTTAAATGTGCCATATTTTACCAAATTTTCCCAAGCCGATAAAGCGGTATTCCATTGGTCTAGATTCTTTAGTGTGTCTGGAACTTTGTAAGGTGGAAAATACAAATTGACATATGGTATATTCATTGATTTAACAGATGATGATTTATCTGACCAGTAATTTACACTAAATGAGGCTTCTAGGTTTGTTCTGGTATAAATTCTACCCAAGTTATCTGTAATGATATTATCTTTATCATATTCTTTTCTTATAGACTCTACATCATTTTCATCATAAACCGCAACTGTATTTTTTATACCTGTTACTTTACCAAGTCTATACTTAATGTCAGTATTTCCAATAGGAGCCATGTAAGAATCAATGTACATTTGCATTGTCTTCTTTGCGGCTTCTGACATGGCTTGTTTTAAAATCTCAACGCCATCTGTACCTATTAGCTTTTCTTCTTCTGGAGCTCCAATATAAATACTTTCTGTTACATCACCTTTAGCTTGTCCATTCTCATCTACAGCAGTTGATGTATTATTAGCTTCTGCTTTTTTAAGCTGTAAAAATTTTGTAAGATTATACTTTGACCCTTGACCTAACCAATAAGCAGCTTCTTTGTATGTGTTTTCTAGAATTAAGCTGTTAAATATATTATTTGCTTGATTTCCAGTTAGATAAGTATACTTTGGCATCAAATGCTCCTCAACCTCAATTTATTTATATATTAAATTAGTATCACATGTTTAAAAAATTAAGAGACAGCCTTAAGACTGTCTCTTAAATTAGTAATTATTGATATTAGTTGAACATATCTCGCATTGCTTCACTATTTACAAGTGCAGCAATAGCAGGACTTACTGACTCTGTAAGCGCATCATTACCTTTGTCTATGCTAGGCTTTGATTCTGTATCCATTTTAGTAATTCCTAAAATATCAATATCTGAATCTTGTGTAAAATCTTCTTCTGTCATAAGCTTATCTCTCCTCACGTCCTGAGAGAAGATTATCCAAGAAATCATAGTAGAGTCTAGAGAATCTACCATCATTCTGAACTTCTTCCAAAGTTGTTACACCATATTTAGGGTCACCAATAAATATTTCACAGAGCTGACAATATTTTGTTACAGCCGAATCATACATACGGAATGTAAGCTGATTAGGTGCAATACTAATGCGTTTGCCATCAAACATTGTTCCAGTTTTTGCAACTATAATAAATGTTTTGATAAGACGATAAACAATATCTCTTGCTGGAGCCTCAATTGATTTATCATTATTGCCGTTGTTACATACAATCTTGTCTTTTACTGATGCAAGTCTAGCAAGATATTCTTCTGGTGTAAGAACAATATCAAGTAAGTATGCGCGGTCTCTAACAGCCTCATCAAGGTCACTCTTATGTTTATTAGTAATAAACATAAAGCGGCTATTGAAAAGGAATTTAGAAACACCATGGTCTTTATCATACTCTACGTAGTCATCGTTAAGTAATTCGTCGTCTCCACCAATGTCAGCTGTGTTATCTGTGTCAATATCTTCATCTGTATCATCTGGGTCAATATCATCAAATACAGATTCTTTAAGCTCTGAAGCCCATGATTCTTTTAAGAACTTAAAGTTTGGTTTTTCACCAAATTCTTTAAGAATAGCTACAGCTTCTTTTATTGGAAGAGGTGAATCTTCAATAACTTTACCGTCACATGTAACAGTAAGTATTGCATCTTCTTTCAAAGACTTCATATCAATACCAATAACTTTTCCCTGATTTGCACTTTCGTCCAATCCAGAAAGTTCATCTTGGTATAATTTTGTAATTTCACCCTGTTTACCGCCTCCTAATGAAGAAGGAACGTTAGTATATCTGTTATCCATATCAGAATCGAAGATATTCTTCAAAACGTTTGCACCATCTGCACCTACATTTAACAAACGGTCACAGTCATTATAAATAACAGCATAGTGATTACGATATTTGAAACATTCAAGAAGTGTACCTGAAATACCACCTTTAGTAGTACCTGCTGCCCATACCAATTTATCCTTAGAATTTGGAACAGCAATAGGGTGTCTCTTTACGTTTTTAGAAGCACCTGCACCACAATACTGGTCAATAACTTTGTTAATTGTATATGTTTTTCCTACACCAGGAGCACCTGCAATAACAGTAAGAGGAGGAACACGGCCTTTCAAGAAGCTTTTCATCATTTGTTCCATCTGTGCAAACTTCATGTTACCAGTATACTCAGGAGTAAAGTCTGTTTCAACTTCAGATCTAGTTTTCTGAATTGCAGTCATAGCATCAACGGCTTCTTGCTCTTCTGGAGTGAGCTCACGCTGTACAAGACCAGCTTGCTGTGCAATATCAGTAGCAGATACAGCACCTGTATCTACATTACGAACATTTGCACCACCTTGTCCGTCATTAGTCAATAAACCAGCTGCTTTTGCTTGTGACTTGAAACTTGCAAAGTTTTTTGCATTTCCAAAAGGAACCTGTGCTTCAAATCCTTCTGCTTTATAAGTTTCAAAGTTCTGTTCTGCTGGACTATGACTATTCAAGAAGCTTGCCATAGCAATTACTTTACTAGATACTTCATTTAATGTTGTTTTATTTTCAATAAGCTTGTCTTCATTCAAAATGAGATTGTCGAAGTCAGCTTGAAATTTTCTCTGGATACTTTCTTGGATGTCAGTATTATCACCATCTTCTACAGGGTCATAAACTTCAGGATTAAGCATAGGCATAGTATCATATGTCTTATCCTTAAGCTCTTTATCTGCACTGACACCATCAATAAGGTCAGCAATTGTTGTATTTTTAATATCTTCCATTGTTTATTAACCTCGCTTTAATTTATAGATTGACCTAGCAAAAGCTAGGTCAATTTATATTAAGTTTAGACTCTTGGCTTACGACCGATAACTCCGTCAGTCATTTCATAAAGCTGGTTAAAATCAAATTTGTCAAAAATGTATTTGTCAAACTCTGACTCACCCATCTTTGCTGCAGCTTTTGGAGCTTCTGTTGTTTCACCTGCACCCCAACGAACTACATTTTTATCTGTACCAGCAAGAAGCTGTTTTGCAGTAGGGATTTTTGCCAACTGAGAAACATTATCTTCTACACCTGGGTTCTTTGTTTCAACGTGGTCTGGCTGCTTTGTTGTTGGTGTAAGGTCTTTTACAGCATAAGGATTAGCTGCTGAAGCTGCTTTTCCTTCATTAAGTTCAGCTTTGCGCTGAGCGATTCTTTCACGAATTGCATTAAGGTCAAGTTTACCTTCTGTTGATTCTGGCATAGGAGCTGCATTAGGGTCAGCTGGAGCTACACCTGCTGCTGGCTGTCCATCTACAGGAGGAACACCTGCATTAGGGTCTGCACCAAGATCAACTGCTGGTCCTACACCTGCTGCTGTAGCAAGAGCGTCTACTGCTGTTTTAACATCTGTAATCTGCTGTGCAATAGCTGGGTCAACATTTGCTGCTGGAGCATTAGGGTCAACTGCTGCGTTAGGGTCAGGAACTCCTGCCAAAGCATCCTGAGCCTGTCCAGCCATAGTAGCTGCTGCGTTAACATCACCTTCACGAAGAGCTTCACGTCCAGCTTTAACAGCTGCAATAGCCTCATTAAGCTTATCGCTTACAGTTTTCTTACCAAAGATTGCTTCACGAATTGTATCATATTCTGCAGCAGTAACTTTAGCATCAGCATCACCTGTTTTTACTTTTTTGAACTCTGCGTACTCTTTAAGAGCTGTACGGAATTCTTCTGCTTTTGTAACTTTCTTAGCAGGTTCTGCAGGCTTTGTAGATTCTGTAGATTCCTTTACTTTTCCAGCAAAGTTTTCTTTAAGAACATGAATTTCTTCTGCAGTTACTTTTGCATTACCTGTTTTTGCTTCTTTGAATGCAGCATATTCTTTAAGTACTTCAGCAAAAGAAGCGTCTTCTTTGTCTGCTTTCTTTGACTCATTGAACTTTGCACGAAGAGCGATTCTTTCATTCATAGTAATTTCTGAACTACCAGTTTTTGATTCTTTGAATGAAGCGAACTGTTTAAGAAGTTTTGCAAAAGCTGGGTCTTTAGATTCAGTCATACGATCTGCTTTTGGAGCTTCTTTCTTAACAGATTCATTGAACTCTTTACGAAGAGCTCTTGTTTCTTCAGGAGTAATTACTGAAGAACCACACTTTGCTTCCTTAAATGAAGCATAGTCTTTCAACATTTTTCCGAATGTTTTTGCCATAATATTTTCCTTATCCTCACATGCCCGCGATTTGGATTTTGTTTTTGCTGCTTTAATAAGATTTTCTTATTAAGCCTGGCATGGTAGGCTTAATTTAATTAGTAAATAAATTAAAAAGCCTGCAATATTTGCAGGCTTTCAAATTAGTTTTCTTGTTCTATAGCTGATATATGCAGTCTGACTATACAAGTTTTAATTTGTTCTTCATCTACATATTTTTTTCCGTTTTCTTCTTTTAAAACAGACTCTTGTAAATCGCCATTCTTGATAAGCTCTTTTATATAAAAAGGCAAATAAATAGCAGCGTCCTCTTTAGACATAAAAATTTTAGGACATGTAAAAGGATACCAAATTGTTTCCTTCTTAAAACCATGTCTAAGTTCTACTTTTTTGAAGATTTGTGGCTGAAAAAGTCCACTTTCTTCAACTTCTTTTTTAGAAACCATACTGGTTGTCTGATTACTAACTGTTTTATCTACCATATTTTAGTCCTTATATTTATCCATAATAGGGTCTGTTGGCTCTATAGATAAATTATTTTGTTCATCAGTAATAACTGCATCTGAAGTTAAAAATAAAGCTGCAGCACTAGAACTATATCTAAGAGCACATTCTTCAACTTTTATAGGGTCAATAATTCCACGAGCAAACATATCTTTAACATATTTGTTACTCTTGGCATCATAACCAGCTGACTTGCTTTTATTGGCAGCAATTTTAGCTATTGTATATTCAATATCTTCAGACTCCATAAGATTTGCTAAAATAAATTTAATTGGTTTTCGACAAACCTGTAAAAATGTATTATAGCCGACAATAAAATCATTAGATACTTTTTTATGTTTAATTTTGCCACAGTCATAAGATGCTTTAAGCAAAGTTACACCTCCACCTGGGGTGATACCTTCTGAAACTGCAGCTCTAACTGCATTCAAAGCATCTTCATATCGGTCAATTTTCTCTTTAATTTCAGGCATATCATCACCACCAACATAAATGGTTGCAATACCACCTGTTAAAGCTGCAATACGCTCTTTTAAGCCTTCTTTTTCTTTTTCTGAAAGAGACAAAGTAGCAGTAGTAGCATCTTCTAAAAGAGACTTAAGGTCTTTAACTCGTGCCTGCAAAGTATCTTCATTACATACAGGGTCAGCAAATAATGTATACTGGGGTGTAATCTGAACACCTTTATAAAGTCCAACGCACTTTGATGAATCAAAAGCAGTTGCTGGTCGGTCATTTGTACCCAATATTTCGATTCCGAAATAAGCTGCAATATCCTTATATCTTTCTAAACGTTCAGCCTTTGTCTGAGAACCTGCTTTTATAACGCAAGCTTCAATAATCTTGTTTTTTACATTACTTATAATAAAATTATTAATTTCAGAAGAAACTGAATTTGCAAAAATAACAATAGGCTTTTTATTATCATAGGCCCAGTTTAATACTGGTTTAAGAAGCTCTTGGTCTTTAAGGTCTTCATTATAAATTATAACTGCACCGTTTGTAAATTCACAAACTTCATTTTCTACATCAGTAGCATAATCACCATTCAAAAATCCTTGAGGAACTTTATAGCCTTCACTAAAAGTTATTTCAGTTTTTCCGTTATAGGAGTCTTTAATAGAAACTACGCCATCTTCTCCAATGCCTTGAAAAGCTTCCAAAACATAATTACCAATTTCTGGGTCATTATTTGCAGAAATTGTAGCAATATTCAAAATATCATCGTCTGAAGATACTGTTTTCTTATATTTTTGAATAGCTTCAATCATATCTGCAGCAGCAGCTTTATAAGCTTTAGCTACTTCATTCTGGTCAATTCCGCGGTCAACAAGAGCTGCACCAGCTTTACATAATTCTGAAAAAAGTAACGATACTGTGGTTGAGCCATCTCCAGCCTCTCTATTTGAGCGAATAGATGTATTTCTAACTAAAAGAGCTCCGAGGTTTTTCCAATTATCAGAAAACAAAATAGCTTGCAATACATGCTGACCATCTTTTGTATAGTATGGATGACCTGTTCCTTTATCTATAAGGACAGTTTTTCCTTTTGGGCCAAGTGTAGAAGCAACTGTATTTTCTGCAGCAATAATACCTTCCAAAATCTTTTTTCTTGCTTCATGCCCAAATCTTATATCTTTTCCTAGCAAATTAATCCTCCAATAATATTATATATTAGAATAGCTTTTTAAAAAAATTATGCCGCTTGTTCAGAAGCGGCATTTTATATTCTAAGTTTTTGTTCTTAAATTAAGTTGTCAGAAGTTTTTAATTTAAGCTAAAGCTTCGCTGCTGATTGTCCTTAAAGGAGTTTCCAGCAATTAAAGTAGTTTTCCGGTTTACCGGACTGCCTATTACTAAGCAGCGACACTAATCGTTCTAATGTCATTCAACATAACATCTTCAAGCTTACTGATTGCAGATGTGAATGTCTGAGCATTCTGTTTGTAACCGAAGCTGTTGATGCCTTCGTCTGCTGAACCAACTGCCGCATTGAACTTAACAACGTAGTTGTTACCGTTGCGGAGAGCCTGCTGATAACCAAGACGGATTGCCTTGTAGTCAAGAGCAACACGGATTTCCTGAGCTGCATATGTTACAAGTTCTTCTTCTGCAGAAACAGAGAAAGATGTATCCAATGTAATCTCAGAAAGCTGTGACCATGTTACACCGATAGCTGTTGGGCGTGGTCTGAATTCGTATGAACTCATACGAAGTTCAACTTCACCAAGGTAGTCACCTTCGAAGTCATCTTCGAGGTCTGCACGAGCGAACATGCGTACCTTTGCAGCTGTTCCCTTAGACTCAAGGTCTGCAGCGATTTTTGCTACTTCTTTCTTAGCATTCTCTGTCAATCCTGTGAAATCAAGAGTAACAGTTGTCTTGCCTGTTGTAGCATCGATTGCCTGTGTAACCTGTACACCATCAAATGGAGCACATGTGATCCATTCGTTGTTTGTCTTGTACTGGATAGCAACTGGGTGAGTTTCATCACCAAAGTATACTACACCATAACCAGCGATAAGCTTCTGACCGTTTTCACCAAAAGCACCACCTACAATTTCAACTGCAGCTGATGTTCCAGTTACTGTTGCAGCATCTCCTTCACCCTCTACTGTAAGAACATCTTCTGCTCCTGCGAGGTTGATGAGTTCCTGTACGTAACGGTCCTCAGTTGTTTCATAAAGAGCCTTGTGGTATTTGCGAGCTTCATTTGAGAAGTCCTCGTCATTATATCCATAAGGGTCTCCACCATTTGCATCTGGGTCTGTTGCGCGGTTGTTCAAGTCTTTACCATTCTGAGTTTTAGTCAAAATAGGTTTAAGGTACTTGATAGACAAATTTGTTCAGTATAATTCGTTAGATTATACTCGTCTCACTTTGAGACTGCCCTAGATTCCTCTAGGTGTTCAGACTATATCTTCCTCTCAATCTAAGAGAGGGCTACCATTTCCATCCACTTGGATGTACTCTACTTGCTTCTTCACTCTTTTCCAAGAGCTATGCTTTCGATAGTCGTTGAGCGTTACTTTTAGCGAAGTAATATTTAATTAGGCTGTTTTTTATAAATCCCTTTAAAATTTATACTAATTAAATTAGTTTAATATATTTAATGGAGACTCTAGCTATGAAACATAAAATTTATAATAATATTATAGAAAATTATGATGAACTAACTTCTGCGATTAAAGAGTGTAAAACAATGGATCAGCTTAATTGCAAATGCTTTAATTGTAATAATACTTTTTTGCTTTTGGTAAAAAGAGCAAAAACCTGGTCAAAGGGGCCTATTCTTTGTAAAAATTGTAAAATAGCTTTATCTAAATTGCAGTTAACTACAGAACAAAAAAATCAAATTAATGAAAAAAGAAGAGCCACTAATATAGCAAAATTTGGTGTAGAAACTCCTTTGATATTAGGGTCAACTAGGACTAAGTTAACCCAAATTGATACACAAGCTAAAACTGAAAAAATAGAAAAAACAAAATTAGAAAAATATGGAGATAAATACTATAATAATAGAAATAAAGCAGTAGAAACAATGAATAAAAAATATGGTATGCACTCATCAAAAGTAAACACAGTTATACAAAAAAAAGAAACTACATGTAAAGCCAAATATGGAAATAAATGTTCATTACAAAATGAACAAGTAAAAAATAAAGCCAAAACAACTAAAATAGAAAAATATGGGGATTCTAGTTATAATAACTCAGCTAAAAGAAAAATTACTTGCTTAGAAAAATATGGTGTAGAAAATCCTATGCAAAATGAGCAAATTAAACAAAAGTCTATGCAAAATAAAAGTATATCTATGGTATTTTCAATAGGATATTTATATAATAATATTCATTTTGATAGTAGTTGGGAACTAGCATATTATATATGGCTTACAGATAATAATAAACAATTTATATACCATCCTGAGTTTAGTATAGCATATACAGATGATAATGGTATTGACCGAGTATATTTTCCTGACTTTCTCGTTGAAGGTAAATTTATAGAAATAAAAGGTGAACAATTTTTTAATAAAAATGGAGAACCTTATAACCTATACAAAAAAGAATTTTGGAAAAATAAATATAATATGCTTATAAAAAATAATATTGAGATTTTAAGACAGCCAGAGATTAATAATATTCTTAAATATGTAAAAAATAAATATGGAAAACAATATTTAAAATCATTTAAGATCAAAAAAGACTAAAAATAAAAGCACTCTTAAAAAGAGTGCTTTTTATATTGTTCAGGTAATAACATAATACGCTATAGATTGTAATCAAGCTTATTGTCCTTCGCTAAAAGTCTTCGTTACTGATTAACCCCAACCATGGGTCTTCCCAGTAATTAGATAGCTTAATTTTTCATAGTATCACTACTATGCGAGACTCATTTCTAAATCTCTTGCAGATTCCATAGCAAACTCTGTAAAACGCTTGTGTTCAATAAAAGTCGCAACCTTTTATCCGTAAATACAACCCTGCATTTACCGCTATATATTACTATATAGACCAGACTATCTCTTCATCCAATAAATTGGATGGCCAGCGCTTCCATTACCATTAGCTTGTAATGTACTCTACTCAGTTACTCTCACTGTTCAGTATGATACCCTTTCGATAGTCGTTGAACATTCCTTATATTAAATAAGGCTTTGCTGCTGATTTTCCTTAACGGACGTTCCAGCAATTCACTGGCTTGCACTATAATATTACTATTATAGGAGACTATTTACTAATCTTGTTTCTTACAAGGTTAGGCATTGCCCACTATGTTTGAATATTAGACCTGTCATTTCTAATTTCCTAGCCACAAAACGACCTTGATGAAACAGTATTCCGTTTTCAGCTAGCACCATGTTACCATGGTGGTCAGACTATATCACAGACTTTACAAACTATCAGGCCTGAACTTCCTTTCAGTAGTAAAGCCTCTTTCCATTTCGAGCTGTCATTTTATGACAGTTACAGCCCTACTCTACTCGGTTCACTGTTGCCAGTGCTTTTCGATAGTCGTTGAACATTTTTCCAAATGCTCGAAAAGATATAATTAAGTTGGTCTGAACCCCAACATAACTACAATTTAATTAGGCAGATTTTTAAAATCTGCCTAAAATTTTTTTTAAATCTGCTTTTCCTTTGAATCAGTTTTAAGACTGGTATCAAAAATATAAGTAGTTGAACCAGAGCCAATTTCTCTCTTGATCAACGACCATTTTGATTTCTTGTCAATTTCATCAAGATAGCCCTCATCAGTAAATGGTACAGTTACTTTAATAAGCTGTTCTGTATAACCTCTACTGAGAGGTTTATTTACCGAGTCAGGATTTTTAGTTGCATAAATTCTTGATTTACAAGTTTCAAGATCTACAGGAGCTGAGTTAATCTCTTTGATACAAAAAGAAGTCGTAACTCCTGAGCTAATTGTTCCAACACAAGCATTTTTGTTGTCAATACGTGCAGTAGTCCATTCTGCCGCAAGTCTAATTGTAGGTGCTTTCTTTGCCAAAATTGTTCACCTCTAGTTTAAGATAAGTTTCTCATACGAGAAACTTGTATATTTAATTATAGAATAGCTTCTAAAACTATTCTTCAATTTCTCCAGTTTTAAGATTTATAATCCGTTGATTTTCACTGCCTCTAAATCTAAGGTTTAGGTTTTTCTCTTTTTCTATAAAAGGTCCATCAACTAATATATCAGCAGTTTCTAAAATAGCTTTAATATTAGGGTCCTCTGATTTTTTAAGCTGATCTAGAGTAGAACCTGACCATATCCAGATAGACTTCTTATCAGAAAACTTTTCTTTAATCCTTTTACACAAATTAAAAACATCAGCAGTATTATAAGATTCAAAAGGTTCTCCACCTAAAATTGAAATACCTCTATAATTTGGTTTTTCCAATTCTGCTAATATAAAGTCTATATCCTCTTCAGTAAAAGGTCTACCTGCTTTAGGATTTTGTTCTTCCTTATTATGACAGCCAGGGCAGTTATGGCTACATCCTGAAAACCAAACTACAACTCTAAATCCCGGGCCATTATTACTACATTTATGAAAATCACCTGAATGAAAGCTATCAATTCTGATTATATTTGACATTTTAACCTCAAATCTAAAGACCAGACTTTTAACCTGGTCTTTTTTATTAGAAATGCTTAACTCTTTCTTCTATCTCTTGCATACGGCCTTGGTTAAAAGTATTTGAAGCGATATATCCACAAACACGAACAGTAGCATGTAGCAAGTTTTGATCTACACAGCCACAGGCTGGACAGCGCCAAATAATTTTTCCATCAATGTTAGGCATCTCTAGTCTACCATGATAACCACACTGTTTACAGTATGATAAATGCAAATTTATTTCAGCATACATAATTGTTTCATACATATGTCTCAATAAGTCAATAACTGCATCCAAATTATTTGTAATATCATCAGCTTCTACATAGCTAATTGCTCCACCTTTAGAAAGAGCCTGGAATTCAGATTCTACAGAAAGTTTATCAAAAGCATTGATCTCTTGAGTTACATGAATATGATAGCTATTTGTTACATAGTTCTTATCTGTAACACCTGGAATAATTCCATGGCGTTTCTGTAAAGCCTGCGCAAATTTATATGTTGTACTCTCTTCAGGAGTACCATAAATTGAATATCCAATTTTTTCAATCTGTTTCCACTGCTCACATTTTTCATTCATACGAGCCATAATTGCTTTACCAAGCTCTTTTGCATCATCATCTGCATAATGTGGTCTACCAATCAAAGCTGTAACACATTCGCAAAGTCCTACATAACCAAGAGAAATAGACGAATAATCATTATACAATAATTTATCAATAGTTTCACCTGGTTTAAGACGAGCTAATGCTCCACCTTGCCACATTTCTGGTGCAACATCAGAAAGAGTACCACGAAGACGTTCATGTCTAAGTCTAAGAGCTCTATGACAGAGTTCAAGCCTGTCATCAAGTAAGAGCCAGAATTTTTCCATATCACCCTTTGCACAAAGAGCAACATCTGGAAGATTTATTGTAACAACACCTTGATTGAATCGTCCCCAGAATTTTGGTTTACCTTTTTTCTTTGATGTTGGATTACCATTTTTGTCTTCATAATATGGCTGAAGGAAACTACGACAGCCCATACTTGGGAATACATTACCTTCTTTAAGCTCTCTCATCTTCTTTGCAGAAATATAGTCAGGAACCATACGCTTAGAAGTACATTCTGCTGCTTTCTTTGTAAGCCAAAAATAAGGTGAGTCATCATGAATATTGTCTTCATCCAAAATATATAAAAGCTTAGGGAATTCCTGAGTTACAAAAACACCCTGCTCATTAGGAAGACCCTGAATACGCTGAATAAAGATTTCTTCAATAACTCTAGCTAAGTTATCTCTTTCAATTCCCTCAGGAACATCGTCTAGATACATACCAAAAGAAATAAATGGAGCCTGACCATTAGTTCCAACAAGTGTATTAAGCTGATAATTAAGAGTCTGAACACCGGCAATAATATCTTCATCTACCATTTTATCGATGAAAGATTTGAAAGCTGCCTCACCCATAGTATCTTTGAATTGAATGTATTTCTTTTCAAAAGTTTTACGGCTTTCTTCAACAAAAACTGACAAATGTGCAACATTAAATGTTTGACCACCATACTGAGAAGAACATACAGCTGCAGCAATTTGAGTTGCAATATTACAAGCTGTAGAGAACTTATGTGGTTTTACAATTTTACGTCCACGCAAAACTGTTCCATTCTGGAGCATATCTTCGAGATTTACCAAACAACAGTTGTGCATATGATTTGCAAAATAATCCATATCATGGAAATGAATTATTCCTTCTTTATGAGCGCGGTAAATGTCTTCAGGAATAAGATAGCGTCTAGAAATATCTTTTGATACTTCTCCTGCCATATAATCACGCTGAACATTTAAAATTGTTGGGTTTTTATTTGCGTTCTCTTGTTTAATCTCTTCATTATCATTGTCAAGAAGAGATAAAATTTTGTCATCAGTAGTATTTTTCTGACGTTCAAGAGCACGCATATAACGATATGTAATATATTCTTTTGCCAAAGCTGCCTTGCCAGTCATTATAATAGCATCTTCAACCATTTCTTGAATATCTTCTACGTTAATAGCATGTGTCTCAGCTTTACATCGCTCTTCGATAGACTTGGCAATATCTTTAATTTCAGTATTAGTAAAACGATCTTCCAATTTTACTTTTTGATTAGCTTTACTGATTGCTTCATAAATATTAGTTTTTGAAAAGGTCTGCTCTGACCCATCACGTTTTATGATTTTCATAAGTCTCCTAAAGGGATAGGAGAATAAAATAATTTGATGTCAAAACTTTATCCTCCATTTTTTTTTATATTTTAATTAATTAATAAGAATAGCTCTGTTTATTAAAGCCAGAAGTTGGTTTTTAACTTCTGGCTTTATAAATTACACTTTCATAAACTCTGAAATAAGGTCAGTTGATTCTTTTGCTTTACGTTTTCTTGGTGCTCTAGGCTTAGGCGCAATAGGTTCAACTACTTCACCAGGGAAAAGCTCTTCAAATGCCGCTTTAACAGTAGCAAAGTCTGCTTGTGAAAGAAGAACATACTGACCACCAAGACTACAAATACGTCTACGCATTTGCATAAATATAGATTTCTGGTCTCTATCCATTGTTTTAAGTTCTTCTTGTGCTTTTTTAGCTTCTTCAAGAATTTCATCTACAACATTAGCAACGTTAATATCATGAGAGCCAATATCAGCTTCTGGGAAATAGTCATCAAGCATAATTCCCCAATCAGCCCATATATTATACATAACCTTCTGGTCTTCTTTTGTAGAAATACCAGTATCACGAATTCTATTTACAAGCTCGATCCAATCTGCATTTTGAGCATCATCACTATCGAGTCCCAATACATCTTTACGTGAATTACTAGATGATAGGAATTCTTTATGTTCAGAACCTGCATAGAAAGCATTTACAATCATACGTGGTATGTAGTATGGCTGAATTTGAGTAACTTCATTATCTGGTCCAAGTCTATCGTTAACCCATTGTGCATCTATACCATTACCTATATTTTCTTTACAAACTGCTTTATAAAACATATAAGCTCGAGTATAGGCAGTAGGATTAAAAGTTTTACCTGCCTGTCTAGTACGCCAGTTACTTAATATTGTGTCACCACCCATCAAGTAATCATTCTGTATACCATAGCCTGTAAATTCACCATCATACTGTTTCGTATTAAGATTATACTGATATAATGGCGAGTCAACAGCTCTATCTTTATTTCTTTGCCAGTATCTTGAATTAGACATATCTTGTTCACCGATATATTCTGTTTCAAAAATATTCATAACTGGGAGCATAGCTGCTAATAAAAGTTGTTCACTAGTTGTTGAACCATTATTTTTAGCTTCTGTAAGTTTATTCATTATATTCTCCTTTAATAGTTAGTCTTCAAATAAAGAGTCTATTCTGTTTCTTTCTCTTTCAAAAACTGTTTTAAAAATATCTACTCCATGTCTTTGTATCAAACTAGCTTTATTATTATATTCTGGAGAAATATTTTCCCCATCCTCAGTTATCCAGTTTCGTCCTGTACATGTTAAAAGTGATGATAAGTCATATTTTTTAAGAACAGCATCGGCATCCTTTTTATTTATACCTAAAAAGTCATAAACTACTTGCAGAAAATTATATGACTCCATTTTTGCAACTGATGTATCATATATTATACCAAAAATAAGAGGATTATTATCTAAAAGAACTATGCAACGCTTTAGTAAAGTTGCTGCTCCACTAATAACTTCAGGTAACTTAATATATTTATCATATTGATCAATGAGCATTTCCAAATAGTCATCTTCAGCAAAATCTAGCTCTTCATCATCTAAAAACGATACTGGAGGCAAAACAAGCATTTTATGTACAACTTTAACAGTGTCAACTATATCATTATATTCCTTATCCCATGATACTAATAGTTCTTCTGCATTGTCGCCTAAAAAAACTTTATTTTTAAAATTTTCATAATCTTCTTGTGATTTTGTAGTATTATAATCTGACTGACACCATACTCGTATACCCCTATTAGAGCCAATAGCTATAGGAGTTCCACCATATCCATTGTCATGCTCTCCTGTAATCTCGATCATATATTTTATAGCTTCAAATTTTGGCTCATAAGGCTTAATAGCTACTTCTGCTTTGCTGAATTCAAATGTTTGGTCATTCATATTTGCAGGTTTTTCTACACCTTCTATAGTAAAACCTTCTGGAAGTTCTTTTCTAACAGCCATTACAAATGATGTACCTTTTAAACGATAGCCATCAAAATATTGGCTACTTGCTTGCCAACCGATACACCAACCGGCTTTCTGTCCTCCTATTTTAGCTGAATCTGCTATTTTTCCACCTTCCCAAGAAAGAGGCATATAAAAATCCCACATTTCATTACTGTAAATATGAGGAATATCTGGAATTGATTTTTTTTGTTTTTTACTTGTAGTTTTAAAATTTTGCAAAGCCATAAATTTTGCAAAGTCTGCATAATGTAGGTCAGTTCTTTGCCAATCTATCTGATTTTCATAAGCAGGATATTTATTTAAGAATTCTATAACAGCTTCTTTTTCACTACTTGATAAATAAGGAAGCTTTTTTATAAAGTGATCTTTTTTCTCATTTAGCTTTTTCATATAGATAATTAGCAAAATAAAAAGGCTGCTTTTTAAAGCAGCCTTTTTATTATTTACATACATCTGTAAATACGTTTTCATCAACGAATTTTGTTACAGCATCATGCATCCAGTCTAAAGTAGATGAATCAATAGGACAATATTTGTTTGCGTCCACTCCTACATCAATGCCGTTCCGTTTATAATGGTCTCTACCATGAATATGACCAAATGCATAAAAAGCATTTTTCTTAAAATGCTCTTTTTCTGGATTTAACGGCTCATGCCTTAAAATATATTCATTCTTTTTAGGTGAAACATAAACCAGATCGTCATTTGCATAGCGCTCAATATTTTCATATTTTTCAAGTTCTTTAATAGTATTATCTAAGTCTTTAGTTTCATAATTACCATATACAAATTGCATTTTCTTAAAATTAAGAACTTTTAAAATATCAAATTCACCAAAATCACCTAAGAAGCATACTGTATCATTTTTATGAACTAGTTTATTCCAGTTGGATATGAGGGCCATATCCATATTAAAAGTATCTACAAAGGGTCTCTTTGATAGCTCCAAGGTTCTTTTGGCTCCAAAATGAGTATCTGATGTAAACCAAGTTTGAGCTGGACTATCTAAGTCTGTTACAACTGCTCTAAGCATTTCTTCTAAAGATTTATATCTTTTTTGTTTCATCATTTCAAGACGACAGTCAATATATTCATTTTTCCAAGAATCATCAGGAAAACCTACATATACCCCAGGTTTACCCCACCATTGTCCAAGCTCTAGATTTGTTGTAAGTGCAGGGTGTTCTTCACTTCTAGGAATCCAGAAAACAATTGCAGTAGCTTTATGCATAGCTTCAAATTCCCATTGAGTCTGCTTCATGAGCATATTATCATTAACATCTCTCATTTCTACATAATGGTCATTTGTTGGAGTTATAACTGTCCCATCAAAATTTAATTTTTCTAAAATATCAAAAGCATCAAAACGCCAATCGTCGTCATAATTTTTTCTTGGGCATGGCCCTGCAAGAAAAATAGAATTTTTCATATAGTCTTCTGTTAAAGAACTAAATTTTGCTGGGTCATTTTCATAAGGTTTTAATATTTTCATAAATCTCCAAAATATAAAAGGAGCTTTAAGCTCCTTTTATTAAAAAACTTAAACGTTAAGATCTGGTGGAACTTCTTCCCCTTCAGCAGCCTTAAGAGCCAAATCTGCTAAAGCTGCAGCTGTTTCTTCTTCCTCAGCTTTATCATTTTCAACTTCATCAGGAACCTGCTTATCACCGTCAAGTTCTTTAGATTCTTTTCCAAGAAGTTCAAGAGTTGACTTTTTCATCTTTTCAAAAACATCCGGATGCTCATCAAACCACGCCTGGAGCTTAGCTCTACCCTGACAGTTAAATCCATATTCATCTGACTTAAAATAAGCACCATTCTGAACTACTAGACCAAGTCTAAGGAAGAAGTCAATATATTCTGCGTCAACATCGAAACCATGATCAAAATAAAGTGTCATTTCTGCATCACGATACATAATACCTGTTTTATTTTTGTAGTTACGAACTTTTACTTTGATACCAATAGTTTCTCCACCTTCTTCAATAGTTTCTACACGAGTAACACGGTTACGAGTAGAAGCATAAAATTTAAGGGCACGTCCACCTGTTGTTTTAATAGCATGAGAACCAACATCCATATTATCACGTTCCTGTGAAATAACAATCATGGATGTTTTATATTTTGCAAGCTGAATATTGATCTTACGAAGAGAGTCTGCAAGAATTTTTGCCTGTGGACCAAAGCCTGCTTTACCATACTCAGATTCTTCCTGAGAACGAGTAGGCGCAGTAGTTTCTGAGTCAAAGATAACCAAACCAATTTTTCCAGATTTTACAAGAGCTTCAATAATTTCAAAACCATCTTCCATAGTATCTGGCTGTACAAGCATAAAATGGTCATCATCAAGATTAAGTCCAAGACGCTCCGCGTAGATTGGGTCAAAGGAACGTTCATAATCTACATAAAGAACAATAGGCTGTTCTTCTACAAGAATTTTCTGAATTTCTGCTGCAATAAAAGTAGAAATAGTAGACTTACCTGAAGACTCAGGTCCAAAAAGCTGCATAATTCTACCACGACAAAATTTTCCACCCAAAACATAGTTAAGATTAGGTGAGCTAAAACTGATATAAGAGTTTAGATTTGCTTCTCTAACATTTCTAATAAGAGTTTTAGTATCATATTTTTTTGTCAATTTATTCAAAGCCAATTTAAATTCTTTTAAATCTGCTGCCAATGAAATTTACCTCCAAATATAAATTTAATTTTATCCATAATAATAGAATAACTTCTTAAAAATTTGGATAAAATATTAAAAAAATAGTAGTATTATTAATAATAAAAAAAAAATAAATAAATATTATAAATATTATAATCAAATATACATTAATGAAAGCATTCCGCGCAAAACCTGGATATTAATGCCTAGGTTATTCTAAATAGATATGGATAATAATGAAGAATATGTTCCTTTATATATGCAAGGAAAGTACAATAACGATAAAAATAAACTAGAATCTAAGCCTGTCTCGGAACAGAAAGCTTTTGCATATCAGACTAAATGGCTTCAAACAAAAGACCCTAAAGTTTGGGAAGAATGGACAGCTTTAATGTTTTCTTATACTAGGTCTTTAGTATTGAAAAAATTAACAAGAAAAAAATATTTAGAGCCAGACGAAATTGATGATATTACAGCAGACGCTGTATTTAATTTTATGGCTCAATATTTGAAACCTACAAAAACAGGTGGACAATTTGAAGTAGGTGCTTCATTTGCAGGAATGGTTAATTTTAAGATTCTTGAAGCTCTTTATAGAGGTAAAGATGATAGTCATATTTTAAGCTTAGATGCAGCTATAACAGATGAGAATAAAACTTTAGCAGATTTTGCTAAGCCTCTACAAGTTGAGAGTACAAATGAAAATTTTTTAGATTACGATTTAACTGATATAATAGAAGACCTTCTTGATGAAATAGACGAAAAATATAGTAATGATGTCTATTTTGCTTCTGTTTTAAAACTTTATGTAAACCTTATTTTAAAATGTCCAAAACAGGCTGCTACAAAAAATAAATTTACCTCAATGTTCCAAATCTCAGATAAACATATTGAATTTATATATAATTTTTTTAGAGAAAACGCTTATAGACTTAAGCATTCTGAGCACTATTAAAATAAGAAACTTACTAATTTATTATAGTTTTAAATTAAAAGGATAATAAAATATGGGAAAGAGTATTGATATAGAAGCACAGATTATTGCGCCTTTGGCTACAATAAATAAAGCTTTGAAAGAACTTACAATTAAGCTTGAAGATGTTAAATCTACATCTTCTATGATTGGTGGTCAAGTTGGTCCAGTTATGTCTGCAAATCTTCAGAAAGCTATTGACCAGATTAAAAATGTTATGTCCGGAGCTGACCAGTCATCTATTCGTTCAATAATTAATTATATTGGCAATGTTCCGGTTAGTAAAACTTTTTCAACAAAGACTATGGCAGATTTAAGTGAGGGAGATTTCCCAAATCTTGATACTTCTACTGTTTTAGATGCATCTACACCTGATGTATCAAACGGACCACAATCTGCTATTTTGGCTAATGAGTCACATAACCCAGATGATATTCTTGGAAGCTATTTCAAAGAAAATTATAAAGATGCTTTTAAGGAAGCTGTAGCAGGAAGTCCTGAAATTTTGTCTATGGACAGATTAAAAGAATGCGGAATGATTAGTTCTGGTATTGATTTTGGTGATGCTGCAATTTCAAATTATGATGAGCCTATTCAAGAAACAATTGAAAAAGATGAAAATGGTGTAGTGTTAAATGAGGAAGCTGATATTTCAAGCTGGAGAGATATTTCAAGAAATCACTCTCATTTTGATCTTGGTGATAATGCAGATGCTGAATTATTTGATCCAACTGAACCACTTCCTATTGAAGCTTTAGGACCAGATTTTTAAGTGTATACTTAAACTAGACTTAAAATATCCAAATCAGAAAGCCAGTCAAGTTGACTGGCTTTTATTTTTTGAATATCCTAATTAAATATTATGGTAGAAACAAAAATACATTTAACAGAAGAAATTTTAGGTAATAAGGCTGTTTGTTATCATAGAACAGGTCTTAATCCAGATAAATATCCTACTTCTAAAAATCCTATAACAGGTAAACCTATAAAAAATTATAAACCAACCTGGCAGGATGTTGCAAGATACGAGCCTATTCTTCAGGCTTGGAGTCATACAGGTCCTAACTGGGGATTTCATACAGGTGGTGGAGACTGCTATGGTCCAGGTATGTATTCTACATTCCGTGACCCTAGAACTAATACACAGACAAAGGGCTATGGCCAGTTAATTCTTAAATTTGGTATTTCTAACATTTCAAATTATCTTTTTGTAGATTTCACAGAATTCCAAAAAACTCCAAAATATAAAGAGAATCCAAAAGCTTATACACAGGATACATATATTATTCAGCAAATGCTTGATGCAGGTGTTCCTTTAAAGCTTATTGCTTCACTTGAGTCTAAGTGTTCTCTTAGCAATAGCTCAGGAGACCAGATTGTAGCAAAATATGGTCGTCCTCAATTTGCTTGGAAATTTTCTCCATACTTTTTAGGATTTATTTATACAGGTGGCCTTAACGATGGTGATGTATTAGTTACATTTGACCCTGCAATGCTTATAAAAAAGTATGGACGTACACAGACTTTTGATGATTCAGAATTCATGTCCAAAGAGGATATTGAAGAAGAAAATCAGCGTATTTCAGATGCCTTAAAATTAAGAAAAAACAATATTCAAACTATTTATCCTTTATCATTCTCTATAGACGACGGTAATACATATCATCCTATTCAGCTTTGTGAACCTTTAAAAGAAAAAATTGTTGAATATAGTAATAACTGGAACTATTCTCAGATAATGACAGCTAGAGGTAAAAGTAATATAGCAAAAAATCCTGCTGCTATTTTGGATGCTTATACTATTGATGGTAAATTTAATATTCCATTCCTTTTAACTAGAGTAAACATTATCTCGGAACAAGCTGTAATAGATTATATTACTTCAAGAAAACTTGATTTGGTTATTTCAGAGCTTGGTTCTCCTGAATATTATAGTCTTGTAAATAGAATTATTGATGCAGCTCAACTTAAAGGTATTATAGTAAATATCACATCAACTATTTTTGATGAGAGAAAAATAAATCAGAGTTTCTTGGATGTTGTAGCAAAAGTAAATAAAATTTATATTGAGCCTAAAGGCATGGGTTCTATGCCATTTTATGTAGAAAAAGCTGAGAGTCCATTGCCATTCTTGATGAGTAAAAATATTTCTAGGTTTAAAGAAATAGATAAACTTCTTATAGGTCCAGGTGCTCTTAACCAGTTTGCTACAGCAAATATTAGAGCAAGGCTTGTAATTGTTGATATTAGCGAACAGAATTTAACATCAGCTCAATCATATTTTAAGGGAGCTAAAGTTTTAATTTCTCAAGATGTTTCAGGAACATTCATGGACTATAGAGATGATTTAACTAAGCTCAATGTAGATGGAGTTTTGAGAAAAGTTTTAAGATCTATGGGGTCAAATAGCTATGAACGTATTATAGGTTTTGCAAATGGTAAAACTCTTAAAATTAGAGCTGAATCCGCATTTGATAAATTAAATTATTGGGATGGCACAGTAGAGTATTTACCTACTTTGTATTATGATTCTTGTCAATTAGAGTCATATAAGTATCTCAAGTCAAAATCAAATAAACTTATATTAAATAAAGTTATTATTTCTCCTGTAAAAGATAAAATAGTATCTAGAACTATTTCTGAATTCCCTGCTGATGATACAACAGGTATTAGAAATCTTTCTGTTATCGGTAAAATAAATATAATGGGAAGCGGAATTACAGGAGTTATGCGTCTTGGTTGTGATATTACTGCTTTTAATTGTTTGAAAAATAATATTAAAGTTTTTGAATATTTGGCTGTATATTTGCCCGACCAAGAAGATGAAAAATTTACGGTAACTCCTGAACTCATAGATGATTTAAGACGTGTTTCTGCATCTAACACATCTATATTTATATATTCTCGAGGAACAGATAATTTAGATGGTTCTGGTGACCAGATAGATTTCAGCCAGCTTGATACAAATTTAGCATATTGGGTTAAGCAGCACCGTTTACCATATAATCCAAAGATTTTCTCAAAATATATCGATATTCAAAAAGATTTATCAGAGGACTCTTCAGAAATAAAAGCTGTTCAGAAGTCATCAGATGATGACTTACTTGATGAAGTAGCTGCAGATGCAGAAGACTAAGCTATTAAAAACTACTCAGGCCTCAAAACCTGAGTAGTTTTTTATTGAGGTAAACTTTATGGATGAGATTTCAAAAGAAGAATCAGAAAGTATTTCAAATTTTTATATATTAACATTTTCGCCTAATCCAGATAAAGACCGAGTTCGTATCTGGATACCAGCTTCGGACAATTTTAAAACTACACTTAAACGTAAAACTTTTATCAACTTAATTTCAGGAATAGTTGGTGAAGAAGTTAGGTCAGCTCTCATGTCTGCCTGTAATTATTATGGTGGATACTTTATGGTTGACCGTGTTCACAAATCTGTAAAAGCTCTTTCTAGTATTCGTGACCCTATAAATTATTCTGCAGCTGCTCTTAAAAATGCAAGATTAGGAGAGTTAAAAAAATCTACTGATGCTATGGAAGAATATTCTAAAGCATGGTCCATACTACAGGACCAGCTTGCTTCATTTAAAGGCTTTTAGAATGTCATTCCTATAAGCGAATTTCCTTTTTTCTTTTTTGGTGGCTCTTCAGTTTCTTCCTGCTCTTCTTGATCTTCAGATATTTCAGGTTCAACTGGATTTGTAGATTCTTCAGGTTTTTCAGAGTAAAGATCAGGGTCTTCTATTATTACATTATCATTTTTAAATGTTTGGTCCTCGTCTGGAGCTTCATTTTCTGGAATATTTGGAGTAGTTACCTGCAAAGTAAATGTGGAAACAACACCTTCTTTAGTAAAAGCCAAGATCTTGAGGTCATAAATACTATTAGGCTGTAAATCATCAAAAGAATAGTCTGTTCTTTCAATATCCTTACTTATAATCTTTTTTCTACCTGGACATAATATTTCTAGATGCTCAAATGCGTCCTTAGATTGAGGATTTATATTTATTTGTATTGTACAAGAAGTAGGAGTTACATCTCTTACGAACCAGTTATCAATTTGAATATCGTAAGATTCAGCAAAGTATCCATTGATAATGTCTATAGTAGAGTCATTTGGAATATGAGTTTCCATAAGTTCTGAAACCTGCTCTCTTGTATAATTGTGCTCCTTAAAAAGAAGATCTGTAGATTCTACAGGTTTTAATTCGCCAAGTTCATTTTTAGACTCTAGACCAAATTTTTCATTTGCCCAAACAAGTACAGCTTCCTCTACAACATAAATATCATCTTCTTCTGGGTTATTGTATCTACCCCATCTAGCAGGAAGATTAATAATATGTGATACATTGGGAATGACAAGCTCATAAGAATATACATCTATGGAAACTTTCATTGGAAAAATACGGGATTTTTCAAGCCATTCTTTTTCGTTATATCCAGGATTTGTGTCTATTTCCTTAATTTTAAAAAAACATGGAATAAAAATACTGCCATCTTTATATAATACTTCAGGTGTAATCCAATGAGGAGTTTCAGGAGTAGCTTCCCAATATAAAACCTGTTGAGCAAATCTTAAATCATCCTGTCTAGCAAAAAATATAGTACAGTCATAAGTAACTTTTACTGGCAAGTTTCTTAAACGCCAACCATTTTCAGCATACTGGCCAATAAGCGCTGCTGGAGCTATAAGACCTTTAGTATCATCATTATCAAATTCAGATGATTTACTAAAGCAGGCAAATGGCAACTGTAAACTTAGAGGCTGGATTGTTGTTGTATCTTTATTAGCAGAGTCTACAAGTTCTACTCGACGTCTAAAAGCAATGTCTTCTTTACAATAAACTATACGTGAAAGGTCACCTTTAAATAAAATTGTAGCTAAAAAACTTTCTATTGAAATTTTTATAGAATTATGAATATCTATAAATTTTGATCGGTCCTCGTCATAGTAGCCTATTCCCTGATATTCTGTTCCTAATTGATTTCTTGCCATAATTTAAATTAGTTTACTGGTATACTGAATAATAAATGGCCTATATCATAAAATGAATAAAGCTTAGAGTCAGCATTATCATGGGCATCCATAGAATTATCATATTCTATACCAAGTAAACTTTTTATTTTTTCTGCAAAATGCTTTTTTGAAACAAAGCTTAATTGTTTATTATTATGATAAATTTTATTATGATCAGTAACTTTGATAAAATCTGCATTACTTTCAAATAATATAGACCCATTATCAAATCTATAGTCAGTCATAGCAATTATTCGAGAAACCATATGATTTGACTGTATATAATTTGATAGTACTTTTAAGTCTAAAATATATCTAGCTTTTAAAGCAAATCTATAAATTCTGCATTCTGAATCAGAAACATTATAGCCTATTACTCCTAGCAAGTCCCCGTTTCCAAAGACACCAACATAGTGAGAGCATTTTGGCATAGTAGGAAAGTAATATTGATTTTCTATATATTTTGCAGTCTCTTCAGTTATAGCTTCAAAGTATAACTCTTCTTTATATAAAGGACTTAACTGGGACTTTAATAAATTTTTAATTTGCCTTTTATATAAATTCCATTCTAAATCTGTTATAACAATAAGTTGTCCTTCTGGGTGATACTTATAGAATTCATCTGCCTTTATAGGAATAAATAAATTATCATTTGCAATAAATCTATTTCTCATAGAAAAACTTATATAATAAGCTGGAACAATAATAATTCCAGTTTGCGTTTTATCATACCATAAGTCTACAGACACTTTTTCAGGGGTTAGCCCAGAAACAATATCTGGAAACATACCTTTAATTTCTGCTACAATAGAGGACATATCAGCAGGATGACAATAATCACAGCCAGCATGTGGAAGTCTTGATATGAATTCTTTTCCGCATTCATTACATTTATGAGTATAAATATCATTTTTATAAAAGAGCATTTCAGTATCAGGTTTTACAGGCTGAGACTGCAATAATAACGTTGGTTGTCTTATATAAGTTGGATTTTCTACGCCATAATTATTATATAGTGTTTCTAACCGTTTTTCATTAAGTTCAGGACTGAATATTGGGTTTGTAACTCCATAATGCTCAACTAAAGATTCTGACCATCTTATTTTTGCTTCTTCTGTTTGAGCATAATAAGGTACTCCATATTTTTCTATACAAGTTTTACGGCTTTGAGCTTTTTTAGACTCAAGCTTATTTGCAGAGTCTACCCCATATTTATCTAAGCATGTTTGACGTACTTGCTTTTTACACTCATCAGACTGCATGGGGTATTCAACCCCATATTTTTCTACTGACTGAAGCCTAAGCTTGCTAATAAAGTCAGGGTCATCTATAGCATAACCATATTTTGCAATCCAAGTTGCTCTGATTTTTGGCCATATTTCATTTTTAAATTTATCTATCTTTTTCCACTCTTGTGCAATTTCATGCCTGCGTTTTTTGGATTCTTCTGACCTAGAATAATGATCAACACCATAATGTTCTAAATATGACTTTTTTACTTTCTGCTTTGTTTCTGGCAACTGAGATATATTTTCTACATTATATATTTCTAAACAAGTTTTTTTTCTTTTTTCAGATATAGCTTTTTTATCTTTTATCTGTTCCCGTTTTTTTGCAATGCAACTTTTGCAAACAAATTGCTTAATGTATTGGTAAGTGCCTATTGTAGGAGTATGACATTCTGAGCAAATAAATTGAATTTTTCTATTTTTCTTGAAATGATATTTTTTAAAATCTTCAAATGAAATATTGCATTTCCAGGGCCCGTTTTCATTAAGTTGTGTTACTGATTTGCATTTTTCATCATTATTTATATATAAATATTGCACTAAAACCTCAAAAATTACTAATTTAATTAGCAATTTACTTTATAATAATAACTAATTTTATATTATAAAAGGAAAGTTTATGAAATTGAGCGAAGATACAAAAGAAATGATTCAGGGTTTAGCTTCTCAGATTGACTGGGAAAAAGTAGCTAAAGGACCGGACAAAGATAAAGTTGTACAGGCATTTGCCGACAAAATTACTGCATCATGCGATGATTCTGAAAAAAAAGAAGCTGAGGAAGTAGCTAGACAAGAAGCCGAAGCTGCTTGTATGAATGCCGCAGTAGATAATGGAACTGCTACTGCATCTAAAGAACTTGAAAAGTATATGAAAGACAAATCACAGAAAATTAAAGAAGCAGAGGATAGTGTAGCAGCTGCTTTATCAGGAGTTCCCGAGATTGTTAATGAAACTCCAGACGTAAGCGATACTTCAGTTACTGGTATGAATGGAAATATTATGGGTGACTATGGCGAAAATAATCCATATATTGCAGATCCAACAGATGATACTGGTATTCTTACAGACGATGAACTTGAAGGTATGTCTGACCAGGAAATTGCAGATACTGTAAATCGCGAATATTTACAGACACCAATGGTTGTAACAGGCGGAGTTCAATCAGATAATGCTGTTGCTCCTGAAGCAACTTCAACAGCAGATGATACACTTACAGAGCCTACCGATGATAATATCCTATCTGATATTTCAGATGAAGACCTTAATGCAGAAATTGATTCTGATTTAGGTGATATAGACTTCTCTGATATTCTTACTCCTGAAGAAGAAGAAACTTTCTATAACATATTTAATAAAATTGCAGATGCTGCTTCAGAAGGAGACTTTGCAACAAAAATTGAAAATGAAACAGGTGTTTCTGCTGAAGAAGCAGAACAAATTGCAGCATCTACTGAAGCTGCAACAATTGCAGCTGTAAAAGCTCAGAATGGCGAAGCAGACACTCTTTCAACTGAAACTGAAGTTGTTCCACCAGCTGAAGATGATACAGGTGATATTGACTTGTCAGATGCTGAAATGATTGGTCTTAATTACGATGCTCAAACAGCTGATAATGGAAATGATGAGATTGACCAGTCTATTGAGAATGCTATTGATGACTATGAAGCTCAGGGTGATTATTCAGATGAAGACCTCTATGAAGCACTTTGTTATAAATTTGATATTACAAATGCCAAAGAGCTTTTAGCCGAAAATAAAGGATGCGTTCCAGATGCAATTCTTGGAATTTCAAAAATCCTCCATGAAAGACTTGCTTAATTATAGTTAAAAATTAAGAATCTTCGAAAAGATGCTCTAAATGAGCATCTTTTTTATTTGTAAAAGGCTATTCTATAATTTATGTTAGACTACTTAAATAATGTTTCATATCCAGAAGACCAAAATTTTAGTAAAAAGAAAATATTAGAGATTTGTTTTCCAGATGCAAAATGTAATATGAACTGTGAATACTGTTTTGGAAATCATAAAACAAGGTCTTGTAATAACTCACGCCCTTTAAATAAGGAAGTTCTTAAAGAGCAAATTCTTCCTATAAAAGATAAAATATCGTTTGTTCATTTATGGGGTGGAGAAATTATTTATAATAAAGAATTTTTTCTAGACGCAGTGTCTTTTATACATGATATTTTACCAGGAACACAGATAAATCTCGTATCAAATGGTCTCTTATTACCTGAATGGGTAGACTTTTTAGCAGACAATAAAATTGATATTGCTTTGTCTCATGATGGACCTGGACAGAAATATAGAGGCTTTGATTTCTTAGAATCTGAAAAACATGTAAAAGCATTACTTAAAATGTATAATGCTAACCTTTTTAAAACTTTTAAGTTAGTTATTCATAATAAAAATCATTCATATAAAGATATAAATGAATATTTTGACCGATTTAATGCAAAATATAATATTGATGCTCATGTAGAGGGCCTACTTATTCAAAGTAATGATGCCCAAGCTTATATATTTAAACCAGAGGATTTCCCATCCTTTAAGGATGATATTATTTGGATGGTAAGAGATATTATTACAAATATTAATAATGACCATCATATAAGAGCCCATTACTCTAGGGAACAAGTTTATTCTGTTATTAATGCTATAAATTTAGCAAAGAGTAAACCAGCTAGACTACCAGGTATTTGTATGGGTACAAAAGGGTTTGCTTTTACATCAGATGGTAAAAAGGTTCCTTGTCATTGCTTTGTAGAAATGGATGGTAGTATTCAAGACTTTCAATTTAATGAAGCTGAATATTTTAAAAGCTGCATTGGATGTAAAGTAGCATCATTATGTAATGGTGGATGTGTTGCAAAATCATTAAAAAATAAAAAAGATACTTGTACATTTAGCTATTTTTATTATAGTGTTATTTTAGATACTGTAAGTGCAATGTTAAATGAGTTAAAGGATTCAAATAATGAATAATATTGACCAGTTTTTATCTTACAATGACTCTGATACAACTCCTCAATTATTTGAAATAATTATACCAGATGCTGCATGCAATATGAAATGTAAATACTGTTTTGGAGAGCATAGCTGTAATATACGAAATACTTGTAATAGCAAGTTAAATGAAAAAGCTTTAGATGAATCATTAAAGGATGTAGATCACTCTGGTCCTGGTCTTATTACAGTATGGGGAGGTGAGCCTTTTTACAATAAAAGTCAGTTTTTAGAATTGGTTAGTTATTTAACTGACCGGTTTCCAAAAGCAAAATTGTCTATAGTAACTAATGGCTCATTATTAACAGATTATTGGACTCAGTTTATTATTGACAATAATATTATTGTTGGTATTTCTCATGATGGACCTGGACAAAAGTATCGGGGCTTTGATTGCTTAGAACATGCTGAGACTAAAAATAATATTATACAGCTGAGAAAAAATAAACGATTCTTTGCATTTAATACAATAATTCATAAGTTAAGTCCTTCAATTCAAGAAACTCATGAATATTATTATAGAAAAGAAGATGAATTAGGTGTAGAGCTAGGAACAGCTCCAAGACTTATTAGATATGTTAATGAATTGTCTGAGCCTTTTATGTTTAGATCTGCAGACTTCTATCATCTGGATAAAAATGCTGAGTATGTAACAAATTTTTTTATGCGAGCTTTGCTGAATAATGATACTAAATCTGTTAATAAATATTTAGGAGACCCATTAAAGCACGCCATAACTAGTATTATTGAAAATTTATCAGGTATTCCATTTACTTGGATTAAAGATACTCCATATTGCGGTACTCTTGATGTACTTAAAATAACTACAAATGGTGATAGAGTTTTTTGTAACGGAATTACTGAAACAGGTGATATAGAAAAAGCTAAAAAAATGTTGTCTACATATAAAAGTTTTTCTAAATGTGAAACTTGTGATACTAATTATGTATGTAAAGGACTATGTTCTGCTTTACCAGAGCATGCTTTAATGCAAAATTGTGAGATGTATCAATATTTTTATACAAAGTTGAGAGAATACATAGAATCTTTTATGAAAAAATAGGAAAATATTATGGCAAAAATAGTTATAGCAGATACAAATGACAATATTCAAAATATAAACATTGCAGATCCAAATGCACCTGCATTACTTCCTGAAGAGACTTTCAATCAGTTAACTGAGCAAGAAGGCCCTTTAAGAGAGATGATAGATATAGATGGAGGAACCATTAATGACCCTGGCTATGTAGACTTAAGTGGTTTATCAGCCTTAAAAAATGTTCAGCCAGACACTCCTGGGAAATTTCCTAATACTTCTGTAGCAGTTACATTTACTGATGCAGAAAAGTCTAATCTACAAACATTAATAGCAAAATTAGCTAGTGTCGCTCATAATCATACTATTAGCAGCTCAGATTCTAGTGGCACTATAGCTTATAGTTGTGATAATGTAAGATGTAGCTGGTGCGAAAATCATTCTAATAATGGTAATAATAGTAATCATGGTAATGATACATTAGTATGGTAAGATAAAAATGCAAAATATTCGTATATATAATAAAAACAATAATAAAACTTATTATATAGCTATACTAGATAGCAATTCAGCTGTAACAATGTCTAAAATTGCTTCTTCTTATAATAAAATTACTCAAGTTATAAACTATTCTCTTAAAAAAGTTTATCCTACAGATATTAGTATTACGGATATTAAAAATTTTGGTTGTTCAGCTGTTACAAAAAATTTTATATATCATAGCTATGCAAATATGGCGGGACCTTATCCAGGAACAGATGCTGGTCAAACTTACGCTTATGACTATTATAGCTATACATTTACATATCGAGTAACTAGCTATACTGTAACTTGGCCAGGTTTCAAATCAGCTGAACTTCAAAATCTTGGCGGCTTATTAGCAAAACTTATAAAAAACGCTCATACTCATAAATAATAATCTTATAAAAATAAGATTTGAGGTAAATTTTGAATAATTTTGAAGAGTTTATACTCAACTATGATAATTTAAAAAAAGATAATGATATTTTTTCATATAATACGTCTACAACTCTTGTAGCTAATGCTCCATGTAACCTTTCTTGTAAATACTGCTATTTGGATAATTGTCATAGTAAACAGGCTATAGAGTTCTGTCCAGAAAAACTTGAGCCTGTACTAAAACAATATTCTAATATTAAAAATGAAAATATAAGTATATGGATGGGTGAGCCTCTTTTTAATAAAGAGCTTTTCATAGCGTTATGTAATTTTATAAATAAAATATTACCTAATCATAATATTACTATTTTTACAAATGGTACTTTAATTAATGACTGGTGGGCAGATTTTTTTAAAGATCATAAAGTGTATATAAAACTTTCTCATGATGGCCCAGGCCAAAAATATAGAGGTTTTGATTATTTAAGTTCTGACCAGCATATAAAGGCTATTAAAAAAATATATAAAAATGGTAATTTATGCGGAGTAAATACTACTGTTCATAAATTTAATTATTCATTTTTTGATATTTTAAATTTTTTCCAAGATTTTGAAAATAAAACAGATATTGAATTTATTACACAGTCTAGGTGTCTTGTAGGATTAAATTTAATAAATGAAATTGTTTATAATTTTGATTATTTAGACAAAAATCTAATTCAATATATAACTGATTCTTATACATTTTTGTTCAAAAAATTATTAAATGACAATATAGATTCAGTATTAAAGTATTTTCCATCTGATACATTACAAGATACTTTACCTATATTAAAGCTCGCATTAGGTTTGCCAGTTACAGCTAGTAAAACCAGTTGTAAAAAGAAGTCATTTGCTATTAATGGCATGCCATACTGTGTGTATGGTGTTTACAGTCAAAATTTACCAAAAGTTTGTTATGACGATAAAGAAATTTTTCGTGAAAATTCTAATAAATGTTTGAAGTGTACTATAAAAGATATATGTCCAAGCAATGGCTGTACTAAAGTAAATGCTAATAGTAATTCTTGTGATATTATTTTGTCTAGGTATGAAACTGTTTATAAAGCTTTAGCTGAGTTAACTAATAAACTTAGGTGAATTTATGAAAGGAAACGACTTATTTAATATACTTGATAATATAATTCTTAGTAAAGCTAATACTAATGGAATTCAAGATAAAGACCTTTCAGGTATAGTAATATTAAAAGGAGCAAAATGCAATTTCTCTTGTGATTACTGCTTTGCTAATAATTGTAAAAATGACCCTTTCTCAAAAATTGTAATAGAACCAGATAAACTAAAGTTGGCTTTTAATGAGCTAAAGTCTAAAGATAAGCTAATACTAGGTATATATGCAGGTGAACCTCTTTACAATAAAGAAGCTTTTATTAGCTTGTGTAATATCATTAACACAGAACTTCCAAATGCTAAAATAGCTATAAATACTAATGGGTCATTATTAGACGACTGGTGGGTAGATTTTTTTATAAATCATAAAGTTTATACCAATATTTCTCATGATGGCCCAGGCCAAAAATATAGAGGTTTTGATTTCTTAGAATCTGAAAAGCATATAAAAGTTATTCAAAGATTGCAAAAGCTTGGTAATTTAAATGATTTTAGTACAGTTATACATAAATATAACTGTTCTTTTAACAATATTTACAATTTTTTTATAAATGCTCAAAATAAAACAGGTATAATACCTAAGAATTACAATTTTATTTTTGTGCAGCCAGACTTAAAGGTTGATATACCTTATAATTTTAGTTATATGGATAAAGACCTCATAAATTATATTTATGATAATTTACGTTTTCTATTAAAAAATAGCTTAGAGACTAACCAAAATATAGTTTATACTGGTATGCATAAAGATTTATTAAACTATTTTAAAAAAATTATTTATAAAGAAATACTTACCTGTGCTGGCAATTCTTTTAGAATTGATAGCTCCGGGCAAAAAATATGTTTTAAGTCTTATTTTAATAAGCAAAAAGATTCTCTTATTAGAAAGGACCATATAGAAAGGTGTCTTTCTTGTAAAGAAAGACAATTATGCCCATTTTCATATTGTGAAGCAATGCAGCTAAACGATACTGTTTGCTCTAAAATTAAAGATTTCATTTTAACAGTAGATTGGGCACTAAATAATATATTGGAGAATTATGAAACTTTATATACAATCAGATAATGTTTATGGATATATCCCTTTATCTTCTAAGCCTATTACAGAAGACTCTATTGCTGATGCGAATAGCTTAGTTACAAAATTGGATCAAGTTATACCTGCTCAAAGTCCAGGTACTTTTACAATTACAAATGTTGAATACAAGGCATATACTCCACAAAGTTTAAATTCCACTGTTAAAGCTTGGTCTACTACTAAGCATTATTATACTTACAGTACAAGTGGAAGTAAGATTAACACAGTAGATTCTCTTCGAACAGCTTCGACAGATCCATTAACTTTTTCAGATACTGAGTTACTTAATCTTGTTGATATTTTGACACTATTAGCTAAAGTATCTCATACTCATAGTGGTGGAACTGAAGGTGGAACTAGCTCCGCAACCTATACTCAAAGAATAAGCCCTACTCAAACATCAGGATGTTATAACCATAATAATGGTAGTAGTGGTGGTAACCAAAATAATTCTGCCTGGGGCTGGTAAATTTTTAACGGAGGTCTGTATAAACTTATGAGTCTAGTAGAAAATCTTATTCCAGGAATAGATAGTAAGCTACCATTTTTAAATGAAACTGTCTGGTTATATTTACCAGAAGTGCAGTGTAATTTTAAGTGCCAATATTGTTATCTAAATAGAAACGGGCTTCCTCGAGGAAAAGCAAAACATGATACAAATTTTGTTTTACCTGAATGTATATGTGGTGAAAATAAATGGATAGTTATATATGGTGGAGAAGTCTTAACTGATAAAGTTTTATTATATTCTCTGATTTCTAAAATTAGAAAACGTACACCAAATACAATAATTTTTTCATCTAATGGTCTTCTTCTTAAAGAAGAAGATATAACCTTTTTTGAAAATAATAATGTTAAAATATCTCTTTCTTATGATGGCAAATATCAAAAATATAGAGGGCCTGATGTACTTCAATTAAAAAAAGATATTATATATAAAGCAATAAACCATAATGTAATAATAGGCTTAAATACAGTAGTACATAGTAAAAATTATACAGATTATAAGTTTGACCTTCCAGATATTGATATTATTCACGACTATAACTATATATACCCTGCAGAAACCGAAACAAATAAAGATTTTTTATTTGATAATAGCTTAAGCGAGTATATTTCTGATGAAGTGCTTTTTTCTATGAAAAGTCTATTACTAGATATACCTAAGCTATCACTAGACCAAATTGTTTTGAAATATCCCCCATCACAATTTTATAGGTTAGAGCAGATTCTACTACTTTATAGCAAAAACTACGATAAACCTTCTTTTAAGGAAGGCTCTTTTTGTTTACAACAAGACTGTTTTAAGGTAGATATTTATGGTAAAAAATATAATACATGTGGAAAAGGATCTGAAATTTCTACATTATCTCATGATAATAAAGCATGCTTTGATTGCCGTTATTTTCAGATTTGCCCTTATAAATGCCCAGCATATAATTTTGATAAAACACAGTGTAAAGAGACCTATATGTATAAAATCTATGAAAAGCTAGACTTTTTACTCAATTACTTAAAAAATAAATCCTAATTATTTATATGAAAAAATATTATTATGTTGGGTCGCCTTGGACTGAAGCTAATGGACTTGTTTATTATTTTACTGTAGATGATAATTCCGCAGAATATAAATGGCTGAGTAGTAGTCTTAATGCGAATTTTATTCCAGAGCAGCCTCCAGAATCAAGATTTATTTGTGGATATGACCCAGATACTCATAAATTTAGTTTACCTAAATATACCGCCTCTATTTTTTTACAAGAAATGGCAACAATAAGAGATAGAATTAGTGTAATATATCCTTATGAACCTAAAACTTATGCAGATAAATTTGGTAAAGACCACTTTTTATCTAATTTAGAAAAATATGTAATAAAAGTTATAGATTAAATTAAAGGGCTTTAAGCCCTTTAATTTTTAAATATTTCCGGAGTTGATATTTCGCTAGCTAACTTTGTATAGTTAAGCCATTTCATATCAACTGCCTTGTCTAAAGTCCAGCCTTTTTTACTATAAATTTCATTAACATCTTTTAGGCCACATGGTGGCAAAAGAACTTTAAAATCTTTTCCAAGTTTCTTTTTTAATGACTCAAAAGACTTCCAGCCAGCTTTATCATTATTTATAATATAAACAATTTCTGAAAATTGAGAGAGCAAATAAACTTGTCTAGGCGTAATTGTCGCACCAAACAAAGAAGTAGAATTTTTAAGCTCTTTGCAGGTATGCATAAATACTACGTCCATTAAGCCTTCAACAATATATAAAGGTTTAGACCTATCTAGTTTTTCCCATTGATACAAAGTATCAGTTGAGCCACCCCGAGGATAAATACACTTTTTATATTTTACTGTTGGATGATTCTTATTCCAGGTATCCTCACCATAAATGTCTCTGCCTTCAATACACAAAAGTTTACCATGTTCATAAATAGGTATAAGTAAGCGTTTCTTAAAATATATAATACGGTCTTTTTCAGGCAAGTCAGTCATCTTATTATTAAGAGTATAGCCATCTATTGCAAAACGCATTCTGAATTCATCAATAACCTGGTCAGTAAATCCTCGTTTTTTACAATACTCATAAGCTTCTGGAATATCTTTAACTGCAGCAGTCTGAATATTTACAGAAAGATCAACATCTGGGGGAATACTATAATCAATATTATGCTGCTCATACTTAGGAGCAATAAATGGGACTCTATTAGTTGCTATTCCAAGTTCTCTTTTAATAGAGTGGCCTGTACGCTCATAGTATAGTTTTTGAAGATTGCTATGTTCGCCTGCTCCACAAGAAAAACAATAAAATAAGCCTTTTGCAATATTAACTGAGCATGTAGTAGAATTAGGGTTTCCATGAACAGGGCATGAAATCATAATATGCTGACTTTTAGGTCCTGCATGTTCAATTACTGAGAGATCTTTATTTGTAATAGCAATTCGTTTTAATATTTCTATTGAAAGTTCACCTATTGATAATTCTTCCATAATTAATTAATAAGAATAGCTCTAGCCATGTCAATTAATAAAGAAATTTTTAAAAAGTTATTCTTTATTAAATGAAGGAAAATCCAAGTGCTGATATTTTAAAAGAGCTTATAGAAATAATATTATTCAAAGATGAAAAAAAGAATTACAAAACTCAGTTTTTATTTAAGTTATACACAATAATAGGTCTAGATAATTTTGTAAAAGTGATAGAAGAACTTGGTGGAACAGAAATTGCTTTACCTTCTGCTAAAGAATTTAGAGAGACAGTACAAACTGCGATGGCTTATTATTATAAACATTTTTCTGGCTATCAATGGAGTGATGAAGACCGAGAAAAATTTGAGCAGACAGGAAATGCAAAATATAAAGTAAAAAGTCGAGTAGATAAGCTAGATAAAATAATAGAAGACTATATAAAAGATATTCAACTTAAATATCAGGAGCCAGCTAATTAGATATGGATGAAATTCAAAATCAAATAGATACTTTAGTAAAAATAGATAATATGATGGAAATTGGTCCTGAAAAACGACAAGATAATAGTCCTGTTTCTTCAGTAGAAACAGCATTATCCGAATTTGTAAAAGATTCATTTGATGTTACTAGAAGAGACTACGAATTTAATGATAAGATTCAAGAAGAAATTGCTAAAAGACTAGATGAATTTTCAAATTCTGAACTTATATTGCTATTAACAAATAATAAAGTAAATGACTCAGATAGACTCTCTAAAATGCTTGCCCCATCATTTCAGATGCTTACAGCAAAGCAGCAAGCTGAGATTACTGCAGCTTCGCAAGAAAAACAGGCTGCTATTCAAGCTACAGGTACTGTAGCTGCGGCTTCTACTGGTCAGAGTTCATCTGTTAAAGATATGAATGATAATGCATCAACAGAGTTATTAAAAGGAATGTCACAGCTTAGCAATTTATTAAGTGCAATTACAGTTTCAGTAAAAGAAAAGACTAACTAAAATATAATATTATGGAGGATATATAATTTAATGGCTATTAAAGAAAAAGTAGACCCAAATGACGTATCTGCTCTTGTTGAAGCAGCCGATAAAGTAGCTGAACAGAATAAAGTGCCACCTGGATATATTGAAATTCGCCTTTCAACTAAAGGTCAGTATGGTGCTCCTGAAGTTTTTCACTGTAGAAACTTTTCAACAGAAGACCTTGTGCATCTTGCAGTTTCTGAAGATGCTGAAGTTGCTCAAAGAACAGTAGAATTCTTGAATAAAGTAATTTATGAAGACATTGATGTAGGTAATTTTCATGAAAAAGAGGTTATTGAAACACTTTTCATAATTTATACTACATTCTATGGCCATATGCTTACAGATTTAGTCTGGCAAGCTGATGATAAAGATAAAGAATATCTTGCTTCACAATATGGCGGAACTTTGTCTAAAGAATATCAAGACCGTGTACAGCAGCTTGAAGATGGAAGATGGAAGCCTAGATATGATATTGATCTTCACCATGTTCATACTTTTAAGGTTCCTGAAAATTCACCAACTCAGGCTATCATTAAAAATGAAAGAACTGGATTTAGCTGTGTTTATTCTTGGCCAAGGTATGGTGATGTTCTTAAGGTAAAGGAATATGCAGAAATAATCTATAAAGAAGAAGATAGAAAGTATGAAGCGGTAGCAAGAAATCTTCAGATATATAAAGAAGCCCAGCAAAAACTTATGGAAGGTGGCTCACCTAACATGAAAGCTGTTCCTATTGTTTCTAAAGACGATGAGAAAAGACTTAGAGACTATCAGGAAGGAAAACTCAACTTTATGACTACATGTCTTAGAGCTATTCAGCTTAAAGAGATACGCGGTAAAAATATCAGCGAGCTTCCTTTATCAGAACGTATTAAATACGCACAAGACCCAGAGCTTGATTTCTCTACATTTAAGAAAATTCAGGAAAAGTTCAGCGAAGAACTCAAAATTGGTATAGACGAGAACCTGACTCTATTTGACCCTATTACCGAGGAGATGGTGACCCGCAAGGTCAGCTTTCGCGTCGTTGACTTCATTCAAGCCATTCGGGATGGAGAGTCTGATGGAATTACTGTTAGTTTTGAGTAAAGAAACTAACAATCCAGTAACAGACTTGATGAAAATGGAATTTACAGATGTTCATTTGTTATATTTAACTCTTGTTAAGTTTAATAAAGAGCAGCAGAAGCAGTATGAAAAACAAAGACAAGAGCAGCAGGACTCAATGCCTGCTACACCTAGTATGCCATCTGCTTCCTCAATGAAGTCTATGATGAGTTCTATAACATCTGGGTATAAATTACCCCATTAATTAAAAAGTCCAGCTTTAGGCTGGACTTTTTAATTTTAGAAAAAGCTATTCTTTATAATTAATATGAAAACAAAAGTTATTGTAAATTTATTTGGTGGACCTGGTGTTGGAAAATCTACTGCAGCATTTTACCTAATGGCAAAGCTTAAAATGAATGGCGTAGATTGTGAATATACGCCTGAGTTTGCAAAAGATAAAGTTTGGGAAGGAAATCTGGATGTTTTTAATTGTCAGTTTTTTGTTACTGGTAGACAAGCCTGGCAAATTAGAAGACTTTTTAATAAGGTAGAAGTTATTATTACGGATTCTCCTATTGCGCTAGGAGCACCATATGCTGATTCTCCAGAATTAGCAGCCTGTTGTCTAAAGGAATTTGAAAAATATAAAGATGTTAATTATAATATCGTTTTAACAAGGTCTACAAATTTTGTAGAAAATGGTAGAAGGCACTCTCAGAAAGAAAGTGCTGAATTAGATAATAAAGTAACAGATTTATTAGAGAAAAATAATATAAAATATATTACAATAAGCCCATCAGAAAAAAATTATGATGAACTTGTTGAGTCTATTTTGAAGAAGCTTTCTTAGCTTTAAGTGAGGCCTTATATATTTTTATAAGGTCTTTCTTTTTTTCAATAGCTCTTTGTAAACTTTTTATACGTTTTTCAATACTTTTTATTTTGCGTTCTTCATTTGCTATTTCTAGCTCTAGCTCATGCTGCTTTTTTTCCATATGAAGCCCTCTAAAATAAATTAGGGAACTTCGAAAGAAGTTCCCTTAAAATTATATTTTATTTTTTAAATTCTACCTTGTAATTAGATAGCTCTACAATACCTGAATAGTAAACTTTATAACTTACACCATCAATAGTAACAAGCTTATTATTTGTCTCAAAGTCTGTTAAACGATAATTTGAATCCCAAATTTCAGATAAATTACCGTAAGAAGCTGGATAAGCATATACCATAAACTCACCAACATTAGTTGTAAAGTTATATTCATTTGCAGCTGTTGCTAAAAGCTTTTTTGTCAATCCTTTAATATTTGCAGCAGTTAATTTACTTTCAATTATAGGTAAAGCATCCTCTGCAAAAGCTGGAATATCATTTGCAGAAAGTCCAGTAGAAATTGCACCCATATAGCTATAGTCTAAGAATGTGTAATTTGCTTTTGTAGTAAGGCTTCTCGGTGTTCCTGATTTATCCAAATACATTAAAGTTCCTGTAAACTCAGTATTAGCAGTATATGTATTTGATAAAGTTTTAGAGCCATTCTTTACGTCAACAATTTCAACAAGTTTATTTCTTCCATCGGAAATGGATAAACTACTCAAAGCTGATGCAGTTCCAGGATTTACTGTATAAGAAATAGATTTTAATACAACCGGTTCACCTTTATGATAAATGCCTGCAGCAGGACTTAAACTAATAGAAATTGAAGGAGCCACTTCTTTAACAAGGAGTTTTCGAAGAACTTCTTCTGTTGATGTTCCCATTTCAAAAGTATCACCTGACTGAACTCCACCAACGGATATAGTTGCAGTTAAATCATTGCTTAGACCAGTTCCTGTAATTGCCGCTACTGGAATATCTACGTTTCCATTTTTATCTGGTGAGATAGGGTCTCCATTGTTAATTGAAATTGTTTTTACTCCATTATTTGGGCCATCATGACTATGGCCCAAAGCAGGAGAGCACTCAATTTCTGTAGACCTAGTATCATACCAGTTGTTTCCAATTTTCATCTTCATTATTGCTTGTCCTCTTTTTCGATAATGTTATAATAACTACGTTTAGTCTTCAAGCTGGTCATCAATATAGCTTATAAGTCTATCTGCTCCATATTTAGTTATTAAAGTAGCTAGCTGAACTGCAGTAAATTTATGAGCTTTAATTGCTCTAATCATAACTTCATTAGGTGTGTCCTCTGACCCAGCATTATGACCTGCAGCTTTCCATTGCATAGGCTGGAGTTTATCTACGCCTAATATTTTTTTCAATTCATCATTTACATGAGCTTGACTTGCAGCACCTTTATTATTATCAAGGGCTCTAATATAAGCTTTAAGAACATCACAAGGGAAGATTGGACGTTTTTTATCAGTAAAATCATCAAAAGCTGTGATTATACTAGGTCCTGCTTTTTTCATTTTAACAATCTGATAAAGGTCAGGCTCTTTCATACAGAAATTGATCCAAGTAGTTAAATCATCATCAAAAGCTTCATTTTCAAGAACTTCATCTTCAACATCTTTATATCCGCTTGCTTCTGCGCTTATTTTTTCACCTACTGTCTTTGCTCCGGAATGCTCATCATTAATTTCCTTATCTAATGAAACAACTGAAGCTGTTTTATCACTAAATCCTGAAGTCAATTCAGCTTTTGTAACTTCTCCATCATAATTAATTCCGCCTGCATTTTCAAGAGGAATATAAGTACGAATTATAGTCTGAAGGCATCCTCTGAAAACTTTAGCAAGTCCAGCAAAAGGAGTTACTGATCTGTCTTTATCAAAATCAAAAAGTTCAAGAGCATTACTTGACAAACCAATATAAGTTCCTAAAGCTTTAATATCTGAAGTTGTACGAGTTACCCCTGAACTTAATTTTGCGTCTTTTATATCAGAAAAGTCGCCTGCTAAAGCAAGATAAGCATAGGTAATATATGCTTCTTTACCCTCTTTATCTCCTGACAAACGTTTAGCAATCATTTGAGGGTTACTACCCATAAACATTTTGTAATTTTTAATTATTTCGCCATAACAACGATAAAAACAATAATAAATTGCAGCTTTATCTCCATCTTTAGCGTCTTGAATAATAGCTCTTTGGTCTTCCTTATCGAAATCAATAGGACCACCAGAGATAGCATCAAGAGCATCACTTAAGGTAACTCCAAATTTATCATCCATATACTTCTCAATAGCTGCTTTTGCAGGTCTATCAAGAATATCATCAATACTTATTTCATAGGTATTAGTCCTATGTTCATAAAGTTGTCTTAAAAAATTCATATCAGCCTTATCCTTTTATAATTTCATCATTAAATGAAATCTGGTCATTTGTTATTATAAAATTAGTTATGGCAAAAGCCTTTGCTTCAGCTTTAGTCCAGGGTTTTTCTAGTAAAGCCTGCAAATACACTGGTCTATATAATATTTCTGAGGCAATCATATTAATATAATTAAACCAAGGTGTATCGATATATAATGCACTAAAATACTCACAAAACTGCTTTGCTAAAGTTCCATAGTCAGTGTCAAGCATAATATATGTGGAGTCAATTCTTTTTTTATAAAAAGTATCTAATTCTGGCTTGAACTTAAAATAAATATCTGCAATTTCTTTTTCTGATTTAATAATCAAATGTGTGCCTCCATTATTAAGTTATTTGGGTCTGTATTTACAAGTCGAAACCCATTTCGTAAGTAAAAAGGTACAAGACTGGGACTCAAACATCTTAATGTAATACGTTTATAGACTCCATTTACTTCATTTTTCAATTCAGATATAATCTTACTTCCCCATCCATTTCTTCTAATTGGCTCAGCTACTTCAATACAAGAGATATGTAATGTATCTTCGTCAGCACCTGGACGCAAAATCATAACTCCAACTGGTTCACTGCACTTATTGCTATAAAATAAAGCACTGTCAGTATTATTTAATAGGCCCTTATAGAGAGCATAATATGGAAAAAATTTTTTATTAACAGAATTAAATATATCTGAACTTTTATATACATCAATTGTCATCCAAGTGCCTCAAATTATAAATACTTTTCAAGTCTGAATATGTTATATATTTTGCCCAATTCTGTTGTCTTACTTTATTTAAGAAAATATTAAAAGTAGGACAATCTAGCTCTTCTGTAAGCTTTTCTACTTCTGAAAAAGAGTACATCTTATTTTTTAGTTTAGAGATAACTTTTATATAAAGAGAGTATGTTAAAGTTGGTTGTCTAGACCAAAACTTTATTAGTCTAATAACTGCTTGGTTAAGTCTGTCTTCTTCAGTAACGTAATTATTAGTATACGAAATTTCTTTAGCAAGAAGTCTTAGAGCTGTAACAGTTTGCCTAGAAGTAGTATCTGTTAATGTAGATAAAGAATTTATTGTTTTTTGTATATCTGCATTAGTCATTATTTACCATTCTCCATCATTCTGTTTATTTCGCTGCGTATTCTATTACGTTCTTCTTCTGTTTTAGCTGATCGTAACAAGGCTAATGCTTTTGGGCATACTCGTTTTGTACAACGTGACCCATGATACTCACATTTGTCTTTTGAGCATTCTTCCAAAGAGTCACAGGTTTCACAATTATTATTACAAGTAGATTTTTCACGTAAAACGCGCATACAATAATTAGTAAGCTCGTTATTTCTGTATTAAGTCCAGTTTATTAACATTAGAGACTGACTGATAACCATAAAGGTCCTGTCCTTCAACTGGAGTACCAAGACTATTTTTATCAGCTGTTATTTGACGATTATCATTAGTCATAAGCTCTTTTTCAGTCATAAATATTTTTCTAAATCTTCTGAAAATAAAATCAACATTAATATCCGGCGGGTCTCCCACATCTTTACCTGCTGTAAGAGCTACCTCACTTGTTCCCAATATTTTTACATTTTCAAAAATAAAAATAGGGTATTTTTCCTCATAAGGCTCAGCTATTTTATTCATTTTACTATAGCGGCCATCTTCACCGCTTACAGTCATAGCCTGGATATTAAATCTGTCAAACTGCTTTTGTCCATGGTCTGAGTAAACTTTTTTCTTTGGAGGTCTAATAACTACTACTATACAAAGTCCCACATCTTGAGCAACATATTTTTTATCACAAGCTAAACCCCATCGTTGCCATACATTACAAAAGCTTCCTACATAATGAGCTTTATCTAAAGCAGATAATGATGCAAAATTATCATTAGCTGCAATTCTTTGTGCTCTTGACATGTCATAATTTATATTATTTCCTGACATATATGAAAACAAGTCCATTAAAACCAGATTTTTATCTAGTCTAAATGATACTGTTCCATTTCTTGCTGAAGTAACTTTATTAGTACGAGTTTGAATAATTCGTCCTGAGTGTGTAAATTGTTTAGTTTCTATTTCATAACCTGGTAAACTTATGTTCGAACATCTGACACACATTGAATCACAGCTTGTTACTAGCTCTGCATATGATAAAAAGTTTGCGTAAGTATCAGATACTTCTGCTTCGTAAAATAAATCAGAAATAATACTTTGAACACCGCCAAGTCTGTATGGATGAATAAAATATACATCGAACATATTGCTATGAAAATCTCCAGTAGCGAGATTTTCAGCAATATAAGCAGCTTCTGTTCCGGAAAGCCCAGCAGGTTTACCACTATGGCCAGCTATTTGAGTTTCAAAAGACGGGTCATGATTAAACGTACTCTCCTGAATATCAGGAGAGTCAGTTTTTGATTTTGAGAAAATTTCTTTTTCAATAGCATAACGGCCTGTTATGCTATTATCTTTTTTATCATTAGAATCTGAAAGAAAACTCATTATTCTTCTTTAATATAAAGTGCTCCGGATATAACTTCTGTATTACCTGTAGGAATTACAAGAGTTTTTACATGATTAGCTGTAATATCAAGGTTTCCATTGCCGTTTGCTTCTATAATAGCATAAGCTTCAGCATTCTGTCCATGAATTGTAATTGACTCACCTGCTGCTAAAGTAATTTCAGTATAATCATTTACAAGACCAAATTTTGTGCCATTCTTATAGAACTGATAAACAATTCCTGCTCTAAACTTATATGCTTTAACAAAGCTGTCTGTAGAACCAGTAATATTTTCATTTGCTTTAGCATAGAATATATTACGATTTTTTAGGTCATTATGGCTAAGAACTGTGCTATTATTATAGCTAATACCATTTGCAGTTAAATCAAAAATATAGTCAGCTGCAATAAGTTTAGTATTTAAGCTTTCAGCAGTTACATTATTTAGACTACTATAATGGTTAGTCTCTAAAAACTTTTTAAAAGTATCGATAAATGTAACAGGAGTACTTGTGGTAAAACTATTTGAATTATCGACTTTAGTGTTAGCACCTGTAAGTTCTCTAATGATAGTTTGAATAACATTGTTTTCACTATTTGGAGCGTCTCCGCCATAAATAAGATTATTAAGTGTCTTAAAGCCATCATTTGTGATCCATTCTTGCTGAACACGTGTAACATCAGCCTTACTAGTAGTGTCATCTGGAGAGTTTATAATACTTTCGATATTACTGTAGTCATCGCTTATCTTAAAGTTTGAATTACCATTTACTCCATGGAAAAGGGCTGTTATAATAATATCTATAGCATTTTCAAGATTGTAAAGACGCTCAGAATGACTATGCAAGTTTCTAGAAGCTTCAAATGCTCTATATAAATTTTCATTTCCGCTTGCTGCAGCATCTGCTTTTGCGCTATCTGGAACTTGACTTGCTGCTAAAGCTTTTGGGTCTCCTATTGTTTCTTTTATTAACTCTATAATAGAAGATCTATAAGTATTATCTTGGTATACACGACCTTTAGATGTAGTAATATCTATATAATCACCCCATTTTGTGTAAAGGTCATCAAAATATATATCTCTTAATGGGCTTAAGCTTCCTATACTAGGGCTAAAATCAGGATCGTATCTATCAGAATCTGAAGAAATATCTGTAGCATTAATAGCATTAGGAGTAGCTCCTGCGAGGGAACTCAAGTCTAGAACTTCTCTACGAGATTCTTTAACATATCCATTTTCTACAAGCTTATTAAGTCTTGCACGAATATTGTTTAATCTTATAGGCTTAGCTAAAATATCATCATATCCATGTATTTCACTAGTAAGAATGTTTAGTTTGTACATAATACGATTAATAGCATCATTTATGCCCTGAAGAGGAGCACTATAAGTTAATTGTGAATTAACAGGGCTTCTTGGTGTTGCTCTGATATCCTCATCGTCAAAGAAATATGCTGCTGTTAATTTAGTTCCACCAGTATTAAATGGAAGTCGTGGTTTTCCATACTCAATTCCTGGATATGTATTTAATGTACCAGGGGATACTTCATCCATTTCTTCTGGAACTGCACCTGTTCCATGCTGGCCTGGCTCAAGATCAGTTTCTTTATTAATAAATGAGTTATCTGTTCCTGTTAATAGGTTAAGCTCAATACCTGTTTCGCCATAATCACCATTTGTACCTTCAATTTGTTTATACAAATCTTTTATACGGTTATTGTTTGATGAATTATCAGGGTTTGCTGCATCACCTGTAGGGTTAGCAGAACCTAAAGTTTCTTTAGCTAAAGCATTTACTACACGCGTAATACCAATACGAGCTGGCAATGGTGAAACTATTTCCCTAGCAGGATATACACCACTTTGGTCACTTTGAGTTTCGTGGTCAGGTAAAGTCTCATAATCTCGTCCAAATAGGGCTGATTCAATATTTAAGAGACGCTTTTGAGTTTCACTAGCTGCTTTTATAAGAAGGCCAATAGATGATGACGCAATCTGAGTTGATTCTTTATTGTTAGTTAAAAGATTCAAAATCTTTTTAATATCATTTTTTTGACTATCAGTTAACTCATAGTCTTTAAGGCTAGTATCTAAGTCATTTATAAGAATATGGCTATGATTAGCATCAAATTCACCAGTCTCTACTATTTTTCGGAGTTGATCAATAAGTATACCAATGAATGGCTTAGCATCATTATGGTCATTTTTATATTTATAAATAATAGAGTTTATTTCATAAAGTGCTTTAGATGCTATAGTATCATCTTGTAAAAGGTCACTATACTCATCATTTGTAAAATCAAAATTGCTTGCTAACTCGCCATACTCACTTGGGTCTATGCTTCTTGCAGTACCTAAAACTTTTTTAGCTTCAAGCTTAGATGTAAAGCCAGCGCTATTAAGAGCTTTTCCAGAAATAGGTAAAGTGCTATTTGGATCATAGTCCTGTCTAGTAAGCTGAAGTACAGAATTAACAATGTCTAAAGATGTATATCCAGCATCACGACGAGAAACATAGATTTCATATCTTTTACCATTTAACAATGTTGGAGCTGTTTTTGGGTCAGCTATATATGCAATACCGAAATTACCTTCGTCACCTGTATCAATAGTTAAAATATACTTATTATCTTCAAATAACAATTCCCAGTTAAAGCCATATATATTAGACTCATACTGATGAAAACCTGGATAAATTTCCACATTCTTATCATCCAGTTCTACGCTTAAATGAATATCAAATGAACTTAAATTTACATCTGTGTTTGCATTATTAATGCCCATAGGTGACCAGCAAGCTAAAGATGATATATCGTAACCTTGTCCGTTTATAGCTAAAGCACAGTCGCTAGTTTGAGGATTAAGGCCTAAAGTATTTTTGCTATTAACATTATCAAAAGTACCAACAAACTTTAAATATGGTATTCTAGGAACATTTGTATCTACATAGCCTTCATCAGCAAATTTTATTTGATAACCTGGCTTATTTAATACAAAATTGTCTCCATTTAATGTAAGTTCACCACATCTTTCAAGAAAGTTACATAAAGCTGGATAATCTTCTTTACGATATGTGCCATTCATTGCAAGGTAGCCATACTCAGGAGACTGGTCCTCCTCAAGAGGTTTAATATAGCCAACAGGCTTAACTCCAGCATGAGCATTTATGCTATTATGGCAATCAACAATAAGGTCTCCATTATTATTTGTAGTTCCTACAACTAAAAGTGTATCATATAGAAGATTTGGATTTAATTCAATATTGCCTTGGTCTGTTAAATAATATTTTTTACCAGCTTCAAGTCCTGTATTTTTAATAAAACCTTGTTTTATGAGTTTTATAGTATCATTAACTTCAAATGTTTTAGGCTCAGGCCCATTTTTATATACACCAATTATTTGAGATCTTGAGCTAAATCCAGCATGAGCTAATACTGCTTTACCTGTATCAGCTGGCTGAGGTCTATTTAATACAGTTACAGATACAAAATTTTTTGCTTTACTTGAAATATAAATATTATAGTCTTTTGTTGCACCTGTAAATTGAGGGCTAACAGGAGTATTAGAAATATTGGCATATTTAGAAATTCTACTTTGGTCTGCTTCACTTAAGGTACCACGATTATTACTATAAATTGTAGGGGTACTTCCATCGACAGGCTCAAATAAAATAAATCCTTCTGGTGGATTTCCAGTAATTTTAACAGAGAATGGATTTACATTTTTAGGGCCTGCAATAGCAAAAACTTTTATCTGATTAGGCTCAAATACTACCTTTTCACCAATTTCAAATTCAAATTGTGTACTATCAAGTGGTCCACGGCCATCAGCCTCTGGCTGAAGTTCTATAGCATATTCATGCTGTGACCCATTTGCAGGAGCATCTGTAATTACACCCACTTGAATAATATTTCTACCATTAGCATAAGCTTGATCAAAGTCAACAGTAAATGTACCGGCTTCTTGGCCAATATAGACTACTTTACCTATAAGAGTATTGTAAAATCCTAGAACATCTTTACTAAATTTATGTTCTCTATCCTCAGGCTTAGATTCATCATATATAACTTTTCCAAATGGCTGAACATGCACAGCTGCACCAGCTCTAGCATATTCTAGAGCAATACCAATACATTTTGTATGTATACTAGAGTCAGTTTTTACAATATAAGGATATGGATCGTCTTCCAAACCTTCATTAGATAATGTTGTTACTGAAACTGGGTCTCCTCGCTTAATTTCTTCTTTTGCATAATAAATAGAAACCTGCTGGAGCCATTGCTCATCTGGATTATTACTTATAATACCTGTAACATTTGCATCTTCTTTAGATGCTCCTGATGTATATCTTACCTGATTTGTTCTTTTTGATATGTATGCTAAGCCTTCTTTCATGTGAACCTCTTTTAAATTAGCTTATTTGTGCCTTTGAAACTTTTACCTTTCCAAACGCTTTTATAACTTGATTATAAATAAAGTCAAACTGTACATCAATTGTATCACTGTTATCTCTATTTAGACTAATACTTGGTTTATTTATAAATCTAACATTTTTAAAAACATATACTGGATAAATATTTCTACCAAAATTTGCCTTTTCATAAGAAAGAGCATAAGGTGACTCTTGTAGAGAAACCTGGCCTTCTTCAAAAGTAGCATTTAATACATCAAGCCATTTTTGTAATCCTTGAGCCTCAATTTTAGATTCTTTTATCCATTCTACTAATGTCATAATATCATCAGGTCTAAAGCCTCCGATATTAGACATGGACACTATTAAATTTTGTCTATTTCCATAGACCTTTTTTCTTCCTTTATTAATTACTGATTCTTCTGCAGATGATGGAAACCAGAAATGATCAAAACTATTATCTGCATTAGTTTCATCACCTAAATTACTACCATAGCTAGAAGCTCCATTTGGAAAAAATACTTTTGGATAAACTGTTTCAATAGTATCGTCTTGTCCAAAACTTCCTTGAGAAGCCCCACCTACTGTATCTAAAAACCAAATACCTAGCTTATTATCAAGTCTTACCGTTATAGACCCACGATACTCATTTGAGGAAATAGCAGAAATCTTTTTTATTTGTTGATTTGCAAAAGTAAAAGTTTGCCCTTCTTTAGCAGCTAACCTTGGTAAATTCAATGAAACTACTCGAAAAGCAAAAACTTTATTAATTTCTGATTCTTGATATTTTGTTCCTGTTTTGCTTGCTCGCTGTGTTATCTCACTATTTTTAGCCCATGATGTATTTGACAAATAAGCTGTGAACATATTTGACATAAAATCTGGACCAGCATGAGTAAGCTTATAAATATCTGGATTGTAGAATTCATATCTAAATGACTTTTCTCCAGTGCTTAAACCTAAAGCCTTTGCACTTGCTAAAGTTGCATTTTTAGCATAGCTTAAAGCATCATAAGCTTCACCAAGAGACTTTTTTATAAAATTATTGGTTTTACTAATAGACTGATCAAGATTTTTAAATATCTCTTCCGACTCTTTTGAAAGTTCTAAGTCGGCTTTTCTGTCCATAACAAAGTCTCTAACTTTTTTTCCTGCTTTTTTGAGTTCTTTTGTATTGTCTTTTGTTAAAATATAATCATCAATTATATTTGAAGCTATATCGTTGTCATATTTTCCACTGGCAAATTCTTCAATTTTTTGGCTTGTTTCTTTTATGCGTTTTAGATTGTCTTGTAAATGGCCTTTGTAATAGTCTTCAGCTTCTGCCAGCTTCTTATTATAGCTATCAACACCACTTGAAATGGTTTCCTTAGTCATAAAATAATTAGTTTAGACATACTAATTTAAACGTTATGGCAAAAAACTTAGTACAAATGTCTATCAATGGTATACTTTATGATATAAGAGACCAGCGAATGACTACAAAATTAGACTTCATGTTTAAATCTCTAAGCTCAGCGATAGAGCATAAGCAAGATATTTCTACTGCAGTTGTTACTAATGAAGCAAGTGTAAACTGGATTGGTAGACTTACTTCTGGCTCTACAAACCTTGTTATAAGAGATAAAGACGACTATATCGATACTATTATGGGCAATCATGATACACATGTGCACGCATTATGGTTCGGTAAAGGTCCCATAAACTATGAGCAGACAGATAAAGAAAATAAAGAACTTGAGCAATTAAGAGCATGGTCAAAATCTTTTGGTGTAGAATTCCAAGACCTTACTAAAAAGCCACGTATTCGTGGTTTAGATACTAATGACCAAAAAGCTGAAGTTGATATATATGGTAAATCACTTCATACTGAATATATAGACTCACCTTTGGGTATTAATTATATAAAACCAGATAAAGTAAGAACTATTAATCATGATATTGTAGGATTACCACAAAGTGTTCAAGAACTAGACTGTGCACAATGGCTTTATTATGGTGACCGAGAAAATGAAACTAACACAATTCCTTTGCTTGAAGGTAATAATGTTTTAGGTTATGAAAGTGCAATAACAAATATTGCTTTATGGGATTTTTTCCAAAAAGAAGGTAATAATTATTATCGTGTTCTTTCTGAAGAGCGTATTGCTAATAAGCAAATAAATAAAAACCAAAGAGCTCCTAATGCTTATAAAATTGTAACTCTTGATGAAAATGGAGTAATTCCAGATATTTTCTTAGGTGAAATGAAGCTGGATAAACAATTAAGTGTTGGTAAAACTGAAATGGTTGTAAATAATAATCAGTTTATTATCCAAAATAGTGATAATACAGGAGACGACTTTGTTCTTACAATTCAACCTTCTGCTACTGATGAGAATACAACAAAATTAACACAAAATACTATAAACACTAAAGATATTACAGCTAGAAATGCTACGATGTCTAATAAAACAAAAACTAAAACTTTAGAAGTTACTGATAGTACAGATATAGGTGGTGATACTTCAATAGGTGGTGAACTTGTTGTTGGCTCTGGCCTATTTAATACTACAGGCCATACTAATGATAATGTTTCAATTGGTCCAACTAAAGTTCGTGCTACAAATATACTTGCAACAAGGTGTTTAACTATACCAGTATTCTCAAATGAATCTGCTGCAACAGCTGCTAGAGCGGCTGCTCCTGCTGGAACTGCTGCTATTTGGCTTGCAGAATATTAAAAACACACTAATTTAATTAAATATAATTTATAATGGTAAGAATGAAATCATTCTTACTTTGAATAAATTTAGATTGCTTAATAAATGCTTTGAAACAGATTTAATATGTCTGAATGGATGTTAACAAGGTGAATATAAATTATTTTCTTGTTTCCTAAAATTAAAGTCAAACAAGTTATCTTAATTTGTTCTATTAAGTTATAAAACTAAATAGGAGAAAAACAAATTATGTCTTTGACAACAAAAATGAATGCAAAAAAGGGTGCAGATAACACAACAGCTATCCGCAACTCACTTATGAAAGGATCACGCAATTACCGCGCTGATTGTTTGAAAGAATCTTGGATGAGAGTTCCAGGTATTCGTGAAGGTATGGATAAGATGGACGAAGCTACAGTTCGTAATCTTGCTATCAACCTTGACCGCCAGGCTTCTTGGATGTCTACATTGAAAGAAACACAGCTTTCAACAGCATTCCAGGGATTTGCTCCTGAAAACATGCTCCGTCTTGTTCGCTTAAACAAGTAAAAAACTGAGCCATTAAGTAGCAATACTTATTGCAAACTTTTTTAATTGCTGGAAGTTCCAAAGGCTAATTGGATAATCAGCAGCAAAGTTTCCTAATAGAAATTTGAAAAGATAAATAATAAATCTGAATATATAAAAACCGAGGAATCCTGAACAAATTACCTCGGTTTAATTTTTTTAAACCTATCTATAATTTTTATTCTAAAATATCCAGCTTTTAATCCGAATGCTTTCATTAATGTATATTTAATTATAATATTTCATATAAATATCTTTTATTTATCTATATTATTTTATAGTATTTAAAGAGGATTTTTTTTATGAGTTTTCCAATTTTATTTCTTATTATTTATCTTAGTATAGCTATTATAATTACTTTTTTTGCTTTATTGAGATCGGACTTTTTGATAGACAAACAATAGTATTTTTTCAAGCTTTATGGTTTATAATTTCTTTTGGTTTTTGTGCAGTTTTTTCTGATTCAAGACCATATAAATTGCATGAATTAAAATATTGGAAAAAAAGAATTACTCAAATAGAACAAAAAATTGAATTTGCAGATAATGATATTGATAAACGATACTTTATAGAGGGCCCGTTAGAAAGAGCTCATACTAGATATGATTACTATTATCATAGTCTTTTTAATGAAGACCCTTACGGTACAATAACTAGAGCTAAAAAATAAGGAGAATATACATGGTAATAATTGACGGAAATGTAATTTCAAATTCATTTATTGGAAATTCCAATATTGGCGGAAATCAAGTTTCAATTGATTGTGAAGATGAAGTTGAAATTATTGTTGATGGAAAAACTCTTACAAAAGTAAAAGCTAAAAAAGTTGTATTTAAGGGTAATGCTAAAAAAGTAAACGGTGCCCAGTTTAATATTGAAGGTAATATATCAGGTAATGTTGATGGCACAAATGTTACAATTACAGGCGATGTTGATGGTGATATTGACGGAACAAATATTACTGTAAAAGGTACTGTTTCTGGTGATATTGATGGAACCAATGTTATTGTAAAAAATTAAAGGATTCGTAAATGAGACAATTTTTAATTAAGACATCAACAAACTGGGCTGATGAAATTGATTTGAATGGCTTTATAATTCTTGATGAAAAAGAATTGGAAGAAGCAACAAAAGAAATGGCGGACTTGGCCGCAGATGACTTTGAAGCAGAAGTTAGTGTCGGCACAAATGAGGAAATGGACATTGAGGCTTCCGAAGTATTAGATGAGCTGAACAATGCGATTGAACTTACTCCTGAAGAGTATGAACACATTTCCCGCCTCATAGGTACAAGATATGGTTTTTCTCTTTATGACGCATTCAAGAACTGCAGCGACCTCGATGATTACTACGAAGAAGCAGAAGAACAAAAGAAAGAAGAAGAAAAGCAGAAGAAAGTCGACGCAAGATTTGATGAAGTAAAAAATCTTTTTGATTAGGAGACTCTAATGGGAAAAGATTATGTAACATTTTCAAAAACAAAAGTTCCTGAGGGAAGATACTTAAAAGTTTTGCCTTATTCAATAAACGCTGCCCGTGATGTATTGTATCAGGAGCCTAATTTGTCAAACGGGCATAAGTTTGACCCAGATAAAAGTTGGGACGACCCGTACTTTAAGCATTTGGGTTACGGATGCTATGACTTGAAAAAGTTTTATGACATCCCAGATAGCTTCATTAAAGCTGAAGAAGATTGGCTTTCAACTAAAGATTCAAATGCTTTTATTCCTGATAAGCTTTTGTCTTTATACAAATACGCAAAAGAGTTTGATATAGCAGCAGACAAAACAGACATCAATATTTATAAAGATGAAGACTACTGTGAAGACCGCTGGAGCGACAGGATATGTTTGTGGCGTTCATCTGAAAAATACTTTACTGTTATTGAATACCTCACTTCTGATGAAGGTGAAGAAAAGCGCAGTAAGTTTGCCACTTTGAAAGACGCTTTCAAATTTACAACAGACCTTATAAAAGATAATCAGCATCTTTTCTCTAAGTTTAGAGTTAGAGCTGATGAAGACTATTTTATTAAAAGATTTGTTCACAGTTTTACTCCTGATGCCCGCAATTACTCAGATCATCTTGACCATACGTATCATCCTTATGCCAAATTAAGAGATGAAGAAAAGTCTGTTATAAAAGCTGCTGCTCAAGATTTGGAGAAAGAAGACTTTTTCTTAAATGCATATTATTTTCAATATGTGCACAAAGAAGTTCAAGGACGTTATAATAAGCGAAGTGATGTAACGAGAACAATAGAAACAGAGCGAATCCTTGCAAAAACTCAAAAAGAAGCTGAAGATATTTTTTACAAAAAGTACCCTCGTAGTTTTAAAGCAAATTGTGCACTTTGGGAATCTTATTCACCACTTTCATTTCAAAATAAAAAAGGCATTGAAGACTGTGAACGAAAGATTGAAATGTATAAAGAAAAGCTTAAAAACCTGAAAAAGGAGACACCTAAAGACCTTGTAAAGGTTGAAACAGGTTTTGACAGTTAATATAAAATTATAAAATTTTGATAAAACTGAAATATAGCTTTTTATTAAAATTTTCACATAATTTAATTTTTTTTATCTATAATATTAAAAGAATAATTTAGGATTTAATTATGGACCCAATATACCAAAAAATTATAAGAGATTGTCTTAATGGCTATAATTCTTTAGAATTAGCACTTATGTACAACATGAATCCTGAAATATTACAGGTAACTTTAGAATCAATTTTTACTATAGGAGACCTTAGAATAGAGCCTAGTAAAAAGGGCGGCTATGATATAGTTCTCCTCCTTCCTAGAGGATAAATATGGAATTTAAAACAATTTTTGATGTTATTAATTTTTTTCTTGGAAAACCAAATAATCCATTAAATGGAAAGACTTTTGCAGAAATTGCAAAAGAATACAATGTAACACTTCAGGAGTTATAATGCCTACAGTTTTTTCTGCTAAAGAAAATAAAGACCGAAATATATTCATTTATATCACTGTTCAAGATGTATTCTGGAATTATATTGGTCAAGCTTGGAAAAAATATTATGATGCAAAGCTAGCTGCTAAGCAGGCTAATGACTTTCTGATTACAAGTAAAGCTGATTATACAAACTGTTATAAAAATAAGGATGATAAAGCTCTTTTATCTCATTATAAATTTGTTTATCAAGCTGCAGTAGACTTATGGAAAGAGTCATCTGATGCTGTAAGGTATACAAGAGCTCAATGGAAAGCTGCAGTTGCCGCTTACGAAATTTTTAAGCGAGATAATCCAAAGATTAGTATTAAAAAACCTTTAGTGCATTATTAATGAAATTTATTATTTAATATAATAAATCGGAATAAGAGAAATTTTTTATTAAGGAGGAATGACAATAATGTTTATGTTGTCAATCATTGGTGGAAGTACTCTTGCAGTTCTTCTTATTATTATGTTTTTTGTTGGTTATTTTAAAGCTCCAACAAATAAATGTTTCGTAATTTCGGGCTTGAGAAAGCATGCCCGAACAGTTATTGGTAAAGCTGGTTTTCGCTTTCCGTTCCTTGAACGCAAAGATGAACTTACACTTGATTTGATTTCTGTTGATGTAAAGACACAGGAGGCTGTTCCTACTGCAGAATGTATCAATATTTCAGTTGATGCTGTTGCAAACATCAAGATCGGTACTTCAGAAGAAGCTTTGGCAAAAGCTGCACAGCACTTCTTGAATAAAGATGCTCGTGACATCAATGCAACAGCCCGTGAAGTTCTTGAAGGTAACTTGCGTGAAATTGTTGGTACAATGTCACTTAAAGCTATGATGAATGACCGTAAAACATTTGCAGAAGCTGTTCAGCAGAATGCCGTTCCTGACTTGGACCGTATGGGCCTTGAAATTATCTCATTCAATGTTCAGAACTTCAGTGATGACCAGGGTGTAATCAATAATCTTGGTATTGACAATATTGCTACAATTTCAAAGAATGCATCTATTGCAAAGGCAAACGCTCAGAAAGAAGTAGCTGTTGCAGAAGCAAAGGCTCGTGAAGAGTCAAATGATGCAAAGGTTGCAGCTGATACAGCAATCGCTGAAAAGAACAATGCTCTTGAAGTACGTAAAGCTGAACTTGAAGCTGAACGTTTAAAGCAGGTTGCAAAAGCTGAAGCTGCTGGTGCTATTGAGAAAGAAACACAGCGTAAAACAATCGAAATTACAAAGCAGAATGCTGAAATCGCTCGCCTTGAAAAGGAAACTGAACTTAAGGAACAGGAAATTTCAATCAAGGAAAAAGCTCTTGATGCTGAAATCAAGAAACAGGCTGATGCTGAAAAATATGCCGCTCAGACTCGTGCTGATGCTGAACTTTATGAAAGAACGAAGGCAGCTGAAGCTGAAAAGATTGAACGTGAGCGTACAGCTGAAGCAAACCTTATTTCCCTTCAGAAGAAAGCTGAAGCTGAAAAGTATGAACAGGAAAAAGCTGCTGAAGCTTTGATTGCAAAGTCTGAAGCTGAAAAACAGCAGAAGTTGAATGAAGCTGAAGGTCAGAAAGCCCTTGCTGAAGCTATTGCTGCACGTGGTGAAGCTGAAGCTGCTGCTATTAAAGCTAAGCTTGAAGCTGAAGCTGAAGGTTTGAAGGCTAAAGGTGAAGCTGAAGCAAATGCAATTTATAAGAAAGCTGAAGCTCTTGCAAAAATGAATGATACTGGTAAAATGGATATGCAGCTTGAAGCACTTAAAGCTCTGTTTAACCAGTTGCCAGCAATGTATGCAGCTGCTGCAAAACCTTGGGAAAAGGTTGGAAATATTACAATGTACAGTGGCGGAAAAGAAGGCGGCGATGGCCTTCTCACTGGAAACATTACAAAAACAATTACGCAGGTTGGCGCAGGTCTTAAAGACTCGCTTGGTATTGACCTTGGTGATGTTGTTAAGGGTCTTGTTGGTGGAAAACTTGTTGGTGCTGAAGTTGCTAAAGCTTTGACTCCTACAGACAAAGACTAATATCCAGTTATAAATACTCTGGTAAGGACATTTATGTCCTTACCAGATTTATATATTTATAGGAGTTTTATATGAGTAAAATTGAACATGTAAAAGGTGATATATTTAATTTAATTGGCTATGATATTGTATTTGCTATTGATTCTACATTTACTTGTGATGTTGGAATTTGTAAGCAAATAGACGATCTTTATAGCGTAGAGAAAGCTCTAAGAGCTATTCCGCTTGAAGATTCAAAATGGCGTGGAAAAGGTTTCTGTATCTCTTTTGCAAAAGGTGTACAGAGTTTTCATGCTTTAGTTGTAAAGCCTCTTCCTCAGGTTTATCCTGAATATGAAAATATTAAAGAAGCTTTGATGTCTTTAGCTGCAAATATTAAACAGAAAAATAATGTCATTACACCAAAAATAGCTATGCCAAAAGTTTGTTGTGGCAGCTATGATAAGCGTGAATGGCCACTTATTGAAGATATTATTAAAAAAGTTTTTGCAGATGTGGATTGCGATATTTTAATTGTTGAAAAAGAATAATATGGATTGAGGGCCTTAAAGTGCCCTCATTTGGTTGTTCATATATTTAGATTATATTTATCTATAATATATTTTATGAGAGAAATTAATGATTAAAAACATTATAATTGATTTTGATAATACTATAGCTGACTCTTCAGAAGCAGCACTTGAATATTTTTGCGACAAATACAAAACATTCAATCTTAATGATTATGACCCCTCTGTATTACTCTGGGGTTTTCAGCCATTTATAACAGATGAAAATCAATTAAAAGACGTTCTTGAATACATGAATTCTAAAGATTTTTTTAAGAAAGTTGAAGTCATAGAAAGCGTTAAAAAAGCTTTGTATTATTTTAAAAAGAATAAGCTAAAAGTAACTCTTTGTACAAATCGTACTGGTCAATCTTTTGATTATGTTAAAGAATGGTTAAAGGCTCATGACCTTTATGAATTTTTTGATTATATTATCTGCGTTTCATCCTTTGATAAAAGTATTATTAGTGGTGAAATCATTATCGATGATAAGCCAACTTGTATGATTAACGATAATAGACAAGCTCATATTGTTTTTGGAAATTATAAGTATACAAGAGATGAGTTTATCGATAATTTTGATTCTATTGAAGACCCTAAAAGTTATAAATTTTGTAAAAATTGGGACGATGTATTAGCAACTATTACAGATATATTGCTAATGGATGCAGTTCATGTAACTAATGGAGGAAATTAGCTTATGTCATTAAAACAAGATTTTAACAAGTATTTTGATTATTTGGTAAAAGAAGGTAAACTTTCTTCTTGTACTATTAAAGACCTTTGTTATAAGTGTTATTGTCAGGGAACAACAAGAATTGGCCTGAAAGATATTTCTATTGAAGAAGTAGAAAAATGGCTTGAGAATAAAGAGTTTTTTGATTTTATTGAGTCTTGTATTTCTCATCCGGAACAGATGAAAGATGAATGTTCAAATTCAGGTATTGTTAAGATTGTTTATCCTTGTACTGCTGAAGACAAAGAAAAATGTGTTGCCTGGCCTGACCGCTGTGAAGACTGTGGTGGAGATGGACAGATTTGCGGATATGAATATATTGATCTTGCAAAACTTTGCGGTGTAGAAAACCCGAATAAAACTTTGGAAAATTCCGGCCCTTCAATTACGCCAGACGAAGCAAAGCAGCTTGCTGAAAAATTATTGGAATTCGTAAAAGAATCAGAATTATATTCAAATTAAGGAAATATTATGGATTTACTTGGAACAGCTACAGAAATTGAAAATAAACTTAAAGAAAAGAAACTTGTTGACAAACGCCTTGGTTCAGGCTTTTGTTTTATCGATAATTCACGCGATGTTCAACTTGAGTATCCAAAGGCAGTAAGAGACTATTTCAGTCAGCTTGAAGAAACTATCGCTGAAGTTACAAAGAACAATCCTGAAGTAGAAGTAACCCTTAAATATCGCAGTGATAATTTTTCATTTTATGTAAAACCTGCAAAAGGTTTACTTGTATGTGATGAAATTTCAGAAGGTATCCCAGAGACTGAAGAGGACCCAAAGGTAGAGTCTGAGAATTAAGAGGACAATAAATGATACATGCCTATATACCATTTTTTGTTACCTCTATAATTTGTATTATTATGATAGCTGTTGGCATTATATCTGAAGGCCGATCATATAAAGCTGGTAATACAGGTGGATGGGGTGGTGCAGGATTTGCAATAGTTTGTCTGCTAGTACTGGTTCTTGTTCAATTAATTTTTGGAACATTAAAAGCATCAGGTGATATTTCTAGGTCTGAAGCCAGCTATTATATTTCATTATGGGAGCACAATGAGTATTTACAAAGGAAATATTTAGAAGCTTGTCCAGAAGCTAAAAAAGCATATGAAAAAGAAATAGACCGTAATATGAAACAAATAGGGCGTGAACAAAAATATATGTCTTATAAAGACTGGGATGCCTATTATAAAATTTTGGAGGAAAATGCGAATGGAAATCGAAATGAAGGCACTTTGTCGGGAAGATCAAATACCGAATCTTTTCAAAAATAAGCTCGGTAATTTTACAAAAATCAATACAGAGTCAGATGATCTTTTATTCAAGTCTGATAAATATTACTCTTGGGGCGGTGAACAATTATCAAAGCCAAAGAAAATCTTTAGAGTCAGAACTGAGGCTGAAATTGCCAAGTTTGCCAAGACTGCTGACGTATCTGAAAAAGTTCTTCAGACTATCAAGTTCTTTGACTCAGAAGACGTTATTCTTGCAGACCGTTCAACCTATGAGGTATATTTAACTTATAAAGAGCATCATATTCTACCGGATGGATCTCAAAGTAATATTGAAAATGAAGGTCTGATTTCTCTTGATGCTGTGAAGACTTTTGATGTAATGATGAAGTCTGCAGGCTTTGATGTTTATTTTATGAAGAATAAGAAATCTTGTTCAGTGTATTTTACATCAGATAAAAACGGTCAGGTACTTCACTGTGAAATTGTAAAAGTTAACAACTTGCCAGTATATCTCGAGATCGAATCTATTGTAAAGGATGAAGCAGTAACTGATGCAATTCGTCAGGAAACTATTGATACTATTAAAGAGTTCTATCAGGAGCTTAGTATTTCGTCTTTTGAACCAAGAAACTGGAAACAGCTTATAGAAGCATAAAAACAACTTTGAAAAAGGAAAGCTTATGAGTAGTAATAATGAAATGCGGCCTCCGTATTATATCCTGATAAATGACAGGGATTCTAAACATGTAAAGTTTTATCATGAATACCACTTTGGAAACTGTCAGTATGAAAATGAATTCGGAGACCATAGACCTGAGACAGCAGCTTATATAAAGAAATATGGACGAGTTCATCTTGGGCCTCGCAGAATGCATTATATTGAGACTGCATTAAAATTCAGGGCTAAAATTGCAAAGATAAAAGAACTGTCAGAGTCTGACTTAAAGATTGTGCAGGTAGAGAAGTCCCTGAAAACAACAATAAATAAGATTGAAGATGGTTCTTTAGAGGCTGTTCAGTTTGAAGGAGTTTATAGATGAGTAAAGGACTTTATCAGTTTTTTTCAATATTCGCGCCTGTTACCTACATAGTAATAAGCGTATTAAATATAGGCAGATCAATGACTGGGTTCAGCTACTGGATAATGGCGACTTTTATAACAGAAATGATGTTATGGTTTATTTTTATTATTGATAGGAAAAGCCAGGTATTACAAAAGTTAGTAAACGTATGCAGAGAATTACAAGAAGCAGAAGTTTTCAGGTCTTTTGGAATTATGCAAAAATCAAAAGGTGATATGATATTATATATCAATATTACAGGCATACAATTAAAAAATATAAAGAATGCCCTGAAAGACATAACATTAGATCATGAAGCAGCAATAGCAAAAATAATATATAATCATTGCAGTATATATCCAACAGTAAGTTATACTGGCTATTCAGAAGCAGATAGGCTTGCAAATTGTTGGGTTCCACGGTATTTTGTTTATGTATAAATATAATTAAAAAATAACAATATAAAAACATATTATTAAAAATAACTTTAAGGAGAATATATAGATATGGCAAACGATAAACCTTTGGTAGAAGAATACTTCTATGGAAACAGAAAGAAAGCAGCGCAAGAACTCTTTGATAAGTATGAACAGCTTGTATTCAAGCAGATGGGATTCATCAATAAGAGCTTAAGCAAAGCGTCTTTACCGCCTATGGATAAGACAGATTACAAGTCAGAAGCATATATAACAATGCTTAAAGCCCTAGACAGCCTTGATATGAGCAAAGTAAAGGATGATTTCGGTTTTTACTGTCGATACAACCAGTACCTGAGCAGCCAGAATAGAGATTTAATGAACAAAATTTTGAAGTATGTTACTAATACAACTCCTATGACACGCGGATACGGCTCAGAAGAGTACTCTGTAATAGACACAGAGCAAAGCACAAGATACCAGAAAAGCGTCCATGAGCAGTATGAGGACTCCGAGAAGGCGCGTATTATTAACCAGGCGATTTCTAACGTAATGAAGCGCTCAGACCCAAAGCTTAGAGTTGTGTTGGCCGGTTTCAGAGACGGTGCTAAAGCAGCACAGGTGCGCGAAGATCTGGGTATTACGTCATCAGAGTACACAAAGCTTGTCAAGAAGCTGAGGTCCACATTGCGGGAAGAAATCTCAGCCGTCCAAAGCTTATCCAATGTAGATGTTTTCGCCTAGGACTGGAAGCAGGGTTTATTCACGTAATAAGCCTTGCTTTGTCTATATTATATAAAGGAATTAAGCGTATATGAATGAGGCAAACCGTCCTGGGGATATTATTCCCGTAAAGGCTGAAACGGTAGTTGTTTCAGAAGCAAAAAGCATTCCTGAAATGGCTGCTGAATATGGCAGGACACATAAAATAGAGCTTCCTACAATTCCAGGGCAAACCGGCGAAAAACCTCAGGTAACAGCCATGGCTTCTGAAGTATGGATGGAAGGATATATAGCCTGTGAGGAAGAAAAGAACCTTATTATAGAGGAACTCACGGCTGAAAAAGACGGGATTATAGAAGAACAGAAAAAGACCATTAACCTTTTACAGAGGCGGCTTGAAGTCCTTGAAGGCGCGTATAACAAACTGGTAAAAGAGCATAATGAGACTCTCCGGCAAACCGTCAGGGATTTGAAATAGTATGACTCTTACTGTAAGGAACATTTATTATTGCCCGAAATGTAACAGGGAACTTAAAGAGAAAGACCTATGTGCTATCGTAGAACATACACAAAAATCCTGCAGACATTGCCATACAGATGTAGCACGTATCAGACAGGAAGTAAAGGAGCCTTTCATGAAGAAAGTATTTGAAGTCATTAAAAAGTCGCTCAAGGTAATCGGCTTTGTTGGGCTTGCAGCAGTAACTGTTGCATTTGGGGCATGGCTTACAATGATTCTGTTTAATTATGCTCCTGTATTCAAGCAGATCGGTGAAGCACTTGGTATCAGTGGCCTTAGACCTAAAGACTGGTGCCTTGGACTCCTGGCTTATATTTTGCTGAATGCTGTATTGAAGCTATATGCTTATATTGTTAAAGTTATTTGTAATCTGTAAGGAGTAGATTATATGGTTATCAGATTTACCGCAGTCAATAATTTCAGCATTACGGATCATAATAACACTATCTGGAATATCAGCAAAAATTCAGTAATTCTGACAGAGCCTCTTGGTGCTGAAGCCAGAGCGGGCCTCTCAGCAAAGCTCATGATAATACCGCCTGATAAAAAAGACTATTATAGCTTTAATGCAGATTTGGATAGGGATTTCCAGAGTAATACCAGTATAGTTTCTGACAGCCCTAAATCAACAACTTATGTCTCAGAAACGCTCGCAAACCGTCATGTTCAGATCAAAGTATGTGAAACAGAAGATGAAGCAAATGAATTTCTCGCAAACCGTCCTGATACAGACATTATATCAGTTACTCCGACAGTAGTGGACCCAGGGCATTATGCTGGCGTTCATTTTAATATAGTTTATAAAACTGACCTGTAAAAATTCACATAACCTGTAGATGTTTATCTATATTATATAATGTGAAAAACGGTTATTCTAAAATTTAGAAAATTAAGGTAGGACTGACTAAATATATAAATCGGTGTTAAACTAGGCCTCGGAGAGAAGAGGCATATATTAAGCGTTAGACTGCTTAATTATGAATAATAATCTATTTTTAAACCCTAAAACAGGCTTTAAAGTATGTGAAAAGAGGGTTAGGGGCTGTCGCCTGTTACTGTAGGCCCCGTCCTGTGAAGTGTTTTTTGTGCAAACCGTCACAGGTGCTTTTGGACGAAACATCTTTTTGTGAATTGCAACTTTATTGAGGCAAGGAACTTATGCGCGTCTGAAAGCGGCTTTTCTAAGAAGGAAGGACAATGCCATATTCAATCATGGATGAATTTGAAGATTTGTTTGAGTCTACAGAAGATACAAATTCTGCAGATATTAGCTCTGATTCCGACGATTTTAGTTTCAGGGTCTCTTTTGACCCCTCAGAAGAGCTTTTAAACGAAGAACTTTAATTTTCCGGCAAACCGTCCTTAATGAGGTAATAATCACATGGCAATAAATATCGGTGGGTGGACTATTGACAATTCTGGCCTTGCTACAAAAACTGTTGGAACAGACCAGGCTATTATCAGCTTAAATGCAAATGGCAAATTTGACGTTGAGCGAATCGGCAAGGATTCTAATTTTAAGAGCACTTTTGAAGATTTTGCTACAGCAATGTATAACTGTGAGCAATGGCTCCAGAGGCATAATTCTGACAGTTATTGAAAAGCTAATTAATATAAAATCCAGGTAAAGCACAAAAACCAGGAGGATTTTATATGACAATAAAGTTAAAAAAGAATAAAGAAATTTATATCATAGAGCTTGATGGTGAGCTCGACCTTTATAATGCTTACAAGGTAAAAACTCTTTATAGCAAGATGGCTGAGAAAGGTATTCATTCTATTATATTGGACCTTGAAAAATTAGACTATCTTGACAGCAGTGGCCTTGGCAGTATTATTTATATATTTTCAGATATGAAAAGCCATAATGGCAAATTGTCACTTTGTCATCTTAATGGTACTCCTAAGAGTCTTATCCAAATGACTCATCTTGACAGGTTCTTTTTAATAGGAGATACTATAGAAGAATGTGTAGAGCAAGTACAAATTGCTTAAGCTATTCTTTTATAAATGAAATGTAAATTTTTAAGATCAAGAAAGGTATCTTTCAAAAAGATAGAAAAACTTTGGAAAGATAACAAAGCACCTGTCCAGCTATATATCCATTCTCCTTTTTGTAAAACTCATTGTAAATTCTGTATTTATAACGGCGGAATTTTTTGTTCTTCTAAAGATAAAGACCTATATAATAACTATTTTAATATTTATTTACCAAATCAAATAAACAAATACTCAGAAATTATACATACTCAAAATATTCATGGCATTTATTTCGGTGGAGGTACTTCTAATATAGAAGAGGACCTTGCTAGCTTGAATCCTGTCTTTGAAAGAACCCGAGATATAGACTGTGTAGAAAGAACTATTGAACTTCATTTCGGCTTACCTATAACAGATAAAACTATCGAGAAACTAGCACAAGAAAAAATAAATACTGTTATCCTTTGCATTCAGACATTAGATGAAGCTAAAACAAAAGAACAGTGCAGACCTATCTGTAGAGATAATAATCTTGATGAGATTATAGGTAAGTTACATAAGAAAAATATAAATGTAGGAATAGACCTGATTATTTTTAAGGATGGTAATTTTAACAGAATTGCAGAGGATATTGAAAAATTTATGTCCTTAGAAAACAAGCCTGATACAATTACAGCATCATATGAAATAGACCTGGTGTCAATCAGCTATAAATCTTATGAGTTTTTAACAGATGAGATTAAAAATAAAATACTCTGTTTAGCAGGCTCTTACTATAAAATGAGATTTAAGCATAACTGTATTGATTTTGTCGCATCTGATAAAGCAGACATTTTTGAGAACTCTTTCTATTCTTTCAGACGTTATGAGGCGGCTGAACCTAGCTACATTACACCTTTAATAGGTATTGGCTCTTTACGATCTGAAGGCCATAGGTCTTACTCTAGAATAGGACCTTATGTATACCTTGAAAATTATAATAAAGGTAATCCAAATTATACCCTATATAAAATTCCTCCGGCAAAGCGATATATTAAGAGGGCTATTCGCAGGCTCAAGATCGACCCGGTCATGTATCAGACAAGCTATATAGAAGTAAAGCTTCGCTATAATTCTCCTGAGCATACAAAAGAGTATAAGATCACAGAGCCATCTGTTATGATTAAATATAAAAAGTACTAATGCTTTTTGCTATTCTTTTAATTAACTAAAAATTAGAATTGGAGGAATAGTACTTTGATTAGATTTTATAAAGTACGTGATGTAAAATCGCCAGCCCGTAATGCTGGCGCTGATATGGGCTTTGATTACTTTGTTCCAAATTACTCAGAGCAGTTTATAGCTGAGCTTAAGGAAATAAACAAGTATTCTGATTACCCTAAAGAAATGGTAGAAGCTCTCGGGCTTAATTCAGGATCTTTGATTTCTATTACTGAGAACGGAATTGATGTTCCGCCAAATTCTCAGGTTCGTATTCCATCAGGAGTTAAGACACGTTTCCCAGAGAATATTGGTCTTATCTATACTGATAAGTCAGGAACTGCTCTTAAGAAGCATCTCAAGGTAACAAGCAAGGCTATTGACCATTCATATACAGGTGAAGCAAATATTGTTATGACAAATATCGGTCAGTTCCCTGTTCATATCAATTTTGGTGAAAAGATTGTTCAGGCTGTTCCTTATGTAATTGATTACAAAGAACATACAGTAGATTCTGCTGAAACAATGTCTGAAGAAAAGTTTTATGAAGGCTTTGTAACAGAACGAAATGATGGTGCGTTTGGTTCGACAGGAATAAATTAGTATTTAAGAAAAGTTAAAATATAAAAGGCTCTGAAGATTATTCAGAGCCTTTTTCATATAAATTAAATATTTATATCTATTATATTTATATGAATAATTTAGTAATTCTTTTTTTAGGGTGCCTAAGCGCAGTCATTACATTATACTTTAGTGCAAAAGTTGTACTTGGATCACTTTTCAGTAAAAATTTTACTTTTTGGTCTTTGGTTAAAGTAATAATTTATAATACTGCATTTCTGGCAAGTACCATTTATTTATTTTATATGCTTGCAACTGGCAAAATGCTTTTCTAGCACAAGGAGATAAGTATGGAAGACAGGGTTAAAGTATTTGACTTTCCTTTAGAATGTCATACAGCATATTATTTCGCCAAATGTAAGCATGACGAAATTTACCAGAAACGTAAAGGAACTGGAGTTCCTTATTTTATTCATCCTAAGCAGGTGGCCCTTATTGTAAAGCAGCATGGTGGGTCGAATGACCAGATAAAAGCTGCACTATGTCATGATACCCTCGAGGATACCCATACTTCTGATGAAGAGCTGCGTGTTTGTTTTGGAGAGCATGTTCAGTCCTTGGTTCGTGAGCTTACTAATCAGCGTTACAAGATCGAAGAGATGGGCAAAGAAGCATACATGACTGAAAAGTTAATGAAGCTTTCAAATGAAGCTTTGTTAATTAAACTTGCAGATATGCTGGCTAATATCACAGACCATCCGACTGAAGCTCAGGAAGTAAGAATGCTTCATAATATTTCAGCTTTGATTGCAAACAGACAAGACTTAACAGATAATACTAAGCAGCTTGCCATGATGGTATTTGGAGAGTAAGTGTATGAAGTGGGATAAAGAAAAGATTGACCAGGGTAAAAAAGATGTTGCAAAAACACAGCTTAAAGCTGCAATAAAAACTGCTTGTGAAGCAGGTCTATATTATGATGACATCTGTGACATAGTTGCGAAAGCACTTAACGAGATTGCAGATGAAGCGAGAAAGGCAACTGGCATAAAATAGAGCCTGCGTTATTCTATATTTAGAACAGCTTAAGCTGTTTTGTAAGTTTCCATAACGTGGCAAAATATGCCAAAAATGAGTTATTCGCTCATTCCTCCTTTTTCAAAGAGCCTTGATACTATATGTATCAAGGTTTCTTTTTTTAAACTATTTTAAATTATTTTGAGTTTGCCCGTAATTCTATAAAGTATGGGACAAACATATCGATTTGCATTTAATAACGACATTAAAAAAGATACTCGTCTTATAGAAAAAAGTGAAGATGCTTTAGTTAATATTCTTTTAAGTGAAAGCCCATATATATTGTATAATGATGAAAGTCCCTGCCAGTCTTTTGAGGCACCAAGCTATTATACAGTTCGTATCGGAGATTATATTGATTTTGAAGATTTTGATGACTTTGTTGACTGGCTTAAATCAACTATTGTTTTAAGAGTAAATCATAAAGATAACAATTCTGATACTCCTCAAGAGGGCTATTATCTTATAGTTTTTCAGCCAGATAATACATGTGAATGCTGCGACGGGCGCACTCGAATTGTCTGGGAGCTTTATGCTTATTCTACAGAAGAACGACGAGATAAAGTATATGACTTACTTAATGGATTTCAGAGCCGATACGGCAAACCAGAAGAAAGCCATCATATTTTAAGTTTCGAAGATCTAAAAGATGATTCAATAAAATGGTAAGGAGATAATTTTGGAAAAGATTAAAATTAGAAAGAATCCCTATGGAGATACAAGAAGTGCCCCGAAAGACACAGACTTTGTATCATTTTCAGAGGCTACTGACTGGCATAGAAATGATGTCAGAAGAGCTATGGAACGTATAGCAGACATGACTAAAGAAGCTGGTAAAAATCATGACTGGACAAAAACAGGCGAATATGAAATCGAATTCTTTAAGGATTTCAGAGCAGCTCTTGAGGGTAAGCAAGATTTCGTAAACGGCACTTGGTGGCCAACCCATGTTACTACTGAAAGACATCATTTACTTGCTCATTGTCCTGAAGATGTTAACCTTGTTGATGTTCTCGAAATGATCGCTGACTGTACATTAGCAGGTTTGACTCGGTCAGGAACAGTAAGACCAGTTGAAATAAATGATGAAATCTTGAAGAAGGCAGTTGACAATACTGTTGAACTTATCAAGAATATGGTTGAGGTTGTCGATTAATAGTTTAAAGATAGTTTAAATAGTTTAAACAATCTACTATATAAACTATCTTTTACGATATATAATTAAATATACATTAATGAAACTATTCCGTCCAAAACTTGGATATTTTTAATGTTATTCTTAAGTATTATGCAGAAACAGATTAATTTTTTAAAAGTAAAGAAACTTTGGAAAGCTAATAAAAATCCTATTCAGATTTATATTCATTCCGCTTTTTGTAAATCAGTATGTAATTATTGTATGTGTCATGGTAATGTTCTTACTAATAAAAATAAAGAACTTTATAATAAATACTTTTATAAGTATCTTCCTAAGCAGGTTGATAAGTATAAAAAATTGATAAAGGGTCAGCATGTTAATAGTATTTATTTCGGAGGTGGAACTTCAAGTATAGAAGAAGACTTTTCAAATTTGATGCCTACTTTTGAAAAATTACGAGATATTAAATGTACTGAAAAGACTATTGAATTGCATATGGGTTTGCCTATAACAGACAAAACTATTGAGATTATAAAAAATGAAAAATTTACATCTGTTATTTTATGTCAGCAAACATTTGATGAAGAAAAACTTAGACAGGAAGGCCGATTAAATGATGCTAATAATGATTTTGATACTTTAGTAAAAAAGTTTCACGATATTGGCATTGATGTCGGAATGGACCTTATTGCATTTAATGATGATAAGCACCGTATAATTGACGACCTGAAAAAAGTAGCTAGCTTACAGAATAAGCCAGACGAAATCTCTATTAATGTTGCTTTCCAGGAAAAAGCATATTCATATTTAACAAAAGAATGTACAGACTCTTTGATTGGTGCAGGCTATATAATAGGAGATGATATTAAGTCGCCAGAAGAACTTGCCACAGTAAGGTCTATCAGATTTGTTCAGAAAAGTAAGTTTAAGTCATTCTATAATACATTCTTTTCATTTGTTCCATATATTTTCGAGATTAATGATGTAAGATCTTGTAACGCCAGTATTTTGGGAATTAGTTCTATACCTGGTATGATCAGACAAACATACTCTAGAATAGGTGATAAAGTATATTCGGAATTATGGAATGGCAAGAAAACTAGCTACAGACTTTATGCACCTTGGTCATACAAAGATCAGATAGCAAAGCTACTAAAGGCTTTACCTGACTATATACCTATGGGTACAGAAATTCATATAGAACAGCCACATATGCCGTTTACTTCTAAAATAAATGTAGATGAGGGCCCGATCGATATAACTATTAAGTATCCAACTCTTGGTGTTAACTCTACAGTATTACAAAAGCGTAGAACTGAAACTTTATCAGAGACACAAGAAAAATTGAATAAATTTGGGTTAGGTAATACTCGTATAGAAGACAAACGAGACTTCTGGATGGTATAAAATCATGCTTACAATAAAAGAAAGACCAGCAACAGTTTATGATTTCATGGCACTTAAGGATTACAAGCCATGGAAAGGCTGGAGACGAACAGCAAAAACAATTAACTTCTCTTTGGTATTCGGATGCGCACCAGGCCGCTTCGGACAGACTTTACGTGATAAAGGATTTACTGAGGCTGATTGTGATGAACTTATTCAGGATGCTCATCTTCAGGAATCATATAAACAGTATAAGGAAAAGAAAGCAGGTAAGCTTGATGAGCTTGGTATAAAGTATATTACATGTGCTCAGTTCATGCGTGACGGATTCTTTTCAGGATACAAAGGTCTTGAAGACCGCATTACTCGAGAACAGAACTATGGCGTAGCCCATGGATTTGTTAGAGCATGGCATGGCCCTTTCAGACATACTCCGGCCTTGAAACTTATTCATTTCGGTTCTAATGGAATGCCAGACGGTGCTGATAATAAGTTCTGGAGTAAGTATGCATCAGAACAGAAGAACATTGCATGTAACAGTACTATTCAGACAATGGAAGTTCGCATCGCATTCCCATGTATTCACTGGCTCTGCCAGACTGTTAAAAAATGGGGATTGAAGTCTTATATGTGGAACATGACCCATGACTCTCAGGACTGGGTTATTTATGACAAGGAACTTGAGCTTGTTAAAGCGCTTGTTAAATATTGTTGTACTTATGAGCGTGAACCAGTATATGGCATTCATATGGGTGTTGACTGTGAAGTTTCTGATCTTTCAACTCCGGAGAACCGGGAAAAAATGATGTACCACCATGGCGAAGGTGCAGCTATTGGTGATATTCATGAAGAACTTGCCAAATATAATGCTATGATGGGAACAAACCTTGAGCTGCCACCATTGGATTTGTAATCTGTCCTAATTTAAAAAGATAAGTTTTTAGGAGATAATTTTTAATTATGGATACAGAATTACAGCTAGCAGATGGCACAGATACAGGAGTTCAGGAATCAGAAAAGCCTGTTTCAGCAAAATTTAAGTTTCAGCATGGTAATTATGACCGCTTTACTTCAATACCAAATATAATTGCGCAGGTTAGACAGACTATTCTTCCGATCTTTACAGCAGCTTTAATTGAGCTACTTGGTGATGACAGCTCGATTAAATTTGATACTTTTAATTCCTCATTTATTACAAAAGGTGATAAAACAAGCGTTATAATTGATTTGACAATTAAAACTGTTAAATGGGTTAAATCAGATGTATCAAAGGAAGCTGTTAACCAGGATGCCCAGTATGTACTTAATCAGCTAAAGGTTGTGCCAAATGTAACATGGCAGAATTGTGCTATTAACACGAATGATGGTTCTTTGAATCTTAGATTTACTATTTAAGGAATCATTTGGAGGTCAGTTTTTATGGAAGATCAGTTTATTTCTGACAAAGAAACTCAAATACAAAAAAGCCCACGAAATATATACAAGCTTACATATGACGAGTATGAAGCTTGTAAAAAGCTACAGGCTAGACTATTTTCAGATATGACTGAAAAAGACCTAGAAAGTGCATCGGTCAAGATCCAAAAAATAATAAAAGTAGAACTCCCCGATGCAGAAATCAAGCAGTTGAAATCAGATGACCCAAAGCTTGTAGGATGGGAAATAGAGCATAAAAAAGGGCGCCCGTATCTGTATATTTATATGAATACAGATAACATGCGCCCGATGCTTATCGACCAAATGCGCTTTGATATAACAAAGCCTGGTTCTTTATTGCATTATTAGTATTCTACTTTCAATTCAAGATTACCGTCATTAAGACGGTAGTTATTGAGGTAATAACCGTCTGAATCAAGAGTACCCTTAATCAAATCAATAATATCTTTAATTTCTTTTTTATCTGTTACACCTTTAACCTGAATAACAGAGAATCCCATATCAGTTCCACCCTCAACAGCAGCTTCATGATTGAAGTTAACAGAAATCAAGTCAATTACTTTTGCAAAAGTATCATCATCTTTAAGAGTATTGAAATCAAGCCAGCCGTCATCACTTGTATCGATATTAAAGTCTGGAGATTCAATAACTGTTTCAGTATTATTTTCAATACCTTCTACAGTTTCACATGTACATTCATCTCCTGATTTACCACATTCAGGGCATGTATCATTTTCAGCAAGGTCATTATCTACTTCTTTCTCAACGTCATCTTCTGTTTCAGTGTGAGCAGTGTCATTACCGTCTTCATCATAACCAAATGATTCTTTTACAAAGTCAGGTACAGAAAAGTCTTCTCTATCTTCTACATCCTTTTCTCTTGTAGCTTTACCATTTGACCCGATAAAAAGGTCTCCTTCTGTAAGGTGCTGCTTGTTGTTTGCAGCAAAGATACTCTCCATAAATTTATTATCCATTATAAATATTCTCCTATTTTGCAAGATTTATATTATAATTAGGGCTAATTATAGTATGTACAGAGACTTTCAGACAAGACTTCAGACAAAACATGACAGAATAAAGCAAAAACTTTTGGATAATGCCATAGAGCTTATGGGCCAAATTACTGACTGTATCCGTCTCAGACTTAATAAGAATGATGAAGGTGATATAATCAGCAGAACTATTATTAAAATGGACGTACTTGGTGTAGTATTTCCGCCTTTGGTAGATGTTCCATACAGGGTTCTTGATACTAAAAATGGCGGAAAAACATGGGGAATTACTTCTTTAGTTGCAGCTACAGAGGATGAATCAGCAAAGAATTATCAGCTTGTTATGCCTCATAGTAAAGATGTTCGGGTAGGAGACCTGATTGTACGTGTATTTTTGGACCCTGAAATGGCTAAACCTGTAGTTCTTGTACTTGAAGTAGTAGAAAGTCTTGGAACATTCGGTATCAACAGTGTTATTCAGCATAAATATAATGCTGTAATTCACATGGAAGACCTTCCTCAGGCGGTAATTGATGCTATTGTAGATATGGCTCATAGACGCATGAAATTGAAGTTTTGATTTAACTAATTTAATTGTTATACTTAAAAGGAGAATTATTACTTATGGCTTATAATGCAAAAGCAATACAGGCGCTCGTCGAATCCGGCGGCGACGCAATGAATAACATATTTGATGTAATTATTACTTTCCCGGCAGCCATAGCAGCAAGTGAAAATATGCAACAGCAGGCCCGTGTTCGTATTAAGGGCGAAGTTTCTATTCCGGAACCTTCAACACCAACATATGAGATCGGATACCATGGTGTAGCTATTAACAGACCTAAGACCTCTATGGACCTTGAACGTAAGCTTACACTTACTTTCCGTCTTGATGCATCTTACAGATTGCACCAGACATTCATTCTTTGGCATAACCTTGTAACTGACCCTAACCTTGGTTCTTTCGCAGATACTGTTGACAGTTCAGCTCAAGGCGGTATTGTTATCAGACAGCTTGCTGGTGAATTTATGGCACCTGGTGCTAATGGTATGGCAGGTTTGCTTGATACAGATGCATCAGTAAAACAAGATAATGTAGTAACACCAGAATGGTCATTCAAAGGTGTATGGGTAGGTAAAGTAGGTCAGCCAAAATTTACTGCTGGTAAAGAGGCTACAGAACAGGAATATCAGGTAGAATTCTACTTTGATGACATTGCTTATCCATTCTATACAGGATATGGTACACATCCATAATAGACTCTAAAAATTATGCAATTATGAAAGGTCCTTCTTAAGAAGGACCTTTTTTCATATAAAGTCTAGATATTTATCTATTATATAAGTAGAGACATAGGAGGTCTTATATGACAAATTTTTTAATTTTACTTGTGCTTGTAATAATTATAGGCGCATTTATTGCAAAATTTGGTGAGTTGTTTGTGGCTTTGTTAGGGCTGATAAAATGGCTTGCAATACCACTTTTAATTGTTGGAATTATCTGGGCGTTGTCAAATTTAGGTCCTTGGCTTATGGGTACAACACCATAGTTCAGGTAATGGCTTAATTGTATGAGGGATATGTAATGGATTATCTTAATGGGAATAAGCGTTGCCTGGAAGAAATACTCAATTCTGTAACAGCAGAAGATGAGGCAACGACTCTTTTAATTCTTGAGTATGTAAAACACTATAAAGGAGCAGTTCTTGGACCAGTTCATAAGGACGGCTATGGAAATGTATTCAATGCATTTCCTACTGTTCATAAGCCTTTTCTTGATGATGAAGACCTTACTTGGAACAGCTTTAGAGAAGCAAAAAGAAAACAGGAGAAACAGAAAAACTCTGGCCAAAAAGTCTTTCATTTGAAAAAAGGACTTAAGATTGCTTTTAAGCATGAAATGTGCCTTCCTGACTATTACGAGAAGGATACTCATCCAGAATGGATGAACCTTTATGGCCAGTGGTACAAACAGATGGGCGAATACAGAATGAAGTTCATGTCGCCCGGAGAAAAGCAGCAAAAATATAATGCTATAGAAAGCATTATTGAGGGCTGCAAAAATATAATAAAAAGATCTTAATTTAAAAAAAATAAACCCTGCATTAGGTGCAGGGTTTTTATTTTATAATTAAAAGTTTATGCAACAGCGCTGTAGTCTACAAAATGAGGCTCAGCAAATTCGATTCCGCCTTCACTTAATCTAAGCATAAAGTCTCTCATGAATGCCTGAATATTTCTCTGATATTTGCGGCCATGAGCATGAAGCATTTCTTCATATACTTTCTCAATCAAGAATGTATTAAGCTCTTTATTGCCTCCGAAATGATGAGTTCCTGAAACAATATTATCACCAAATTTATATCTGTCTGGATTCAAAGTTCCTTCAAGATTGATAGGTGTATCATTTCCTGCTTTGAAAAGATCTAAGAAAGCTTGTGCATACGCAGAGCCTGGTTTACCATCTGCAAGTTTAAGCCAGAAGCTTTTTTGACCTACTTCGGTAAGTCTCTGAGTATTTTCATTATATACTCTTTCAAAAACAGCGTTTTCATAAACTCTTTCAAAAGTTGTATTTTCGTTATTTTCCATAGTTAATTTCCTTTCTAAAATATTGATATTATAATTAGCTGTTAATAAATAAAAACTGCCTAATTATAGAAAAGAGGAAGTCAGAAGCCTCTAGAAGCTAAAGAACGTTCAACGACTATCGAAAGGGTATCCAAACTGAACCTTTGGAGAGTAACTGAGTAGAGTAGGAGCAAGCGCTCCGAAATGGGTAGCGGCCTTAATAAGGTCGGTGATATAGTCTGAACTTCCATGGTAACATGGAGCAGTCGATAAGATGGCATATATCGACGGTTCTGGAAGTAGCGCGCCAGGATGAACATAATTGCAATCGTGGTGGTGTATCTCGCCTCGTAGCTGGTCCTGCAGCAGGTTCATACTGCTACTTGCTCGACAGCTATCGTGCAGACGGTGCACAGCCAAACATTGGTGCACACCAGGTTGGTACAATCATCAATGGTATCCCATTGTTCAAAGTACCTTCTAGCATCATTCCTAACAACAGAATGTTGTCAGTTTTCAAGAACGAGGCTAACGAAGCTGACGTATCTTTGGTATTTGGTACACTTGTTCCATTCTACTCAACAGGTACAATCATTCGTAAGAACCTCTACAAGGAAGCTGCAATCGCCTCTTACGGTGACTGGAACTGCCTTAACCCTAAGTACCTCGGTATCATTGAGATCGAGAACCTTAAGGACGCAGCTAACAACTAAGTTGTTAAAACAGGCCGCTTAGGCCTGTAAGGTAAAACTCGTAAAACCCGCATTACGTTAGCCCGTATGCGGGTTTCTTTTTTTAAATACTTTCACTAAAATCAAGTCAGCTTATCTATTATATTATATGTGAGAAAGATGTCAAATTCTCACAAGGAAGGTAAATATGACAAATTTTATGAATTGGCTCGGTCAGGGTCTTCAGACACCTGGCTCAGTTGTTTTTGTTAGCTTCAGGATTTTTATAGTCCTTGTAGTCGTCTGGATTATCTGGTCTATTGCAGAACATATTAACTAAGGCGGAGAAATTTGTACTATGAAAAATAAAAAGCACAATGCGTCTTTCTATGTAAAGCAGCGAACCGAACCAAGAGAATACCAGTATTGTAAATGCGGTAAGATCATTTACTTAACATGGGAACAGGCTCAGCATAGCATAAACTTTATGCGTAATAAGTCTGGCGGCCATGGTAAATGGGGAAGCCGTGTTTCGGCAAAAGTTGTTCCAAAGCGTGTTTATGGCCCATGCCCTATGTGTGGCTATTATCACACTACATCGGAAACTAAAACAGAGTATGCTTTGCGTTCCGGCAGACTGTCTGAAGCAGAGCATAAGAAGAAAAAGGCAAATCGCAAACCGTTGCCAATCTTAAATGATTACGATGAGTTTGATGATTAATTTAAAAATTTACTTACCAAATTAAATTTAATTTTATCCAAAAAAGGTCATCTTGTTAAGATGACCTTTTTCTTTTTATAAAAGCTATTCTTTTTTATTATGAAAGGTATTTTAGATGCGGAAGTATATACTCCAGAGTATATTGTGAACCGTATGATTAGCTATGCTGATATTCAGCCATGTAAACGTATATGCGACCCGGCTTGTGGAACCGGTAACATCCTAGTTGGCATTGTTAAATACATGCAGGAACAAAAGTTCACGAATCATGAAATCGCCAGTTTTATATATGGTTACGATATAGTAGAAGAATCTGTTCAAACATGCCGTCAGCGTATAGCAGACCTGCTGCCAGACATTTCAAGAGACATCATAGATACCCATATTAATTGCTGTGATACCCTTAAGTGCATTATGGACCGGTTCGATACTATTATCATGAATCCACCATATGCCAAAGACCTTCACAAAAAGTTCCTTATTTGGGCTATTAAACACGCGGACAATGTAGTATCCATACAGCCATGTCAGCAGCTATATAAACATATTGATCTTAATAAGCTTGATGCAGAGCTGCAATCCGTAACTCTACAATACGTCAAAGACATTTATATCATGAACCCGAATCTTATTTGGAGTGACCATAAATTTGCAAGTCCTGTAGGAATCTTTGTAACTGGTGACCGGACCCAGGCCCCATTGTATATACATGATGAAATGACAGATGATACGTATCCGGTTGTGGCACAGTGGGATATGATAAAGCGTCATAAACAGCTTGGCACTTTTATAGAGAAACTGTTCCAGTATTTAGCTCAGAATCCTGATACTGTTGTAAAGCACCGGGAACTTCATAAGGGTGCCCCGTACGTAGTAGAACTTGCAAAGATCCGTGGGCATATCAGTGAGAAAAATAAAGACATCTATAGCAATGATGACTTTGCTACTATGGTTACTAGAAGTCATCTGCCCCGTACAGCAGTTTCTGACCCTAATAAGCAGCATTTCTGGTTTGATTCAGAAGCAGAAGCTAATCATTTTATAAACTACCTTAAAACAGACTTTGCAAGGCTTTGTCTCTATATAAATAAATTTGGTTTGCATATTGACAGTAATAACATGAGGTTTATCCCATGGTTTGACTTTAGACAGAGATGGCCTGACAACAAGCTGTTTAATTTGCTCGGTATAGAGAACCCTAACTTGGCAGACCCGACATTACTGCCAAAGTATTATGAAGAGGAGCTTAAATGACAACGATTTATACGGATGGCGGATGTCACAGTTCGACAGGAACCGGTGGCTGGGCTGCTATAATAAAAGTAGAAGGATACAGGGCTATATCACTCTCTGGTGGAGAAAAGGATACTACCAATAACAGAATGGAGCTGACAGCTGCTATTAAAGCACTTGAGTTTATGCTGGCAAAAGTAGTGCCTACTGAGCACATAGAGCTTACAAGTGACAGTAAATATGTAGTTAATGGTATTACGCAATGGGTGCCAGGATGGAAGAATAAAGGATGGATTACAAGCACTGATGAACCGGTTGTAAACCGAGACCTTTGGGAACGGCTTGATGAACTTAATACTAAACTTGATGTATCATGGAACTGGGTAAAAGGTCACGCAGGCGATGAAATCAATGAGCAGTGTGACTACCTTACTCAAGTAGAGATCGCCAAGATCGATGAGCCAGACAAGGTGCTGAATGAACCGAAAATACCTGCTGCATTCAAAGCTGAGCTGACAAAAGACTTGCTGAAGGCGAAATCTGTATCTATAAAGAAAGACCCGTTTACGGTAACTGTAAAGAAAACAGAATTAAGTATGAACGAAATCAAAAAACTTGTGCTAGATATAAAAGAAAGAGAGAAATATGTAGGTGCTATAAAAGTTATTATAGAAGAAGAAATTTAGAAAAAATCTTGGTTTTTTCACATAAAGTTTAGTTCATTATCTATAATACTTATATAAGCAATACGCACAAATTGCTAAGGAGTAAACTATGGCTAAAACACAACCTAGAGCAGTAAGATGTATCGAGACTGGCGATGTATATCAGTCATCAGGCGCAGCAGGACGCGCATTCAATATTGACCCTTCTGGAATCCTTAAGTGTTGCAAGGGCCTTGCTAACCGTGCTGCTGGACATACTTGGGAATTTGCAGATGAGGACGCTGCAGATGAAGACCTTGTAAACAACGGACCTGCTGAAGATCAGGATGTTGAAGACCAGTACGATGAAGACGACAGCTACGATGATGACGATGACTACGAAGAAGACAGCCGCACAGTTGCTGACTTTATGAAGTCTGACATTGTTACAATCAAGGCTTCAGATTCACTCGCTGTTGCAGAACACATTATGCTTGAAGGTAACTTCCTTCGCCTGCCTGTTGTAGACGAAAACAACCAGCTTATCGGCATCATTACTCAGTATGATGTAAAGAAAAAGCAGGCTGAAATCACAGAGTTCACAGAATCAAAGTTCTTGGACCCAGGCCTTCCAGTTGAAAAGTTTGTAAACCGCGAAGTTGTAATGACAACTCCGGACGAACCTGCAACAGAAATCGAACGCGCATATGATGAATACAATGCAAAGTTCCTTCCGGTTGTAGCTTCAGCTGACGATAGAACACTTGTAGGCGTAGTAACTTACTTCGACTACATCAATAACCGCTAGCGAGCTGATTCGCTGAGGAAATGCTCTCTTCGGAGAGCATTTTTTATGTCTATGGAATACAATTATTTAAAGCATTGTTCAAGCCTGCTTACTGAAATCGGCAGCTATATTCCGGATGATAGCTTATACCACCCAACTGTGGATATGCATGGCAATATATCGTTCAAGGTTTGGAAAACGCCTGGGGATTTGGGTGACTTCGGTTCTCCAAAAAGCCCTGAACGGCTGCAGGAATGGACGTTCCGTAGAAATGCCCCGGAAATCTATTGCAAGATGTCTAAAGGCAAACTGAAGTTTGAAATAGAACCTGGCATGGAAGACCTGAAATACTATTCAGAAGCTAAAGACATTACAGACCGGCTGAACAACAATTCTGCGGAAATCACCAAGCTTTACAAACAGCTGAAAACTGAGTTTACACAAGCTTGGAAGCAATCTCGTGGATTTAAATAAGCGGGAGGCGCTAGCGCCTCCCGAAATACCGCAGGTAAGCCTAGGCCGAAGGCCTGGCTTACCGAAGGTCTCCGTTACACGAAGTGTACGGAGTGAAAATAGATCTAAATGTAAAAAAAAGTGATCGAAAGAGATCTATATTATTAATATATAATCTCTTTTGATCACTTTTTTTTACAACGATCTTCTATTTTCACTCCGTGCACGGAGCGCTACGCGGCTCCTGTGCCCGGTGTCATGCTTTTATTTAAAAAAACCATATTTTCCCACCTTTGTAATTTTTTCACAAAAATTGTCTGGATTAGTCTATAATATCTAATATAAGAACTCTTTGGAGGTAAACTAGATGTCTAAATTTAAGTTTAGTTCATTAACACATAACGGACCAGTATTCCCGGCAGAGTATGAACCGCGCGGCGTACAGGTTGCAGGCGAAGCTTTGCCACCTTTGGCAGAAGAAATGCTGTTCTGTTATGCCCGCTATTATTCAGGAATGTCTGACCCTGACAAAACAGATGCTCAGAGAAAGACTCTTTCTGATTATGTAAATAATAAGTATTTTAATAAGAACTTTTATGCTTGTTTAAAGCCAGAACTTACAAAGAATCAGCAGAATCTCGATTTCCCTGCTGCATTTAAGGAAGTCTGTGACTTCTTCTACTCTGAACAGAAACTTGCAAAAGCTCTTGAAACAAAAGAAAAGAAAGCAGCTAAAAAAGAGGCTTCGGCTAAGCTTAAGGCTGAATATGGCTTTGCTACAATTGACGGCAAACCGATGCCTCGTGGAAGCTATGTAATTGAAGCACCTTCTATTATTATAACACGTGGTGAAAGTAAACTTATCGGTTCTTGGAAATACCGTGTTATGCCCGAGGATATTGTAATTAACTGGGTAGACCCTACTGGTACTGTTCCGGTTCCGCAGCCGCCTGCTGGTCATAAATGGGGTAAGGTAGAAAATAACCTTAACTCGGTTAATACATTCTACTATGACGTACGTGTCGGTAAAGATGTTAAAGGTAATCCTATTACAGTAAATGAAAAATGGTGCCGAATCGGTGGCGAGGTAACACAGAGCTGTGACAAAATCAAATATGATAAAGCAGTTCAGCTGATTCAGGATATGCCACAGATCGACGCTGCAATTCAGGCAACTTTGGCAAAGCCTATGACAAAGGTTACAAAGGCTGATATTAAAGAACGCGATTGCGCACTTGTTCTGTATATCGTCCGCCAGACTTCAATCCGAATTGGCGGTGAACATGAAGAATTTGAAGCACAGACTGTTGGTGCTTCGACACTGCTTGCAAAGAATATGTCTATTTCTGGTAACCAGATGACACTTGACTTTGCTGGAAAAGACAGCGTTCCATATAAGAATACTGTAGCTATTGACCAGAATGTTGCGAATCTTTTGGCAAAGATTGTTGCATCAAAAGCGCCAAATGACCAGCTATTTATGTGTTCAGCCACAGATGTAAATGCCTATCTTCAGGCTATTGTTTCATACGCTTCGGTAAAGCTTTTCCGTACTGCTCTTGCTTCAGCTATTGCTGCAAAAGAACTTCAGAATGCTGTTATCACAGATGATATGTCTGTAGCAAAGAAGCTTCAGATATTTGAAAATGTAAACCTTGCCGTAGCAAAGAAACTTAATCATCAGAAGAATATTTCAGCATCATTCAAAGATCAGACTGCAAAGCTTAAGGAAAACAAAGCTAAGGCTAAAGAAGCACTCGCTGCAACTGAAGAAAAAGTAAAAGCAGGGCTGAATAAGATCCAGAAAGAAATTAAAGCTGCAAAGGCGATTTGGAAAGGTGATGATCTTAAGGCAAAGCTTAAGCAGCTTGACGAAAAGAAACAGAAACTTCAGGAAAAGCTTGACCGTGCAAATCTGCGCGTAGAAGCAGCTGATATTAAAATTCAGCAGAAGACTGCTACAGCGAATTATGCGCTTGGCACAAGCAAGTCGGCATATTTCGGACCTGAAATTATTTTCAGCTGGTGTAAGACCTTTGACGTTCCGGTAAATAAAATCTACAGCAAGACCCTTCAGGATAAGTATTCCTGGGCAGCAGATGTAGACGAGAATTACTGGAAAGATTATCCGGTTCTTTAATGAAAAAGCCTAGAGATTTTCATATGGTCTTTAGGCTTTTATCTATTATATGTATATAGCATATAATAGGAGGCAAACATATGTTAACTGATTATAACTTCTTCTTTGAAACTGTTAACAAAGCAGAAGCGAAGGTAGATGAGAAGCTTAAAGAGCTTCAAGCAGCTAGAACAGAACTGGCAAAAGAACGCAGACAATTCCGTTCTTATAGTAAAAAGAACCTTAAGGAAGCAGAAGGCGCTTTTATCCTTAAAAAGAGTAAGGATTGTCCTGGTCACTACAAACTGGTAAAAACAAATATTTCTGTTTGTATAGATGGTATTGAGGGCTCAATCTGGCTTTATGATTATGATCGTAAAGACTATTTTTCAGTAGAGCTTGGCAAGGTAAAGTCAGGAACAAACATATTTGGCCTGCCAGTTTGGGACTCATTAAAAGAATGTGAACAGAAAGCTATTGACAGTCTTATTGAACTTATTTCTGCATAAAAATTAAGGAGATACTAATATGGCACAAATATCTAAAATTACTGATTGCTACATTGCATCTGCAAGGCTTGATTTTTTGTATTCAAAGTCACCAATAAAAGAATGGAAAGATCTTCCATATTATGGAAAAGCTACATCTGATTCAGCCGGTGGATACAGTGGCTATGGTAAGGTTGCTTATTCGTTCCGTCAACCAAAGAAAGGTGGCCACTGGACTGACGCAGCAAAAATTATTGCAGCAATCGGCAGCAATCCTGGAAGTTCACCTGCAGAGCTTCGCAATATAGTTGGCATTAAGGATGGGTTCTGTGTAAGCCTTTTTGACTCACTCCGTCTTTGGATGCTTGCAAAATCTATCAAGGGTAAATACTACCTTACAAATACTGGTGTTCAGTATGCAGCAAAAATGCTTTACAGTAACTACAGAAATGTTAAGTATTATGACTTTGTAACTGAACAGCTTGTAGACCGTAAAGTAATTGGAACTGATAATGCTGGTAATGTATTGGCTGATGCTGAAGCAATAAAATTTGCTGAAGAGGCAGCAAAAACATCAGCTAAACAACTTTCATGTGCTGTTAAACCTGAATTTTCAGAATTTGGAAAGCGCAGGATTATTGATGCCCGCTATCAGGATTATCTTATTAAGATGCTTTCTGAGATCAATGAAAACTATAAAAAGTGTATTGCTGAAAATGAAGCCAAGATTAATGAAATACGGGCGGCTAGAGCTGATAAGCTTTATGACACAGTTCGAATTGAAATTCCTGCTGGCCTGACCAATGAAGAGGTTAAGGATATTCTTGACAAAGCTTATATCCGTTATATTACTGCATAGAAGTTTTTATTAAAGCCTAGAGATTTCACAAAAGTCTTTAGGCTTTATCTATAATACTAATATCAAAACTTATTTGGAGGTATTTGACATGTCAATGACTTTAGATGATTACAAAGACCAGGTCAAGAGTGATATTAAAGATTATCTCACTCAGGAAGGCCTATGGCCAACAGCAGAGCCTGGTACTTCAGAGTATGAAGAGCAGCGTGATGCTGCTTATGATCGTTGCTGGATGGCTGACTCAGTTACTGGCAATGCGTCTGGAAGCTATACTTTTAATGCCTGGCAGGCAGAAGAAAATGTTTGTCATTTGCTTTGGGATGAGGACCTCTGGCTTTTGCTTAATGGAAGCATGGAAGTTAATGCTGCAGACTTGATAAAAGGTCCGGAGTATATGGATGTTTCAGTTCGCTGTGCTTTGGTTTCAGAATGCCTTGATGCTGTGTTGGAAGAAAAGCGGGAACAGTCTGACGAAGACGAATCGGATGAATAAAAGAAAAAGACCCGCTTTTTATAAGCGGGTCTTGATCTATAAGCAGTAAGCCCTAGCACTGTCTGCAGACAGGAGAAGGGAATCTTATTTGCTACAATATAATTAGGATTTTTTCACATAATCTAGACTTTGTTGTCTATAATATTTATATAAATCAAATCTTTGGAGGATTGAATATGACACCAGCAGAACAGGTTGAAATTTGGGCAAACGCTTATTACAATGGAACACCTATGGTAGATGACGCTACCTATGATGCTTTCTGTAAAGCAAACGGACTTGAAGCAGGACTTCAGGGTGATGAGCTCAAAGGAAACCGTGAAACAAAAATCAAGCATCAGCTTACGACAGGAACTCTTGCAAAAGCTGAAGACTTGAACGACGAACGTTTTGATAAATGGCAAAACCGTATTAAGAACGAAGCAGTAAATCTTTCTATGAAAGTTGATGGTTCAGGACTTGAGCTCATTGTAAAAGACGGACATCTTGATATTGCTGTTACTCGTGGCAATGGTTTTGAAGGTCTTGACAGAACAGAAACTGTTCAGGAAATCTGCAGACTTAATGGTCTTGCGCAGCCAGTAATGCGCCACGGAAAACTTTATACAGGTTCTATCCGCGGTGAAATGGTAATGTACAAAAAAGACTTTGAGCAGAACTTTGCTGATAAGTATGCAAACGGCAGAAACCTTGTTGCTGGTATGATGAATCGCAAGTTTAGCGATATGACAGCTGAGGACAAAGCAAGCCTCAAGTATATTCACTTCATTGCTTATGATGCTATGGATTCTAACGAAGACTTTAGCACTCAGACTGAGCTGATGGAATGGCTTGAGCAATATTTTGAAGTTCCAGAGTGGAGAACTTATGCTGTTGCTGACAAAAAGATTATCAATGAATGGCGCGACGTTGTAAGAAACATGACTTATGACTGTGACGGTGTTGTTGTAAAAGCTGATAGAATTGACCGTGCTGACAGACAAGAACGAACACCGTCAAGAGACATCGCCGTAAAGCCAGAGCTTCAGGTTGCTGTTTCAAAAGTAAGAAAAATTGCTTGGGACCAGTCTGGCAGCTATCTTGCACCAGTTGCTGAAATTGACCCCGTTCAGCTTGAAGGAACGACAGTAACAAGAGCAAGCTTGTCAAACTTGAATATTATGAAAAAGCTTGGTATTGAAGTTGGCAAGACTGTAAGTATTGTAAAAAAAGGTATGATTATCCCACAGGTTCAGGCAGTTCTTGACTAACGGAAATCTTTGGTATTAAAAGCCCTCAGAATTTGAGGTCTTTTTATTTTTAAATATTTTCACATAAAAGCCTAGACTTTATCTATAATATATGTATAAGAAACTTTGGAGGTTTTAATATGGAAAAGGGTCCTTTTTATTGTAAAAATCTTACAAGCAGGGTCTTGAAATCTTTTTCTGACCGGGTTACAAAGCAGCTCGGCTGGAATGAGGTTCGTGGTTTTTCAATAAATATTCATTCTATGAAAACTATGAACAGTGGTAAACTTGCGGTTGTTGGAACTTTTAAGGTAAGTTCAACGGCGCCTGTTACTTTCAAGTATCCGAAGTTGTATTCAAATGCAACTATCCGTTGGTCTGGGGAAAAGCTTGGAACTGAAGCTGGCCTCACTGAAAAAACACTGCAGACAAAATCTGCAAATTTTACATTTGAAATTTAAGGAGATTTACTATGAAAGAATTAACTTCAATGTTTGAGGTTTGGACTTATGACTGCTGCGTAGCTGATTCACTTGGCGAAAGGATTGAAGAAATTGACCATGATCTCGAGTTCGGTGAAGGCGAAATACTTTCTTTGAAAGAAGGTAATGAAATTCTCTGGGGAGGCGTTAAAGCTGCAAAAGTATTCAAGCAGACTTATAAGCTTCGAGACCTTTGCCCCATGTTCCAGGCTGGCCAGATTGAGGTTGAAGCTACCAAGAGTGGTGCAGTGTATGTTCGTCTTGCATCACCAAAAGCTACAGCTCACAGCTGGACTGTAAACAGAATCTTTCTTAATCTTGATCGTGGCCTTGGCTTTAACGGAAAGGGTAATAGTTGGATTGACACTGAGGATGAAATCACAGCTGACTTGCTGAATGCGAGCAAGCCGTTTTTTACAGTTGATACTCTTAGCACTTCAAACTTCCCTGGTCGTGATATTGATAGCGGAATGGGTGTCTTGCTGAATATTTCAAGTATTGCTCATGTAGTACCAATGAACTACTATGACTACCTTGAAGAAAAAGAAGCAGCAAAGAAAAATAAATAAAATAAAAGCCCCTATTTTTAGGGGCTTTTTCACATAATCTCTAGACTTTTATCTATAATATAAGTATAAGCGAGGTTAAATATGGCAATTACATTTGTAAATGACAAAGCAAGAAAAACTTTTGAAAGCTACATTCAGACTGCTGATCTTGGTCTTCCAACTTCATGCCCTGAATGCGGAGCTGATGTAGAAGTTCAGGAAAACGGACAGGTTCGCTGCGTGAACCCAAATTGTAAAAAGAAGATACTTCACAAGTACATCAACTTCTACAAGACTTTGGAAATTGATAGTGCAGGTGAGGCCTTCTGCGCAGCTGCTGCAAATGAAGGAAATACTATTTACTGGCTCTTAAGCCAGGGAATTAAAAATCCTAACCACTATTTCACATGGGCAGGTGGAGTTAATGGTGACAAGGTTTCTGCTAGTCTTAAAGCAAAAATTGCAGAGCCAATCACAGCTGCCAAATATTTCAGTCTGTTTGACCTTGAAGGCTTCGGCGAAAAAAAGCTTGATAAGATTGAAGAAATCTTGAGATTGATGCTTGATGGAGCTGAGCCTACCGTTAAAGAAATTATTGAAGTAGATGGCTGGGCAATTCAGTCAGCTCTTGATTTCCTTGAAGCTTTCAAAGCTAACAAGCAGGACATTATGCAGTGTAAGGACTTCTTTAATTTTGATGTTTCAAAGCCACTTGGTGGAAAACTTGAAGGACTTTCATTCTGCTTTACTGGTAAGGCCGAAGCAATTGACGGCGGACGTAAGGCTTGCGAAAAGCTTGTTCTTAGCAATGGTGGAATGATTGCATCAGGCGTAAGTAAGACACTCAGCTATCTTGTTACTGATGATGATGATTCAACATCTAGCAAATCAGTCAAAGCTGAAAAACTTGGTATTAAGAAAATTACTAGCTACGAATTTTTAGATATGCTGAAATAACATAAAAGCGGGCTTGCAATATAGCCCGTTTTTTCAATTTAAAAATAAGAACTTGTCTATTATATAAATATGAGTAAATCTATTGACAATAATTTTACAGCATTTGCTATGTCTCAAGATGCTAGGCATGACCTAGCGTCTAAAGACTTGCCAGATTGTGAATTTAATATCGGGCATTATGAGCATAGCAGCTGGGTAAAAAAGAAGTGCCATTGTAATTGTCAGTGTGAGTTTGCTACTTTTGGGATTTGCAACGATAGTGGCACTTATGGATATAAATAATGAAAATAGTTGAAGAGGTTCTTAAAGAAGAAAATCTTGATCTTGAAGTTTTTGGCTGGACTACTTTTAATAATGAAGAGTATCCAGATATGTGTGATGATATAAATAAATACCGCAAATTTGTAAAAGATGAGATTGGCCCCACAGGAGACGTTTACTATGACCCACCTGAAAAGCAGGCATACTGTGAGGAACTTGGTAAGATGTGTCAGTATTCTGAAATGGTGATTGCTGATTACTGTAAAAAGAAAGGAATCAAATTCGACGGCTATTATCATCAGAATGGTGATTATGGTACACCACTTATTAAAACAAAATATGGTATCTTCAGATGGACCTGTTCTTTCCGGTTCTGGGGTGGTGTTATGCATCTTGCAGGATTCGGAGAATCTTATATTGACTGGGCTTGGCAAGCACCTGAAGAATCAGTTACACCTGATAAAATTGATGGAGAAAACTTGGTAGATGATACAAGGGAATGAAACACTTTTCGAGTGTCTTGTAATACAAATAAAAAATATGAAGCCCTCATGGGAGCGGGTTGAGCAGATTGACTATTTGATTCATATACTTGATACCAGGGGCTTTATGAGACGCGCAATGAAGGCCTGGCCGTTTTTTGCGCTCAGAAATGCATTTAGTGGTGAACTTTGTTATCCTGAAGATTCAGAAGACTATGTTAAGAATAGCTATTGGACTTATTGGAATGGGCATGGCTGGGAACATATTTGGAAACGCTTCCTTATTGAGGTAGCTATTCATTATGAAAGCATGACCCCTGAAGCTCAAAAGAAAGTTGGAATACTTGATACAAAAGAAAAATATGGAATGCTTCGTGTTGATCTGGCTGGCTTTGATGAAGCACTTTTCGAACTTGAGTCAATGCTGGAACAGCTGTCATCTGTTACATGTATTCATTGTGGTAAACAGCCACGAGATTCTAAGGGCCAGAGTCTTATCTGGTTAACTAAAGGATACATACTGCCTTACTGTAAAGAATGCCTGCGTGCAGATTATTTCAGTATTGGCCACATATATGGAGTTGGTGTATCCAAAGAACAGTTCAAGAAAGCAAAGAAAGGATTTAACAACTATGCAGCGAAATGCCGAACAGTTGTTCCTTATTTTGAATCAGTATCAATGCGTAATAATTGCAAAACATATATTTTCAGACAGCCAGCTTACAATTGGTTGGAAACCTATAAAACAGAAAAGGAATGGTCAGATGAATAAAGATATTATTGTTGAAATTCCAAAGCCTGAAACAGATAAAACCCGACAGGTACGTACAGGCTATGCTGTAGAGCTTAAACGAAAAAACTCTATGAAAGGCATTAAATTTTATTTTTCAGATATTCAGGTAGCAGGCCCTGATATACCAATGATTTTTCCTACAGAAGACCCGAGAACGTTAGTCTATATAGCAGCATCAGCGTTCTCTAAAGAAGTTATTGATCAGGATATTCTTTTCTTCGATAACAAAATGGATGCAGCTGATTTGGTAACCATGCTTGAAATCTATCAGGCTTATGACGAAAAGCTCTGTGGTCCTATCAATAAAAACTGTAAGCTGACACCAAAGATTGTTAAGGTTAAAAGCTATCGGGAATACTCAGATTTGATGAAGGACTTTCTTGATAAAAGAAATCATATGGACTTCAATTTGGAGCAGGACAAAGCCAAAAAATGGCTTAATGAATATGTAGCAAAAGCAAAGGAGAAATCAGATGCTTAGAGCAATAATTGGTTATGTTCTGGGTTTCCTATCAGGTGCTTCGACAATGGTAGCTATTATAACAGCTACACCTAGCGCTATATTTTCTGCAGTAACATTTAGTACAATTACTTTTGTAGCTGCAATTGTTTTTGCGCACAGACATCATATAAAAATGCGCAACAAATATTATGACAGATTAAAAAATGGAGTAAGTGAATGGCATATTTAGTAGGTAAAACAAGTGTTGATATTATCAGCGATGACGCAGTAGATATTCGTGATAACTTGCCGGCTGGATTCTACAAACTTGAAGCAGCCCCGATGCGTGGCTTCTATCTGGATAAAGCAGATTACAACACAGCACATGGAAAGATTTATGGTAAGTCAGATGTGATTGCGTCACATGTAGCTGACGCATATGAAAAGTCTGACAGAAGCCTTGGCGTTTTGTTCAGCGGCGGTAAGGGCCTTGGTAAATCATTAACGACCCGTTTGATTATTGAAAAGCTTAAGAACCGGCATCCGGTTATTATCATTAACAAATATATTGATGGCATGTTTGATTTTCTCGAGCCGATCAAGAATGTAGTTTATCTTTTTGATGAGTTCGAAAAAACCATGCGTGGTAATGTAAATGAACAGAGCAGCAATAACAATGCAACTACAAAGCAGGACCAGATTCTTACATTCCTTGACGGTACTGCGTCTGGTACTCACAACCTGTTCTTATTTACAGTAAACGAAAAACGTGAGTTGAACGATAACTTGCTTAGCCGTCCAGGCCGTATCCGCTATCACTATCAGTTTGAAAGCTGCGATGCAGAAACTATTAGAAACTACTGTAAAGATAACCTCAAGAAACCAGAACTTGAATCTGAGATCGTGGATACTTTGACTGCAACACGTTATGTATCCCTTGATATTGTTCGGGCGCTTGTTGATGAAGTAAACACTTATGATGTTACAGTCAGCGATGCAATGAATTATCTTAACATTGACTTTAAGCGCGTTAGTGTTCAGGCACGTGTTACTTGGGTTCTTGGTGATGTACAGAAAACATACACAGTAAATATGGGTACATGGATCCCAGGAAATCATGAGATTCGTCAGAGCTTTGAATCACATGATGAAGACGATGATGACGGTACAGGTAATTACTGGTATCTCTGCCTTCATATTAATATGGATGGCAAGTCAATTCCATTGGTTGGCAGTATCAATGTTACAAAGTCTACCTATGTAGAATACTATTCTGGGGCAAAACCAAAGATTCTGAATGTAGAATTATTTGATGAAGAAGGCTCGAAGTTCGAAAAATTCCAGCCTATCTTTTAACAGGAATTAAGCCTATGGTTATAAGTGCAAAGAAAGAATCTTTGGAATTCTACACCGATTTTCTTTGTAAGGGAGGCTACATTGAAGTCGGTACATTAAATAATATGTGGATCAGAATAAAAGACCAGGCAATGCTTGAACGGTTCTATGAAGCAAATTGTTTGTTCAGGATCCCGCTTAGAAAGGAGCAGGAGAAACTAATGGATGTTAATACTTCTGCTGACCTTTCAAAAGAAGAGAGGTTTCAGCTTAATGAAATTAAAACTACTCTCAGGTTTTCTGGCCAGCATGAAAATATAAGTCAGATTCCACAGCACGGTTTGGAGTCTTAGAGGAAAATAATGGACTATACAAAAGAAGCGCACATTTTTAGAAAGAAGCCTGTAACAATTGCAGCAATTCAATGGACAGGAATCAACTTTGAGGAAGTAAAAGCATTCTTCGGAAAAGACGCAAAAGAATATGCTCAACTTACAGAGGTTACTCTTGATGGAGAAGTAAAAGGCACTCCCAAGGGCAATCTTTCAATTGAATCTTCAAAGAGCAGATATACTGTTTCTCCTGATGACTTTATTATTCGTGATGTTAAAGGTGAATATTATCCTTGTAAACCAGATATTTTTGAAGCTACTTATGAAGTAGTAAATTAAAAGGATTTTGAATGTTAACATATAAAGCATTTATTTTTATTGCAATGGTGCTGCTTCATATATTAGAAGATTTTCATTTACAGGGTATCCTCGCTAATATGAAGCAGAAATCCTGGTGGCAGTCCGAGTGTGTTAAACTTGGTATTACATATGACTCAAGTAAATACAGGCATGATCATGTAATCAGCCTGATTATACATGCTTTAGAAAACTCAATCTTTATTACATTGCCGCTTATTATAGATGGTCTCATTGCTACATTTACGACTAATCCGAATAACGGTCTTTTCATTGGCTGGGCTTTTATTATTTTTGCTAACACTGTAGTCCATGCTATTATAGATGACTTTAAGTGTAACAGTAAGGGCATAAATTTGATAGTAGACCAAGTACTGCACTTTATATTTATTATTTTATTTTTTAGTTTGTATGAAAAATATTTAGGGCTTTGGATTCGTTAATCTATATAAATAGAGGTATTTATATGTCCAAGGTATGTATAATTCCTGATATTCATGGATCTCATGAATGGGAAAAAGCAAAAGATATTAAAGCAGACTATTATGTATTTCTCGGCGATATTGTAGACTCCTGGGAAAATAAGCACCCTGACCAGATACAGAATGTACTTAATTTTGCAGATTGGGTTCGGGAAGACCCCGCGCATCGTATTTGGCTTTTAGGTAATCATGACTGGAGTTATTTATCGCAGTCTCGGGATGGCAGTAACTGTAGCGGGCATCAGCACAGTCACATCCCGGAAATTCGCGCAGCATTGCTTGCAAATAAAGACCTTATCAGATTAGCTTTTGAGCTAGACGGTTGGGTATTCTCTCATGCAGGCTTTTCAAACTATGCTGTTAATTCAATGAAAGAGAAGTTACGTAGTATTCTTGAAGTACACCCTAAAAGTGACCGTACACAATTCGACAGTATGGAAGAATACCATGAATATATGGATAAGCTATATAAGGACTTCAAACCTTGGGACAGTAATGAATATTCCATTGATTTGCTAAATAAGGCTTTTACAGACCGTATGAAAGAATACCCGGAGCATCCTGATAAGTGGGTTGGGTTTGATGAAAAGCTTGACTGGGATGGATGCTTCTCAGGAAGTGGCGATGAAGTTTCGCAGTTCTGTTTGTGGATACGTCCTCATGCATTGCTAGTAGACCCAGCTTACCCTAAACAGGTTGTTGGGCACACAGAATACTGTTTCGGTAACTATACAGCTTGGAAGAAAGATGACAATGTTGTAGTTATGTGTGATAGCAGGAACCACAGAGTCTATAGTGTATTTGATACAGAGGAACTTCCTGTAAACCCTGTAACAGAGATTGAATGGCAGCGTAATACCAAAAAGCTCGATAAACGTCTCGGTGTCATTAAATCAACATTTGGCATGCTTAAAAGTGAAACAGGCCATGAAGTATCTGAGAAAGACCAGCGCAAGAAACTTGTAGATGAATTCGGAGAAATCGGTAATGAATATTATGAACTTTTTTTCAAGAAAGCGTAAATACTATTTTATCGCATCAGTTCGGGATGCCAAGCAGGAAGTAGAGGACATAATTAAAAAGGCCAAGAATCTTCCGGATGATTACAAATATGAGAATCATGACAGCCGCTGTTGGGGTTTCTTCAGATCAAAGAAAAAAGCTATTCAGGCAGTTACAGAAAACTGGACTGATATGAACGAAGCTGCATATTATCATTATGTTGTTATTGAGCCCCACTATGAGGGCTTAATCAATCCTATTATAGGAGAAGAAATGTGGTTCAAAGCCAAGTATGAAAAGCGTACTGACAGCAGAGGAGAATACAATTACTGTGTAGGCTATGAACCATGTGGCGTTCCTGAATGGGCTAAGCAGACATGTGGATGGACAATATCATGAAAAGAAGAGAAGCAAAAGAATTCAAGAAAATAGCCGAGCTAGTACATGAAGTTTGGCTAGTACAGAAGAGTAACCCAAAAGAAGATGTTGAATCTTTGGTATATAATGGCTGGTCACGTGATGAAGATCATGTTCACGTAAGTACAGATATTATCAATATTACCTTTAAAGAGGGTGGTATTGAATTCTATTCTGACCACTGGGTAAATGCTAAAGGTGAACGTATTATTGGAATTATTGGAATTATTCCCGGCTATAAAAAAGTTAAATTTCATTTTCATTATGTAAAACGTAATAAAAGATTCGAATATACTACAAATGTTGCCTGGGCTAATTGTCATGGTAATTATCCGGATTATGTGACAAATAATTATATTCACAATGTCATGGACCAGGTGCTTCATCATATTATTGATAATTTCCGTTATGATCATGTAGCAGCAAATCTGCATATAGCGAAGTCTATTATCATACGCAAAGAATTTGGCTTGTCCTTAGCAAATGACTCTTATTATTTGAAGACTAAGCAGCCAGAGTATGAAAGCATTGCTACATACTATGACCTTGAAGGCAACGAACACACAATTTCTTCTTAATTTTTTCACAAAGATTAGACTTCTTTATCTATAATACTATACATAGAGGTACAGTATATGAAAAGATCAGAAGCTTATATCCAAAAGCTTTCCGAACAGTATCGTATTTCACCAGCAACAGCAAAGGTAACTTACGAGGCGCTTGATGCTTATCATAAGTCTACTGTAGTCTGTACACCTGAAGAAAAGGCAGCAGCAGAGAAAAAGCTAACTAGCTTTAAGAGCTGCTATTCGCCGCATTTTCAGTCAAAGGTAATCAATGAGATTCAGTCTCGTATGTTAACCGATTCAGACTATGTTGAACATGATATGAATGAAGAAATGGAGGACAAGTAGTATGTCTAAAGGATTTACAGCACTTATTAGTGTTATGGCAGTCATCTTTATCGGATTGGCTTGTTTGTTTGGTTTCAAGGGCTGCGAAAATGGTGCACGCTCACGTGAAAAGCGCGTTGAGAACGCGGCAGAAGTTATCACCGTAGAGCAGAGCCAGATGGTAAGCGTATTGAAGCTTATGGCTGAAAACGTAGGCAAAGGCTCTTCTGTAGAAGTTGCGTTCCAGGAAAATATCGCAGATAAACGTGGTAAAGGCTTGGTTGCTACTGAAGAAGGAATTCAGAATGTAATTGCAGCTGTTCATGAAGCATATCCTGATTATAAAAGCAATAAGCTGTTTGAAGATATGAATACCGCAATTCAGAAGTATAATGAAAATGTTACACGTCAGCGCAAAGCATATCGTTCCGCAGTCGCAGATTATGAATATTATACAGAAAAGTGGCCGAATAATTCGGTTATCACAATGCAGGGATATAAAGTTAAAGAATATGAGCACCTTGCAGATGGCACTGGCCTGAAAGTTGAAGCAAAAGAACTTGACAGCCTTTATTAAATAATATCTGGGTCCTTCGGGGCCCAAGGATGGTTTTAAAATGAGTTACAAATATCGTTCAAAAGTTTTGCTGGATTTCGGTACTTGGGAAATGACTGCTCGTGAAATTATTTTCGGCATTCTTTTGTTTGCAATTTATATTATCGGCGGGCTCTGTATTTATGAAAAAATTGACAGAGCAATCGAAGACCATAACATTAAGTATACAGCAGCAGTTTGGGTAACAGACGATGACACTTTTAAGAATCGTGTTTATACAGACAGCCGCGACGCATTTGTTTATGGTGACTGGTCTTCAGTTGGTTTCGTATCATTTGCAAGTTTAAGAGGTCCAGATAAACCAGCAGGCTCGTATTCTTATGTTCAGTGTGAGAAAGAGCATTATACAAGACATACGCGCCGCGTTGCTCATACACATACAGTCAACGGAAAAACACATACTACATATACAACAGAAGTATATTATACTTGGGACCATGTATGGACCGACTCTAATCATGTATCAAGTATAAAGTTTGCAGGTCTTACATTCCCATATGGTACAGTAGAACCAACCGGTATCGGTATTTATCTTGGAACTAAAACATATGGCAGTGACCGATATATTTATAAAGCAGAAGGTACATCTGCCAGTGGAATTGCCTTTACACATATTGAAAATAATGGTATTAGTCCATGTATCTTGTATACAAATTATAAAAATACACCAGAAGATTTCCAGGCTTATCTTGACAGGGAACTTATGGGTAATGCTGCACGTTACGCATTCTGGATTACTTTCATTATTCTTGGTATAGCAGGAGTAATTTTGTTCTGCTACCTTGATAATGACTGGCTGAACGAACTATAAATAAAAAGCATTTGCGTTAATCTATTTATAATAGAGGTAAACGCAAATGTTTTGTCCTAATGGTAATTTAACATTAAATCAGGCTCTGGATATGCTGTATTCGAAAGAATATGACATTTGGTTTGAACCAAATGATGAACCAGAAGACTGGGACTGGAAAAAGAATGGTTTTTACCGTTCTCCTAATAAAATAAAAATCACTACAAAAGCAGACCTTCTTAAAGCTATTCAGTCAGAATACGATAAAGAAGGTAAAATTATATATGATACTACAGACGAGTATTATAAGCATCATCCTTATATTGGTGAAGCAAGGTCTTATGTAAAGGACGTGTTTACCTGGCAGTACTCTTCGCAGTTCGGGGCAAAACGCTGTTACAGAATCTGTGAGTGTTCTTACTTGGGTGAACGCCCAGAATACGTTCCGTTAGAAATAGTTTGTTATGAAGAGGGCTTTAATGGTCCGTGTTTTCAAATCGGTTCTTGGGATCGAGACAGCGAAGGCTATGAGTTCAAATCATGTGGCTCAAGACTTTTTGAATATGTATCCCAAGAAGACCTTCCAGAGGTTTGGAAAGCAATCAAAGCTGCAGACTTATATTTGAATGAGAGGTTTAGCAGTGAACGAGAATAGCATAACAACATCAGAAGTTAAAGTTAAACAGTGGCTCTTGGATGGTGAAAAGGTCTGGTGTAGACCTGTGCATCCTGGAATACCTGATTCAGAGGCGGGTATATGGTCACCTGCAGCCGAGTATAAAGACGGCTGGGAATTCTTACGTGAAAGTGACCGTGTACAGATGGCAACAGTAACAACACCAGAAGAGGTGCTTACTTCTACAGAGTATAAGTCACTTGTCGATATTATGGCATTCTTTGACTGGGATACATTCAAGAAATTTGAAACATTGGATTATAATGAGGGCGATAAAGACCTTGATCTTGATGCAGTTAAAGAATATGTTATTGATACTTTTGAGCACCTTGTAATGGAAGCTAAAGCAGAAGACCTGGAGTATCGCTGGTGTGAAGGCATTTATAGTTTGCGTTTTGAATATAAAAAGGATGTTGGATTGCACTTAATGTATGTTCCTGTCCAAGAAGGTGATGACTAATGTATATTCATATAAATGATATTTGCAGCCAGTGTGGTAATGAGATTCCTGACAGTCAAGAGGCTCATTACTTGAGTCTTATCGATAGGGAGCACCCTACATATTTTGTTACAGATGATGGCCAGGCCATTGTGTCTCCTAGGCCCCTTTGGGAATACTGCCTTTGTAACAAATGCTTTCAGAAATTTAACAGCAGCGTGCGTAATCCTTACAAGCCGTTGTAATTATATAATTCCATTACTGCTGTCATTGTAACAGCACAGGAGAACTTATGACAGAACGAACACATAATTTTACAGGGAAGAGTGATTTCTTTGACTGGTGTAACATGCATTATACACCGGAAACTATAATTGAGAAAGCCACTATTTTTCTTGGTGATGCAGAGATCAAAAAAGACAAACCTGAAGACCTCATTCCGTACTACACACATATTATCGCATCGGCCGGATGTGGTTCTGATAAGCAGAATATTTTTCTTTCAAAACAGTCATGGATTAACTCAGAAGAGGCAGAGCATATTGCTATAATTATCTATGACATGATAAAGGCAGCGCGTAAAGCAAAGAAAGAAAAAGTAAAGTTTGATTTTAATTACTACAAAAAGCAAAAGAGTTACTATGAGTATTCTGATAAATCAAGCATTGCCTTATACAAAGCAGCCGCTGATATTATCAGTAAAGATGCTGACATCATAAAAGAGCATTTGTCAGTTGATTATAATGAAGCGCTTCAGTATATTGAGACTTATCTGATTCCGCGTAAATTTTATAGCCTTCATGACTCTATGCACAATCGTATGCGTGAAGACTTTGTACGTTACGCAGCTGAAAATGGTTATTCAGCTCTTACATGCGATGATTTTCAGCTTGAAAAGAATGGGGAGAGACATCACCCTATTATTTGGCATATGAGTATCAAGATCAGCGACTATTATAAGATGCTTGATCGTTATGGCTGTTAATCTTTATACAGGAGAATAATGATGGGCCCTATAGAAAGTCCAGTATATAGAAAAGCGCTTCATGAGCAGGCAGTTTATGAAGCCAAAAAAGAAAGAGAAGAATTAGAACTTAAAAAGAAACTGGTCGATGCAGTCATTAGACTGGCAGATGGTGTAACAGAGATGAATATCTATTTGGCACAAATTGCCCACCGGTTGTTTTAAGGGGAAACTAAGATGCAGTTACATAAAAGTGGTTATTTATATATTAGAAACAATGATTCGTTCGATGTATCATTTGCAGTTCCTAAAAAGGATTTTACTTTACGAAGTGAACCTGATAAAGGTGATGACACTGTAATCGAAGTGTCTGTTACTCTTGCTGAAAATACAGTATCTGTTTGCGCAGAAGCTATAAAAAATGGTGAAGCAAAAGATCTGTATATATTAATGTTTCCTAAAGTTACAGGTCAGCGTTATGATATTAATTACACAGGTGTAACTTCTGTTATTGCTCCGGCCTTTATCTCAGGAGTTAATTTTAATCTTTACTGGACACCCGAGGATGGGCGTGATGTTTACAAATCAAGCGATGGCATATTGCAGATAACCAGATACCTGGTTCCTAAAGAAGCTAAAAAGCTCTGGTCATATATAAAAGATAAAGGTTATGTATCCCGATGGATTTGGGATCCTTACATGGGGTACTATGACTGTTACTGCAAGGCATGTGCTGTAGGCAGGGAGCGTTCCTGGCTAGGTAACCCTGATATTGGGTATGTGCGCCCGGTTGATAAATTAAGTTTAGAGGCATTTGATTATAAAGGCAAATACTACATCCCATGTAAAGAAAATGAATATAACAGGGTAACTTACTGGAACAGATCACAGTACAATGAAATCCGTAAGATTTATGCTCCTAAAGACCCGACCGAAAAAGAACTCGCAAGGTTTAATGAGGACTGGCCTGACTTTAATACTTTATGGAAAATAAATCTTACTCAGGAAGAAATCGACCATAATGGTAATATCAGAGGCGGCTGCTACAGGATAATATTTAAGAGCATAGAACCAGAATATATTTCCAAGGATTCAGATAAAGTATACCATGATAATGTCATGGAAAAAGTAGTTACTTTAGGATGGCATAATACTAATCCATATAAATCTATACGCTGCCCGGTTTGTGATGACATTTATACTATCATGCGAAGCAGCTGGAAATCTATGCTGCCATGGTATTTATGGTTTAAGAGCCGCTTTAATAAAAGGAAGAAATGGAATGAGTAGTAAGATTAAAATAAATACAGTAGCTGATTTGCTCGGTGCCCTACAGGGTGTGGCAAATGAGGGCTTTAATATACATGCTATAGAGGTGCTTACAGAGTGTGAACACTGCTGCAATGACTTAACATTGTCTGCTCCGACTTTAGAGATCCTAAGATCAGAAGACAATCACTCTGTTAAGCTTTTATTCAGGACGGAAGACTAACTATGTAAATATGAAAAACATTTTTAGAACAATTAAAAGGCACATTTCTCAATTTATCGAGACCGAGTACTGGTACAGATTCAGGAAAGTTTCATTCTTCTGGTTTGATGATGAAACCAATAAGTATGTTGAGCGTAAGGAACGCGCCAGAGAATTAACTACTATTACTTGGGATGGGGATAAAGATATTCTCGGCATGATGCTGCTAAAGATTGACCATATGTTCTATAATCTTAAGCATTATGCTGCACAGGCTGACTTTTACTTTGATTCCCATAACATACTAGAACACGGTACTTTAGATGATAAGATTTGGGCATTCCATGAGATATTGAAAGAGTACGAATGGAGCTCATCAAAGAAAGATAAAGACTGGCAAAACAGTCAGTTTAACTTTGTTTTAGATGACGGCACCCATGAGAACCGTTTTATTTATGGCTACGATGCAGACGATAATCCATTGTATTATATCAGACGCTGGAATACAGGCCGAACTGTAGAATACTTTTATGGTCATAAGAACCATTTGAATGCCCTTAATAAAGGACTTGATGTACAGAATAAGACATGCCTTGGCATCATCGAGGGTGTTATTAACTATGTATATTCAGTAAACATTCCAGTTACAGAGTATCATAAATTGAGTGCCGGGCTTAAACCTTATGCACGCGGTAACAGGCGTACCCTTACTGATCTTTTACATCTTCGTCACATGGTTAAAAAGCTTTATCTCATAGAAGATACAGACGATAAATACTTTAAGATGTGGGATAAAATTAAAGACCCAGATGAGCAGCATGAACAGCTTATAAAAGCAGAAAAGCTGTATGATCAGGACCGCCAGGATCTATATCGAAACATAGCAGATCATATGGCTGCTAATGGCCGTGGTTGGTGGGACTAATATTTTTCCGGGGCACGTAATTCTTTATATAAAGGAGCGTGGCCTCGGATGACACAGATTAAAACTTTCAAATCAGACTATACTTATGGCAGACAGCCAAGTGATTACCGTAATGATGTAAATGACCAAATAAACAATTTTGCTAAAGAAAACAATCTGGATATTAAAAGCGTATTTTATGAAACGCTAGAAGAGTATAGCAACCGCCGTTTATTTGGGACAGCCATATTTTCAAGTAACGAAAAATCTGAAAAAGACCAGGAACTTATAGAGAAACTAACAAGACGCATTGAAATGCTTGAAAGTAACCTGGAAGCATTAAAATTTGAATTAAGCAAGCCTAAAATTACAGAAACACTAGTATCCGATTCCGAGACTTTAGGAGTGGAATTTGGAAACTTCTTCTAAGTTATGGTGGGAAGACTGGGCCGAAGAACGTATTCAGAAAACTCCTGTAGATAAGCCAGTATATTATAAAGCATTTTATAAGAACAAAGAAGTTTGGGTGCATACAGTTAAAAGATGTGTCTTTATTGAATGGTTTAAGGATGGGGTAAAGCTACATAATCCTATTCTCCCAAATGAGTACCTGAAAGAAATTAATGACTATACTTCGCAGATGATTGGCCGCTATGCTAGCGCAGGAGAGATGTATAATCTTGTAAATTTTCTTGAAAAATACCTGCCATACCTAAAAGATGGCTCAGAATCTGCTAATCTAAAATATGTAACAATAAATGTAAGTCTTAATCAGTAAGGAGGACTTTATTATGGATAGCATGAAGCATATTAAAAAGCTAAAGATCGAAGGCTGGACATATAATCCGGATGTTGAAGACAGACTTGGTTCAGTGTATTTTGACCGGGATGATGATAATTATCTTCGTATTACTCCACTTAAAAATAATCCAAACACATATATTTTTACTATAACCCAGGGCTGCGAAGATGTAGAAATGCTTATCTCGGTAGTTCCTCCGGATGACGAGCTTGCATTAAGCAATACAGCGCTTTGGATTAAGAAGGAATTGCAGCCATATGAGAGTTAATTATATCCGTAATTTTATTAAAAGCTTAGCTGGGTCTAAAGACGAATACTCGACTATTCGTATTTCAAAGTCAGAGGAACACAGAAGGTCTATTCAGCGTATAATGACACTGAGTTTTGGATTTCCTACTAACCTTGTAATGGGCATTAATGAGGGTAAAGACTTTACTCTTACAGATGGCGATATTGAATTCTTGAAAGATGTTATTCCGGATGACAGCTTCTCAGATTATATTCATTGTAAAGACGTATTCTTTTGTATTGACTATGACCTCAAGACAGCTACAGTTGTAGATAAGGGCACCCTTGACTTTAGTAAAGTTAAAGTATTCGACTGGTCCCGTGCATGTCTTGATGAGCTTGGAAAGGATGTCCGGGTAGCCTATGATCTTATTGAAAACGCCCTTGAAAAGTATGATGAGTCATGTGTTTACGATCCTAGCCACTATACAATCATTAAGGAAGTCCCATTCGATATTTCACCAACTGTTGACATGAACTACTCTTTGACTAAAGACCAGACCAAGGCAATGCATGAATGGCAGAGTAAGCATTATACCAAATATCATAAAAATAGGGACAATGAGTATCATGGGGCATCTCCTATGAGTATCTTCAGCGTAAAGTTTGAGTCATGCTCCATTGGAGACTGGGCACACTGTATCTGCTCTGTTTGCCAAAAAGCTGCAGATGCCGAATCAGATAAAAAGAAAAAAGAAAAACTTAGAAAGCGGGGAACCTATGAGATTTTCACTAATCTCTAGGTGCTAATTATATATTGTGGGATTCTTTGATAAAGGTAAGTATAAGAGTAGCTCAGCTGAGCTTAAATCAGAGCCAGTTATAACAGAGATGTGCGATGTTTGTGGCAAGGACTGGCCTACCCCGATTCCGCGCTTCCAATGTGCGGATAAATGGGGAACTATTTTTGTAATACGATGCTGCCCTAACTGTGACCCGCGACTTGGATTGAAAAGGATTGGAATAGATGTGTAACTGGCAGTTATTATTAGTTAATTATGATACTGGAATAGAGTTATGGAAAACTCCTACAAAGTATCTGGTATGTCAAAAATACTTTGGTCACTTTAAGTTTCTGGATGCCGAAAAGCAAGCAAAATTATATTATGAACAAGTAATTCATAGCGGATGCTATCAATAGGCTTTTTAGCTGGCTGTGTTGCGGTGCTTGCTGTTTCAGGCTATTTATTAGAATTATTTACCAAACTTTTCAAATAAGGAACTCTTTTGGGTTCCTTTTTTTATTTTTCACATAAAGTCTAGATTTTTATCTATAATAGTAATATAAAATTTTGGGGGCTCTAATATGGTAAAAATAATTGAAATTACAGAAGAAAATCGTAAAGAAGTTTTTAAGAATCTTTATGATACATGGGCTGCTACAATTATCGGCTTGACTCCGTCCGATGTTGAAGTACTTGAATTCTTTGTTAAGGAACATGGCGGGCTTACAATAGATGCAGAAATTGTTCACTTTACTGGCAAAGACATGAACGAGCTTTTTGCTCTTGTAAAAGACCCTTATCCTGAAGACCTTAACTGCTATGCTATCAGTGGCAAGCATATTGTTAATGTTAATGCTTTGGCTCTTCCTATGCGCGAACTTGGCATGCGCTGGTTTACAGATATTGTTGACAACAATGCTGTACATGAAGGCAATGTAAGCTTTGTTGAAGAGCTTCTTGGTTCAGAATCACACTACGGAAAATAAAATACTTGGAGGTATTTGAATATGAGTAATTGGGTTTATAGTGGACGTGTCACAGAAGACAATGTTGCAGATTTCCATGAGGAATTTAACAAAGAAGTTCTTCCAGCAATTCAGGCTTTCTTGCAGAAGTATAGTCTTGGTGAAGTTACTTCTAGCCTTACTTATGGCAGCAATGGAATTGATTTCAAGATCCGTTCAAAGTACACGCTTTCTGGCGGACGCAAACCTTGGGCTGAATCAAATTTCCGTGAAATGGTTGAAAGCGCAAAGAAAAACCATGACGAAAGAGACTGGTACAGCGAAGAAGAAAAGCAGAAGTTTGCCGCATTCTATGCTGCACTTCCTGAAGGTAATTTGATCGGAAAACATGTTCATATTCCTGGTTCTTCAAAACGTTATCCGAATGAAACATTTACTTTTACCGGATACGAGCCAAACAAGCGCTATCCAATCCAGCTTATCCGTGATCGCGATGGACGTGGCTATCAGTGGGAAGTTACCTGGGGCATGCGCTTTGTAGACTATAGTCTCTAAAGAAATAAATCCCAGACCTTCATATGAAGGTCTGGGATTTGTCTATTATATAGATATTGGACATTAAGGAGGTCTATATGGAAGACAAACTTTTAGTAGCTTTGACTGAATATGCGGAAAAAGAAGATTCTGGCGATATGACAGAAAAGAAAGTAATCGCTGAAATTGTTGAAGCTTTTAATGGCTCTGGTATCAGACTGGAACTTCAGGAAAAAATTGGAAGAATTCTTTGTGGTCAGCCTATGGACGATGACTATGAAGATGAGGAATTCTAAGCTTTTTCACATAAAAGTCTAGGGTTTATCTATAATATATACATAAAGATTCTTTATAAAGGAGTTTGTACATGGAATACAAATATCTTATTTTTGTTGAGGGCGACACCAACCATAATAAGTTCTACGAGATGGTGCCAAATGGCGATTCTGGCTTTACTGTAAAGTATGGCCGTGTTGGAGCAAAGGTTTCTGAGTGTACTTACGGGGCTTCTGACTTTGAAAAGAAACTTCGTGAAAAGCTTAAGAAAGGTTACAAGGATGTTACAGACCTTCACAAGAAAACAACTTCTACAAAGTGGCTTGATGAAAAAGACCCGCTTTGTCAGGACCTTGTTGTATTCTTGCTTTCTGTAGCCCGTCAGAAGATTGCTGAAAACTATGATTGTGAAGCAGAAGCTTTGACACAGGAAATGGTTGACAAGGCACAGGCTTGTCTTGGTGCTATCAAGTCAGGCATGTCAATCAGCGAATTCAATGCTAAGCTTGAGGAATTGTTCCAGATTCTTCCACGCAAGATGAAGAGTGTTTCTGATTGGCTTGCAAGACCAAATGCAGATGTTGCAGACCTTCAGGATATTCTTGACCGCGAGCAGGACCTTCTTGACACACTTGCCGGTCAGGTAAAAGCTAACTCTGTAATGAAGAAAGCTTCTGACGACGGCAAGCAGACAACAGTGCTTGGTGCTTTTAATACAACAATCCGCATCGCTACACCTGATGAAAAGAAAATTGTATATGAAAAGCTTGGCTCTTACAAAAATCAGGTTTATCAGATTTATGCCGTTTCAAATGAAAACACAAACAAAAAGTTTGATGCATGGAAAGGAAACAGTGCCCATACTGATTTGCTCTGGCACGGTTCAAGAACAGAAAACTGGCTTAGCATTACAGCAACTGGACTTTGTTTGAAGCCAAATGCAATTACAACTGGTCATATGTTTGGTTATGGAATTTATTTTGCTCCAAGTCCAAGCAAATCAGCAGGTTATACAGACCAGCTTGGAAGCCGCTGGGCAAACGGACATGGCGGACGTGCATTCCTCGGTTTGTTTGAAGTTCATACCGGTAAAAGCTACAAGGTTAAAGATCATACCTATGAATGCAGCTCTATGGATCTTCCAAAACTCCATGCAAAAGGCAATTACGATTGTCTTTGGGCTGATTCATCACACGGAATGCTGCGGGCTGATGAAGTAATCGTTTACGATGACAGTCAGGCAACAATCCGATTCCTTGTTGAGCTTAATCAGTAAAAATAATCTATAAAAAAGTTTTCAAAAAAGCCTAGGTTTTCACATAAGCCTAGGCTTTTTATCTATTATATATACATAAGCGAGGTAAGAACTATGGAATATCCTTTTGTTACAATCAAAAAAGTTGATGGTGAATGGTGGTATCATGGAGCTGATAAAAACCTTCATACAGCTTCAGGAACTTTGTTTTATATGGCAAGATCTCATGGTGCTGCTCTTGAAGATGCCCGCATTGTTGAAGTTAAAGATCAGTATCAGCTTGACCAGCTGCGAAAAACAGTAAATAGCTTGCCTGAGTCTTTATAAGGAGAATGCTATGTTATATAGAGTAGAAATCACAGAAACATTAAAGCGCGGCGTGATTGTTGAAGCGCAAAATGCAGATGTCGCTTTGGATATAGTCAAGAAACATTATGATGACGAGGACATTATCCTTGACGGGTCAGACTTTGTTGATAACGACTTTGAAGTTTATTCAGAAACTGAAGATCTTAAACCAGAATATACTGAGACACATCTTATTTCAGTAACTAAAGGGTCTGGTAACCCTAGCCGCATTTCATATGGAAAACCAGCCGGCGAAGGCTTCAAATATGTGTTGCTGCATGGTACAGGGCCTGGCACATTGCCAAACGATGTCGGAATTATCAAGCTTGAATGCTATAATAATAACATTGCTTTTGTATATCTTGACAGAGTATTAACTGCTGCAGAGCTTGTTACTTATGGAATTCCGTCAGAAACTGAGAACGCTTTTTATGAAAAGCTTATAAAATCCTAGGTTTTTCACATAAACCCTAGAGTTTTATCTATAATATAAATATAAAAGCTTCTAGACATAAGGAGGAATAAATATGTCAGCAACAAAAGAAAACAAAGTATGGTTGGTATCACCAATTGTTGAGCGTGACCAGAATGGTAATGCAACAAAGCTTGGCCATCCGGAAGCAATCGCTACAAGCCGTAGAAAAGCACGTGGTATTAAGGCTACACTTGATACTCTTGATAACGTACCTGCTGGTACACCTGAAAGACGTGCAGTAACAAGTCAGGTTTTGATGGGATGGTAACTATGGCAAAGACAAAATTTGAGCAGTACCAGAACGCTATTGACGCCTTGACAACTCGTCAGATTGCAAGTGGCAAAGGTTGGAATCCAGGCTTTCAGATCATAATCGACAAGTTGGCTGAAGCCCGCGATAATCTTACAGTTGAAGAAGCAGGAGAACCGGCATGAGAATAGGCTCGGTACATTCCGCTGAATCAAAAGCAAAGATCAGCGAGTCCATGAAAGGGAATCACAACAATCCGTTTTGGTCAAAGAAATCAGAACCTGTTGCGGTTCGTAACATTACGACAGGAGAATCCTTCTATTCACTGTCAGCAGCAGCTGAAGCATATGACTGTTCAGTAACAAATATTTTTAATGCATGTGCAGGCTACGGTGGACAGCAGACAGCAGCAGGATGTTCCTGGGCATTCAACTAAAATAAAACCGGATACTTATTGTATCCGGTTTTTTCATATTATTCCTAGACTTTTATCTATAATACTAATATCAAATCATAGCTGGAGGTTAGTAATATGATTGAGAAAGGTTATTTCATTACAAAGGATGGCAAAATTGTTCATGCAGAAAACTGGTACGATGAGTGCTCTTCTAACTATGAACTTGACGGAATGCATGTTTACAGTAATAATCGTGACTTGTGTTCACATGGCCAGGGTAAGAATATCAGTTCACTTGACAGCCTTTTCCGTTGCCTTATATCAGAAAACCAGTTTAACATTAAAAAGCTTGCTGAACGTATTGGCGATGAACTTAAAGATTCACTTGATGCCGAGTACAGAAACAAAGCAATCAAAAATATTGACGAAGATGTTCTTAAAGAAGCTATCTATGAATGGTCAACCTGTGTAGATATTCCGGGTTACGTATTCACAGACAAAAGCTTGTTTGCAGAAAACTTTCCTACATATTACATGACCATCAGTATCCGCAATTATTCAAGCGCCGGTGACTACTTCTATGACAAGATGTCTGATACTTCAGAGGATACTCCAGATGAAGTATTCTGGGTTGACCGTAAAACTTTTGAAGAATGGGGAACTCCAGAGGATCGTCGCGATGAAGTATTCGATGACATGAGAAAGACTTTCGAAGACTGGGCTAATGGCCGGGTTTATGGAGTTTCTTATCAGGAATGGCAAGAAGATAAATTGTGCTGGGCTGATGAAGAGCATGTCGGTAATTTTCTTGGTGATTCATACTATAGTCTTGAAAAAATCCTGGCTGATGCACTCTGTCCAGTAGAAGCAGTTGATAACCTGAAAGATGCAAATGAAAAAACTGGTTGTCATGCTTTTGATTCGAGCCTCAATGAAGGTGTTCTTTATGAGCGTAAACGTGTTCAGGCCGAGCTCGAAAAGCAGCCAAAGTTGTTCACCGATGAGGAGCTTGCAGAATGTCAGAACAGCAAATAGTAGAATATCTTTGCAGCCTGGCAGACAAATCTGCCATGGTTCAGCGGCTCGTGAAAAATAAAGTCGGGCTTAAAAGCCTGGCTCACAGTTTGTGGTCTGCTGGAAAGTGTTCAGTTAAACAGATAGACCGTTTGATTTTTCCAGATTAAATAAAAAGCCTAGGATTTTCACATAAAGTCCTAGGCTTTATCTATAATACATATATAAGAATATTTCGGAGGCAATAACTATGGATTCATTTGAAAAGAAACAGATTGTATTACAGCTTTTTGAGTATATGGATGACTATTATCTTATGTATCCGGAAGAAAAGAGCAGTCATAGCTATCCAAGATGGGGCAAGTTAGACTCATATAATGAATTACATCCAGAAATTTTTGGCAAACTTGCACACGGCGAAGATAAGATTCTTAAAGGTCTTGCTGATGCTACTTATATGTTTTATGTTTCAAACATTATTGACTGAGGAGACGCTGAAATGGAAAAGACTACTTTAGTAATTCATCCGAAAGATGTCAGTACAGATTTTCTGGCCCGAATCTATAAAGATAAAGACTGGGACATCATAAAATCCTGGCCTGGTAATCCAGCAAACCTTAAGAGATTTATGGACTGTTATGACCGTATCATCATGATGGGCCATGGAACTCCATCAGGGCTTTTGAATGTCGGTTCTTTTTATAAGAATGAGCTCATGAGCCAGCTGTATGTAATTGATAACTTCTTTGCTGATCTTTTACAGATAAAAGAAACAGTATCAATTTGGTGCCATAGTGACCAGTTTGCAAGACAGTATAAGCTGCCAGGCTTTCATACAGGTATGATTATATCTGAAGTTTGTGAAGCGCAGTATGTTCTTGGCAAAACGCCTTTGACAGCTGAAGAGACTTTAGATAACATGAATTTGTTTGCTGATGTTGTAGGTAAGCATATCGATAATCCTAATTTACTGGAAATGCAGAAACTTATCCGAAAAGAATACAACAGAGATGACCCGGTTTCTGTATTTAACAGAGAAAATATTATCATGCTTGATGCTGATGGAAAAGACCTTGTAGAGGAGGAAATATGTCAGACAAAGTAAAAAGAATTAAAGCGGAAATCCAAGCTGGAACTTATCAGCTGGATATTGAGACAACAGCCGAGAAGATTGTTCTTCTTGATTCGTTAGACCTGTTCTAACAGAGTATCCGGAGTCAACGATGAGTTATGACGTTAAATCTGGACTAGGTATTGGAGCAATCTATATCGGAACATATTCAACTTTCGAAGAAGCTTGTAAAGTTCGCGATGACTGTAACGATAGTGGTTCTTACTCAGTAAAGTTAGAAGTCTATGTAAATGGCATTTAACTTTATGAAAAAATAAACCACCTATGGAGGTAAAGCACATGGGCGAATGGATGGAACGTCATGAAGCGGTTGTAAAAAAGCCAAGCACAGAACGCGCCACCGTTTCAATAGACAAAGCATCTCAAGAGATTCTTAAAGATCTTGGAGTGGAATTTAAAGAAGTAAGAATAAAAAAATAGTTTTTATAAAAGCCTGGATTTTTTCATGTAAAGTCCAGGCTTTTATCTATTATATATGTATATTAGGATTAAGGAGATTTAATATGACAGACTTGACAACAAAAACTGGAACAGTATCTTCAGTTTATGCAGAGTGGATTGCTGAAAAGAACGGTAAAGGTTCAAGCAAGTATGAACAGATTGCAAAAGTATCTTTATCAGACGCAAACAAAGCAGTAATTGAAAATCTTCGTCAGTTTGAAGGTCATGGAATTTCTTCTGCTCAAATCGCTAAGCAGACTCAGAAACTTAACAATTGCCGAAAGCCAGCAGATGCTCTGTTTATTATGGCCCAGGCTATGTTGACTGGTGCTGGTCTTTCGGCCCGCATATAAGTTTTGTAAAAAGTCTGGATTTTTCATATAAAAGTCCAGGCTTTGTCTATAAAATATATACGGAGGCAAAACATGAAAAACGGTGAATTTATCGGTCAGACTGCAAAAGAAATTTCTCCAGAAGAACTTGATGCAGTTATTGAGATGATCAAAGCTGATTTGAAAAAACTTTCAGTTTATGTTACAGACGTAAGTACAGAAGGCGCTTATGATGGGTTCTTTATCAAGTTTGCTGTTGACGGACTGAATTTTATATCTAGAGATCGGGTACATGCTCTGGTTTCACCAATCACAACTATAACTGTATATTTTACCAGCCAGTGGGGCTTTAATAACAGCGACTGGGATTTTGTTTCAGATAAGCCTCCATTAGATAAGTCATCTTATAGTTTTAATTTTTCTACGGATGGTAGATACCGCCCGTATCGTTGCAGGACTTGGTACAAACTTGAAGGTAAACATCATTATATTTATAATGATGATTTGAATGATGATGTTCTGCATCAGGAAATCTACAGCTACTTATGCAATCTGGTTGCGCAGAAAGGCCTATAAAAAGGAGACAAAGCTATGGATAAAGAAGAGTTGATTAAAAAAGCCTGCTATCTTGTTGATCTGATTGAAGACGTTCTGGCTGCAGTTGAATCATGCAAACCAGCTGAATCTCTGCCGTTGTATCATTACAAGCCGGAAGAATACACTCCAGCTGAAGATACTTTAGCAATGCTTAAGAAAGCATTTGGCAAACCAAGATTTCTGGAAATTGCATTTAATGCGATGGAACAGTATTACAAGATTGGAAAAATTATGCTTGATACCAGCTTTGAAAAATATGGACGCGGTAAAGACTGGTTCCAGCACAATAACTACGACCTTATTGTCTATGACTTTCCAGACACATTTGTAAGCTTGTATTCTATAGCCAAAGCTGAATTACATACAAGAAAAAGTACTTCAAAAGCTGCTATTGAAGGAGATATAACAATATGAAAAAATTCTTATGTATGATCGTTTGTTTATCAGCATTAACTTGCACAGCTTGTGCTGAAAACAAGTCGTTTGGAAGCAGACTGTATGATGCAGCAGTAAAAGGCACGGCAACAGTTAAAAAGACTGTTAATAAAGTTAAAGAGTCGGAGTCTTTTGCTACTTTTAAAAAAGAGTTTGAAGAAACACTTGAAAAAGCCAAGAAAGAGTGGGAACAGACTGGCAGCAAAGAAGCAAAGAAAAAATACGAAGCAGCAAAAGCCGCTTTGGAAAAGTTTGTTAAAGATGTAGAATCAGCAGAAAAGGAGGCTGAATAATATGAAAAGAAAAACTTTAGTTGGTGTAGACGGCAATGCATTCTGCATAATGGGAACTGTCAGCGGTTGGATGGAAGAAGCTTATGACTTGGCTAAGCAGCGATCCGACGAAGAAGGAATGAAATCTTTTAACGAGGAGGCTGTTAATGCATATACCAGCGATGCTATGTCTTCTGACTATAATCATTTGCTTGGCGTGTCAGTAAAAATGACTGACAAAATCAACAGATACTGCTGCAGGAAATAAATATGTTTGTAATATCTTATGATCACTGGGCCAAGCATGGCTTTCAGAAGACTTATGCAGACTGTCAGGAATATCTGGCTGAATATGGTAAGGAACATTTGGTTTCTTATATAAACAGTTATCTGGATGAGCACCGTCCTGAATTGCCAAAGTTTGAGCTTACAGATGAATTCAAGAAATATTGTGAGCAATATATCAAGGAAAATGCAGAACGGAAATATGTCATAAATTCAGATGGGTCTTATAACTATATTCGGCTGAATAATTTGATTATTGATGCAGTAGCTGATTTTTATCATATCTAAAATAAAAGCCTGGATTTTTTCACATAAGATCCAGGCTTTTATCTATAATATATACATAAGCGAAAAAGCTTAAAACATTTTAGCTTACATTGCTAAAGAAAATGGTCCAATAAATGGACAAAGCTTATAAAAGCAAAAGAAGCAAAAAAGCTTGAAAATGTTTAAGATTTTTCACACAAATTCTAGACTTTTGTCTATAATATTTATATTAAACGATTAAAGAGGTACGAACTATGGAAATGTTCACTTTGAAGACAGTTGCAGTTGCAAACGATGGTTGTCCAGCTATTAAAGAAGCTATGACAAAGAATCCAGTTACAGTTTCAGGCAACGAAACAGTTGCTGAAGCTCTTTACAAGATGAACCAGAAGAATGTTCTTCGTCTTCCAGTTGTTACAGAATCAGGTTCAGTTGCCGGAATTATTGCAAAATCAGACATCAAAACAAAACAGGCTGAACTTGCAGAGTTCAATGCTGAACTTCCAGGATCTTGCCCTGTTTCAAAACTTACAAAGCCAGCAATTACAATCAACGAAAACAAGAACGTTGCTGACGCATACAATATGCTTAACGATGAAGACATCAAGTCTCTTGTTGTAGTTGATGATTTCCGCAGAGTTACTGGTATGATTACCAAGAACGACATCGCTAAACTTCAGGCAAAAGAAGAAGCTGACGAAGTAAAATCTGAACTTGAAGCTGACATCCGCAAGTATGTAACTAACGACGACAAGCTTGTAAAAGCAATCGTTGATGACTTTGATGCTGCTGATGCAATCGCTCTTGCAATCTTCAAAGCTCTTAAATAACAGTAAATCTTGACTGACGAAAAGTCCCGAGCTGAAAAGTTTCGGGACTTTTCACATTTAAGACTGGATTTTATCTATAATATAAATATAGAATATTTTTGGAGGTTAAACCTTATGGCAAAACTTTATAATTTCGGTTACAAAGGTGCAGATCGTTCCGTTTATAAGCTGACGTCAGAGCATCAGGTCGATTCGCCTGTAACTTCGATTTCCGGTATTGACCTTAGCCACTTGTCTGAAGCAGAAAAAGCAGAATTCAAGGCTGAGCTTGATCGTCATGACGCAGCAATGCAGAAGTTTATTAAAACAGCTTACCGTAAATTCCTTGTTAAAGACATGGACAACAATCCGGTAGAAACAAACTTCTAAGGAGTTAAGGATGGAACCGATTATTAGCCCTTGGTTCTTCTACTTTATGGAAGTAGGAGATTCTCTGGATACAGTAGCTTTTGTATTTGCAATTATTGCAGGAGTTGCTTGGGCTGGTTTGTGGATTGCAGCTCTTTGTCAGTTTGATGAGTACAATACTTTCAAAGAAAATTTGTAGGACAAAGCATTTCAGGTTTGCTGGCGGATTGGTAAGAAAGCAATGATCATTATGTTTGTTTTGATAACAGTAACAACCGCTATTCCTTCAAAACAGACAATGGTTGAAATGGTTGTTACACGGCAAATTACACCAGACAATCTTGATAAGGGAAAAGATGTAGTAAAGTCCGCTACGGATTATATCTTTGAAAAGCTTAAAGAAACAAAGAATACTAATTCCAGCTCAGATTCAAAATAAATAAAAAGTCCAAGTTTTTCACATAAAGACCTGGACTTTATCTATTATATAGACATAAAACAAATCAGGAGGCTTTTATGACTATATCAGATGTTAGACAGGCGAACAAAGATGCTGGTTATTATTTCTTTTCAAGAGATACCATGCGATTCTTTGGCACCCGAATTGAGTCAGCTTTATATAAAAACAATACTTTCATAACAAGTGACTACACTGGTTTTGAAAGAAACAACCGGGCTTATTCAGTCCGGGTATTTCATCCTGAGACCGGAAATGTGGATACAGCAAGATTCCCAGATGGTCAGAGCACTTTCAATAAGTTCAGCACAATAGAAAGCGCCCGTGAATTTGCCCGCAGCTATAAAGCTGCATAAAAAATAAAGCCCGCAATTTGCGGGCTTTTTATTTACTTGAAAGTTACTTACTCTTTAGTAAGTTCTTTAGCTACATTTGACTTCAGCTTTTCAATCAAAGCTTTGAATAGCTTAAAGACAAAGTTATAAGAAGTCTGTGTAAGACCAACAACACCAACAGCATACATTACGATACTGAGCGGAGCAGTTTTTGTTACGATTCCGTAGCCGATTGGAAGAAGGATTCCGAGTCCAAGTGAAATTGCACTTGTAACCTTTGCATTAACGTTTTCAGGAAGGAACTTCTTTACTACTTCCATGATACCAACTACAACAATTGAAATAAATCCAATAACAAAATAGTTCATTCTGTTTTTCTCCTATAATTAATAGATTAACCTAATATGAAATTGTAGATACTGTCATCACTGTATCCGCAATGATAGGTATGCAGCTGATTAGGAATATCTTTAATAGCTTTCCATAAATTAAACTTAGCACCCAAATGAGTTGTTCTTGGATTTCTCTTAAACCAGAACTGGAGCACTGGGATGGGGTCGCTGCTGAATTCAAAGTTAAAAGAATCATCAGTAAGATACTGACTGATCACAGCAACGCCTTTCTTTTGAGTTGTGACTCTTGGGGCGCCCCATGTTATACATTGAACTTTAACCTTAAAGTGCCAGCCTATATCCTCTGCTGCAATCAATGCCATAGCACCACCAAGTGAATGGCCACATATTAAAAATGCATCGCCATCTTGGTATAATGCATAGCATTTATCAAGCACAGCATTCCTGCATGAGTAGTAAGCTTTTTTAAATCCATAATGAACCTTCCAGTCCGCTCCGTCAAAAGCTTCTACTTTAGCTGTCCAGAACAATAGATCGATAAGAACATCTTTGAATGAAGTAGTATCCTTAAACTGGATACAGATGCGTTTTTTATCGTTCTCACGCCAAACAGCCCAGTCAGCATCGGTTGATTCTACTTTAGTATATTCAGGTTCATCCCTGTACAATTTTGCGTAATTCACTACTTACCTTCTGTTATTTCCGGTTCTACAGTAACATCAACAGATTCTGCTGATGCTTCTGTTTGTGCTCCGCTTGGTTTATCCTTGTTAGGTTCAAAGCCCTGGAGAGCTTTAGCTCCGGTAGCAAGAGTAGTAAGAAGACCAAGAAGCATAGCTACAGAACCATAGAATCCATTGTCTAATGGTTTACCCATGAAATGGGCGACTATGCCTGCAGCTATAGAACCTAATATAACGATTAGATCAAATCTAATAACAGTTGCAAAGGCCCAGCGTGTAGATGAAATAGATGATTTATCATCAGCAATTTCTCGGATTGTAATCATAACGTTTTCTCCTTTAATATTAATTAGGAGATCAAAAAAGCTCCTGTAATTTATACAGGAGCTTCGGAAGATTTTTTATTTATCATTCCATGATAGAACAATTATAAATTAGAATAACTAATCACCAAATACATCTGAGAACTTTTTATCGTTCTTACCAGGCCCTACTACAGCACCCATGTTCTCAGGAACCTGACCTGAAAAGTCCGATGCAGTTACTGCACCGCCACAGTCACCACCATTGCAGCTGCCATCACATTCATTAAGAACATTCTCTAATGAAAATCTTTTAGATTCATTATAGTAACCGCCTCTAAGGTCCCCTTCACCAGCTTTATAACCGTTTTGCCAGTATCGGTAAAGGTCAGAACCGGGCTCATAAGGGTTTGGTGTTCTCATGTTTTCATTTTCATCTTGTTTAACAGCTTTATAACCTTCGCCCCATGCAGCATCTTTTGCATCTTCTTTCAATATGCTTTCTGTAAGAAGGCCATCCTTAGCCTGGTCACGAAGGAAGTCAGCTACGATCGTGTCATCCTCTGCACCAACGTAATGGCCACCAGCGTCATATCCTTCGTCATCAACGTCATCGTCATCATAGCAATCAGGGCAATAAGGAGTTCCATTCAAGAAAGCTTCTTCAGCCGGGTCAAAACTTTCTTTAATTCTGTCAGATTCTGTAGGATTTGCAGATTCATTCTGCTTAAGGCGAGAGTCTCTAGTAAGCTCCTTAATATCAAACTTTTCAAGATCTTCAGGTGTTGGCTTATCAAATTTGTGCTCTGGGTAAATAATAAAATTTACTACTTGTTTTGTAAGCTTACGGCCTGGAATAACTTGGAACTTAAAGTATTTATATTCGTCAAGACCATTGATGTATTTTTCAAGGCCTTTACAGAAATCCATGTAAGCTTTGTTGCTTGTTGGGTCAGTATTGTATTCAAATACTTTATCTAAATCACCGCCTACTGGTGGCTGTGTTTTGTATAAGAGTACCGAATATCCACCTTCTGACTTTGGATAAACCTCAACAGCATTTGCTCTGAAAGGAAGGTCATTTGTTGAACATAATGCTGAGTATGTATGATCAATGAAACTTCTAACGATCTCGAGCATTTCTTGTGAAACCGGTAACATATCGCTAATTTTCTCCTAATAATAACTTATAAGAAAATTAGTCTAATCCCATGCGTTTATATATTAAAGTAGCTATCTGGTAAGCCAAATCACCGAGTTCAGAACCTATGAGGTCTGCTTCTGACTCTGATTCAGCTTCTTTAAACTGCTTGATAAAGTATGGCTCCTCTGTAAGCCGCTCGATTATCTTATCGCGCAAAGTATCTGCAGGAGTACTGTAAATACTGTTATTGCTGATTATTTCATTAATAATTTTGTTATGATCAATATTATCAATTTTATCCATAATTAATTAGAATAATGTAAAGAAATCTAATTAATTAATATAATTAAATATACATTAATGAAAGCTTATGGACGAAAACCTGGATATTATTGGAGGGAAAAACTAATGAAAAATGTATTATTGTGGATTTGGCAGCTGCCGCAGAACCTATTCGGATTAGCAGTGCTGCTGTTTAATAAAGTTGTACATGGCTGTGTACGATCCCGGTCTATCGATGGCATCGACTATTACTACGTAAAGCATGTAAATGACTGCGGTATATCACTGGGGAACTATATATTCTTAGATTCTGACAGAAGTATTACAGAGAAATCAGTACGCCATGAGTGGGGACATCAGAAGCAATCATTAAAGTACGGATGGCTTTATTTGATCATTGTTGGTTTGCCATCTACTATTGGGAATATTTATGCCAGACTGGCCCATAAAGATGACAGATGGTACTATAATCAGTGGTGGGAACGAACAGCTGACAAGCTTGGTGGAGTTACTCGATTTTAGTTAACGGGGGCATGCCCCCTGTATATTAAATGTTGGATATTTTCACATAATTACCTGGACTTTATCTATAATATTTATATAAAGCAAATCCCTGGAGGTAAAATTATGGGAAGAACAACATTTGATTCTGAGTATCAGAGATTGGTTCCACAGGTTGGTAACTGTAATACACTTCGTGGAGAAGTAATTCGTGCAGCTAACAAAATCGATTATCGTCTGTACAATGACGGTGACAAGGTAGGATCTGGCTATGGACATCAGACATGTGACCCTGCAGCCCGTTTCCTCATCAAGAAGCTTGGCGGTAATCCAAAGTTTGGCTTTACAAAAACATTCCAGAACCTTCTTGACGGAAACTATGGCCTCTCAAAAGAGCGCTATGCAAAGCTTGTTGAAAGAATGGTTGACCGCATCGACCGTTACATGACAAGCATTCCTGAAACACCGAATACAGAAGACTATCTGAATTCATAAAATCACTTGGACTTTATCTATAATATAAGTATAAGATAAAATCCAAGTGGAGGCGAAGATTATGGCAGCTGATAATGTAAAAGACAATCCAAGAGCCTGGGGTGCAGGTCATCACTACACTCAGTATGACATGGATGAGCTCGAAATCAGAAAAGTTCGGGCATTGGAAAGAATTGCTGATGCTTTAGATGGTCAAAAGACTTCTAAGTGGTCTGGTAATGTTTCAGATAATTCTGGAGCAAAAAATACTTCCAGGTCACAGCCATCAAAAAACGTTAGCAGCTTGTTTGACGTATTCAGAACCTAAAGTTTTTAAGCGCCGGGGTATAAAAGCCCTGGCGTTTTTGTTATTCTATAAAAAGTTTGGAGAATAATTATATGTATTATATTGGAGCTGAACCAGCATCTGGACAAATCTTTGCTGGAAAAATCAAACAAGTTAAAGGCGATGAATACGAATGGGAAGAACGAGAAGACTGTACATCTTCATTCTTTGGAGCACTTATTGAATCCATGGGAGATGATGGAGTTCTTATCATTAATTCTAATGATAAACCAAAGTACAAGTTTGTTATGTCAGAATTGACTGAAGACGAAATCAAAGAGCTTGAAGCTAAGACAGCAGCACGCTTGGCTAAAGAAGCAGAAGAAAAAGCTAAAAAAGAATCGAAAAAAACAGAATAAAATTACATAGATTTTCACATAAATATTATGTGTTTGTCTATTATATATAAATCAACGGTTCGTATGAATCGCAATATTCAAATTTTTGGGGTTTCATAATTTATGAAAAAACTCTCAACAAAGTCTGTTAAAAAGTCGGCTACAAAGGTAGGAACAATTTTTGCTGCAACTGAAAAGGCATACAAGGCCCGCAAGTCAGGATCAAAGTTTGAAGCATCAGCTATTGCTGATCGTGTTCGCTCAACTCTTGGCGATTCATCAGTAAAGCATGCTACAGTTGTCCGCTACTTGAATAAGCTCGGCGCTCAGTACAACTATTCAACAGGCAAGTTTGAAAAGCGCTAAGATTTGTCAGTAATCTGATAAAAAATTTTTAGAACTGCGTAAACCACGGTTTTTACCGTGGTTATTTTTTTTTAAATATATTTTCACATAATTACTTGGATATTATCTATATTATAAATATCCAAGTAATAAGCGAGGCTAAATATGGAAACAATTAAAATTTATGGTTGTCGTTATGTTTGTGAATACTCAGACGGTATGCCACTTAGTTCTTCTGAATATAATTTCAGAACCAAAGAAGAGCGCGCTGAATTCTTGTCAGAATATGACGAAGATGAAATTGACATTGATACAGGCGAATATGAATATGGCTGGGAATTTTACGAAGAAGAATTATAAGTAAAATTAACCTGGATATTTTCACATTAATATCCAGGTCTTGTCTATAATATAAATATAGAGGAGATAAATCTATGCTATTCGAAAATTCAACAGTTGGAGAACTTGCAAAAGGAAGATCAAGAGCTGAACTTGATGCTTTCAAGGATGGAGTTCTTGTTGTAGCCGGCAATATGTACTACGATGACAAGATTTCAAACGGCGAATACAATGATATTGTTGGTGCTTTAATCACAATCAGAGATACTTTGGATAAAGCTAAAGCTCGCGAAGAACTTAATAAGAAATGGGCTCAGCCTCATTCAGAAAAATAAACTAAACAGGAGCCAAGCCCCTTTGGAGGTAAGAATTATGTTAGACAAAGCATTGGAAATGCTGAAAGCACTTAGAAGCGGCAAATTAATCCCTGAAGCAGAAATTTCAGAAATGGTTGATGAACTTACAAGCCGTGGCAAAGAGCTTGAACACAAAACTGAGCTGAGCCATCTTGAAACTTTTGAAGAAAAAGAATGCTGGCGGGTTGCCGGTGAACTGGAAGAGTTTATTTAAGGAGTAAGCCAAATGAAAGTTCTTGAAACAAACTATGCTGACTTTGAAGTCAGACCAGATACTGATAAAAAGTATCTGACTATAGAAGAACTTCGAGATTTTCTAAATGAATTGGTCGAAGGTGGTTTTGGCGGATACTCAGTATCCGCCAGTACTCAGGATGGGGCATCTTATAATATTACGGGCTCTATGCTTGTACACGGTAATGCCAAAGAATTTGAGTTTAATTAAATTTGTAAGGAAGTTGAGGTGATTTATGTTATTTGCAGATCATTTAAGATTAGAGAATGTTCTAAGTCCAATAAAAGAAATAACATCAGTGACTCAGAGCTGGGCGCATGGATTTGATTTGGTTACTGTTAATCTTACTTGCTGCAACAACAAACCAAGATACATCCATCTTACTATGAAGCTTGATGGCGGCTGGGATAAAGGCTTTGATAAGGCAATGGAGTCATTTACAAACGAGCTCCGGTTGTACCACAAGTGCTTAACACCATCTGAATTAAAAGAAGATATTCTTATTCGTTCACTTATCAAACAGCTGGAAGAAATAAGAATAGCGCCTTATGATTATAAAGCAGCGGACAAGGTCCATCTTGAAGAAATCCACAAGTTCGGTCACAGGTCACCGAGATTTTAAGCAGAAATCTGGATATTTTCATATTTATACTTGGACTTTATCTATATTACTTTATAAATGGAGGCTGATTATGTATATCAAACCAGAAGATGCTGAACAATTCATCTATGACAATGGACTTGCTACAGAGTCTGAAGTCCGCTTGGTCTGTCAAATCAATGGCTGGTCAACTGAAACTTTGAATAAGATCATCAACTGTCGAACCGAATATCAGGACATCGACCAGATTCATGACTGCGAACCAGAAAACTATGTTTTCGGCAGTGTTGAACAATATTTTGAAGATGACGAAGATGAAGAAAACGAAGATGACTGATAGATAAAGCCAGTTAATTTTACGAACCTTTGTGAGCTAAAACTTACAAAGGTTTTTTATTTTTGTCTAGACTTTTCACATAATAACCTGGATATTATCTATATTATATATAAAGACCAAGATTGAATGGAGGTTTACTATGTCAAAGTTTGTTTGTAAGATTTTAAGCAAAATGCTTCAGTCAGAATCTGGCAGACCGTTTGCTGAAAAATGTGTGAAACTTGTTGTCAAGTATCATTTGCTTTCGTCAAGTATCAAAGATAGACTTAGAAGTAAAAGAGACTTCTATTATGATCTTGATACACAATTCGCTTAATTAAAAGCTGTACCTGCTCTTAAATAAGCAGGTACGGGAGTTTCAGAATGGATGATGATAAATTAAAACAGTTGGAAGCTATTAGTAAATCATATGCTTTGGTACAGCCACAGGCAAAAATTACTGCTTTACTGGCATGGGCTGTAAAGGAAATCAAGCGGCTTAGGAAAGAAGCCAAGGAAACAAAATAATGGTAGCACCTACACAACTGATGACAAAGGGTGAGCTCATTAAGATGATTGAATATTGTGAAGCACAGCTCCCGAACATGGCAACTGAAAAAGCTAAGAAAAATCTTCAAGAAACTATAACTACTTATAGGAGCCTTTTGAAGTACACTCCAGAAGGAGATAACTATGAACTGTAAATGTAAAAGTTGTGGAAAAATCTTTGATTTTAATAAAATCATGAAGACTTCGTATAATACAGTTGAGCGTGACATACGTAGTCAAGGTCAGGATTATGGTGAGTATGTAGAAACTCATCAGCTCTATATTTGCCCGTTCTGTGGCAGTTCTAATACAAATTATGCTGACATTCTTGCCAAAAAAGCTGAAGCAAAGAAACAAGCAGAAGCTAACAAAGTAACCAGATATGAGAACAACAAGGCTCTTCATTCAGGGCTTGGAAAAACTTTGACGTTGGGTGATCTTATCGATTATCTCGATAACAGTTCAGTAAAAGGCTTTGACTATAATTCGGTAAAGTTTACTGTTAACGGTAAAGAAATGATTACTGGCGACATTGCGGCTTTATTTAAGAAAGGAGCTGTAATTAATCTTACTTGCGACTCTGATGCGCTTGAAGCCAGTGAAAAATCTTACTTTAATAAGTTTACAAAAGAAGAGCTTATTGGAAGAATGTTTGGCGTGAAAGCTTATACAAATTGGACAGGCAGGCGGTCACTTCACCTTGTTGGGCAATATAAAGAAATGCTTGCCCATCCGAAAGATTATATTATTAATGTATTCAAACAGTGGCAAAAGCACGAAATTACCATAGATGACGCATACAATAAAATGTGTGCTATTTAGCAGAAACCTGGATATTTTTTCACATTAATATCCAGGCTTTGTCTATAATATATGTATAGAGGTTAAGCAAATGAAAAAGATAATTATAAGTTTGGCTATGACAGTTCTGCTTGCATGCAGTGCATTTGCTCTTGGAGCTAAGACAGAAAACTATGAGCTGATACCAACAGCGCCATGTGAATTTGAAATCAAGTTCACAACTCATGATGACTTCATGGCTTTTGTAAACGGACATGCAGAGTTTATCGAAGTTCGCTACTTAGACGAAGCAACTTTAACAGCGGGAATTTTTATTGACGAAGTTTACGGAATGTGCTTGTAAGAGGAGACTAGAATATGAATAAGGCATACAAATTTGAAAAACAGCAGCTTAACAATAAATGGGTTTTGGTTTGTACATCCCATGAACATTTTCCAATGATTGAATCATGCAAAGACGGAACTTATAAAGTTCGTGGTTCTAATGGCAAAGTAAGAATCGAACGTGAGTTCAATTCAGCAATGAAGTTCGCCATGGAAGAACATAAAAGAATGGCAAAGTTCAACAAGAACTGGGACAAGCAGAGCGCTTAAAGGAGGCAACCTAAATGGATTTGACCGAATTAAATGCTTTTTTGAAAAAAAGCGGCCTTGATAAAAAGAAACTTGACAAGGTTGCAAAGCTTGTGGAAAGTGCAGTAAAGCCTGATACAGATTATCTTAAGCTAAAGATCAATAAACTTGAGTCTGAAAAACAAGCAGCTGAATCAAGAATACTGGTTAGTAAAGAGAATGAGCAGCAGCTTATCACAGCTATAAAAGATAATATTGCAAAAGATGCTTTCGCATCAAAGCAGGAGCTTAATTCAAATAGATTTAATGGCTGGGAGCTTGAACTGCTTGGCTGTGCTTGCCGTGCTGTAGATAAAACAATAAAAGGATGGCAATCATGAAAAAACTATTCCTAATACTGATTCCAGTTATTTTATTGCTTACAGGTTGTCATAATGATAACTATGTGACAGTCTATCAGGGCAGAGATAAAATTGATGAAATCGAGCCGCTGAAGCTTACTGATCAAAACATTGACTTCATTGCTAAGACAGCAGTTGAACAGAATAAGCGGCTGATAGAACACTTTGACAGAGTTGTGACCAGTGTTGATATTGATGGCAAGCGTTATGTCTATACTATCATGATACTGGAAGACATGAGAAAGCTTTCGTCAGCATACAATCTATATCGTACAAACAAACTGTGGTCAGAGGAAATGCAGTTAGAAAATCTGCAAGATGAATAAAAGGAGGCTTCGAGATATGAGTAAATTTTATAAAAACGGATTTACAGTAGCAGAGCTTGCAAAGCTTTGTAGCTCTGCTATTGAAAACGGATATGGTGATGCTATTGTTGAAGTTCAGGCAGACGCAGACCATATATCTGATATTATAGTTAATGGTATCGAGGGCTGGGGTAACGAGTTCAGAGAAGACGGCCCAAAGATCTTTAGCCTGGTATCTGCTACTGACAAGCAGCAGTTTGAAAATATTTATGGAAAAGCAGATTAATTTATAAAAATAAAAGCCGCTCAGATTCGAGCGGCTTTTATTTTATCCTTTGAAATCATTATATCTGATGTCAAGGCAGTTCTTGAATAATATATAGATCTTATCTTCAATCCAGTCTACAGGATATTCGATTCCGCATTGTTGCCAGTAAGGATGAGTATCAAACATTGATTTGTTTGAAAGCTTATTGTAGCTTTCACAAAGATTGTTTCTTATGATGCCGACAATGTTCTCGCTGCGGGAATGGATATAGTCTCTGACTTCATCTTTTGATTTGCCGATATTGTTATTAACAAGCATTTTATAGATCTCAGCTTCAAGATCAGAAATCAATGAATCAACAGAGCTTTCTACAAGATTCGTAAAGACTCGAGTTGAGTGGTTGTTCTTGTACTGCTTAACAGAATATTCTTCATACCATGAGCCAGATACTAAATGGCCTTTGACAGCAAACTTATCTGGGTCTTCAAGAATTGCACGTTCTTCATCATTGATGTTTTCAGCTGGGACACGTTTTACAGCACTTTTAATAGTTGGCTCGATGCCTAATGCTTCTTTAATTGCGTCATCCAGCATAGAGTACATAAGACGGTTAAAGATGGGTTTTAATGACTGTAAAAATGGGTCAACGATGCCAAACTGACGGGAAATAGTATGGCGAACGTTTTCTTCTACAGCAGCTCTGACCTCAAGCAGCTTTTCTTCTGATTTGTCCGGTTCTTTGGTGCTTTCTGGTTTGGCGAGAGTAGCTTGGAGTTCTCCGATCTTTATTGATCCTCCACGGTCCATGACACTCTTTACTATAAAAAATACTATAGCTCCTGCCATGAGTAAAAAAATAGTAACGTTCCCACCAGCGCTAGACGTTAATAATTTTGATAATTCTGTAAGCATATTAAAATTAGTCTAGAGAAAAATACCTGGATATTTTCACATAAAGGCCTAAACTTTATCTATAATATCTTATATAGGAGATACGATTATGGCAGTGACAATTGACGATGACGTTTTTATCGACATGCTTTGGGAGCGTGTAAATACATTCTGTCCTGATTCTTATTCTGAAGAATTCTGGGATGCAGTTTTTGATTATCTGAAAGATACTGGCTGGCTTCCAGACCCTGCCCATAATTCGCCATCTTATATTGTTGATAATATTTATGTCAACGGCGAAGTAAAAACTATGGAAGAAATCCGTGAAAACTATTCTTATCCTGACGCTGATATAACTAAGATGTCTGATGATGAGCTCCGTAATTATCTTGCTGAAGAAACAGACTGGATGACTATGGGCGACAGATTCGTAAGACGCTTGGGACTGTAAGGAGACATAAAAATGAAAGCTGTTAAATATACTTGGTCTGGCGACCACAAAACAGTTGTTGACATTGGCAGTAACGATACAGTTGTACGCATTGCTATTAACATGGCGATTGAGCAGTACAAGAAAAGTTTCAGAAGTCTCTGTCATACTTATTACAAAAATCATATTCATGACTTTATAACATTTGCTTCTATCACAGATACAAAGAAAGTAATCCGTGACCTGAAAGAAATCCGTGATGCTATCGATCATCCGATTGAGACTTGTGATCAACCAGGTGCCAGAATGACAGTAGCAACCTGGTTCTAGGGAAACTTATTATGGCAGCAATTACAGCAAGAGAACAAATTAAACCCGGACTAGTATATGGAACTTACTTCCCTGATACAGTCAAGGAAGTGCTGGCTGAGTCAGAGCATTTCATCTATGTTCATTCTAAAGCGTACAATAATGACTATGACCTGTACGTGATCTTTGATGACCTTTCTTATCCTGGCACTTGGTTTCAGTCAATATCTTCAACCCAAAAAGATGCTATGGATGAAACCTGGAAGCGAAGAATGTCTCTTTCTAAAAAAGATTTGGAAGAGATTTATGGAAGAAAAATTAACTCAAATTAAGGAGAAATTAGAAAATGGCTGAAAACTACAAGAATGATATTATCAGAGGTATGAAGAAGGCATATGAAGAATCCGGATACTATGAGGCCTATCAGGTATATAACACTATACGCCTTCCATATCCAACAGATCATACAAAGAGCCTGGTAGAGGACGCTGAACGAACCTTTGTCGGTACAATGGCTGAAATAAAAGCGCATCTTGAAAAGATAAAGGAAGAAGGCAAAGAAAAGTACAGGCAGGAAGTAACACAGTATAATAAGGAAAACAGTGAAATAAGAGATGTTCTTATCCGTTTGGCTGCTGAGGATGCTTTGCCAGATGACATAGCTAAAAATGAAGAATTCATCAAAGCTACATGGTATTATGCCCTTTCAGAAGATGAGCCATATAACTGGGCCTCTGAATATTCAGAGTTCTGGGAAGCTTTTCAGAAAGGCATGCAGGCAATCAGCGAGGTTAACAAAGAAAAGTTCAATAAAGCAATAAACAAATAAATCCTAAAAACCTGGATATTTTCACAAATAATATCCAGGTTTATCTATAATATAGATATAGGGGATTTGAATATGATTAAGACTATCTTTGCAATTATCGGTATTTTAGCTGTTATTTCTTGGTTCATTAAAATTATTGCCAGATTTGTTCTTCGCATGGAACACGAGAATGACCTTACATATTATCAGATTTTTGAAAATGGAAAGGTCATTTGGGAAAGCGGATTTGTAAAAGAATTTACTTCTGACGAGCATAATGCATTCCAGAATTTCTGTAAAGAATGGTCAAAGCATCCTGGTGCTACTGCTTATTGGAACAGAGTAGAGGAGAAATAATAATGATGAGTAAGAGTGGTTCAAAGTTATTTTTCTTTTACATTGATATGCTGAGAACTGGAGCTCCATTTGAGTTCAGCAAGCTTGAATTGCGCCGTTTCCTTTACTGCCTTAAGCAGGATTTTACTGCTCCTGTTCGACACATTTATGGTATTCTTAGACGTAAGTATTGGGAGCCGAAGTTTAAAAAGTTTAAGAACTTTATTGATAAAAAAACAAAAGGCATTTATCCTTGCAATATGAGCTGGAGTTCTTTCCGAAGTCAGTCACATCTTTTTGAAAGATGCTCTGAAATATACTTTATGTATAATGGAAATGAGCAGTTCATGCAGGGCGACATTGTATTTCAATTCCATCTTGGCAGAAACTTCAAAAAAGATTATATTGAAGTTGTAACTGATGATGAATACAGCCCTTACAAAGGCCGCAAAATATATCTTAAAGATATTACTTGGATGGAATACAAATAAATAATATTAACTTGGATATTTTTCACAATAATATCCAAGCTTTATCTATAATATTTATATAAGAAACTTAGGAGGTTGCTTATGGGTATTATAGCTTCTTCAAAAGAAGATTACATTAAACAGCTTAAGACAAAACTTGCAACAGACGATATTTGGGCCCAGAGAGGATTACTTGCTATATATAAAAATCAGACTTTTGGCGAACAGCAGGCTGGCGATGTAAGAGAATATAACTGTATCGGCTTTACTGGAACAGACGCAAAATTTCTTACAAGCCTGGCTAAAAGAGTAAAATATAGCGGTTTCAACAGCCTTTCAATAAAACAAAATCAGTATCTGAAAAAATGTATGCCGAAATATGCCCGCCAGCTTTTGAACGATTGTATTGAAAGTGGTTCAGTTGTTAAAGTCAATGGACAATACATGAACAAAGCTGAAGCCAATGCGTTGGGCTTACAATACTAAATTAAACAAATTTGACAGACCGCTGAAGCTGATTTCAGCGGTTTTTTATTTGCTAATTTATGTATATGAATGCAATTACAGTAAATTATGCAGAGGTTGGTGATGATCGTCTTCCGAAATCATTTGGACTTGCTTATACATCACACCTAATAAATGGTGGCCTTTTCGTAGATGGTGTATCACATATATATAGCGCATCTGTCAATGAACTGACAGGAACACCATACAGCCTTGTTCAAGGTCGCACTTTTGATTATGATAAAGACATTATTGTTACTACTGCTTTGCCAACAAGCACATCTTTGAATATTTTACGGGGCGTAAAAAATCAGACATGGATTAACTTTTATCAGCCTACATGGGAAAATGATAGCTTCATCTGGCTCAATTATAAGTCAAATACTGGTAAATTCTATACTATAATTGAAAGAGATAATTTCCCAGATGAAAAAGAAATTGGATACAGCGTTCAAGTCAGCCAGATATTAGAAAATGAGAATGGCTGTTATAATCAGGTAGCACTTACTACAAAAGCAGCTTTATCTTTAGCAGCGACTACAAATAAAGTAGCTGTAAAGCATGAGGACCTTGTTTTATTTGCATTGGACTCCACTCTTAAAGTTCTTAAAGAAAATGCTAATGATGATAACTTTACAACTTTAAGTAATGGAATTGCTGACAGTTACCAGGTAGATGAATATGAAAGCTATATAAATCCAGCTGTAACTGTTTGGACACATGAAGGTACAGAAGTAACACCCGGTATCGAATTGGTTTCAAGCAGCGGTGTAGTAAAAAAGTATATTGATTCTGCTTCAGGAAATCAGCATTTATATCGAATATTAACTGGTAATAATGAAGTAAAATTTTATAGAAAGCGTCAAGACTTAATAGTTAACTTTGCATTTACTGGAGTAGACTTTTCTTATGTAGATGCTAGCTGTAACAATCGAGATAATTCATACCAGGAGTCAGTTTCACAACTGGTAATTCCTAGAGCCAAATATGGAAAAACAAATATTAAGTTTGAGGATTATTTTACTAACAGTTCTAAGCTGCAGTTTTCGCCTATAAGTATCGCTCTATTTAATGGTAATTCACCTGTAAACTGTACTGTAACTATTAGTATAGGTAGTGTTACTGATACTATTTATTATACTGGTTGTTTAAATGATGGGTCATATGTTTCTAATAAACAATATCTATTATCTCATGATATATTAGCTACTGATTATGCACTTAATGAAATAACACTTAATAATGTAAGCTCTATTACAACCAATGATTCTTATCTCACACACAATATAGGCACAAGAACATTTAGACGCCATCGAGAAATAAAGCGTAAATATCAGGAATGGTGGCTTTCTGAAGGCTGGACAGATAAACCAAATGTACGAGAAACTATCTATTATTTGGACGATAATCAAGCATTAGATACCGTAAAGTTTGATACTGGTAAAAGATATGTTTATTCTTATTCAAGCTCAAATAATAATCCAAAGCAGTTTTATGCCACAGCTCATTACAATAATATTCCGGCTGCAGTACAGGTTACTGCTCCAAATAATCCAGCAGCTGCAGCTGCTAATCAGGTAGTATTGTTTGAAGGTGCATATTATGTAGATAACGGTGACATGAAGAGCCTGGTAGAGAGCCTTGTTTCAGGTGTAACTGTTACTGTTCAAAAAGATGTTACAAGAAATGTCGCCTGGAAGACCACTATACTTCAAACATACTACGAGATGACTACGACGGGATCAGATACAGAAACAGTTACCACTTTTACAATACAATTTGCTGAAATTGCTATTTCTGGTATAAGTAGTCAGGTTACTTCTGTAGTATCATTAGACTCTAAGTTAACTGCTCAGCTTACTAGCCAGGTTTTATCAGGTACAGATATAAATATAACTATACATTGCGCAGTTCCTGACGGCTATAGTTTACTTGATATTGATCGTCAACCTAGTTTAGACGTAGCTTCTAGCATACCTGCATCTGACTGGAACAAAATAGATACATATAAGTTCTTTAATTAAGATAATAAAAGTTCTGGGATTTAGTTCTCAGAACTTTTTTAATTATAAAAAGACGGAGTTTAATAATAATTTTTACCTAATTTAATATTATGAATGAAATTTTTGAAAAGATCTACAATGACAATAATACTGACCTTAATGAGAGTACAGCTCTTTTTGAGAAGGTATACACAGAAGCAGAAATGCTTAATGAGATGAACCCAAAGCTTAGAGCTCTCTTAGCTGCAGGTTTAATTGGAACTGCAAGCCTTGGTGCAGCAAGTTGTTCTATGCCTACTGATGACCCAACAATTTATGAACAGCCTGCTCCTGAAACACCAGCTAACCCAGATAATCCTAACCCTGATGAACCAGGTGATACAGAAGAAGTAGTAACTTTTGAAACACTTGGGGTTGCAGACTATGCTGAGAGCTTGGCTAGAACAAGAAAAATTGGTCAAAAGAGACAGTTAACAAACAATGCCTATACTAATCTTATATATAAGAATGGCTTTGTTCCTGTTGAGTTTGAAAATAATCAGTATGAGGACGGACAAACTTATACTCATTATGTAGACCCATCTGATAGAACTTCATATTATGTTCCAGTAAGCATGGAAAATGACTTTGATGCTGCTATTGTTGCCTATAAAGCAGCTCATGCTGAATAGTTTATTAAAGCTTAGACAATAAAAGCCTTGGATTTCCAAGGCTTTTATTTTTATATGGGCTTTGCTAAAATAATATACTGTTCTTATTCATAATTAAAAGAGAGATATAAAAATCTCTCTTTATTGCTTTAAGCTACTCACCTGAAATAGCATCTTCAATAAATTGTTTAAGTTGAATATTCCTTTGTTCAACTATTTTCTGAACTTTTTCTTCACAAATATTTATAGCTTCTTCTTTAGAATAATTTTCTTTTCGTAACTCTGGGTAAGTTCTCATTGGAAAATAATCTTCAGATTCCATTTTTTTAAATACATTTGTTAGAATTTTTAAAAGTTTTTTGTTGTTATTATCTTGTAAAGCTTTTATATCTTTCTTTACATTAAGATAGTAAAATAAAAAACCTGTTAAAAATGAAGCCAAACAACCACTAAACAAAAATGATACATAAATGTTTGTTACAATTCTTTCTAGCATATCCAAAAAAAATTCCTGCTACTATTAATTTATTACTTTATTTAAAAAGAATAACTTTTCATATTCTTTCAGTTCATCTTTATTACGTTTTATTCTTTCTTCTGTAAGTGGCTCAGAAAGTTTTGATATAAGCCATTCTGCCGCTTTTGGATCAGAAATAACAATATGGTTATTTACTGGTTTTATTTCTAAATTTTTCATTTCTAAAAGAATAACCAGAGTTTTATTCGTTGTTATATTTTAGATTTGTAAGATGTATATATTTGCTGATACTGCTTGGAAGATTACAAGCTTCAAGAACTCCATCTATATCTTTATTAGTAAAAATAAACTTTAAGCTATTAGCGTCACCACTATAATTATAGTTTATTTTTACGGCAGTTTTTTCATAAATAGTATATGAAGCATGTGTTGTTTTAGGTATCTCAGTTACTGTAGCAGTAGTATATAATGGAAATTCACCAGTAACATATGCGCCATCTTGAGTAGTAAATATATAATACTCTGGATCTTCTGTATTTGGGTATGACCAGTCAGCGCCTCTTTGATAAATATAAAAGTTATTATCAGTAGCAGGGTCAGTAGTAAAAGTATGCGAGCTTTGGTTAACATTCAGTTCTTCAAATTTATTACCATTTTTTATGTAATAGAGCCCATTGTTTTGAGAATCTAAGTCAAAAGGTAACTTATAAAGAACTTCAGTAACAATATCATCTGAAAGTACGCCCGCATTGAAAGTAAGATTAAGCAACTGAACTATATAAGTATCATCTGGCTTTTTATCTACACTTAAATAATACCCAGAAGTTGCTATAGTACCACTATTTTTTTTCCAAACTATTATTTCATTAAAATCTTCATCAAAATCACCATTAGCTATATACTTACTATTCCAGTTTATAGATACACTATCATCATAAGTATGATATGTAGTTACATTTTGTTTTACATAGTTGTTACCATTCTTTTTATAATAATTACCACTAACGCAGATTCTCTCTGACTCTTGGTTTATAGAATAAAGATCTTTATTTTTTATAGTATTGCTGAAGTTCCATTTACCTGCCCAGGTATTTATGTCAGATGGCACAGCATTATAGTTATAGTTATTGCCGCTTTTTGTATAATAATGGTTTATTCCGTCAGCAATGCTGTAGTATCCGTTTTTAATACAGTTAAAGTGGCCCTCATCTTGAATCGCAATCTGGTTATTCAATGAATTATAATAGATATATTTCTTGCTGCTGTTATATGCTGTATCTTCTGTTACTTTAATCGTAGCGCCTTCAAATAGTTTCTCCAGTTCCAGCTGCGGAAATCCAATATCTGAAGCTGTGTCATTGCCTGTTGTACTATGAACGCCTTTTATAAATACTACACTTGGTTTAATCATAATACTTAAATTAGTCTTGCTAATTAAATAGAAAAACAGCCCGATAATTCAAATATTTTCACATTTTCACTCTTACTTTATCTATAATATCTATATAGACAAAGGGAGGTCTTAAATGGATTTTGGTCATGGAGCAAAATGTTTGTGCAGAGAATGCTGCGAACAGGAGCTCGGCTGTGTATCACAGGAAATTGGATATGTGCTTCTTGGAGCAGTAGCTGTTATGTTTCTTGTGTTGTGTGTGAAGGAAAAGTTTAATTTCAAGAAGATTCTGAAGAAATTCTTCTAAATCTCTGAAGCTGACATTTTTTATTAGTTTCTTTCTTGAAATAAGACTTTTATGGCTCTTATTTATAGGAGGAAACTATTATGAATGCTGCGAACGAAAAACTTTGTATCGGCGACTGGCTTAAAGAATACGTAGATGTTCTTGAGCGAGACAGCAAGCTTGATGAGACAATCGAAAGACTTGACCCTCTTATCGATCCAGAGGCAGTCGGCGATAATGAAGCAAAGAAAACACTGCTGATAAATCTTTACAAAGATGTTAAATATGCAGAAGAAGTAAATAACCTTTACTTTGATTATCTTTGCGACAAAGACTCTTATCATCTGATATAATTAAAGCCTTCCGTAACAAGAAGGCTTAAACCTTATGGCAAAGTAGCTAAAATGGTACAGCACCTGACGGCAGACGACAGTATGTAAATCCTTTGAAATAGTAAGGTCTTACACTGTACAGGAGATGTGATGGTTCAAGTCCATCCTTTGCCGAGAGTTTCTGCTGGGAACAGGACGCGTAAAGGGTACAGAGGATGTGGACAAGGGCTGTACAAGATAACGCGATAAGCAACGCAAGGGGGCTACAGAGTAGTCTAAAGGCTGTAGTTGAGTAGCGGGTCTGGATAACACTGGTAAAAGACCTTACCAGGCACTGACTCATCAAGTGGTTCTCAGAAGGCAAGTAGAGACTTAGTGTTAAGCAAGCATGTGGGTGGCTTGAGATTGTCTATTTTCGTATAGGCTTTCGATCCCTGCTCGGTACAGGTTCAAATCCTGTGGTCTCTAAAACCGTCTAAACGTTGGATATAAACAGTAGACGTCAGTATAACCCTAGGAATATCCTGCCTGATTGAAATAATATCAGGCATTTTCGAATTTGGAGGACTTATGGCAAATAAAGCTGTAACAACTGCTTCATCAAGAAGCGGAATTGGAATCGGAACAGTATGTTTCATTGTATTTGTGATCATGAAGCTGGCAAAGATTGCACCTATCGCATCATGGTCTTGGCTTAAAGTTATTCTTTTACCAGTAGCTATTGGTTTCATTCCTGTAGTTTTGACTTTGCTTATCAGTCTTATCGGGCTGGTAATTATGTGGATTGCTATCAAAACCCGAAGATAAATTTTCACATAAATAATTTTATTTGTCTATAATATGATATGTAAGCGACAGCGCTTGCCGTAGTGAACGGATATTAAGATGTGAGAGGCCATGCTACGTTAAATGAATCCTCTTGCACTAGGACTTCAAAAGAAGTTTTAGTAAGACATACTATAACCAATACCATTGCGAGTAGTGTACAGACGAAAGCTCCGGGAACTGTACTTCCTGATAAGTGAGGGGACTAATGTGTCTTACTAAGGCTTCTTGCCTTATAAGAGCTTATTCTAGGTAAAGCTCTTTTCTTAAAGTCGCCAGGCTTTAGATTGGCGGGATGGCAACCCACGGTAATCACTCCAAGGCCGCAACTACTTAAGGGCGGTACAGGTGATAAGCACAAATAGCCAAAAATATTTCGGGGCATTCCTGGTTTCGACAGCTAGGTAAGTACCAAACAAATCAAGCATAGTGGTTAGTGTACCCTAAAAGCACCGTAAAGTAAACGACGAAACAGAATACGAAGACTTGGCAATGGTTGCGTAAGCACCATTTCAAGTTCTAGAGTCAAAATAGAGCTCTAGCGGGTTTTAAGCGAAAGAGTCACCATAGCTTATATACTTGAAAGACTGCGATGACTAGTAAAGAGTAGAGGCGGAGCGAGAGCATGTATCTCTTTATGAAAGTGACTTGTAAAAGTCATATACTTGGGCAGAATCCGGTAGCTATCCCGAATCGAAAACTAGCTTAAGCTTGTATAAAAGTTTGTTTGAAAAAGCTTAGTTTGGACACGAGTTCAATTCTCGTATGCTCCATTTTAGAACGCCGCTCCAGAGAGGAGTGGAAGTACCAGTGTAAACCTGGTAATCCAGATAGTGATAGGCTAATTAGACCAATCTGAGGAAGAGAACTGCTGGTTTAAGTCCAGCAATAACTGTCTGGGGATAGTTTAATTTCCTGGTTTCTTAGAAACCAGGTGGTGGAGGATATTCGGTTAACACCGGGCATTCCAGTTGAACCTAAGAACAACTTAATAAAATCTTGGTGGTGGGGTGGCGCTTCTCAATCGAGGAGGCCCTAGCTGGTCCAGAAACAGCTTTAACAAGATCTGGTGGCGGGACGTGGAAAGCTCTTATATCGAGAGCATCCCTGGTGTATGGTGAGTCAAATCAGCATGCATCTATAAAGCTGCTGCAGGGCTAAGAGAGCTGCAGGTCATCTCTGGTTTCGGCCAGAGAATGATGTGGGCGTGGGGTATACCTTGCGTTAAGCAGAAATACTCGCCGGTGCCAGTAACGTGAGCTGGCTGTCAGTGACTTGACTTTGGAAGTTCATAAAGAGCTGCTGGCATTCTATATAACTGAAACTTCCCAATTATGCGCTAATGGAAATGAGTAGAGATGTCCTGTAGCTCATCCAGGCCAGGTGCTGGTGCCGAACATGATTGACTGTGACTATATAGAAACCACAGCACCGAATTGGGCATTGTACGGAACTAGCAGTGTAATGAATACGCCGAGTATGAAGGGCGACGAAGCTTTCGGGCAGAGCCTGGATGACACGATTTGTTAGGCTAGGTTAGGTTCTCCAGGATAAAAGGTGATGCCTGGCGTGCGAAGTTGAGAATAGCAGCGATAGCGGCTCATGTGAAAGTCATGAGATGTGCATATATTCAACCGTAAATTGGTATCTGCATGCGATAATGCAGGTCTGCGACTCGCCCAAGCTGGTGATGTTAGTGTACTGGTTACACGCCCTGTTAAGTCACCCCTATAACAGGGAGAACCCCGTTCGATTCGTGGGACATTGAGGGCATAGGAACTCCATCCTTCCGAGGCAAACTCTGCCAGACTTAAAACGGAGCTTTTCTTTTTTAAATCAATAAAAAATATTTCCATCCATTGTATTATTCTATATTATAATCAGAGGTATAACTTATGAGAAGAAGAGACAATCCAGACGAGGTTAGCAGTATCCAGGAAGCAGTAAAGTCTACAACAGATAAACAGCTTGAATTAGATGATTTTTGTAGGCTTCTTGATCATAGCCGTGCTTGTACTATAAACTTTAAGGAATGGGCAGAGAAGAAAGGTCATTCACAGATGACTAACACAAGAGACCAGTGGTACAAGCTGTATGATATTTTTGCTGATGAAACAGATATAAAACATAAGTATACATCAATCGGAGATTATGCAGAAGCTGTATTTGGCGATAGCGATGACGAAACTTACTTCAAGTCTTTCATCAGAGATAAGCATCCTGAAATAAATGACACTATGGAGCCTGTTCGTATCTCTGACCTTAACAAGGCTTATGATGAATTCATGGAATCAAAGAAGCCAAAGCCAGTCAGCCTTGAAGAGCTGCTTAATAAGCATGTACCTAAGACTCTTCATGAAGAGTTTCTTCTGTACTTGATCAAGCACAAGATGACTGAATTCAATTCAGAAAGCGGCTTTCTTCATCATTATAATCAGTGGAAAGAACAGCACTTGCCATCGTATAAAGATGTTTTGGCTTGTAAAGGGGCTTGGGAAAATCGCATAGCATCTAACAAGACAGTTGATGAAAACCCAGTTCTTTCATTCTGTATGAAGCATGAGCTTGCTTATTTTGATTTAACCAATACAGGTAAGTTTGTCAGATTCAATCAGGACAAGCTTCTCGAATGGTATGAGTCTGACGGGCTTACATTGTCAGAATACTGTACAGCATATCTGTCAGATACAGAACCAGATAAAGTGCAGCTGTTTAAGAAGTGGGTTGAATCGTTATATGAATTAAAGCGCCGCACTCATAATGACTGGTTTATGATTTATAAAAACTTTTCATCAGGCTATGAAGATTACAAGATTGATGCGAATATGGATTTCGTTGAAAATACACCAGATGAAAAGTCAGATAAGTCCGATGCAATAGATAGTATAACACGTAAGTATAAGATTAACAAAATCAAAGACAGTGCATACAAGTGTGATTTTTATACAAAAGATGCGATCATGAATTTGCTGGATTATCTTGAATGGGAATTTGGACGCAAGAACCAATAATAAATTTTGGGGTGAATTATGATTATTATTAAGTATTTACTTACTATTCCGCTAGCAATGCTGGCATTAACAGTATATATGACTATTGGTTTAGCTTTCTGTAATATGGCAGTAGCAATACTACATAAGCTCAAGATTAATACATTTATCTTTGAAGACTTTCTTACAGAAGGTGTATTTGTTTGGATTTGGCCTATACTAATGGCCGATTTCCTTATAAGAATGTTCTTCGTAATACCACTCAAGATTGCTCAAAAGATAGTGAAACCAAAGGAGAAACCAGATGAACAAGCAGCCAAAGCCGCTGTATAGAAAATGGAATACCAGAGTTCTAAGCCCTAGCTACTGGTTGAATCTATGGGGTGGCGATTACAGACATGAACGATCAAAGCATAAGAATGATTTTGAAACTACAAAGCTGCCGATGAAAAAGAACCGTGGAGCGGGATATGATTATACTCCGCTTTATCAGTATCTGCGCAGTCATGTAGGAGAGAACTGGAATGATATTTACAGTAAGATCCTGCCAAGATTACCGGATACTAAAGAAGGTCGTGAAGCCTGGACTATCTTTGTTCTGCAGCCTGGTGAAAAGGTCAGACCATTAGTTAGATATGGCCCAAGGTCAATGTTCTCGGCTTTGTATATAGACGAGAAGAACCTGCTGCAGGTTGTTGACCCGACTGTAGGTGTGGAACATTGTAACGCACCATATGGTAAAGACTTTCCTGAAACTTATACGCTCAATGGCAAACGTATCATGAAGACTAATCCTGATAAAGAAGAGTTTGATTATGATCAGTGGAAAGCTCCAAAGAACAAATAAATCTGGTATTCAATATGAATAAAGAACCAAGAGTATTTAAGAAAGGTACAAAGATAGACTTTAATTTTACACATGTTCCAGAATGGGGGCGAGGTGTTCCAAGATGCTCATTAGGTAAAGGATATTTTTGTATTGGAAGAGAAGAATCAGTCAAAGGCTGGTATGAAATTAAAGGTAACATAGATTACCATTTTGATGATAGATGGCACGGAAAGATACCGTTTAGCGGTTCATTTCAGCTAATAGGAACTCAGGCAGATATTTTTATCAAAACATTTAGCGGATATAACTGGCATTTTATAGAGCATCATAATTTTGATCAGCCAGAATATCCTTTTGAAATATGTACCTTTGACACGCATATTTCAGCTCTTTAATAATTTTAGAAACTATAGGAGAAATAGATAATGTCAGTTAGTATGGATGACGTAAAGAAAGTACGTGAGATTACCGGTGCAGGTCTTTCAAGCTGTAAGGACGCATTGGTTAAGACAGGCGGTAATGTAGATGAGGCTGTTAAGGTATTGCAGAAAGAAGGACTTGCAGCATCTGATGCCAGAATGAATAAGCCTACATCAGAAGGTCGAGTTTTCATTCATAAAGATAATAAGCTCATCAAGATGTATGCAGTTAAATGTGAAACTGACTTTGTTGCAAACAGTGAAGACTTCAAGAATATCAGTAAAGCTGTAGACAATGGCGAACAGGTAGAGGATGTAATTAACAGACTCAAGGTATCAATGCGCGAAAACATTCAGCCTGGAGACTCTGTAGATATAGTACTCGAGAACTTTGACAGCTCACTCAAGGTTGGTACATATATTCATTCAGACGGTAAATCTGGTGCAGTTGTAGCAATCAGTAACTTTGATCCTGATAAAGCCGCTGCTGTAGATAACTTTGCTCATGATGCATGTCTGCATATGGTTGCATTTACTCCTGCTTATATTTCATCTGATGATGTATCTGTATCTGTTGTCAATGAAAAGCGTGAAATCTTTACAGCTCAGATGGCTAACGATCCAAAGATGGCATCAAAGCCAGACAATGTAAAGGAAGGTATTCTTAACGGTAAGATTAAGAAAACTTTGGCTGAACTCTGCCTTATGGACCAGATGTTTGTAAAGGATGATAAGCATTCATTCAAGGACGTATTGAAGAGAGAGTGCGGCCCAGATGCAACAGTTGCATTTGCTAAGTTGATCACATTGTAATTTCCTAGACTTTCTCACATAGTGTCTGGACTTTTATCTATAATATTTATAGAGGTCTACCACTATGTCAGAAGCAGAAATCAGAAGAGCAATAGCAAAAAGAGCAGCACCAGGTAACGCAATGTCAAGATATTTGAAGTGTGAAAACCTTATCAAGATACTTGCAAACAAAAAGTTTGAATCAGAAGCTGCACTTATAAAGTTCATGTTGCAGTAGGAAATAAAAGGCTAATATGGATATTATAGAACCTGTAAATTATGAAACTATTCCTGTAAAGGCCGAAGCATTTGTTATACCAGACTATAATGAATTTACTGATGACCCTGTAAAATATAAACAGTTCCTTGATGAAGTTAACAGCTTTATCAGCACTACTTACAAATACAAAGCAGAAATGCTTAGAGAAAAAATACTTTATATACACTGCGGGCCAGATTCCATATTTGCCCAGCCAGGAAACATAATAGTAAAATACGAAAACGGGGATGTTGAAGCTTATGAATCAATAGGCTTCTCTAAAACATTTAGAAAGGTTTAAGGAGAACTGATGTCAAAGATAGCTGATAAACTGGGCGTAAAAGAAAAAGAAATTGATATGGATACTTATCAGCTTCCAGGTCTTGATAAGCCAAGTACAAATGGAGTATTCAACTGTTTGAATGCACTCTGCAAATACATGGAAACATTCTTTGAAGTTAATAACGACAGAAAAGATTTCATATTTAAGCAGGTAGATGAAAAGACAGGAAAGATAATAACAATCACTATAGCACAAGGTGAATAATATAAAGCCGGATTATCAAGTCCGGCTTTTTCTTTTGCTAATTTACTTATGAACGAAGAAACATTTTTACAGATATATAATGAAGCTAGTCAGTCTTCTTACAGTGATTTTGAAGATGTTTTAACAGCTTTTATCAAATGGAAAGATGCTCAGGCTAAAGCAAACAGTGCTTATGGTGATATACAGAGTATTAAAAGCGGCAGCGATTACTGGTGGTATGACGCTGAAAAAGATATGGGCAGACGACAAGCAGCCAAATATAGACAGGATGCTTTTGATCGTTATGGAGCTTTAGCTAAAGCCCGTGACAAAGCAAAAGATGAATTCAATGAATTACTTGACAGCACACCAGACCTTACAGCTAAAGTAGCATATGAGTTATTAGGTAATCAGAAACTTGGCGATTACTTACAGAACCTGGAAGACAAACATATACGCTTTGATTCATCTAATGCTATTCAGAAGGATGGGTTACCTCGAGTAAATGAGAAGATTACTGTCGAGGTAGAAACTCAGAAGCTGACAGCAAAGTTGTATCCGGTTGGTGACAAGAAAGGAACTTATCTTACTGTTACTGACAAAAACGGATTACATTATTCAATGTTTGTATTTGAAGACTCTATCAATAAAATTCAGAACAATGACATCTATAAAGTATCAGGAGCTGTTAAGGAAATTAAAGATTTCTATGGTAAGGACCAGGTAAATCTAAAGAGCCCGAAGTTTGAGTTCTATCCAATGAAAGTAAACTGCTATACAGAGCTTGACCCAATAATTGATAAGCTTTCATCTGAAGGCAAGCTTACAACAGTAAAGAATAAGGATGATATTCCAGCAAGTGCCAAGCCGTATGTATTCAGCTATAAAGATGATACTCATGACTACATTGTTAATGAGGAATATCATAACATTTACAGAGATAAAACTGCTGACAAATACTATTATTACATTGAGTATAATCGATATACATTAGATTAAAAATGAAAGCCGGTAAGTTATTTTACCGGCTTTTTTGTTAATATTATTTTCCAAGCCTAATTAAGATAATGAAACAACTTCCAGAGCTTGTAGCATCAAACAAGGTCATAATGTCGAAGCATTATTCTGAAGGTTCGGCATTTATTATTGAGCTTACTCCCGAGATGGTTGCTGTAATTGTTTACCGCAGTTTATCTGAGGAGCCTGTCTACTCTAGAGCCTATTTTTGCAGCGAGTCCAATAAAAAGGAAATCCTACTGGCAGCAAAAAGACAATATAGGTATCTAAAAGAATGTCTGATGCAAAAGAAGTATGAACTTCTTGAAGACCTGGATTAAGAGGTATATTTGAAAAAAGCAATAACAATATATTCAGCCGGTGCTGCAGAAGAAGTTACTGGCTCACGTCACTACATTGAGTATAATAACAAAAAGTATCAGATTGATTGCGGTGCATTCCAAGGTGATGCAGACGCAGATAAAAGAAACAGAACAGCAGAGCTTGAGAAGCCAGACGTAGTTATCCTAACTCATTGCCATTATGACCATTGTGGTTTACTTCCAAGGCTGGTTAAAGAAGGGTATACAGGTAAGATTCATTCGACTCCTGCAACCAGAGACTTAGCATCAATTATTATGCTAGATTCTGCCAAGATCCAGTCACATGAGCCTGGAACTCCTGCTTATACAGAGAAAGATGCTATTGAAACAATGAATCATTTCAGCTGTTTTTTCTACGGCAAACATAAGCGTATAGATGATGACGTAACTGCTACATTCTATAATGCTGGTCATGTACTTGGTTCAGCTGTTGTTGATTTGGCATTTACAAAGTATTCAGGTATTAGTAAGCTATTCCACAAGAAAGATGAAAAGATGCATATTCTTTATACAGGAGACTTAGGCCGTGAAAGCAATCCATTGGTTAATCCGCCTGCTACAGATATGCCAGCTCCTGATTATATTGTAATGGAGTCTACATACGGTAACAGAACCCATGAGAGCCTAGATACAGTTTATCAGGAACTTGCTTATACTATTAACAGAACCATTGAACGGGGCGGAAAAGTAATCATACCAAGCTTTGCTATCGAGCGCGCTCAGGAGCTTATCTACTTTATTAAGAACTTAATGCATGACAACAAGATTCCTCGTGTTCCTGTTTATGTTGATTCTCCTATGGCAGTTAATGCTACAGGTGTATTCAGTATCCATAGTGAATGTTTTAATAACAAGATCAAAGATAACTTTATCAGTAAAGGAAAGAATCCGTTCTCAGTAAAGAGCCTAAAGTATGTGTCATCATACCAGGAAAGTCTACAGATAGCAAGGTCAAAGAAACCTTGTATTGTTATCAGTGCCCAGGGAATGTGTGAAGCCGGACGCATTATCAATCATATCAAACATGGAATTGGAAATCCAAACAATACTATTCTTATTGTCGGATACATGTGTGAAGGAACCTTGGGAAGAAAGATTCTTAATAAAGCTGAATCAGTAACGATTGATGATAAAGAGCATAAGCTTAAAGCAGAAGTACAGCAGATAAATGCATTCAGTGCTCATGCTGATTATAAAGAAATGCTTGACTGGCTTAGCAAGATTGATACAAGCAAACTAAAGAAAATCTATCTTGTTCATGGTGACCACGATGCTCAGGAATTCTTTGCTAATAAACTTAAGTCTGCAGGATTCCAGGTTGAGATTGTAAAGGCCCTGACTAGGTACAAACTTTAGAATAGTTATTCTATTCTTTATGATCATAAAGAATTATAATTTAGATTCCATGTATCCGCATATTCTTGTATTGTCAGGAGTACATGGAGATGAAACCAATTCAGTTAAAGCTGTAGCCCTTAGTGATTTCCAGCATATGGGTAAAAGCATTACAGTTATGAATGCTATTAATGAGCCGGGGCTTACAGCTAATACCCGCGAGTATAAAAAATCTAAGCATGACTCTAAAGACCTGAACAGGTCATTCTTTTCTGAAGAACCACAGCTAAAAGAAACAGTAGATAAAATCAAGAAAAAAATAGAAACCAGTAAAATTGTAGTTGATGTCCATAGCTCTCCTGCTTGTAAGAATATGGTTTTGCTTGGAAATACACAGAAGGAATTGATAATCAAGAACATACTTACTAATGCCGGAATTCCATGTGTATCATGGAGCAATACATCTGACACTATTCGCAGTTATGCAAATAAGATCGATTCTGTTGTAGGAGTTACAGTTGAGCTTAATGGAATGGGACAGGTTTCTCAGCAAAAGCTCAATGAAGAAATTGAGTTCCTTGAAATAGTTATTGAGACACTTGTAGAATCTTATCAGGAAATTATGTATGACTATGAAACAGGTGAGCAGTCGACTGTAGAGAACTTTGGTGATGACCTAACTTCTGTTACTGTAAGGACTGAAGGTATTGTTTCTTATGAAGACTTTGATAAATTGTTTGATAAAGTATTTATGAAAGATGATATTATCTGCAGCATTTATGATATAAGCCATGATACCTGTATTGAAAAGATCAAAGCCCCTTGGGACAACTGTGTAGTCGTTGATGCAGAACCTATAGCTTATGTTACTCCTGGAACAGCTCTTTTGTCATTTGCAAAGCTTGATAAGTATGCAGAGTCTGTACGTAATGCTGAACCAAAATCTTCTGTAGAGGAAGAGATGAAGGAAGATATGAAGGTAGTACCTGCAACAAAGCCAGGCCTTTTAGCAGATGAAAAGACTGTAGGATATGCCTTCGATTGTGAAGTAGACTTTGCTAACTGGTGTGCAGAGAACATCGGTGAAACAGAACACGGCGTAGTTATGAGCCCTGATGAAATAAAAAACCTTGATCTTACCAACTATGCCGATGGAGTTGAAGTTGTACGTGATGGTACTCCTTGGGATAACTTTGTAAAAGGTGATGTAAGAACAAACTTCTTCAAGGCTGACATAAAATCAAGTATGGAATATCCAGTAGCAAGTATTCATGCATATATTCCTGTAGAAGGCATAAATGAACTTATGAAGCTTGGTAAGACTGAGCAAGCTGCTTGGCGCATTTTAGCAAGAGAATATCTTGAACAAAGCCAGGTTGATTATTATATTTCTTATGGTAAGGACGATGATGTAAACGTAATTCCAAGGCAGCTTATTCTTGATATGCTTTCAGAAGAAGGACTAAAGCTTGAATCTAAAGTTGCTATGGGCGAAGTAAAGTCTATGAGTGAAACCAGAACTATCAAGCAAAAAGTTTATCTTGCTGTTTATCTTCCATTAACAAGCTGGGCTAGTCAGTATGCATTTAGAAAACAATTTATGACATTAGAAGATTTGGTAGATTTGTACAAGTAGACGTTATTCTATATAATGTAACTAATTTATGTATAATTTCACATAAATAAAAGTTATTTATCTATAATATAAATATAAGCTTAATGCAGTCGAAACAGTTACTTCATTCATGCAGTAAAGGAATAAAAACAACTGTTTCATTTTTTCTTGAGCTTTTTTATGATAATATCAGATAAATAAAGTATTATGAAAAACAAGTAGTAATTATTTTATTCTTTATTCATAAAGAGCCCGAGGATATTTGATTATCTTTGGGCTTTTTTATTTCTTGAGGAAACAAAATACTTAGCAAAATACAAGGAGGAAGACAGATTATGTCTAGATTAGCTAAAGCAGCATCTGCTGCACGTGGACGCGAAGTTCTTCGCACAGATGAAATCGTTACAAACTTTATGGGTGGAGACTCATATAAGTTGACACCACTTACTTCTCTCCGTATGATCGCAGCATCATCAATCTTTGGTGAGCCATCATACTACAGAAATGGTGGATTGAATGGCAAAGAGCCAAGACTTTGTGGTACAGAATACCTTGAGTGTATCCGCACTATGCTTGATGAGGACTTGTTCTCTGCAACTATCCGTAAATCAGCAAAGGGTAAGTCTACTACGGAAGTATTTACTGATGCAATCGATGCCGCACTTGATGCAGACTTCGAAGGAACATTGAAGCTCGCAGTTGAACTCCGCAAGGATTATAACATGCGTCTCAATCCTCAGGTTATCATGGTTCGCGCTTCTATGCATCCTAAGCGTGCTGAATGGACAGAAAAGAATCCAGGAAAGTTCTCTTCATATGAAGAGCTGGTAATGTCTCGTGCAGATGAGCCAATGACTCAGCTTGCATACTTCATTGCTGTTAATAACGGTAAGAAGAAGATGCCAACTCTTTTGAAGAAGGCCTGCGCAAAGAAACTCTCAGAGTTGAATGCATACAATGTAAATAAATACAAGAACGCAGAGATCGGTATGATCAACGCTGTTCGTTTGACACACGCTAACTCACCAGTTATTGATGAACTTATGCGTGATGGTTCAGTAAAGGTAAAGGAAGACGACAAGACTTGGGAGCAGCTCAAGTCTGAAGGTAAGTCTTGGAAGGAAATTCTTAAGACTATCAAGCTTGGTCATATGGCTTTGCTTCGTAACCTTCGTGGTATCTTCTCAGAGATTGACGATACAGAATTGTGCGCTGAACTTTTGAAGCAGCTTAAGGACGGAGTATTGAAGGGTAAGCAGTTCCCATTCCGTTACTGGTCAGCTTATAAAGCTATTGAAGGCTGCTCTGATGTAAAGCACAAGGCAATGATCCTTGATGCACTCGATGAATGTATCGATATTTCTATCGGTAACATGCCTCATCTTAAGGGTAGAACAATGTGTTTGTCAGACAACTCAGGTTCTGCTTGGGGTACAGTAACTTCAGAGTATGGTACTGTTACAGTAGCTGAAATCGATAACCTTTCTTCAGTTGTTACAGCAATGGCTTCTGATGAAGGATATGTTGGTAAGTTCGGTGATACACTTAAAACATTGGCTGTTCGTAAGCGTGTAGGTGCTATGGCACAGACAAAAGAGCTTACAGACAAGCACTACAATGATGTAGGTGGTTCAACAGAAGGTGGTATCTGGGAATTCTTCCGTGATGCTATCAAGAATAAAGATAAGTACGACAACATCGTAATCTATTCTGATATGCAGGCTGGTACTGGTGGCCTTTATGGTACTGGTGACCACATGTCTGAATACAGACGCTTAGGCTTTGGTTGTGAACGCAGCCGCTCTGGTGACGATGGTCGTATGATCAATGTTTACAAGCTTGTTCGTGAATACCGTAAAAAGGTAAATCCAAAGGTAAATGTTATGATGGTTCAGACAGCTGGATATAACAATACCCTTCTTCCAGAAATGTCTTACCGTACAGCTATCTGTTCTGGTTGGACAGGAAAGGAAGCAACATTCTTGTCAGCAATGACTAAAGAATGGGACAATGTTGATAATGGATTGAAGCAGTAGCGTTAATCTATTATATAAGCGGCGTGTTAGAATGGTCATAGTTCAGATGGCCGCTTCATTTGGCCCAGGAGTTACGGATGTGGGTCATCTAAGAAAACATCAAAACTAGAGAGCGTGAGGAACGACGTAACCGAATTCCTTGGGGTAATTGCTTGAGAGCGGGCTGAGACCCTGCGTCAGATTGCCAAATTTTTTATCCGTGGTGGCTGGGATTTTCATAGAGTCTGGTGCCAAGGAACTGATGAGTAAAATTGTTAATAAAAGCCATAAGGGTTTGGTAATTTCCGTTAGAAAGAAAAGACAAGCTATGAACGCGTTAAAGTATTTCCTAGAGGAAAGTTGACAATTGAGGGGTCAGGAAAACAAGAGGTTCGAGTCCTCTTCCACGGTCTAATAGCATGTACGATACTAGAGGCCACGTCCTCCTATGATAGTGGTGCAGATGTACAAGGGACATTCCTTGTTTCAAGGTTAGAGTAGAAATCTGTAATAACTGCTAAGGACACTAGTGCTATAGTGAAACGGTGTTGGAGCCAGACCGAGTTTATGTTTTAAATCGAAAGATGGGTTAAGCATAAAAGATAGCTCTCAATACTAGAAGCCTCCCGGTTCACAGCTTCAATGGAGTAGCTAATTTGTACATTTTTTTTGAAACTAAATTAAGTATGAATATAGAAACATTAGCAAAAGAAGTATTAAACAGTAATCTCAGTGATGATGCCAAAGTTGAAGTTATGAAAGCACTTTTTGGCTCAAAAGAGAAGGCTTGGGTTCCACCTTACAATATCGGTAAGGACTTTGAGCTTATTCCTAATCAGCCTATCCGTATTCCTGATTCTACCCCATGTGAAGATGACTGGTGGAGAAAGGTTACTACTATTGCAGCTGATGGGGATTTGCAATGGTGGAGACAGCATATGGAAAATGCTAAAGCTGATTGTGTAGGTATTGGCAGTCAGATAACTTATTCTTGAGGTTTTAATATTAAATGAAATTAAAGTTTATTAAAGCTTTGCTTGAAGCATGCGAAACTCCTGAAGAAATTGATGAAGTGTTTAACATGGCAGAATATGATCTGTTTTCTGACCGTTGCTTGCTTTTGGAAGAAAAAGGAGTAAAGTATTTTGATTTGCCAGATGATACTAAAGCCCGTTATGAAATCTTAAAACAAATGTATGTAAATGATAATGCTAGATTTTACAGGAAAGTAAAGAAAGCAAAAGCTGTAATAAATGAAGTATTGTAATGATATAGATAAGCCTAAAGAAACTTTACATAAGATAGGCGAATGTAATTGCTGTCATACTCAAAATATACATCTGGAATCATATGAGTATCAATATAGCGAAAACGGTATAAATAAAACTTATACTGACTGGCTTTGCCCTTTATGCGGAGCCAGAATGAAAGAAGCCAGAGGTTTACTAGATGATAAGTATTGGGATTACAGAGCGTGGGGACGCGGCACTTACCAAGGAATGGCATTCGTGGGTATATAAAAATCATCAGCCTGCTATCCTTATTACTAAAGATCCAAGAAAACTTATAAAAGAAAATAGACGCTTATTCTTTGGGGAAGTAAAAGGTAATGTTATTTTACATGCTACCATTACTGGATTAGGCGGAACTCCAATAGAACCTGGAGTAACAGACTATAAGGAGCAGATCAGCTATCTGGCTGACTGTCTTCAGAATCCTGATTTTCATCGAGAAAGACTTGTTATCAGACAAGACCCACTTATTCCATTCTTTATTCAAGACCCAGAGTATCAAGGTGCAGTAATTAAAATAGCAAAGTTTGCCAGAGATAATGGTTTAAGATACAGAATATCATTTCTTGACTATTATAATCATGTTAAAGACAGATTTACAGTAATAAAAGAACGGTATCCAATGTGGGCAGCTTGTATCGATAATCAGAATAAGTATCAAACTGACTTGCATATAAAGCTTCCTTTAAGAGAATCCTTTTTACAAAGTCTAATAAATTTAGGAATCCCGGAGCCATCTATTGAAATTTGTGGTGAGCCAGGAATGAAATGCACAGGTTGTATATCACAAAAAGATTTGGGCATATTTGGTATTTCAGTTACTGAAACTCTACCAAAAAATATGCAACGACCAGCTTGTGCTTGCCTTGGAGTAAAATATGAGCTATTAAATAATAAGCATCCTTGTGCTCATAACTGTGCTTATTGTTATTGGAAATAAGTTTATTTTCATACAAATCTGGGAAGCTTATCTATTATATAAAAAAGAATAATAAAAGGCTTTCTAAAGCCTAAGAAGGTAACAAAATGACAAAACAGAAAATCATAGATAAGATCATGATGCCTATAATCAGTAAGGGTTTTCAGGCATACTTTGTTGGAGGATGCGTTCGCGACCAGATTATGGGTGTAGCTCCTCATGATTTTGATATTTGTACAGATGCAACTCCTGATGAGCTGCATAAAATATTTAAGCAGTTTTCAACTCAGAACTCTGAAATTTTTGGTGTAACAATGCCTATTGTAGATGGTGAGCTCGTAGAGATTGCTACAATGAGACGTGATATTACAAAAGGACGCTATCCAAAGATCGAATTTACAAGAGACATGAAAGAGGACGCTGAGCGTAGAGACTTTACTTGTAACGCTCTTTATGAAGATGCTAAAGGTACAGTCTATGACCCTGTTGGAACAGGTGTTGAGGACATTAAGGCAAATGAATTAAAGTTTGTTGGCCGCGCCATTGACCGCATCTCAGAAGACCCTTTGCGTTTATTCAGATTCTGCCGTTTCCAGGCACAGAAAGGTTTTTCTGGAGTAAAAACATTCGATGAAAATACTGACGAGATCCAGAAGCTGATTATTTCAGCAGGCGGAGCAAAAGAGTTTTTCAAAGATGTTTCTAAAGAAAGAATGCTGAAGGAGCTTACAGGTACTTTTGG